>Ga0208462_1000116_pt1 | contig 106060 bp, 92 predicted proteins | sample AD_SCU001_MetaG_FD_184452 | JGI IMG/M metagenome (GOLD analysis project Ga0208462, IMG submission 184452) | Active sludge microbial communities of municipal wastewater-treating anaerobic digesters from China - AD_SCU001_MetaG (SPAdes) (version 2) | ecosystem: Engineered > Bioreactor > Anaerobic...
CACGGTTCATCGGATTGTTAACCTACAAGGCAGCCCTTGCAGGTAAGAGAGTAATACCAATCGATGAACAGTACACGACGAAGACCTGCTGTGTCTGCGGAGCGGTTCACGAGATGCCGCTCGGGAAACGCGTTATGGACTGTGCCTGCGGGAACTGCATCGATCGCGACCACAACAGTGCGGTCAACATCATGGTACGGTTCCTATCACAGAATGCCCTGTGGACGGGCTACCGACAGTTCGCCGGTAATCTGCGACAAACAGGTCCGAGGATCCCTGTGATCCCCGGACACTCGCAGGAAGCCCCCTGCGCAAGCGGGGGGTAGTTCACGTCGCCGGTACCGAACTTCTCACCTGCTATGGGCACCGTCGAATACGAGGATAGCAGGCAATCGATGCATGCGGATTCTGCCCGCGTTTCGGGGGACGATGATCCATGGCTGCTGGGTGCTGTATTTCGGGTATTCCAGTGACCATCCTCTCTGTCACGCTCATCTTCTGCGCGAACTGCAGGGGGTCTCGGAGAACTCCGGGCATCGGTGGAGCGAAACTCTTCGTGCTCTCCTCATCAAGATGAATACAGCTGTGGATGCCGCCAAGCAGAGCATCGCTGCTCTGCTGCCGGGCATCCGTGCTGCCTTTGGAGAACGGCATCACACGATTCTCGAAGCAGGGAGGAAGGCAACGGAAACCACCGGAGTTCCCGAGGATCAGGGGGAAGCGCGGCAGAAAGAAGCAGTCCAAGGCGAGGAATCTCCTGGACGACTGTCACAAATATCATCGAGAAATCTTGGCATTCCTGAGGGATTTCACCATGCCCTTCACCAATAATCAGGCCGAACGGGATCTCCGGATGATGGGACTGCAGCAGGAGATCTCCGGAACATTCAGGAGCGACGAAGGGGCTCGGAACTTCCCCATGTGGAGTACTCGATTGGACCCGATTTGTAGTATGCCCTATCTTCTCCAATGAGATTATCTGTCACGTAGACGTTTCCTACTTCATAAATCTGCCAGACGGGCGGCGATTGGGTGTAATAGAACCAGTTGTGGTCGATGTACGCCCCGACACGGGGCTTGCCCCGGATAGCTATTGGATACGCTGTATAAGGCTCTGTGGCAAGGAATGTGTTGTGGTGAATCTTAATGAGGTCACCTGCAATCAGTTTTCCTGGGTTTTCCGGGTCGGGTTTCTCGTGCATGTCAACGCTATGGAACCCATTGGAATTTGGACCAAATACATTGTATCTCGCCTCGTACCCATCTCCGGCGTTTCCACCTCCACAAATCTCATGTGCGCAATTGTCAAGATAGTTTGCCTCAATTAACGCCGTCGTACCTCCGCCCCCTACAAGAATGCCGTATCCGTAATTTGCGCCTCCACCCGAAATATATCCTTTACACTCATGAATATAGTTGTGATGGATGTATCCGCCATCTTCTAATTCAGGTCCACTACTTGTGACTTGGAAGGAAATTCCGGCTCCGCTCCAGCCCCATATCTCGCAGTTGTCTACTTCCATCGGATACCGGGTATAAATACTAGTTCTCATTTCAGTGTTTTTATCACCTTTGTCCGGTCCTTCAATACGTAGGCCAGTAAACCTCACCCAATCCCCGGAGGGGAGAAATATACCTTCCCCTGGCCAGGGGGCATCACCGGGAAGTCTTTTTTGATAAATTCGTCCCCCAGCAGATCCGTTCTCGCCCCGGTTGCTCGCGATGGTGACTCCGGCCGGCACCCGAATGTTGAAGTAGCCGCTCATGTCGATGTTTGCGGTGCCTTCGATATAGATGACATCCCCGGACCGTGTGCTCTGCAGGGCGAAGAGGAGCTCATCCCGTGTGTCGACGATGTACTTGACGCGGGGGTCGTTCCGGCTGATGATGTCGGTATACCCGTCACCTCCACCGATGGGGTTTCCGGTCGGGTTGGCAGCCGCCCCGCATTCACCGCTGGGCGTTGGTATCGGTATCGGGGTCGGTGCTGCAGACGCAAACTCGACATACGCCAGGTCTGCCAGTCCGGTGTCCGTGGCAATCTGCATCGTGCGCTCACCGGCGGCGAGGGGTATCTGCACCGTGGTGGGAGCAAACGTGAACCAGCTGCTGGTATTGGGCGCGTAGACCGTAGCGACCTTCTTCCCGTCCACCAGCACTGAGAAGGACTTGCCGTTCTCTGTGGTGCTGGTGTAGAACGTGGCAGCATAGGTACCGGATTCGGCTACCTGCACCTGAGAGTACTGAAGCCACTCGCCTGCGTAGGTGTGGGCGATGACCGGCACATCTACAGCATCCCGCAAGCCGGTATCCACAGCGGCGTCGTCGGTGCGGTACGCATAGCCGCCCTGATTGCCAGCCACAGTATCATGGTAGGCAACGCCCTCTCCTCCGTAGTCGAAATCAACGAAGTTGATCCGGCCGGGCACCGTGTGTGCCTTGTAGGGTTTCTGCACATCGGAAGGGTTTTCCGTAGGCGTTGGTGTCCTTCCCCCATTCAGTGTCAATGGCATGGGGTGGTCGGTGATCGCAACCGAGATCGCCAGCGCTGCACAGAGCAGGATAAGAACGATGGGGGTCATTTCACTTGGACGCATTCAGTCCCAGTTTCTGACCCCTCTGATCTCTGATAAATCTTTTCGTTGGACGTGATCTGCTGATCCTTGGCACGATTCAGTGCGTCAAGAGAGGTTATCGTGCGGGGCCCCGGGTGGAGCGGGAAGCACCCCTGCGTACGCTGGGGGATGAATGCAGCGCCCCTTCGTCGCGATCACGCATCCCCCTGCGTGGCAAATCTCCATGCCGGAGGCAATCGAACGCGATATTTGCAGGAACGGATTCGTGCTGCTCGAGCCGGTGGACTCACTCCAGATGGGGGAAGGGATGATAACTGAAATATCTCAGCCGTAAGGGTAGGGTAAGTTACCGGTCCGAGGGCGCCGATGTAAATACGGTGTTAGGGTTGTCATTGGTGGTACTCGCGTCACCATGAGATGACATAGTGATAGTACCCCACAGGCCTGGGGACTGTTCCACCATCGCGCCTCGCAAGTTAAATTTGGATAGGAAGGAGTTTTCTGTGGGCCTTTAAAAAAGGCGAGTTTTGGAGAGCTAGGCAGGATTTCTCTTGCCTGTCCTCTCAGTTCAGTCATCAATTCCAATTCGAGTACTCGATCGGACCTGACTCGTGGTATACCCTATCTTCTCCAATAAGATTGTCTGTCACGTAGACATTTCCTTTCTCATAAATCTGCCAAACAGGCCCCAGATACGTGTAATAGAACCAATTGTGATCGATGTATGCTCCAATACGGGGCTTGCCCCGGATGGCTATTGGATACCCGAAGTCGTGCGCTGTGGAAAAGAACGTGTTGTGGTGAATCTTAATGAGGTCACCTGCAATCAACCTTCCCGGGTTTGCCGGGTCGGGTTTCTCGTGCATGTCGATGTTATGGAATGCATTGGTATTTGGACCGAAGATGTTGTATCTCGCCTCGTACCCATCCCCGGCGTTTCCGCCTCCACAGATCTCGTGCGCGCAATCGTCAAGATAGTTTGCCTCAATTAACGCCGTCGTACCTCCGCCTCCTACAAGAATGCCGTATCCGTAAAGAGCGGCTCCATTCGAAATATATCCTTTACACTCATGGATATAGTTGTGATGGACATACCCGCCGTCTTTTAATTCAGGCCCACCGCTTGTGGCCTGGAAGGTGATTCCGGCTCCACTCCAGCCCCATATCTCGCAGTTGTCTACTTCCATCGGGTACCGGGTATAAATACTGCTTCTCATTTCAGTGTTTTTATCACCTTTGTCCGGTCCCTCGATACGTAGACCCGTAAACCTCACCCAATCCCCGGAGGGGAGGAATATACCTTCCGTTGACCAGGGGGCATCACCGGGAAGTCTTTCTTGATAAATTCGTCCTCCAGCAGATCCGTTCTCGCCCCGGTTGCTCGCGATGGTGACTCCGGCCGGCACCCGGACACTGAAGTAGCCGCTCATGTCGATGTTCGCGGTGCCTTCGACATAGATGATATCTCCGGACCGTGCGCTCTGCAGGGCTGAGAGGAGCTCATCCCGTGTGTCGACGATGTACTTGACGCGGGGGTCGTTCCGGCTGATGATGTCGGTATACCCGTCACCTCCACCGATGGGGTTTCCGGTCGGGTTGGCAGCCGCCCCGTATTCACCGCTGGGCGTTGGTATCGGTGTTGGTGTCGGTGTCGGTGTTGGTGTTGGTGTCGGTGTTGGTGTTGGTGTTGGTGTCGGTGTTGGTGTTGGTGTGACCTTCGCAACCGTGATCTGCTCGGTGCGGACGTTGTTTGTCTCGTCACTCTCAGCGATCCGGTTGACGTAGTCCACGTGGGCCGTCACGGTGTGAGTCCCCTCCACGGCCTTCCAGGTTGCGCCGGCCGAACCACCATTGGCGGTCACCGTAGCCCAGGCCCCGGGGGCGATAGACGCGGTGTGAGTGTCGGACCAGACTGCTGGACCTGCCGCACCGTCATCAAACGTGAAGTGGACGCGGTGCTTCACGCGCGCAGGCGTGGGGGCATCGCCCTGGTTCTTGATCGTCGCCTTGAGCGTCACCGCACTCCCTGAGACCGGGCTTGCCGGGTCCCAGGAGATATCGGTCACCACAAGGTCCGGCTTCCCAGGCGAGGCCGGTGTCGGTGTCGGGGTCGGAGCCGGTGCTACAGGCGCAAACTCGACATACGCCAGGTCTGCCAGTCCGGTGTCCGTGGCAATCTGCATCGTGCGCTCACCGGCGGCGAGGGGTATCTGCACCGTGGTGGGAGCAAACGTGAACCAGCTGCCGGTATTGGGCGCGTTGACCGTAGCGACCTTCTCCCCGTCCACCAGCACTGAGAAGGACTTGCCGCCCTCTGTGGTGCTGGTATAGAACGTGGCAGCATAGGTACCGGATTCGGCTACCTGCACCTGAGAGTACTGAAGCCACTCGCCTGCGTAGGTGTGACCGATGACCGGCATATCTACTGAGTCGCGCCATCCGGTATCCACATCGGCGTCGTCGGTGCGGTACGCATAGCCGCCCTGATTGCCAGCCACAGTATCGTGGTAGGCAACACCCTCTCCTCCGTAGTCGAAATCAACGAAGTTGATCCGGCCGGGCACCGTGTGTGCCTTGTAGGGTTTCTGCACGTTGGAAGGTTCTTCTGCCTCAAGTATGAGATCGGCACTAACTTTCCCTCCGGCGGTTACCGTTACCGTCTGTGGTTTCGGTGTGGTGTAGCCCGAGAGTTCGACACTCACGTTATGGACGCCAGGTGAGATTCCGGTGAACGTGTAGGGTGTTGCCTTCCCTGTGTCGGTCCCGTCCAGGTAGATCCTGGCTCCGGATGGCGTTGAGGTTACGGCGAGGCTGCCCATCTCGGGGTTGGATACCCTGATTTCGGTAGAATCACTCAGGGTGTAGGTTCCAGCCTGAAGGAGTATGATACCCTCGCTGATAGCCTTCACCGCGGTCTGGATGACCTTGATGTCATCTCTTCCCGCTGTTCCGCTACTAATCACCTGGCCATTGCGGTCTTCTGCAATGATCTTCGTACCGTCGGTGTGTACAACGACATCGTAGGTACCTGGTGATACCTCCTGACTTTGCATGGTCTGTGTCGGTGCAGCCGTTGTGGCCGTTGCAAGCACCATACATAGCACCAGTGCAAGAAATATGGGTTTTTTCATGTCGATTCTCCTTGATGCGCCCAGGGAGGGCCCCCTTTGCCCTCTCGACGGGCAGATGAGGGTAGATCCCTCAAAACTATTCTGTCGTCTTGATATATAAAAATATAAGATTCTATACTTTTTTTAAATCAATCAGAATCTATTATTATCAATTAATCGGTATTTTTAAATAAATATCTGCGAATTAATGGATTTTTAGTTTTAGATACGTTTTTATATATGAATGAGTTTTTGATTGGCCGACGGGTCGTTCGCCCCAGATTCCCGCAAGAGCAACGATTATGACTCAGCCTGGTGCGGGCGGCCCCCAAGTCTTCTCCTGTATCGGGGCACAATGAAACAGAACCGGGAGCCCGTAATCGCTTCGAAACAGGGAGTTTATAGAAGCTCGCAGATTCCACCTCCAGTAGAGGTTTGAAATTCACTGCATCGCGAGAAGGAGCCTGCCAATCGGAGCGCCGCCACCTCTCTGTACAGGGAGCCAGAATGTCCTGGCACAGTGGAAACGGGGGAAAAACTGCTTTCGCTTCTTCAAAATTGTCGAAGGTCGTCCCGAAAGCATTCGGTGACCGGGGATCTGGATTCTTCAGAGCACCCTCACGCAGATGTTCGGAGAATCGAGCAACATCTAGCGTTAGATCGCTGACACGGCTTCCCGCTCGGTTCGCGCCCTATGGTGCTCGAGCTCCGTTCCTGCCGGAAAGTCGCAAGTCTCACCTTACGGTGCTCCTGCTATCTTCCTCGAAACCCTGCGGGTTTCGCAGGGGGCTGGGAGGAGCGACTGGAAGGAGTCTGAGAAGCCCAAAGGTCTTCGAGGGTGCCGACCCGGCCGGAGGATGGGAGCTCGAGCACCTCCAGGTGCGAAGGGTGCCCCTCCTCCAGGTTGAGGTGTCTTGGGAAGACATCCCGGATTCGACTCCGGGTTCAACGCATCCTTCCGGGGGTGAAGGGCTGGGAAGGCCCTGGATACCCCAATTGAAATGGGGACGTTCGCCTCACTTGCTAAAATATCCCGAAGCGGGGGTATATCCTCTCACCCCGCCCGCACGCTCGCCCCGCAGTTCCTCGCTCGCGTCAGAAGCACCGACCCCCCGCAGTCGCCGAGCACCTCCGTCGCCGCCCGGGCCACACTCTGCATATCCGTGTCGCCGACGGCATACACGGTTGGCCCGAACGAACTTAAGCCCGCCCCGGCGGCGCCGGCCTGCACCAGCGCCTCGAGGAGCGCCAAAACGACCGGGTGTTGCATCGCAACCTCGACCTTCTTGAATCCGAGGGCTTGTGTCCTGTTGATCGCCGAGCCGAAGAGGTCGAGATCGTGCTCGACCAGGCCCGGGATCATCCGCATGAGCACCTCGTGGCAGAGTTCCCGCACCTCCTCGAGCGGCACCGGGCAGTGCGTGCGGAAGATATCGACTTCCCTTCCCCCGTGCGCCCCTGCGCTGGTATCGGGGGTAACGAGCAGGATGCGCCAGTCCTCCGGGAACCGGTGCCGGGCGAGGACCGGCGGCGGCGCGACGCCCCGCGATGCTGCCGAGGGGCGGAAGTCCTGTTTACCTCCCGGAGAGCCGAACCGGTGCCCGCCGTCCAGGATGAACCCGCCCTGCTCGAACGCCGCCGTGCCGATGCCGGAGGTCCCGCCGCGGCCGACGATCCGCGCGAGCTTTCGCACCGGGACATCCCGGTCGTAGAGCCTGCAGAGGGCGGCGGCCGTCGCGAGCGCAATCTGCGTCCCGCTCCCGAGCCCGGCATGCTGCCGGGCCACGGCATGCACCGTGATCTCCGCGCCGCCGGGGAGCCCGAGCCCCTCCGTCATCGCACGCGCTGCCTCGATGACCCGGCGGCGGGCAGCCTCGTCGCCGCCGTGCACGTTGATGCCCGGCCCTTTGCGTGCATCGATGACACACCCGGGCTCATCGAGGGCGACCCCGACCCCGCCGTCCACCCTGCCCGAGGCGCCGTTCATATCGAGCAGCGTGATGTGGATCCGGGACGGAGCGTCGACCAGCACCCTGATATCGTCTGCAAACGCCGTGCAGGGGAAGACCTCCTCGATCGCGATCAACGGCTCGTCGCGGTGGATGATCCGGTACTTCCGGGAGAGCATCGATTCGCACCGGTGGACGTTGAACGTCCGGGCGAGGTCCGTCCCGGCCTGGACGACGCGCGCATCGGTGATCTCCCGGCGCGACTCTATCCGGTGGCGGCAGAGGATCCTCCCTATAGGGATATCCGCCCGCATGAGGTCCTGCCTGAACTCCGGGGCAAGCCGGCGCAACGGTGTGCGGGAGACCGCGTAGATGAGGACTTCGCCCGTAACACTGTCTTTTAACTCCACGATGCGGTGGTTGACCTCGTCGCCTGGCTCGATATCGAGTGCGGCCGCCGTCCCGGGGTCGGCGGCGACAATGTCCTGCACCCGGGTGGTGATGGTGACGGGGTGACCGGTCGCCATCTCAAGGAGGTTCGTCACCGACCCATCGGTCCCGATGAGGACCTTCTGCATCGGGGAGAGCCTTCCTATGCGTTGCTCGATCTCGTGGATCTTCTCGCTGATCTTGTCTGCTGTCAGGGGTTGCATACCAGAATACGTGTACTGGTCGCACAGACTACAAAAAGGTGGTGCAGGGGTCCGGCCCGCCGGTTCAGTTCGAGAAGAAGAGGGAGAGGAAGTCCGGAGCCTGCACGAGCCCGAACGATCCCCCGGCCGCATCGCGCTCGGAGAACGCTGCTACGTCGTCCCTCCCCTTCCCGAGTATCGCAAATGGCACCGGCTCCCGGGTGTGGGTCTTATGCCGTATCGGCGTCGGGTGGTCGGGGAGGACCGCAACGGTCGTCTCCGGCCGATCCAGGATGATCCCGATCGCCTCGTCGAGCCGCTCGATCGCCCGCACCTTCTCCTCCACGCTCCCCATATGCCCGGCCTCGTCGGGGGCCTCGACGTGCATGTAGACGAAGTCGAGGCGGTCGAGAGCGTCGACCGCGTACCGGGCTTTCGCCTCGTAGTCGGTGTCCAGGAACCCGGTGGCGCCCGGAACCCGGATCACCTCCATCCCGGCAAGGCGGGCGATACCGTTCAAGAGGTCGACTGCGGAGATCACGGCGCCGGATAGATCGTACTTCTCACGGAAGGGCGCAAGCGACGGTTTCCTCCCGCCGCTCCACGGCCAGACAACGGTAGCCGGAGTCTTTCCCTCCTGCAGGCGCCGCCGGTTGACCGGGTGGTCGGCAAAGACCTCCCGGGACCGCTCCATGCAGTCGAGGAGGATGCCGGCATCGTCTCCGCGCGGAAGGTACTCCCCGACGGCCCGGCTGACGATGTCGTGGGGCGGGGTGGTGGCGGCGCCGCGTGCCCCGGGAACCACCATCAGGTTCCGGTAACCGACCCCCGGGTAGACCCGGATGTCCCCGAGTGCGGCATCAAGGTCTCTGAGGAGTTCGGCACCCTCGGCGCTGGATATGTGTCCGGCGTTGAAGTCCTCCATCATCCCGTCCCGGACCGTGACCAGGTTGCACCGGTAGGCCATCTCTCCCTCCCGGAGGTTGACCCCCATACTGGCCGCTTCGAGCGGACCCCTGCCGGTATAGGAGGTGTGGGGGTCGTAGCCCAGGATGGAGAGGTTTGCGATATCGCTCCCCGGCTCGAACTCGTCCGGGACAGTCCGGAGCATCCCGCACCGCCCCTCACGGGCGATACGGTCCATATTCGGTATGTCTGCGTACTCGAGGGGCGTCCTGCCCCCCAGTTCGGCAAGCGGCTCATCGGCCATGCCGTCCCCGAGAATGAGGATGTATTTCATGTGAATCATGCGAATTTTCTGTGTAACCACGGGAATGCCGGATATTCGGACCCGGTTGCCGGGACAGGAGACAAACGCCCTGCTGCCGGCGTGACCGGGCGGCCTGCTGTACTGCCCTCGGACCTGTAACCTCTCACGGCCTCTGGGGGAAGTGCCCGGCTGAGGGCCGCGCACCCTCCTGCCCGAGCATGGCACGGACCGCCGTGCGGACGCTCTCTTCCGATGTGGTCCCGCACCGCCAGCCGAGGGCCTTGAGTTTTTCGACCGAGAGCTGCATCCTCGGCACATCGCCGACCCAGCCGCGTGCGCCGCCGGTGAACCGGTAGCGGACGCCGGAGAGACCCATCTCTTCCGCGACGATATCGGCGATCGCGACGACGTCGATCCAGTCTTCGGAGCCGATGTTGAAGATGTTCACCGGGTCGCGCGCGTGGTCGATCCCGAACTGCACGGCGCGGACGCACTCCCCGACCTCCAGGTAGGACTTTGTCTGCCTTCCGTCGCCGAGGATCTCGAGTTCCTCCGGGTTCTCGCGGAGTTTCCGGATGAAGTCGGATATAACGCCGTGGCCGCTCCGCTCGCCGATGATGTTTGCGAACCGGTAGACCCACGCCCGCATACCGAATGAGTGGCAGTACGACGATATGAGCGCCTCACAGGCAAGTTTCGTCGCGCCGTAGACGGATATCGGCTCGAGCGGGGTATAGGTCTCCGGCGTCGGGATGACCGTGGCCTCGCCGTAGACGGTCGACGTCGAGGTGAAGACCAGTTCCGGCACGCTGTGCGCCCGCATTGCCTCGAGCACCCGGTACGTGGCGAGGACGTTGTTCCTCACCTGGGAGTCCGGGGTTACGGCGCTCTGCCGGACATCAGGGTCCGCGGCGATGTGGTAGACCCGGTCTCCTCCCTCCAGGTGCTCCTGCCAGCCGTCGTCGAGCAGGTTCTGCCTGAGGAAGGTGACCCGACCGCCGGCCGCATGCTGCGCGAGGTTCTCTTCGGTGCCCGCGCTCTCGTCGTCGATGACCAGGACATCGTTTCCTGCCGCGACCAGGGCGTCAACGACGTGCGAACCGATAAAGCCGGCACCTCCGGTTACGATACAGAACATTGTAGAATAATAGCCCTCTCATGCTATAGGATTTACTTATGGAGGGGGCTCCGGGGCAGCCTCTTCATCGGGTACCCGGAGATTTTGCCCGTCAGGCGTCCTGAAGAGGGGGCGGTGACGCGGCGGCACGGGGAAAAGTTTATCTCTGCAGGGGGTGCCGTCGGGCTCACGCATTTCCCGCACCATCGATCTCCTGCCTGGGAGGTCGAACCTGATACGTGCCGGGCGCGTCCCCTCTCCACCAGGAGGGGGACAGCGGCCGCAAAGCCCCGCCCGTAAGGGCGAGGCAGGTTGCACCGGTATATTTTACAGGAACGTCACCAACATATGAAGAACCATAAGGAGTTGTCCGATTGAGAGAGGCACGCATCCGTAGCGGAACCGGCCGGTTTCCGGTCGCCGCTGCCGAACCGGCCGCCGGGTCCGGCGGCATCCCGTCGCCGGGATCTGTCGATATCTTACCCGGAGCCGGGCTATGAGCCGCCTGCGCCCGGAGATCCGGGAACACGCCGGGATTTACCTGCGCGGCCTGATGATGGGAGCCTGCGACATCATCCCCGGTGTCTCGGGGGGGACGATCGCCCTCATCACCGGGATCTACGAGCGGCTGGTCGGGGCTATCGGCAGCGTTGACCCGGCCTCGGTAAAGCACCTCGCGAGGGGCGACTTTGCATCCTTCCGCGAAGACCTCGGGAACCTCGATATCCCATTCCTCATCGTCCTCCTTGCCGGGATCGGCACCGCCTTCCTCCTCATGTCAGGGGTGATCCTCCTCCTCCTCACCGATCACGCGGTAGCGACGTACTCATTCTTCCTTGGCCTCATCCTTGCCTCTGCGGCCCTCATATTCCTTGAGATCCGCTCCCCCGGCGCGGCAACCCTCGCCTACCTCGCCGCCGGGACCGGCGCCGGCTACCTCCTCGGGGGCCTCGGCCACTTCGACGTCGGCCACTCTCTGCCGGTTCTCTTCCTCACCGGGATGGTGGCGCTCTGCGCCATGATCCTCCCCGGGATATCGGGAGCCTACATGACCCTCGTCCTCAACCAGTATGAGTTCATGCTTGCGGCGCTCCGGGCGCTCTCCCTCCCCGAGATATTCGCTTACATCGCCGGCGGGGCCACCGGGCTCCTCCTCTTCACCAGGGGCCTCAAGTATCTCCTGAAGACCTATCCGGGAGCGATGCTCGCCCTGCTCACCGGGCTGATGCTCGGTTCGGCACGGATGCTCTGGGAGAAGGGGTCCCTCGCCGGGGATATGGTGGCCGGAGGCTGGGTCTTCTTCCTTGCCGGTCTCGTCGTCGTCGGCGCAGTCGAGTACCTGAAGAGGCGCTATGCGGGCAGCGGGGCCTGATCCCCCCTTTCTCCCCCGCGGCGATCGGAAAACATACTTCCCCCAAAAGAAGCAAAGAAGTACAGTATCATGTTCATCGGCATCGATCACGGCACTACCGCGATGCGCTTCTCCACCGGGATGCAGGAGTTCAAGGTGTCCCGCGAAGAGGCCAGACACTTCTCGGTCTCCGACCTCTCCCGCCTCTGTCCCCTCGAGGAGATCGAGGGCATCGCCGTCTGCTACTCTATGGGCGACGGCATCTCTGCCATCACCAGTATCGAAAAGGTCAGCGACCGGGGCATCGTCTCCCGCGAGGGTGCCGGCAAGCACATCGGCGGCGGCACCCGGGTCTATGACCAGATCAGGGAGAGTGGGCTCCCCGCCGTCGTGATCCCCGGGCTGCACCGCGCATCACCGACCGATCCCCGGTTCAAGGCCTACTCTCACCAGGCGAGCCCGGAGAAGATTGGGATCCTGTACGAGGTCGTGCATGACCTCGGGGGCGACGTGGTGGTCTGCGACGCGAGCTCGAACACCGTCACGCTCCTCGTCACCGGCGGCCGGATCACCGGTGCGTTCGACGCCTGCATCTTTGCGCCCGGCACCCGGCACGGCGCTCTCGACGTGGATGCCATCCGCCGGATCGACCGGGGCGATTCCACGGCGAACGATGCCTTCCTCAATGCGGGCGTGGACCACACGATGCCCCCCGGCCTCAGGGTGGAGACGATGGCGATGTTTGCGGCGATGGAGTGCGCCGCGATGCTCCTCGTGAATCCCGGCGCCAGGGTCGCCCTCGCCGGCTCCATGGCGCCTGCCATCGCCCCGGGTGTGAAGGCGCTCCTTGCCCGGGAGGTCGCGGTCTACGACGAGTGGTGTGCGGCCCGGGGACTCTCAAGGATCGCCCGCGACGTCTTCTCGGGGGCAACCGGGATCCTCGGGCTTGCGGTGGACCGGTAAGGTGCCGGTGCGGGGTGCTCCTGCCCGGGGGTAGTCATCCGGTCTCACGCTTCTTTATATGGTGCCGGGTCGTACACTGGACTGGAAAAAGAGGAGCCCACAGTATGCAGCCGGAATGCCCCAGTATCGCCGACCTCATGCTCCAGATGGCGTCAAGCATCGAGGATACGGCACGCGCTATGAACCAGGGAAACGCGAGCCGGTTTCTCGACGAGATCCTCAACGCAAAGCGGATCTACCTGGCCGGTGCCGGGCGCTCGGGTCTCGTCGCGCGAGCGTTCGCCCAGCGCCTGATGCACCTCGGGTTTGAGAGTTACGTCATCGGCGAGACGATCACGCCCGCGTTCGGGCGCGAGGATGTGCTCGTCGCGTTCTCGGGTTCGGGAGAGACCCGGTCCGTCGTCGACGCGTGCGAGACCGCCCGGGAGATCGGGGGGAAGATCTGCCTCATCACGTCGACTCCCGACTCGCACATCGGGCGCATGGCCGACTGCATCGTCGAGATCGGGAACAACCGGCTCAAGGATACGGATATCCCGAGCGACTTCGAGATCCGCCAGCTCACCGGACAGTACCGATCGGTCTCCTCGTCCTTTGCCCCTCTCGGGACACTCTTTGAGACCGCGGCGCTGGTCTTCTCCGATGCGGTCATCTCCGCCCTGATGGAAGTGAAACACTGCACCATCGAGGAACTCAAGGACCGTCTCGCGAACGTCCAGTGAGCGGGGGCTTGGGGGTCTCCACTCATGCTCTCTTCTCTTCCGCCGGCACAGGGGATTGCATCTATGGTATCTGCGGGCAACAGGTGTCCCGGCACGTCCCGGACCCCCACGGCGGCGGGCAAAGTGCCGGTGTATTTATATTATTAATCATTAAGATTAAAAAGGGGTTTTTGTTTGAGAGAGTTACGCATTCATGGCAGGGGCGGCCAGGGCTCCGTGACCGCCGCCGAACTCATCGCTTTCGCGGCGTTTGAGGGCGGCGCGTATGCCCAGGCATTCCCGGCCTTCGGCGTGGAGCGGCGGGGCGCCCCGGTGCAGGCGTTCGTCCGCTTCAGTGATGCAAAGATCCGGCTCCGGAGCCAGGTCTACGAGCCCGACTACATCATCGTGCAGGATCCGACCCTGATCGGCGATGTAAACGTCTTTATGGGTATGAAAGCGGGCGGCATCGCCATCATCAACACCGAGAAGCCCGACTTCGATGCCCGGGTCCCTGAAGGTGTGAAGGTCTATACCGTCGATGCGACCACCATCGCGCTCGAAGAACTGGGTATACCCATCACCAATACGACTCTGATGGGCGCTTTCGCTGCAGCCACCGGCGAGATCGGGCTCGAACCGCTGAAACACGCGCTGCAAAACCGCTTCTCCGGGAGCATGGCCGACAAGAATGTCAGGGCGGCAGAGCGCGCATACAACCTGATCGGGGGTGCCGCGTAATGGCGCTGCGGGTCGGCTGCGCCGCGCCTCCCGGGAGAGCGCTTGATAACAAGACCGGCGCCTGGAGGGTCTTCAAACCGGTCTTCGATCCTGAGACGTGCAGCAGGTGCGGCATGTGCGCCATGGTCTGCCCGGAGGGGTGCGTCCGCGAGACCGAGGAGGGCACGTTCGAGCCCGACCTCGACTACTGCAAGGGTTGCGGGATCTGCGAGGACGTCTGCCCGAAGAAATCGATCCGGATGGAGAAGGAGGAGAAGTAATGCTGGAGTTTATGGAAGGGTCGCACGCTGTGGCCGAGATCGTGAAACGCTGCCGCCCGCAGGTGATTGCAGCCTATCCGATCACGCCGCAGACGCACATCGTCGAGGACCTTGCCCAGATGGTGGCGAACTGCGAACTCGACGCCGAATACATCACGGTCGAGAGCGAGTTCTCGGCTCTCTCCGCCTGCCTCGGCGCGAGCGCGGCGGGCTCCCGGGTCTACTCGGCAACGACCTCCCAGGGTCTTGCCCTGATGTTTGAGGTCTGCTTCAACGTGGCGGGGATGCGCCAGCCGATCGTGATGACGATCGCGAACCGCTCGCTCGGTGCGCCGCTCTCGATCTGGAACGACCAGCAGGACTCGATATCCCTGCGCGACTCCGGGTGGCTGCAGTTCTACGCGGAGGATAACCAGGAGGCTGCGGATCTCCACATGATCGCCTATAAAGTCTGTGAAGACCACGACATCCTTCTCCCCGCGTTCGTCTGCTTCGACGGGTTCATCCTCTCGCACACTTACGAACCGGTCGCCCTCCCCACCCAGGAGGAGGTAGACGGCTACCTACCCGCCTTTACGCCCTACCAGCGGCTGGACGCCGAAAACCCGCTGAGCTTCGGGATGTATGCGACGCCCGAGTATTACATGGAGTTCCGCTACGAGATCGACCGGGCGCTGCAGCGCGCAAGACAGTCGTTCATCAAGGCCGGGCGCGAGTTCGGCGAGCAGTTCGGCAGGGATTACTCCGCGCTCGTCGAGGGTTATCGCCTCGAGGACGCCGATACCGCGCTCGTTGCGATGGGCTCCATCTGCGGCACGGCAAAGGATGCCATCGACGAGATGCGTGATGCCGGCCGGAAGGTCGGGCTCTTAAAGATCCGGACCTATCGTCCGTTCCCGGCCCAGGAGATCGCGGATGCCTTAAAGGGTGTCTCGACGGTGGCGGTGCTCGACAAGAACATATCGCTCGGAAACGGCGGGGCGGTCGGCACCGAGGTGAAGTCGGCCCTCTACGGCTCCGGTGCGGCCGTGTATGACTACATCATCGCTCTCGGCGGGCGCGACGTGAGGAAGCGGGATATCGCCGCGGTCGTCGATCTCGCGGAGAAGGGGAAAGGAGATATGTTTTACGGATTACGGACGGAGGTGCTCTGAATGGCCGGAACAGAGCAGGGATGCGAGCTCTTCTCGGCCGGGCACCGGGCGTGCGGAGGGTGCGGGCCTGCGCTTGCGGCCCGGCTCCTCCTCAAGGCGACCGGGAAGAACGTCATCATCGCCGCCTCGACGGGATGCATGGAGGTCTTCTCCACACCCTACCCGGAGACCGCCTGGGGGGTCCCCTGGATCCACTCGCTCTTCGAGAACGTTGCGGCGGTTGCGTCGGGCATCGAGGCGTCGTTAAAGAGGCAGGGACGCAGCGAGAAGGTCGTCTGCGTCGCCGGCGACGGAGCCACGTTCGACATCGGGGTGCTCTGCATCAGCGGCGCCTTCGAGCGGGGCCACGACATCACCTACATCTGCTACGACAACGAGGCCTACATGAACACAGGGATCCAGCGGTCGGGTGCGACGCCCTACGGCGCGAGCACCACGACGAGTCCCGCGGGCAAGTGCTCGGCGGGGAACCTGCTCCCGAAGAAGGACATGCCCGGCATCCTCGCCGCTCACGGTGCGCCCTACGTCGCGACCGCCTCGATCGCCTACCCAAACGACTTCATCAAGAAGGTCGAGCGCGCGATCAACACCCCCGGTCCCTGTTACATCCAGGTGCACACCCCCTGCTGCACGGGGTGGGGCTTTGAGTCCGGCGAGACGCTCGCGATGGCGAAACTCGCCATCGAGACCGGCCTCTGGGTGAACTACGAGATGGTCGACGGCAGGGTGGAGAAGGCAAAGAAGGTGAGGCGCAAACCCGTCGAGGAGTACCTCGCAAAACAGAAGCGCTTCCGCCACCTCTTCAAGCCCGCCCGGCAGGACGATGTGATCGCGCATATCCAGGCGGTAGCCGATGCGAACGCCGAGCGGTTCGGGATCGACATCAAGGCGAAAGAATCGTCAGAATGAAGTACAGCCCGAAGAGCATCATGGCGAGTCCGCTCGCCTGCACCACTTTTTTGTAATGGGGGCCGAGCACGTTCGCCCCCCGTGAGACCGCGATCCCGAGCAATCCGAACCAGATGATATCCGCACCGATGTGCCCGACGTAGAACGCGGCAAACGACGGGTGGAGCGCGAGAAACCCGACGCCGAACGTGAGCCACCAGACCCACCAGTAGGGGCTCCCGAGCGTGCAGGCCACCCCGAAGGCGACCGGCGCCCTCGTCTCTTTGCTCGCGACGACGGCATCGCCCGCGTGGAGGAACTGCCCGATACCGAGCGCGACGAGGACGCCCGACCCGATGAGGGCGATGAGGTCGATGTACGGGACGTCGCGCACGCCGAAGGCGATGGCCGCGACCATGACCGCCTCCGGGATACCGTGCCCGGCCACCAGCCCCGCAACGAACGGCCCCGGCCGCCGCGGCCCGAGGCCGAGGATCGAGGCGGTCATGGGGCCGGGGGATGCGGCCCCGGAGAGCCCGATCAGGAACGATGCTATGACGACATCGATCACTCGTCGCCCCTCCTTCGCAATACGAAGTAGGGGAGGAGCAGGACGACGGCGACCGAGAGCCAGATGGTGCCGAACGTGGTGAGCAGGATCTCGCGCTCGGGGGCGTAGAAGCGGACCTCCATGGCGTCCGCCCGGTCCCAGGTGATCTCCGTGGTCCCGTTCGGCCCGGAGGAGACGACCCCGCCGGGGCTGACCATGCCGATGAGCGGATTTCTGACGTCGAACCCCCCGGGAAGGGAGACGGTTATGGTGTACGGTTTATCGAAGACCGCAACAAGATGGTTATCCCTCACGGGAACCCGGTAGGTGATCGTGTAGTTCCCCTCTGGGAAGGTGATGATGCCTCTCCTCGTCTCCCGGTACTCGACCGGGCCCGAAGGACCGAGCACCTCGAGATCCTCGACCTGGAGCGGGACACGCTCTCCCATCAGGCCCGGGCTCCAGAACGCGTACTCGCTCGCCGTGACCTGGACCGAGGCCTCGCAGACGGTGCCGCCGGGGAGCACCTGGAAAGCGGCCTCTTCGGCCGCCGCCGGGGCCGAGATGAGGATCAGTGCAAGGCAGAGAGCAGCGAGTGCAGGTCCGCGTCGATCTCGAGGGGAGGCGCGCATTGTCGTACCACTGTCTCCGGATCTTTTAAGAGATGACCGGTCACCACGCAGACGATCCGCTCATCCTTATCGATCAGCCCCTGTTCGGCAAGTTTCCGTATTCCGGCGACCGAGGCTGCGGAGGCGGGTTCGACCCCGATGCCCTCTTTCCTCGCAAGGTCCCGTTGCATGGCAAGGATCTCCTCGTCGGTCACGGCCGCCGCCGTCCCGCCGGTCGCGCGGACGGCGACGAGCGCTTTCTCCGCGTTCACCGGGGCGCCGATCCTTATTGCGGTCGCAACCGTCTCGGGCGCGGTCTCAGGGACGAGCTCTTCGAGGTTCTGCGCTATCGCCTTCACGAGCGGCTGCGAGCCCGCCGCCTGGATGCCGGTCATCATCGGCAGCCGGTCGATGAACCCGAGGGCCTCGAGTTCCCGGAGACCCTTGTAGACCGCGGAGATGTTGCCGGCATTCCCGACGGGGAGGACCATCCGGTCGGGCACCTCGCCGCCGAGCTGGTCGATCGCCTCAAACCCGATGGTCTTCTGCCCCTCCAGGCGGTAGGGGTTGACCGAGTTCAGGAGGTAAAGCCCCTGGCTGATGCAGAGCTCGTGTACCATCTCGAGCGCCTTATCAAAGTTGCCGCGGATGGATATGACCCGTGCGCCGTGCATCAACGCCTGCGCGACCTTGCCGAGGGCCACCTTCCCTGCGGGCAGGAGGACGATGCAGGGGAGGTCGGCCTTCGCCGCGTAGGCAGCAAGGCTTGCGGAGGTGTTCCCGGTGCTTGCGCAGGCGACGCTCGTCATACCGAGTTCCCGGGCCATACTGACGCCCACGGTCATGCCACGGTCCTTGAACGAACCGGTCGGGTTCATCCCCTCGTGTTTGGCGTAGAGTTCGGGGAGGCCCAGTTCTTTGCCGATATTCTTCAGGTGGTAGAGCGGGGTGCCTCCTTCCTGGAGGGTGACCGGTTCGCCCCGGACCGGGAGGAGCTCGCGGTAGCGCCAGACCGAGAGGGGGCGTCGGTTCCATTCGTCACGGGAGACGTCGATGCCGTCCAGGTCGTATTCGACGGCCAGCAGGTGTCCGCAACGGTTGCACGTATAGATGATCTGGTCCGGGGTGTAGGTTGCACCACAGTGAACGCAGACGAGACGGTACATGGAAAAATGGTTGATCGCGTGGATACGTATAGATATGGTATCGCGGATCGGGGCTGGACTCTGCCGGCCCGCTCACCTGCGCCGCTCGCACCGGACGCGGCAGATAAGCATGAAGAGCAGCCAGAGGACGGCGGTGCCGACGAGCGCGAGGCTCCTGAGATCCCCGGGCGATACGGTGGTCACGAAGGGTGCGACAAACATTCCGGCGGCCGCCAGGGCGAGCACGACGGCGAAGGCCGCCGGGCGCACCTCGAAATCCCCCCATGTCCGGACGCGGCCTGCCATCCGCCGCCGGGAGAAGGGATAGAGCCAGGCGACGCCGGCCGGCGTACAGGCGTCTTCCATGAGGTGGAGGACGCACCCGGCAAAGAACGCAAGTCCGAAGGCGGGAAGGAGCGCGAGGGACCACCCGAGCCAGGTGAGGATGAGCGCCAGGTAGCCGGAGAGGATCACGGACGTCAGCCCGACACCCGAGAACGAGTGGAGCAGCCCACGGTGCCGGTGCCGGTAGCTCTTCCGGAGGATGAGCGAGAACACAAGGGAGAGCGGGTAGTAGATGAGGTACCTGATGGTGTAGCCGAAGACCGGGAGCACCACGGCAAAGCCGTTTAAGACCTGTCCTCTCTTCCCCTTCATCCCGCCGATCCGGCCGTTGAAGATCGCCGCGTCGACGGCGTCCGCGTCCGGCGCAAGCGAACCGACAAAGACACCGAAGAAGAGGACGGCGATCAGGGCCGGGTCGAGGACGGGGACAGAGGGCGCGATGAGGAGTCCTGCCGTCGTGAGACTGAGGTATACGTGCTGGTCGCCCCGCATGGAATGTCTCTATAGATTAGAGAGCAGCCTGTGATAAAGATCGCTTCTACGGTCTGAAAGTGAAGGGAGGCTTTTTCGGGCAGCATGGACCACGGCCGGGTCGAGGTCGATGAAGAGAAGTTCTTCCCCGGATCCACCCCGGGCAATGATCTCGCCGTCGGGGTCGGCGGCGAGCGATCCCCCGCAGTAGATCCCGCCGGGCCCGCCTGCCGTGTTGACTCCTGCCGTGTAATACTGGTTCTCGAGGGCACGGGCAGGGAGCAGGGTCTCCCAGTGGCGCAACCGGCAGCACGGCCATGCCGCCGGTAAGAGCACGCACTCCGCCCCGGCGAGCGCGTATATGCGAAAGATCTCCGGGAACCGGAGATCGTAGCAGACGGCAAGCCCGAACGTCATCCCGTCAACGGCAAAGGTGGCGATCCGGTCGCCCGGCGTGTAGTTGCGGTCCTCCCCGCCGGGTGAGAAGAGGTGGACTTTTGCGTAGGCGGCGAGGAGTTCGCCGCCTGCACCGAGGACCACAACGGTGTTTTTGGGCCGGTCTCCCTCTCCCGCTTCGACGATCGATCCTATAACCACGATGCCGCTCTCCTGCGCCATTCGCCTGAATGCAGCGGCGAGCGGCCCGTCCAGGGTCTCTCCGGACCCGGGAGAGATCTCCGGCGACCACCCCGTCACAAACTGCTCGGGAAAACAGATGAGCGACGCCCCGGCAGCAGCGGCCTCTTCGGTCATCCGGCCGGCCGCATCGAGCATCCCGCCCCCGCCGCCGGCAACCTGGGCAAGCGCTATCTTCGTCATCGCCGGGATGGAACCCCGTCCTGGTCCCTTGAGGAGAGAACGAGCACGGTGGCGCCGAGGACGACGAGGGCGGCGAGCACAACCATGGCGTAGGAGGCGTAGGGGACGTCGATCGCAAACGTCAGCGCTCCGATGAGGACCCCGCCCGCAATGATGCTCGAGCTGATCAGGACCGCCCCGGGAAACGTGAGATCGGGCGTCATGCAGGGCCTCCGGTGAGTACGGGGAACGCCGCCCTGATCCCGATAAGGATGAACTGGACTGCAATCGCGATGAGGAGCATACCCATCAGCCGGTTGACGGCTCGAAACTCCCGCTGCCCGATCCGCCGGACGATGATGTCGGAGTGCTGCATCATGTAGCAGGTGAGCCCGACGGCCGCGCCGGCGGCGAGCGGCACGATGGCGATTGCGGCGATGCTCATGCTCATCGCCTCGTTCATCAGTACGATCACGGAGGCGATGGCGCCGGGTCCCGTGATCATCGGGATCGCAAGCGGCATGACGGCGATGTCGTCCGCGTCCTGCCCCTCGTACTTCTCGGTCGCGGTCATCTTCGTCCGCGAGGTCTTTGCGTAGACCATGTCCATGCCGATCCCGAAGAGGAGGAGGCCGCCCGCGATGCGGAACGCCTCGATCGAGATGCCGAAGAGCTGCAGGATCCAGCCGCCGGCGACGGTGAAGATCAGCAGGACAACCAGGGCGAACCGGCTCGCATCACGGGCGACCTTGAGTTTTGTTGCCCCGTCCATCGTGCCGGTGAGGGAGACGAAGATCAGGGTGGCCGCGAGCGGGTTCACTACGATGATGAGCGAAGAGAAACTCAGCAGCGCAAAACTCAGGAGGTCTACCATCCGTGATCAGGTATGCGGCAGGTTCGCTATTAGCACTTGTGGTTTGCCGGCAGGGCAACCGATTCGTTTCCAGGGAAACCCGGCACAGGGAAAGATATTTCCTGCCGGCAGGGCCCGGCGGGCGAAGAAGATCCCCGCGAACGCTCCGCCGGCGGTTTGCGGTGTGCCCGGTCTCGCTGAAGCGACGGTGTACGGCTCGCGGGCACTGACCCTGGAGGGTGCCGTGCAGTCGGGAGCTCCAAAAAAGGAAAGCGGTTTTCCCGCCGGTATTCACTCGTAGAGGACGGGTTCGTCGATCTTCGAGTATTCGACCAGCTCGCCGGGCGCGAAGTGGATGCCGAGTTCGCGGACAGCGCTCTCCGGAGAGTCGGATGCATGGATCACGTTCCTCCCGATGTCGAGCGCGAAGTCGCCGCGGATGGAGCCCGGCGCCGCCTCTGCGGGGTTTGTGGCGCCGATCATCCTGCGGACGACCGCGACTGCGCCCTTCCCCTCCCAGGCCATCAGGAAGCAGGGGCCGCTCATGATGTAGACCTTCAGGCCAGGAAAGAAAGGTTTCTCCAGGTGCTCCCGGTACTGCTCGACGACCCGTCCCTCGGGGAGGAGTTCAAGTTTCGCTCCTGCGAGTTTGAGCCCCTTCGCCTCGAACCGGGAGACGATCTCCCCGACGAGTCCACGCTGGACGCCGTCGGGCTTGACCATCACAAAGGTGCGATCCATGCCGGATCACTCTTTGCCGCGGGCCTTGCGCCCGGCTGCGGTCCATTCGACGCGGCGCGGCACCCGACCGAGTTTGTAGTTGTTCTGGCACTTGGTGCTGCAGAAGTAGTAGACGGTCCCGTCCCTCTTGACGAACATCTTGCCGGTGCCGGGCTCGAGGGGCTCTCCACAGAAACTGCAGATGTATCTGTCGACCATGGGTTACCGCCTCGAGAGTTTCTTCGCTTCACGTTCGGTCTCGAGCAGCGAGAGGATGTCCCCCTCCCGGATGGGACCCACGGTGTTACGGGTGATGATCCGCCCCTTGTTCGGGCCGTCGAGGACCCGGCACTTCACCTGCTGGGCTTCCCCGTGCATGCCGGTCATGCCGATGACCTCGATAACTTCTGCGGGCGTTCCGTCGTTTGCCATGTCTTCTTCCTCACGCTCTCAGTGCGGTTATCTGCTTCGCGATCTCATCGACGAGATCCTTCGCCTTGCCGGGCTTGACGATAGCGGCGGCTGCCGAACCGACCTCAAGGCCGCTCGCAGAACCGATATCGTTCTGCTTCGTGATGTAGACGAAAGGAATCTGCTTCTCTTCACAGAGCGGCGGCAGATGCATCACGATCTCTTCGGGCTCAACGTCTGAACCGATGAGAACCAGCTGGGCGATGTTCCTCTCGATTGCTTTCGTTGCCTCGTTTGCTCCCTTCTTTACCTTACCGGTATCTCTTGCGATCTCAAGGGCTTCAAGGGCCTTATTCTGGATCTCTTCGGGAATCTCGAATTTTACATATGCCTTTGCCATAACTCGCCTCTTTCAGGAACAGGTCTCGCTGCTCCGTCATCATTCATCAGTAGCGTAGCTGATCGAATGCGCTCTATTATGTCAATAGGAGGAGTGATAAAGGTTTGTCATTCGACCCTGCCGCGGCCAAATCTGATTCGGTCGTTTTCGGCCGGGGCGCATGGGTGTGGCCGCGCCATTATGCAGGGATCCGATAGATCCGGACTCCTTCTGCATCGTAGATGAGCTCAAGCGCATCTGCCGGGATCGCCACCCGGTAGCGGTCGCGTTCTTCGGCACCCACGTAAAGGAGCGTGGCGTTGTACGCCCGCGCAAGGTCGACGGTCTGCGACGGCTGCTCGTATATCGCCCGCACATCGGTGCTCCGTTCAGCTATGCGCCCCTCCTCCCCCCGCCACATGTACTCGTGGAACGGCATCCCGACAATGGTCGGGATCCCGGAGAACGACGACACCCGGGAGTAGTAGGTATAGTCTCCCCCTTCCGCCTCGACGATGATATGGTTGCCCGGAAGGCTCCGGAGGAACGCTATCGCCGCCGCATCTCCCGGGTGCGATCCTTCGAGATACGCTGCCCCGTCGAGGGTGTGGCTCCCGTAACCGAAGTCGATGTTGATCGCGAAGGGTGCGGCGAGGAGAGCGGCTGCGGCCAGGGCCGGCAGCACCCTCTCTACCCCGGCAGGCATGCGCCTGCCCATACCGACGTTCCGGAGCCACTCCCCGGCGACGGCAAGGCTTGCCGTTCCCATAAGGAGCCAGGCAGGAAGGTAGAACTTGAAGACCGTGTTCATCCGGAAGTAGGCCTCCCCCATGTTGTCCTTGAGGTAGATGATCTCGGTCGCGAGAATGATCGCGAGCCCGAGGATGGCCAGCGTATCGGCGGCTGAAAACCTGCGGCGTGCAATGAGGTAGACCAGCGGGATGACGGCGATGGCTGCGGCAGGATAGCCGGCGAGCACAAACGGCACCGCGGCGGCGAGGAGGTAGGGGCGCCTCCTGATATCCGGGGCAGAGGAGGCGATGAGGATCGCGAGGAAGAACCCGTGGACCAGCAGGAACTCCACCGGTTCCGAAGGTGCCGGGACGATCCCGATCCCCCCGATGCCGGGGCTGTCAAGCTGCAGGTAGAACGGGAGGTAGGCCGCTATCGCGAGCGGCGGCACGGCAGCAAGCATCATCCAGGACCGCTCGTCGTCAAGCGCCAGGTTCCCGTAGCGCCGCCATACGAGGAGGCCGAAGACCAGCGTGACCGGCGCGTAAACAAGCACGTCCCAGGAGTTGATCCCGGGCATGGACCCGAGGGCGAGGGCGGCAAGCCCGCAGAGGAGTGCCCGCCCTCGCGTGGTGAGCGTCCCCCACCGCGTGTAGGCAAAGACCAGGAGGAAGAGCAGGAACCCCTGGTTGAAGAGGCTGATGACGTGCGGGTGCACGTCGCCCCAGAGCATCGAGAAGAGGGGATACTCGTTGATGGTATCCGTGATCGTCCGGGTGCTCCCCCAGAGGACGTCGAACCACGAGTCGCCGATAGCGATATGGTAGATTGCCGAGGGGTTCGGTATGAAGAGCAGAAGCACGGGGAGCCACCGGTAGCGGTCGAGGAGGAGGTGCCCGAGGGCGTAGAGCGAGACGACGGCAAGGCCGAGCACCGTCGGGAGGACGAGGTTGAACGTGACCGTCGAAGGAACGCCGGAGACAAGCCCGAGCACCCCACTCATCCAGTAGCCGATGTAGTAGTAGACGTCCAGCGTCCCCCCCGCATGCCAGGGGTCGAGCGGCGGAACGGTCGGCTGCCGCATGATCGAGGCGATGAACGCGTGGTCCATGAACTTCTCGGCGTAGGAGATGGTCGGGTTGATCCAGCGCACCTCGAGCATGAAGAGGAAGGGGACCAGGAAGGCAAGGTCCCAGGCGAGCGCCGAACGCAGGCGCTCCTTCGTGTAGAACCCCCGCGACCCGGCGAGGACGATCCCGGCGAGAAACGGCAGGAGGGCGAGCCAGACCGGAAGGCCCAGAAGACCACAGTACCAGGAGAGAAGCGTGAAGAGAAGAACCGATGCCGGGTATGCGGCGGCGGCCGCAAGGCTGCCGAGGGTGCGGTCGAGCGCCGGCCAGGTGCCGAGGTGGAGCGCTTTGATAATCGCAAGCCAGGCGAGGACCGGGACGACGAACTCACCCGCCAAATGTCTCCTCCTTCTCAATCTCCCTCGTAAAGACCCTCTTTAAGAGGTCCATCGACCAGTCGCCGAAGTAGTAGATCGACCCGACGCCCCCGACGAGCGTCACCATGTTCTTGATGAGATGGTCGATGACCGCGATCAGCGTCGCCGTGGCCGCCGGAATCCCTGCGAGCCCGAAGGTCAGCGCGAGCGCGAGTTCATAGGTCCCAACGCCGCCGGGAGTGACCGGCACCGCTTTCACGAGGTTGCCGATGACGATCGCGAGGACGACGACGGCGAACGGGACCGGCTCCTGGAACATCAGGACGACCGCGGCGCAGACCAGCACGTCGACGAGCCATATGAGGAGCGACGAGCCGCTGAGCATGAGGAGGGCCCGGGGGTTGAGGGAGGCCTGTTTCACTTCATCAAGCATCCTCTGGACGGCGACGACAATCCGGTTCGTCGACTTCATCCTGCCCGACCAGAGGAGGACGGCAAAGAAGAGGCCTCCTGCGGCGATGGGGACGACGATGGCCGTGATGAACCAATCGGGAACGGCGAGGACAGCGAGGACGAACGGAAGTGCCACGGCGCCGAGCACCGCGATCATCAGGATGTCAAAGACGCGCTCGACGACGATGGACGAGAACCCCTGAGAGTAGGTGGCATCGTCCTCGTGCTTGAGGATGAGCATCCGCACGAAGTCGCCGAGGCGCGCGGGAACGACGAGGTTCGCCGTCTGGGATATGAAGATGCAGGCGGTCGCAAAGCTGAGGCTTTTTAGGATGCCAAGCCCCTCCAGGATGAACCGGTACCGGAACCCGCGGAGGATCCAGGCAACAATACAGATCCCGACGGCGGCAAAGAGAAAGGGTATCACGGCGTGCTCAAGCGTCAGCAGGAGGTCATCCCATACGCTGTAGAGCATGTAGGCGATGATCCCGACCGCGACCAGGGTGGGGATGACGACCGCGCTAACTTTTTTCCACATGGAGCCGCCACCAGAGGCGCACAACCGCCGATCCCATCTCGGCGACGTCTTTCCTGCGCACGGTCGTCCCCTCTCCCTGCCGCCACCGCACGGGAAATTCCCGTATCCGGTAGCCGTTCTTCTGGGCCCGCACCAGCACCTCGGTGTCCCAGAACCAGTGGTCTGCGGCGACCGACGGGAGCAGGGAGAGAAGACGGTCGCGCCGGAACGCCTTGAACCCGCACTGGTGGTCGTGGAGTCTGCTCCCGAGGATCGTCCGGACAAGCATGTTGTAGCCGCGGCTCGCGATCTCCCGCCCCCCGCTCCGGGTGATAGCGCTCTCCGGGAGGAGGCGGGATCCGGTCGCGACATCGCAGCCGTCCCGGATGGCGCCGATCAGTTCGGTGAGGTGCTGCATATCGGTGGCGAGATCGACGTCGTAGTAGCAGACGATCGATCCTTTTGCCGCGGCAAACGCGCGGTTGAGCGCCCGGCCCCGCCCGAGTCGCTCGTCGGCGTGGAGCAGGCGAACACGGGGATCTTCTGCTTCATACTCCCTGATGAACTCCGTGCTCCCGTCGGTACTCCCGTCCTCGGCGACGATCAGCTCAAACCCCCCCGGCGCGATCGCCTCAAGCGTCTCAAGCGACCGCGGTATGGCGGTCTTGAGCGCCGCAAGATCGTTATAGACCGGCAGGACGGCGCTCACCTCGACTTCACGCATCGGGGTACCTCGCAAGAACCCGCCTCGCCACTTCCTCTCCGGCGACGACCGAACCGTTCATGCTCCGCTCGGGGTAGTTCGGGGGGCTGAACATCCCGGCGAGGAAGAGCCCGTGCTCCTCGTAGGCGGGCAGGCGGTCCCGGAGCCCGGTCGTGTAGACCGGACCCGCATACGGGTCGACGGCGAGCCGGTGCCAGTGCACCTCTCTTGCGCTGACGGAGAACCGCCTGCAGAAGTCCGCGATCATCGCCTGCTCGAATCCCTCCGGGAGCCGGCCGGTGAAGTAGGACGCAAGGTAGACGATATGCTCGCCGTACCACTCAAGCGGGGCGAAGTTGGTATGCGAGACCACCGCACCGTAGGGGGCGGTATCCTTCATGTTCAGCCAGTAGATGCCGTCGGTCACGTCCCGGTCAAGCGCGAGGGTCATGCAGGCGGCGCCCTGGTAGGGCACCGGGGCGATATCCACCCCGGCGAGGTCAGCGGTCACCTGCGGGGGGAGCGTCGATATGACGCAGTCGTAAGCCTCACCGTTGACGAGCCAGCCGTCGCCCTCCCTCCGGATCTCCCTGACCGGGGAGTTCGGCATGATCGAGGCGCCCCGTCCCGCCGCCTCTTCCTCGAGCCGCGTGATGAAGTGCCGGAACCCTCCCCGGAGGTAGCCCAGGCGCTCGCCCCCGGTGCCCCGGTCGGACCGGATCGCGATTCGGGATATGAGCCAGGCTGCGGAGACCTCTTCGCGGCGGTCCCCGAACTTGCTCTTTAAGAGCGGTTCAAAGAACGAGGCGTAGATGCCGGGGCCGAGGTGATCGAGGATGAAGTCCTTTGCGGTGACCCCGTCGAGCGCTGAGACGTCGAGCCGCCGGGAGCGCAGGGTCAGCAGGCCGAGGCGGGCCTTCTCGGTGAATGTGAGGTGGGGGTAGCGCAGGATCTCGGCCGGGGAGGTGAGCGGGTGGATGGTCCCGTCGACGTAGTAGCCGGTTGTGCCCTTGAGCCATACCAGCTGGTCGGCTACCCGTAGTGCATCAAAGAGGTTGAGCAGGCTGGTATCGCCGGAGAAACAATGGTGGTAATACTCCTCGATCCAGTACTCGCCGATCCGGTATGAACCGAGGCAGCCTCCCGGAACCGGCCGTCGCTCGAAGAGATCTACCTGGTGTGTTCCGGCAAGTTCGAGAGCCGAGACCAGACCGCATAACCCTCCCCCAACAATGCAGACCTTCATCGTTTACCACTACGTGTGAAGTTATAAGAACACTTTTGGACTATAAGAGTATACAACGTCTTATACATAAACGTCGATATTATTGATCAGTCAATATGAGGGTGTGAAGCTGAATGAGGGTCTTCTTCATAGGATTCGGTCAGGCGGGGGGCAAAGTCGTCGATATGTTCATCGAGCAGGACAAACGGATGCAGACCCAGAGTTTCAGGGGTATCGCGGTAAACACGGCGCGTACCGACCTGATGGGGCTCAAACATATCGAACTCAAAGACCGGCTCCTGATCGGGCAGACAGTGGTCAAAGGCCACGGTGTCGGGACCGACAACGTGACCGGGGCACGGGTGACCGCCGATGAGATCGATAGCATCATCAACGCCATCGACTCGAGGGGCACGCACGACGTCGATGCCTTCGTCATCGTCGCCGGCCTCGGTGGAGGGACGGGTTCGGGGGGTTCGCCGGTACTCGCCCGGCACTTGAAGCGTATCTACCGTGAACCGGTCTACGCGATCGGTATCCTCCCCGCTCCCGAGGAAGGCCGGCTTTATTCATACAATGCAGCCCGTTCCCTGAGCACCCTGGTGAACGAGGCGGACAATACTTTCATCTTCGATAACAGTGCCTGGAAGAACGAGGGAGAGAGCGTCAAGGACGCCTACACCCGGCTGAATGACGAGATCGTCCGCCGGTTCAGCGTACTCTTCCGTGCCGGCGAGGTCGGCAAGGCCGGCGTCGGCGAGATGGTCGTGGACTCAAGCGAGGTCATCAACACCCTGCGGGGCGGCGGCATCAGCACCGTCGGGTATGCCATCAGCGAGAAGGTCAGCCCCCGCACGAAGCAGACACAGGGGATCTTTTCCGGCCTGTTGCGGAAGAAGGAGAAGACCGAGGAGGTGCTGACCGGGGAGGACAAGTCGGCGAAGATCATCGCTCTCGTCAGGCGGGCCATGCTCGGGCGCCTCACCCTGCCGTGCGACTACTCGACGGCGGAGCGGGGTCTTGTTCTCCTCGCGGGACCGCCTGACGAGATGGACCGGAAGGGTGTCGAGAAGTCGAAGAGCTGGGTGGAGGAGAACATCGCCGGTGTTGAGGTGCGTGGCGGCGATTACCCCGTGCAGAGCGACTACATCGCTGCGGTGGTGGTTCTTGCGACGATAGGAAACGCCCCCCGGATCACCGAACTTCTTGAGATTGCAAAGGCTACGAAAGAGGATGTCCTTAAATCGAAAGAGAAGCGTACGACCATGTTCGATGACGGCATAGAACCGCTGTTTGAGTGAGGAGGCGTTATGAAGGCAAACATCGGCAGATGGATCATTCTCCTGCTGGCACTCTCCTGCGTTGTGCAGGCGGCATCGGCGTTGAATGTCAAGACCGAGAAGATCAACCCCGAGAGCGGTGCACTCGAGCCCGGCCAGCAGGTGACCGCGCATTACGTGCTCTCCTATAATATGGTTCAAGACTCAGGAGGAGATAAATTCCAAACGATGAACGATGAGATGCTGGAGTTCAGCACCGGGTTGCAGAATCCGTCCTGGGATTTCACGGTCTACCGCGGCGGGACTGCTGTTTCCACTCTTCCGACGAGATCGGGGAACAACCCCAAACTGATGGAGTATGAGATCTCCTACGGTGCCGATGCCGAACTGGATGTCCAACTGCGCGGCACCGTGCCCAAGACCGGGAGCTCGAATATCCTGATAGTCAAGATCGAGCACCTGCAGGGTGACGTCGTGAAGGACACCTACTCCAAGGTCCGCGACGTCGTGAACCCCGACCAGGTCGTGACTTCGCTCACCGTCCAGCAGCAGAACCTCAAGGTTCTGAAGGCCGATATCGACGATAAGGCAGCAAAGGGGGTCGACGTCTCTGCTGCGCAGGCGAAGTACGATGCCGCGAACCAGGCACTCACCAGTGCCGCATCCGTAGGGCCGTCGCAGGCAGCGGGATATATTGCCACTGCAACGAAAGCCATGGATGAGGCGAAGTCGCTCCTCGATAAGGCATGGGCCGAGAAGGAGGTTTCGAACACCGCCGCGACGATCGAGGAGCTCGACGGCATGATCACCTACTTCGTCGAGAACCGCTCGATGGGCAGCGACCCGCAGGTGGTCGCCATCCGCACCTTGCGGGAGAGCGCCGTCCAGTATTACACCCAGGCAAAGGATGCCCTGAACGCGAACAACTACCCGCTGGCGCGTTCGAAGGCGACCGACGGCCAGAATAAGGCAAATGAGGCCCTGGCAGATGCAAATGCGCTCCGCGAGAAGATCGGCGAGGGGTTCAGCATCAACGGTAACCTCCTCCTCTACGTCGGCATCGGGATCGTCGTCATCCTGGTCGTCGCAGGTGTCGTCATCTACAGAAAGAAGACCGGCTGGGACGAACTCGGGTGACACCCGGGCGGTGAATACCCTCTTTTCACACTCCGGTTTTCGTCTATACTCGCGGGATCTGATTGCAGGAACTTTCTCTTCCGCTGGTAGGAGCCGCACGAAAATGAGTCAATCGTTCCCCTCGCTCCGGGTGATGGGAATGCGCGGAAATCTCCTCGATCTTCTATTCCGAAGCGGGACTTTTTTGGAACAGTTCTGAAGTATCGAGGCCTGCCTGGTGTCGGTGCTGGATTCTTCCCGGGGTTCACCGACGTAGTGCCGGAGCGGGAGAACTTCCCTCGCCCCGCAGGAGGGTATCCATATGCCTCTCTTCGACTCCTCACCCCGCCCCCCACCCTCAGGAAGGGGGGCAGTGCTTGCGATGTCCGGGAAAAGCCGTGCATGGGTGTAGCCGGTGGGCAGCCGTATCCGGCTCTTCTCCAGAGTCCCCTTATGCACTGGACCGTGGTGTATGTCCCTGCGGGGGGAGGGGACCGAGGAGGGGGCCTGTCTCCTCCCCGGTGACGACACCCCTCTCCAGTCTCCCCGCAGAGGGGTACCCATACACCGCTCTCCAGCACTCCCCACCCCACCCGCGCCTCCGGCGCTCCTCCCCCGCCCCTTAGGGGCGGGGGCAGTGCGTGGGGATATCCAGTGGGCAGCCGTGCCCGGGAGCGCGCTGACGTCTGTTTCCCGGAGGAGCCGGGGAGAGCGAATCCGGATCTGGTTCTTCCCCGGGATCTCCCCGTCAGTGGACTGTGGTGGCTATCGCCATTGGGGGGAGGGGACCGGGGAGGGGGAGAATCCCCCTCCCCGCAGGGGAATATCCGTACTCCTCTTCGGCATCCCCACCCCGCCCGCGCTTCGCGCTCCTCCCCCGCCCCTTAGGGGTGGGGGCAGTGCGTGGGGATATCCAGTGGGCAGCCGTGCCTGGGAGCGCGCTGACGTCTGTTTCCCGGAGGAGCCGGGGAGAGCAAGCCTGGACCCTGCTCTTCTCCGGCCTGTCCCCGAGCAGTGGACCGTGGTGGATATCGCAATTCGGGGGAGGGGACCGGGGAGGGGGAGAATCCCCCTCCCCGCAGGGGAATATCCGTACTCCTCTTCGGCACTCCCCACCCCGCCCGCGCTTCGCGCTCCTCCCCCGCCCCCTCCCGGGGGCAGGGGCAGTTATGGCGATAGCCACCACGGTCCAGTGCCAGGGGATAGTGCCACCAGCGGTTTCCTGGAAGGATAGGGCGGGTGAGAGCTGGCCCGGGCCCGGTTCTCCCCGGCCCTGCCCCCGTGCGGAGCGAATCGTCGTGGGTATCGCGCCGGGAGGCGGATGCCGGACGTACCCCGGGATACAACCTCCCCGGGAGTGCGAAAACCGATCGGGACAAGGCTGGGAAACAATTAGGAAAAAGGGCAGTTTTTTATAAGCACCAGGGGAAAATAGCCTCTAATTGGGGTTTTTTGCGGAGTTCATGGGGTTGTGTCCCGGCCTGGGGAATCTCATCCTCTGATGGTGCCGGTTACCGTGGGCCGATGTACTGGTTCCTTCGTGGGGTGCGAGAGTAACCGGGGAGGACAGGAATCTCCGGGGCCGGCGCCTGGAGGAGTCAGGCTGTCGTCCCCGCGGGTGCCCTCGAGAAGACCTCGAGGTTTCTGCTCCCCATCTTCCCGCCCCGGAGGAAGTAATACTCGAGCAGCCTATCCTTGTTCTCTTCGTAGGAGAACCAGTAGTTCAGCCGGAACGTCTCTTTCGTGTAGCCTTCAAGGGTTGGGTAGGTGTCGGCGTCGTGGGTGATCACGAGGTCGAAGTCGCCCCCGTATATCGTCGGCTCGCTCACTTTCTGGCTGTAGTAACTGAGTTTCGAACCCCGGTCTCCCCGGTAATACCAGGGCAGCGGCCAGTAAGTATCGGTCGCGACCGCCACGCGGTCTGCAGCATCTATCTTCGCGAAGACCTCCCGCAGGTCTTCGGAGTTCTGCACCTGGACGATAGGCTCGTTGATGTCCGCCGGGGTGAACGCCACATGGAGCGTCATGACGATCAGGAAGATGCTTGCCAAGGCGGCGATGGTTGCCTTCTTCGTGGTCATCGCGTAGACCGCGACGAAGATCATGGGCAGGAGCTGGTGGAGGATCAGCCACGGCACCTTCTCGCCGATGTAGGCGTAGGCCGCAAGCGAGACGAGCATCCAGAATATGGCGAACCGCGCAAACTCTTCCTGCCGATCGACCAGCCGGCCTCCCTCGCCGCGTGCGAGGAGCCTGCGGAGGCGGTCCTTCCAGCCCCGTGCCTTCGGGGCCTCCTCTGCCGCCGTCTCATCTTCTCCGGGGCGGGCTGCAACACTCCCTGGATTCTCCCCTTCTTCCCCGGGGAGCCTCTCCTCAACCGCCGGAAACTCTCCGGGATCCAGGGGCCGGGCCGAAACTCCGGGGTTCTCCTCCCCTGTGTTCCCCGCGTTGCCTGTGGGCGTGGGTGCGGTCCCCGGTGCACCCCGTCGCACCCTCCGCTCCTTCCAGCGGGAGACGGCTCCGGGGATACCGACGAACTGCAAAACCCCGACGGCGGCAAGGACCAGGATCGGCACCTCGTAGAGGAGGAAGAGCAGGATGTAGAAGTACGGCGGCCCCCCGAGGCGCTGCATCTGGTGCATCGAAGCCCAGTGCTCGATGGCCTTGAGCCACCATGTCGTGATCAGATCCGGGTGGGCGCCAAACGACGAGTAGAAGGCCGCGATGACCCCGAACGCGACGAGACCGCCGAGTACAGCGTCCCGGATCCAGCGGGCCGGCAGTTGCACCTTCCGCGTCCAGACCAGGTAGAGGAGGTACACCCCGAAGGTCAGGATGATGATCGGCATATTCTCCTTCGCGGACATCCCGAGACCGATTGCCGCCCCGGCGATGAGCGCATACCGTAGCCCGTGCCGCTCAAAGTAGTAGAGGAGGGCTACAAGGAGCACCATCGAAAAGACGGCAATGTAGATGTCGTTTCTGAGGAACCGCGAGAAGTAGACCATATTCGGCGACACCGCAAGGAAGAGCGCCGCTATCAGGGCCTGCTTCTTATCGAGGTAGCCGAGTTTGTAGATCGGGTAGACCAGTGCGACAAGCACGGTGCCGAAGAGCGCCGGGATGAGCCGGCCCACAAGATCGGAGTCTCCGAGGAGCGAGAAGATCCCGGCCGTCGTGTAGTAGAGGAACGGCCCATGGTACATGGGGTCATAAGTATAGGTCCCCTCGGTCAGGAGCCGATACGAGAACCACGCGTGGATAGCCTCGTCGTGGTGAAAAAGTTTGAGGTCGAGGGCGTAAAAACGAAGAGCAATTGTGACCAGAAGTATGAGGAGGAATAGCCCCTCGAACGAGAGGCGTTCACGGACCCGTGTCGTGAGCACGGCGGCCTTCACGCCGCTCTCACCTCAACTCTCCAGCACAATCTCAATGCCGATGTCTTTTGGGACCTGGATGCGCATCAGCTGGCGCAGTGCGCGCTCATCAGCGTCGATGTCGATGAGCCTCTTGTGTACCCGCATCTGCCAGCGATCCCAGGTTGCGGTACCTTCGCCGTCAGGGCTCTTCCTGGTGGGCACCACGAGTTTCTTCGTGGGCAGCGGGATCGGACCTGCCAGATTGACGCCGGTTCGCTCTGCTATCTCTTTGATCCTGTCACAGACCATCTCAAGTTTTTCGAAATCAGTTCCGGAAAGACGTATTCTGGCCTTCTGCATAATTGCCACCAAAAAATTATTGGTACCTTCTTATCTCATCTGTTTCGGCGTGATGTTGATGCACATGCCCGCCGCAATCGTGGAGCCCATATCACGGACGGCAAACCGCCCAAGCTGCGGGATCTCCTTGACCTTCTCGATGACCAGAGGCCTGGTAGGCTTGATCTTGACGATCGCGGCATCGCCGGTCTTGAGGAACGTGGGATTCTCCTCCTTGACCTGACCGGTGCGGGGGTCGAGTTTCTTCTGGAGCTCGATGAAGGTGCACGCGATCTGGGCGGTGTGGCAGTGGAAGACCGGGGTGTAGCCGACGGTCAGGGCGCTGGGGTGGTGGAGCACGACGATCTGCGCGATGAACTCGTCTGCAACGGTCGGCGGCACGTCGGCAGGACCGCAGACATCACCGCGGCGGATGTCCCCCTTGCCGATACCACGGACGTTGAACCCGACGTTGTCGCCCGGGAGCGCCTGCGGAATCTCCTCGTGGTGCATCTCGATGGACTTGATCTCACCCTCTTTGTTTGCGGGCATGAAGCTGACCTTCATCCCCTTCTTCATGATGCCGGTCTCGACACGGCCGACGGGCACGGTCCCGATACCGGAGATGGAGTAGACGTCCTGGATGGGAAGACGCATGGGAAGGTTCGTGGGCTTCTCGGGTTCGACGAGCGCGTTGAGCGCCTCAAGGACGGTCGGGCCCTTGTACCAGGGGGTCTTATCGCTGCGCTTGCCGATGTTGTCGCCGACAAAGGAGCTCATCGGGATGAAGCTGATGGCGTCGGGCTTGTAGCCGACCATCTTGATCAGCTGAGAGAGCTGGTCCTTGACCTCGTTATAGCGCTTCTCGTCGTACTTGACGACGTCCATTTTGTTGATACCGATGATCAGCTGGTTGATGCCAAGCGTACGGGACAGGAAGACGTGCTCCTTGGTCTGCTCCATCACGCCGTCGGGTGCGGCGACGACCAGGAGTGCGGCGTCTGCCTGGGATGCGCCCGTGATCATGTTCTTGACGAAGTCACGGTGGCCGGGGCAGTCCACAACGGTGAAGTAGTACTTGTCGGTGTCGAACCGCTTATGAGCGATATCGATGGTGATACCACGCTCACGCTCTTCCTTGAGGCTGTCCATAACCCAGGCGAACTCGAACGAGCCCTTGCCCTTGGATTCGGCCTCCTTCCTGTACGACTCGATGATGTGGGGCGGCACGGCTCCGGTCTCAAAGAGCAACCGGCCGACGGTAGTAGACTTACCGTGGTCGATATGTCCGATTACTGCTAAATTCATGTGGGGCTTGTCAACTGCCATAGATTGTATCCTCCACTCAAATAGGCCTGTCAGCTCGAACAGCCTGCTTATGCGAGTAACTTATACGTATGACGTTCTCTATATAAAGCATTTCTATCCGCGCCAAAAGCGTGCATTCCCGGGAAACCCCCGGGAATCGACAGAATCTTATTCTCCGGAAATCCACGTTCTTCGTATCATGAAGACACTTGAGTTTCATCGCGACGACGCGAAGGGCCGGGTGACGGTTGTGTGCGCAGATCGTGAGGTGTCGGTCTACTCTCACTGTGGTTACTGCCGGCACTGTGCGGGTGTCAGGGTGGGGAGGCGGACGATTCCGGCACCGCAGCGCCAGGCTCTCTCCGGTGTCCGGCAGGGCGCAAACCCGGATGAGAACCTGCTCAACGCCGCCGTCATGTTCAACACCCTCGTCCGGGACGGCAGTGCAATCGAGTGCGAGGATGACGCGGGCGAAGGTTTCAGTTCGATGTACCGGCACTGAATGCCGGTCCTTTTTCCCCGGGGGTGCCCGCCTGCCCCTGCAGGACGGCCTCACATCACTTCTTCCCGCGCGGGGCCTTGGGCGCGGTCCGGCAGTGGGTCTGAGCGTTCGGTCTGCAGGTGTCGTCTCTTCTGATGGCAGGGTCCCTGCTTCTCTCCTGCACGGGGGGAAGTGCCGCTCGTATCATAGAGAACCGGGGTTTTCGGGGTGCAAGCAAGCCCCCGGCTTGAGCCCGGGGAGAGTGTCTAATGGATTCCCTGCGGTCCGCCACCCGGACCCCATGAAAAAAGGTTGGTGTTCCGCTCAAACCAGGTCGAACGCGCGCGCAGTCATCTCGTACGGCCGGACGGTGACGTCGTCCGCCGTCCGGAACGTGGCGTTCCCGACGACCTTGACCTCGTACGTCCCGATCGGCATATGCCGGAAGGTGTGGGGGGTGACCTCGCCGGTGTTCTTGTTGTAGAGGTAGATCTGTGCGCCGGCGGGCTCACTCGTCACGTTCAGGCTGCCGTAGGGGTAGGCCTCGAGGCGGAACGTGAGGTGTTTGTCGATATCGGCGTTCCGGTCGTCGGTGAGCAGGATCCCCTCTTCAGCGGGCAGGTACCCGGGGCGGGTGACGGTGACGACGTGCGGCCCGTCCGAGACGTTCCTGATGAGGTAGGGGGTGCAGAAGCCGGTCCTGAAGCCGTCGATCAGGATCTCGGCGCCCGCCGGGCTCGACTCCACGAGCAGGCCGCAGAGGGAGTATTCACGGGGCGCGATCCCGACCGTTTCCCCTGCCTCGGTCACGGTGATCCGGTGGGAGAGGTAGCGGTCGCCGTCATTGACCGTGATGAACGCGTTCCCCCCGGCCACCTCGATCGTCCGGGGCAGCCGGAAGACCGGCCCCCGGCCGTTCAAGGTGCACCCCTGACCCTTGTAGGGATCGGATACGAGCGATACCTTCCGGACGATGGCCCGGTCCTGCGCGTCGATCAGGACCGGGGTGATGCAGTCCCTCTCCACCCAGACCGTCTTTGTCGGGGTGTTGAACGGCTGGCCTTCCTTGACCACCTGCACCGTATGGCTCCCTTCCCGGATACCGAGGACAACACGGGGTGTCGTGAACGTCATCCGCTTCCCGTCGATAGAGACGGAGGCCCCCGGCGGCCGGGACATGACGTACACCCCCCCGGTCCGGTCCAGTCCCGGCTCCCGCTGCGGTTCGTCGAACTTCAGGCGGTTGAGGCCCGGGAAGCCGTCGTGGTTGAGGTCCGCGAATATTGTTGTATTGTCCGGGACCGTGATCCTGGTCTCATACGGCAGGAACTGTTCCAGTTCCAGCCGGAGGGTGTGGTTCCCGGGCTCGAGGGGGCTGATCGTCGCCGGCGTCACCTTGCCGAGGTATACGCCGTCGAGGAATACCCGCGCGCCGGCCGGGTTCGAGCCGACGGTGAGGCTCGCCGGCAGGGGCGCGGCCACCCCGTAGGTCCCGAACGTCTTCGCGGATACGGTCGCCGTCCCGTTCGTGAGGTCAAGGGTGGTGTCGACCGGCTGCCAGGTCGATCCGCTGGCATCGTAGCGGTACCACGTCGCATTCCGGGCCGCCCCGAGGTTCGCCGCCGTCAGGGAGAACGGGACCTGCGCCGCCGCATCCTCGGGGGCGATCCGGTATACCCGCTCCATCGCCGTCCCCGGGGGTGGGAGGAGGTCCCGCACCGCGTGAACCGTCACCGTCGTCACCGCGGCACCCGTGCCGTTCGTCACCCGGCATCCGGCCGGGAATGCGAGGGCCAGGTTCCCGTCCCCGGTGACGTAGCGGAGTTCCTCCGCCGGCACGAGGGCAAACGACCCGATCTCCTCCTCGGGGGCCAGCTGGCCTCCTGAGGATATCTCGATGCCGGGGGATGCACCCTCCGCTTCATACCGGACGACCAGGATGGCGTTCCGGTTCTGGAGATGGTCGCCGGCGGCGCCGACCGGGTAACTCTGCACCTCTACGGTGTTCCCTGCTTCCTGGATGAAGGGGAGGACGTCAAGGGCCGCGGTCCAGACCCCGGCCGGCCCTTCCTGGAGGGGGTTGAGCCAGTCCCAGGCGTTCATCGCCACCCGGTTCCCCATGCCGCCCAGGTCGGGTGCCGCCGTGCTCACGATGTAGAGCCGGGCCGCGGCAGCCCGGGCGCGATCGACGGTTCCGTCGAACTTCACTTCGGTGGCGGCATCCTCGGCGGTCGTCCCCTCCCAGAGGTCCGCGAGGACGTCGTCGCAGCCCTCCGCGATCCAGTAGTCGATCCGGGGCTGCGCGGGATCGGCGGCGACGAGCACCAGGAGCGCGCCGGGCACCCGGCAGGTGACTTTCGACTCCGCCTCCGTCCGCACCGTCAGGGTGTGGTCGCCGGCGGTGAGCATCTCCGGCGGGATCGGGAGAGTGAACGTCCCGGCCAGCGGGGCCGACGGTTCGGCTCCCTGCCGGTCCCAGGCTACGGTTGCGGGGGTGACCGGTTTGCCGTCAAACCTGAACGCCGGCCTGACCTCGGTCCCGGTGCTGGTCTCTGTCTCCGTTGCGTTGCTCACGTAGACATACAACAGACCCCGGTCGACCGTGGCGCCTTCGGGGACGGTGACCGGGAACCGGAGGTCAGCCGCCGCGCCTGCCGCCAGGGGCTCTGCCGGCCCGGCTGCAGTGAAGGCGTGGAGGGTGCCGTTGATCGAGCCGACCGGCGATGCATTCAGGGTGCTGCCCCGGATCCCGGACCCGCCGGACGATCCGGAGCCGCCGCCATCGCTACTGCCTCCGCCGCCGGAACCGGCCGTGTCACCGCCCTTCCGGGCCCCCTGGACCGAGTAGCCGCTTATGCCCGTTTCTGCGAAGCCGGTGAGGTCGTTCGACCATGATATCCCCCTGCCCTGGTTGGACTGGTTGCACCAGCCGTATGCGTTGAAGGCTGCAAATGTCTCCAGGTTCTCGAAAGAGTACTCGATCTTTGCGCACCCGCCGTCGGTCAGTTCGACACCTGCGTATGCCTCCGGCTCTTTTGCAGGGGTGTTCGGACCGATCGCGCCGACCCCGAGGTCGATGAACATGATGTAAAATCGGTCTTCCGGATTATTCTTGCTCATATCCTGACCGTAGTAGATCGGGTAGTTCTCCTTGCAGGGTCTCCAGATCTGGGGCTCGTAGACGAAGTCGTCCCTGGTGAAGGTCCGGTCGAGAACGCCTTCGTTATACTCGATCTCATCCGGTTTCGGAGGCTGGTTCAACTCGGCGGTCGGTGTCCACTGGTAGCCGCTTGCCCTGACATGGATCTTGAAGTCCTCGGGGACCTGCCCCTGCACCGCCATCATGAGGATGAGGTCGTCAAAGAAGCCCCGACCTCCTGTGTCGGAGAAGTAAAAGGTGCCCGACTGGGCGTTCGTCTCCGTCACCTGTCCGTAGCGCTCGGACGGGTCGGTCGTGATGTGGAGGGCGTTGAGTCCCCCGCCGTCGAACTTGATGTACTTCTCTCCGCCGTTTGCCATCTTGATGTCGATGTGCTTGTAGTCGGGGAGGGTGATCCCTCCGATGTCGGCCGCCGCAACCGGTGCGGCGATGAGCGCGGTGAGGACGGCGAGGAGGACGATCGTCTCCCGCCACCCTGCCGTGTGCATCTTCAAACATGTTTTCATCGCAACTGTCTCCAGTCTGTTCACGGCCGTCCGGGCCGGGTTCATGTGATGTGTCTATGTTCGGTTCTTTCCCGGCACCCCGCCGGGTGGTAAAAAGGGTGGTTCAGGTTCTCCTCACGAGGAGGAGGATCCCGAACGCCAGGATTGCCGCCCAGACGGGGAGCGGCGTTGCCTGCGGCGTCGCCGGGGTCGTATCGGCCGGCGGGGCCGTGGTCGCCGTTCCGGCAGGCGTCTCCGCCGCCGTGGGCCCGGGGGTCGCATCGCCGGGGGCTTCCCCGGTTGCCGCGATGGCAAACAGGCCGAACGTATCGGGGCTGGCAGTGAAGACGGCGTTGCCGTTCTCGTCGCCGAGCGCCTCGACCGGGACTTCCTGCCAGCCGTCGGCGGTGTGCCGGAGAAGGGCGATCTGTCCTGCGGTGCAGCCGTGCTCCGCGAGCCAGGCGGCCGGGACGGCGAACCGGAGCTGAACGGCGGCGAGGTCGTCTTCAGCCGCCTTGTAGAGGGTCGCCTGGACGTACTGGTAGAGGGTGCCTGCCGGGGGTTTTGCAGCCTGCGGGAGCGAGCCCGGCGCCACGGTCACCATGACGTCCTTGACCGCGTTGTTCGTCGTCACGGTGACCGCCGAGACCGCCGTCGTCCGCATCGCGAGGACGGCGCTCTCGCCGGCCTTGAGGTTGCTTGCCGCCCCGACCGCTGTCGAGGAGCCGCTGCTGCTACTGCTCCCGGAGGAGGTCTGCGGCACTGCCGAGACCGCGGCCAGCCCGAAGACCGAGAGGCCGTTCGGCGATGCGGCCTCAAAGACCAGGTTGCCGCTGGCTTCGGTGTCGACGTGCTTCGTCGGGAGCACTTCCCTGGTGCCGTCCTCGGCGAACCGGATGATCCGGATAGCATCCGCGCCGCCGTGGGCGTCGACCCAGGCGGGGCTGACCGCCATCCGGATGGTGGCGCCGGCGATGTCCTGGTCGTTCGTCAGGTTCGCCTTCACGATGTTCAGCGTGTAGGCGACCGCGTCCACGTTCAGGCCGTTGCCGGAGGCGGCGAGTTGGAAGGCGCTCTGCGCATCGGCGGAGACGTTCTGCGAGACGGTCGTCGTGAGGCCGGCTCCCGCCGGGATGCCGGTCAGGTTCAGCGAGACGGAGGCGCTGACCGTGCCGAGCGAAGCGAGATCCGTGGCGATCGGCTGCGTGTCGAGCCTGATGTTCGCGACCGTCCCGCTCACCGTGCCGTTGTCGAGCGCGGGGGCATCTTCCGTCTCAATGGTCAGGGTATAGGTCTCCTGCGTGATCGTGATCGTGTTTGTGTTGTTCTCAACCGTGACACCGGTTCCGGAGGAGGTGTTGATGCTGACCTGCGGTTTGCCGTCGTTGCCCGTGGTCACGTTGCAACCGGGGATCTCCAGGGGGGTATCCTGGGTCCGGTCGCCCTGTGGTGGTGTCACGACGGTGACGCTGGCGGCGCCCGCCAGATTGCCGTATGCGGCGGTCACGGTCGTCGTGCCCGGGGCACGGGCGGTGAAGAGTCCTGTCTCGCTCAGGCTACCCACCGACGTGTTCGATGAGCTCCAGGCGAACGAGACATCCGGGACCTCAGCGCCTTCGGCGTCGTAGGCGACCGCGGAGAACTGCTGCGTCTCGCCGTTGGTCAGGTTCACCGAGGCGGGCTCGACCGCGATCGAGGCGATGCCGGGCGTGATCGCGGAGGCGTTAACTCTCATCTCGATCTGGTCGAGGTAGAATCCGACGCCCTGGTTGGAGTATCCGGCCGGGTTACTGTAAAGTGTCTCTACCGCAAAGGTGTGACTCCCGGCCTCGTAGCCGGAAATGTCGACGGCGTAGGTTATCCACCTGTTCATGTTTGTAGCCACTGCTACCTCTTCACCGTCGATGAACGCTTTGATCCAGCAGCCTGCAGTCTTGACTCCATATAGTTGGAACCGCATCTGCGCAGCACCTTCGGGGAAGTTAAGAACCTTCTCGACAGATGCATTGGCGGTTATCTTCGGGGTGCCGATACTGTACGACCCCTCGTAGACGACATCGTCCCGGAGCCCTGCGTTTGAGAGGGTCCAGCCGTCGGTCGACTCGCAGGAGTCGATCCAGACCGTCTCGAGAACGGTCCTGTTCACGAATACGTCGGCCGTGTCCCGAAGGGTGTAGCACTGTCCCGTGATCGTTGTGTTTCCGGCGTACACTGCGGTGAACAGGCCGCCGCCCGTGATGGGGCCGACCTTCTCGTCGCTGCTGCTCCACGCGAACCCGGCACCCGTCATGACGCGGCCGTTCTGGTCGTAGACCGTGCCGGTGAACTGCTGCTGGGTCTCACCGATCATGACGACTGAAGACGGACTGACCTCCATCGTCGTCGGGATCGGGATGTCGTCGTAAGGCTCGCCGAAGTAGGCCCCGGCCGGCAGGACGAGGGGGTAGTTATCCACATTATTAGTGTACAAGGCGATACCCGCATCGCCGATGCCGTTATCGTCCATATCGTCGATGGGGTATGAGGCTCCCCAGTAGTTGCCGATCGGTCCGGTATACGTAACACCGTTGTAGGTGTAAGTCACCGGATCGGGAGAACTCCAGGTGTTCGCCTGCCCGGAGGGGTAATCCAAAGTGTTTGAATTATTTACGACGGTATTTGCGAACAGCGTGTTGGACGGACCAGACTGCATACGGATTCCATAGGTATTGCCCGTGACGATGTTGTGGTCAAAACGGCTGTTCTCGACGCCGTCCAGGAATAACCCATAATTGTTACTCGCGATGACGTTTCCGGTAACGGTAATGTTACTGGGTGCTGAACTCTGGACTGTTGTTTGTATAGCGAGCCCCTGCGCGCTGTCCCTGCAGGTATTGTTGCTGATGACGCTGTCGCATATCGATGCACACATCAAAGCAATAGAGAGCGTTGTACTGCCGTTGATGACGTTGCCGTCAACGAGTATGTTGTTCGCACCTTGGACATAGATACCTGTTTTAGAAACGGCGATGATGTTGTCGGTTAAGGTACACCCTGAGTAATAACGACAGCTCATGCCGCTTGTGCCACTGATGCCGAATCCGGAGACCGTCGAGTTATCGGCCAAAACCGTGACGCCGTATGTCGATGTTGGGGCAATCTTCGTCTTCTCCGGTCCGTTCTCCGACCTGAGGGTCAGGGGCTTCGTGACGGTGACGGATTCGTTATACATCCCGTCCCCGACGACGATCGTGTCGCCGTCGAACGCGGCGTCCACGGCCGCCTGGATCGAGGTGAAGTCCGCTCCGCCCGAATCGTCGACGGTCCAGGTCAGGGGCGACTGTGGGAGCACGGTCACGGGTACCGTGGCATTGACGGCGCCGATGGCCGCGGTGACGTCCGCACGGCCGTAGGTGAGCGAGGCGAAGTAGCCGGTCTCGTTCACCGTGCCGACCGAGGCGTCGGAACAGGTCCAGGTGAAGGCGAGGCCATCGATGGTGGTGTTGTACTGGTTGACGGCCGTTGCGTTGAACTGGAGCCCCTCGCCTACCGTTATTGATGCAGGGGAGGGCGAGATCGTGATCGCCGTCAGCATCGCCGGATCCAGCACCGTGACGGTCGCGTTGCCGTTCACCGTCCCGTTGGCGGCGGTGAGGGTCGTCGTGCCTGCAACGAGGGCGTTGAAGGTGCCGGCCTCGTCGACCGTGCCGACGGTTGTGTTCGAACTGGTCCAGGTGCAGAGGACCCCGTCCATCGGTTCGCTGTACTGGTCGAGGGGGGTGGCGGCGAACGTCCGGTTGTCACCGACGAATACGCTTTTCTCAGCCGGTGAAACCGTGATGGCTTTCAGGACGGGCACCGGCGGGATGACGGTGATATTCGTCGTCCCGGTCACCTCGCCGTAGGTGGCGGAGAGGTTCGTCGTGCCCGGTGCGAGGGCGGTGAAGACGCCGGTGGCGTTCACCGTGCCGACGGTCTCGTTCGAACTCGACCAGTCGACGGCGAGGTTCGCGAGCACGGTTCCCGAGGTATCCGTGGCCAGGGCGAGGAACTGCTGCACGAGGCCGCGGGAGAGTTCGATCTCAGCCGGGTCGATTGCGATGGACGAGATCGCCGGGGCATCGGTCGCGCCGATGGCATACACGTTGGTGCCGCTCGACCCGATGTAGATGGTGCCGTCCGCACCGATGGAGGGTGTGTCGAGGAAGCGCGGGCTGGCCGGGTCGAGGAACTTCCACTTCAGGGTGCCGTCGGACCGGATCGCGTAGAGGTACCGGTCGTTCCGGTCGTTCGAGGCGATATAGACAGTGCCGGCGGCATCGATTGCTGGGGCCGTCGTGTGGGTGCCGGTGGTGTTGTAGAACCACTTCTGGGTGCCGTCGGGGTTGACGGCGTTGATCGTTTTACTGGCCGAGCCCGCATAGACCGTGCCGTCGGGCCCGATCGCCGGGGTCGCAACGGAGCCGCCGGTGGCGTAGGACCACTTCAGGGTGCCGTCGGGGTTGATTGCATACAGGCTGCCGTCGGCGGAGCCTGCGTAGATCGTGCCGTCGGCACCGATCGCCGGGGCCGTGTTGACCGCACCGCCGGTGGTGTAGGACCACTTCAGCGTGCCGTCGGGGTTGATGGCATAGAGGTTCGTGTCGGCCGAGCCGACGTAGATCGTGCCGTCGGCGCCGATCGCCGGGGCGGAGTTGACCGCACCGCCGGTGGTGTACGACCATTTCTCGGTGCCGTCAGGGTTGACGGCGTAGAGTTTCATGTCGCCGGAACCGGCATAGATCGTGCCGTCGGCACCGATCGCCGGGGCCGAAGAGACGGTACTGCCGGTCGTAAACGTCCACTTCAACGTGCCGCTCGAGTTCACGGCGTAGATCTTCGCATCCCTGTTGCCGAAGTAGACGGTGCCCTCGCTGTCGATCGCCGCTGCCGTGTAGATCTGGTTGGGCGCGGTGTAGGACCACTTCAGCGTGCCGTTCGAATTAACGGCATAGAACACCTTGTTTCTCGAACCGGCATAGACCGTGCCGTCGGCGTCGAGAACCGGCTGGACGTAGAAGGCACTGCTGGCCTTGTGCGACCAGAGTTGCACCGGGAACTCGGGGCCCGTGTACGGGCTCAGCCCGGTGTGCCGCAGGTCGTGCCCGTACATCGGCCATGCCGAGCCGGCAGGAGTTTCAGAATCTGTGCCGATGACCGAGTAGCCGCTCATCGTCTTGGGTGCCAGGACGGCATTGCCCCAGGCGACCATGTTGTCACCATTGTTTGAGTTCTGACAGTAGCCGTAGACATTGAAGGCGGCAAATGTCTCCAGGTTCTCGAAGGCGTAGTTGATCCTGACCGCACCCCGATTCTCAAGGGTTGCGTTCGGCCGGAGGACGCCGGCATTGAGGTCGACGAACATGATGCGGAAGGTGTTCTCCGCGTCGGTCATGTCCTGGTCTGCGTAGATGGGGTAGTCGGCCTCGTTGCCGGTCGGCTTCCAGATCTGGGGGCCGTAGATGAAGTCATCCTTCGCGAAGACCTCGTCGAGAGAACCGGCCTGGTAGATCACGCTGTCGAGAGACGGGGGCTGGTTGCTTGCCGGGTTCGGCGTCCAGGTATATCCGTCCGCCGTGATGCGGAGCTTGAAGTCGTCGGGGATCGTCCCGTTGACGGCGACCATCAGGATGATCTCGTCCTCGTACCCCTTTCCGCCGGAGTCGGTGGCATAGAAGGTGCCGGTCTGGTTTTCAGAGACCGTCACCTGGCCAAAGTTCACGGCCGGGTCGGTGGATATGTGGAGGGCGTTGAGACCACGATTAATGCCCTCAAACCTGATGTTGTAGGTGTTGTTGCCGAAGGCATTGTACTTCACGCCGAGGTCGTTTGCAACCTTCACGAAGATGTTGTTGTACCCGGGCAGGACAAACGGCCCCGTCGGTTCGGTCACAGTGATGTAGGCGGTCTTGACCGCGGAGTTGCTGCCGCCTGCGTTCGTGACCGTGAGGTTCACGGTGTAGGTGCCGGCTACGGTGTAGGTGTGGACCGGGTTCTGCTCTGTGCTGTCGATGACACCGTCGTTCTCGAAGTCCCAGGCCCAGGAGGTCGGACTGCCGGTCGAGGCGTCGGTGAAGGCGACCGCGAGGGGAGCCTCACCGCTGGTGACGTTTGCCGTGAAGTTCGCCGTCGGTGCAGGGGGCGGGGTATACGGCACGCCGATGACCGAGTAGCCGCTCGCGGTCGTGCCGCTGAGCTGGTTGGTCCAGGATATCCCCTGGTCCTGATTTGCGGCGCTGCACCAGCCGTATCCGTTGAACGCTGCCAGAGTGGTCAGGTTGGTGAAGCTGTACTCGACCTTCACCGCACCGTTATCGATGAGCGTGGCCCCGACCTTCGTCGGATACATGTTGCCGGCATACAGGTCGATGAACATCAGGTACTGTTCGGTCGAGGGGTCCTTGATATCCTGCCCTGAGTAGAGTGGCAGGGTAGGCACCACAAGATCCCCCGGGCCCGGTTTCCAGGTCTGGGGTCCGTAGATGAAGTCTTCCTTGGTGAAAACCTCATCGATACCCTCGACGTGGTGATAGTCGGTGGGGACGGTGGGGTTGTATGGGCCCGACGGCGCCGGCGTCCAGTTATACCCGCTCGATTTGATATGCAGGGCAAAGTCGTCGGGGATCGGTCCCTGGACGGAGGCCAGGAGGATGATATCGTTATCGAATCCTCTCCCGCCGGTATTGGTGAAGTAGAAGGTGCCCGACTGGTCATTGCTGACGGTGACTTGGCCTCCTGCAACGTTCACATCGTTCGTGATGTGGAGTTCGTTCAGGCCGCCGCCGTCGGCCTTGATGTAGTACGTGCCGTTCGGCCCGCCATATCGGATGCTGTCCCAGTTGAACATCACCCCGGCGTCGTTCGCGACCTCGATGAAGATGTGGCGTGGGGCCGGGAGCGGGGCAGGGCCGACGGAGGCGGTGTCCGCAGCGATGTCGACAGACTCCGGCAACGGTTCGGTCGCTGCCGGTGTTACACCGGCAGCTTCGGTCGGAGACTGTTCTGGTGTGGTGGTACTCGCCGGACCGGCGCTCTCGGGTAGCCCCAGCGGAACCCCGACGGTCGGTTCGGTTGCGTTCAACGTTAGATCGGTCCCCAGTGCCACCGCCGGTACGGCGATGATCGCGAGGATCAGCAGGACGACGGCCATCCACCCCTGCGATATTTTGCTTCGATTGCGTTTATCTTCTCTCATATAACTCCTCCTTTCGATGCACGGATGCTCGAATAAATCTCTACGGAACCGGCACCTGAGGTGCCTGTATTTGCATAGATGTCACCAGGAGAATGCACTAATTCTGATCGGTGAAGTATAAGGCTGTTTTCAATTCCGATTGGTTTAAATACGTTATTTTAACAATATTGAAAATTCTGATAAGTTAACCAAAAACACTTCATGATCCCCCGGTGGACGTGCAACGAATCCGGGTGTGAGCGCGATCCCGAACCGCCGAAGAGGGGATGGGTGCTCACAGGCGTCTCATCGACCGTGGTCCTACCCCCGCCCGCTCATGCTTCCTCCCGCACTGCGTCCGGCAGGCATCGCCGCCCGCGAACCCGTGCGCTCCACCGGATCGGCGAGGCGCCGGGAAGAACCGTCCGCCCCGGAAAATACGCTGCGTGGGCCTTTCTCGCGCCGATGAGGTGCTAGTAACCGCATCCGATTAACCCATCCCCAACTGGCAAGCGTCATATAGCATCTTAACCCACATTCCTCCAGGAATCAGCATGGCAGGCACGGATGTAGAGATTTCAGCCCTCAACCGCCGGGCACGGGAGCACGCGGCGGCTCTCGACGCGGTTCGCTCCGGCATGGAGACGGTGATCGTCGGACAGCGCACGGTCGTCGACCAGGTGCTCACGGCGGTGCTCGCCGGTGGGCACGCCCTCCTCGAAGGGGTCCCCGGGATAGCAAAGACGCTCACGATCAGCACCCTTGCGCACTGCCTCGACTGCACGTTCGCCCGGATTCAGTTCACCCCCGACCTTCTCCCCGCCGACATCACCGGGACCCGGATCTACGACCGGCACACGGGCGCCTTCCGGACGATCCAGGGGCCGATCTTCCACCAGATCATCCTTGCCGATGAGGTCAACCGTGCCCCCCCGAAGGTGCAGTCCGCCCTCCTTGAGGCGATGCAGGAGCGGCAGGTCACCATCCAGGGCGAGACCTACCCGTTGCCGCGTCCGTTCTTCGTCCTCGCCACCCAGAACCCGCTCGAGTCGGAAGGCACCTACCCGCTCCCCGAGGCGCAGCTCGACCGGTTCATGCTCAAGATCCGGATGGACTACCCGAGCCTCGACGAGGAGGTCGCCATCCTCGACCGGTTCGCGGCGGACCAGCCCGACCCCCCGGCGCCGGTCCTCGGTGCCGCCGGTGTGGCTTCTCTTCAGTCGTTTGTGCGGTCGGTACACGTTGATCCGGCCGTGAAACGCTACGCCGCGCAGCTGGTCGACGCCACCCGGCACCCTGCAGTCTATAATCTCGATCTCGGGCCCATGATCGCGTTCGGGGCCTCTCCGCGGGCGTCGCTCGCCCTCCTCCTCTGCGGCAAAGCGCACGCGGTGCTCGCCGGGCGGGGCTACGTCGTCCCCGACGACATCCGGGCCCTCGCCCCCGCCGTCCTCAGGCACCGGGTCCTCCTCACCTTCGAGGCGGAGGCGGACGGTATCCTCCCCGAAGATGTCGTCCGGAAGATCCTGGCGGTTGTGGAGGTGCCCTGACGGTGAGCGACGCCGGGGAGCGGGCAGACCTTATTGGGCAGATCCGGCGGATCGAGCTCCGGACGGCCGCCCTCGCCGACGGCTCCTGCGTCGGGCCCAACCGGTCGCCGCTCAGGGGAAGCGGGATGGCGCTTGCAAACCTTCGGGAGTACCTCCCCGGTGACGACGCCCGGGCGATCGACTGGAAGGCCTCGGCGCGCCTGGACCGGCTCTTCGTCAGGGAGTACGAGGAAGAGCGGAGCCAGACCTACTACCTTGTTCTCGACCGGTCGGGGTCTGCAGCGTTCGGGTCATCGATCAGCAAGGACCGCCGGATACTCGAGGTGGCCGCGAGCCTCATCTTTGCCGCCCACCGGCAGAATGGGCGAGTCGGCCTCTGCATCGCGACGGATCACGTCGAACGGTTCATCCCGGCCCGGCCGGGCAAAAGCCAGGTCATCAGGCTCGTGCAGGCCCTCGTTACACACCGATCTATCGGGACGGGCACCGATCTTGCCGCCGCATTTCGGTTCCTCTGCACGAGGGTCCGGCGCAGATGCTCGGTCGTCGTCCTCTCCGACTTCGACGACCCCGGGTTCGCCCGGGACCTCGCGCACCTCCGGCGGCGGCACGAGACCACCGCCGTCAGGGTGACCGACCCCGCAGAAGACTCCCTCCCGGACGTGGGACCGGTCTTCCTCGAAGACCCCGAGACCGGCGAGCAGGTGCTCGTGGACACCTCGGATCCCGCCTTCCGCAGGGCCTACGCCGACGCCCTGGCCGTGGCTGACCGCCGGATCGAAGGAGCCCTGCGCTCGTGCCGGGTGCCGGAGGTCCGGGTATCCACCGAAGAGCCCTACGACCTCCCCCTGCGCCGCCTCTACGCGCACCCGCGCTACCGGGGTGGTTAGATGGCCGGGTTTGCAGAACCTCTCTGGCTCGTCGGCCTCGCGGGCATCCCGGTCCTCTGTCTCCTCTACCGGCGGGCGGTCAGGGAGCGGTCGTATGCGGCGCTCACCTTCTCCCGGGTCGCGGTTGCCGCCCAGGCGCAGGGCCCGGGCCGCATGCGGCGTCCCCAGACCCTCTTCGCCCTTGCCCTCCTCGCCCTCGCCCTCATCCTCGTCGGCCTTGCCGACCCGCACGTCCCGCTCGAAGGGGCGGACGAGGGTGTCAGCGTGGTGCTGGTGCTGGATACATCCGGGAGCATGCAGGCGACCGACTACCACCCGACTCGTCTCGAGGCCGCAAAGGCCGCAGCGGAAGTCCTGCTCTCCCGGCTCAACCCGGAGGACTATGCGGGGGTCGTCGTCTTCGAGTCCGGGGCAACGAGTGCCGCCTATCTCTCTCCCGACCGGGACCGTGTGATCGAGAGGCTCCATGGCGTCCGGGGGCGGGACGGGCAGACGGCCCTCGGCGACGGGCTCGCCCTCGGCGTCGACATGGCCGACTCTATCCCGAACCGGCACCGGGTGGTGATCCTCCTCTCCGACGGCGCCGGCAACGCCGGCACCTTCTCGCCGGCGGAGGCTGCCGGCTATGCCCGCGAGCGGAACGTCCCGGTCTACACCGTGGGCATCGGCTCGGCAAACCCGCTGGCAGGCACGTCGGAGTATGCCGCGCTCGACGAGGAGACGCTCCGGGCGATCGCCCGGACGACCGGGGGGAAATACTACGCGGCGGTCGACGAAGGGACGCTTGCAGCGATCTATGCCGGGCTGACCGGCGATATCCCGCGCGAGCCGAAAGACACGAGCATCGGTTCGGTCTTCTTCGCCGGGGCGCTTGGTGTTCTTCTCCTCGAGATGTACCTCCGCTACGGCCGGGGGAGGATCCTGCCGTGAGGCGGCTCCTCCTCCTCGCCCTCCTGGTCGCTTTCGGGTGTGTGGCTTCCGCTGCGGCCGCTGGCATCACCCTCTCGACCGGGCAGTCCGACTACACCGTGCCGGTCGGGGAAGAGGCTACGATCCCGGTAACTGTCGAGAACGCGCTCGGGGCCGACGTCCCCGGGGCGCTCGTCCAGGGGGTGCGGTTTGTGCCGGAGGGCGGCGACCCGGCGGTCAGGACCCAGTCCCGGCCGCTCACGCTCTTTTCGGATACCCGGGAGATGGCTGTCAGCGCCGGGACGGCCACGGAGCCCGGCACCTTCTTCATTGAGGTCGCGTTCGAGTACGGGGACGGGCCGCGGATCCGCGTCGCCCTCCCGGAGATCCGGGTCCACGTCGTCCAATCAGCGACGGAGCAGACGGAGCAGACGGAGCAGACGGACCGGCAGGTGAGCTCCGTCTCGTCGGTCTCGACCTCCTCCGTGACCGGCGGGCCGCAGGGAGGGCCCTCGTCCTCTCCCGCGAAACTGCCCGGCCAGATGCCGCAGGATATGGAATCGCTCCAGGACCAGGTGGCACGGGAGCATGACCGCATGCAGGCCATGCAGTCGGCACTGCTCGCCGGGCTTGAGGAGGACCCGCTTGTCCGGGAGATTCACGCCATTCTCACGTCGCACGGCTACGTCAGGGCGACGGCGACCATCGATCCTGCGAGCGAAGGCACCGGGACGTTTGTCTTCGATTACCGGGGAGGGACCGGGGAGACGATACGCGCCGGCGGCCTGGTGGCGAACGGCACCGCGGCGTATGCGGCGTACGCCACCGACCGGTCGCTCGTTGTGCCTGCTGCCCTGCCGGCAAACGAGACCTACCGCCGGTTTGCCAATGAACTCGGGGATGCCGGTTTCTTCCCGGTATCGGCGGCGGTGAACGCGACGGTGGGCGCCACGTTCGTCAGCGTGGGGTTTGCCGACAGCCGGAACCGGACGGCAGCGATCACCGCAACCCTCGTCGGGGGGGAGGTGCAGGCGGTAGACCTCGAGGAGCCGCCGGACCTCTTTCCGCTTGCCGGTGCGGGGGCGCTCTGCATCGTCCTCTTGATCGCCTATCTCGTCAGGCGGGGAGCGCCGGGAGTGCCGGAGCCGCCGGTTTCCCCGGTCCCCGTCGACCCCCGCGGCGAGGCCCTCCGTCTCCTCGACCAGGCACGGGATGAGTTTGACCGCGGCGATCGGAAGGAAGCGTATGGGACGGCCGGCAGGGCGTTGCGGTCGTACGTATCGTCCGTGTACGGGACCGGCGCGGAACTCGCGGACGGGGACGCTCTGCGCCTGCTCGAGGAGAGCGGCCGCGAGACCGGGGCGGCACCGTCCATCCTTGAGCAGTGCGCAGCCGTCTCTTATGCCGGGTCCCCGCCCCTGGATGAAGGGTTTCGGGCTGTCATACGGGCGATTGAAGCCTTTATCCGGCAGAATTAGTTCAGCAGCATTCCCGGAGGGGGTTAACCCGATGTCATTATTTGAGGGATGGTTAACACAACATGGTTGATAAAGGCCCGGTTTCAGCATCTTTTTCATCTTCGTTCCCCCAGTTTTATCTGGAAAAGGCGTACCATGACCATACTTCTTGCCCTTGACGATACGGACAGCCTGGAATCCCGGGGAACCGGCCGCCTGGCCCGTGCGGTTGCCGATGCGATCGCCGAACACTATCCTATATGGGGTGTCACCCGGCACCAGCTCTTTGTCCATCCATCGATACCGTACACGTCCCACAACAGTTGTGCCGTCATCCACGTCGACGCCGATGGCCGTGAGCCGCTTGATACGGCCCTCTCCATAGCCGAGGAGACAATGCTCGGTGACTTCATCGACGGGAGCGACCCGGGCCTTGCCGGAGCGACCCTCGACCAGGTGGCCCCGGCCCTGATAGCGTTCGGCCGCGACGCCCAGCAGATGGTGCTCACCCAGGAGCGCGCCCGGACGCTGGCAAAGAACCTCGGCATATGGCTGAAAGGCCTCGGCGGCACACAGGACGGCGTGATCGGTTCGATGGCGGGCCTCGGGCTTGCAGCGACATACAACGACGGCAGGTTTCTCCAGAAGGGCACCATCCGCAGCCATACCGGCCCGACACCGGCGGATGTCCTCCTTGGTGCAGGGATCGACGAGATCGTGACGCTTGACGGTCGGAGGATCACCGAGGGGACCATCATCCTCAAAGAAGGCAAAGCCGCCAAAGCCTGCCCCATCAACGGCATGGCGGTCCTCTTCGTGGACGAGCGGGACGGGGAACTGGTCGCGGTAAAAAGGAACTGAGTATGGAGTTCGGGAGGAGAGTCGTGCTGGCGGTCGGCGTGCTCGTGGTGGTCGTCGCCGTGTCGTTCCTGGTCGATACGGCCGTCCGGGGGGCCTATCTCCAGAATAACGATCCTGCAGTCCCCCTCCTGCATACAGCAACCGCAGATCGGGAGGATTTCCGCCACGGTCCCCAGTCCTGGCGTCCCTACGCCACACCGATCGCCATCGGCCCGGGCGACCTCCCCTCCGGGGACTGGTACCTCGCCTTCGTGGAACTGGGGGCGGTGCCCGTCAGCGGGAACCCGGTCCTCTCCCGGACAGGATCGGTCAGGGTCGACTACCGGTTCACGGATCTCGCCGGAACGGCATCGTTCAGCGTCTACGGGCTCCGCGCCGGCGACGGCAGGACGTGGACGAACCGGCAGTCGGGCTACGGCACCTCCGGCTACTACGTCTCCGGGACCGCCGCACCCGGCGAACCGCCGCGGTGGGCGTCCCCGCTCCCGCAGGGCGACCGGTACACCGTCGAGACGGCGGAGCCCCTGCGGTCCGCGGACGACGACGTTGTCCGGGATACCCGCATGTTCTGGTTTGACCGGGCCGGCTCGGGCCTGGACGCTCTCCACATAACCGCCGACCCGGCAGCCCGGGCCGGGCAGGTGACCGAGACCGCAGAACCCGAAGGGTCGTTTTACGTCACCCACACCGGCGGAAACGTGATCGGCGATTTGTTCCTGATGATCGCCGTGGACCGGCCGCAGCCGGAGAGTTTCGAACTCCGGCTCGAATCGACGTTTGTGGAGGACCGCAGATGAAACGCCCCTCATATTTCAGCCTGTACGAGATCGCCCTGCTCTCGCTCTTCGGAGCCCTTGCCTTCGTCATCCGGATGGCAATCAAGATCCCGCTCCACATCCCCGGGAACTCCGGGATCCTCTGGGTCCTGCCGGTCATCGTCGGCGCCGCCCTCGTGCGCAAACCCGGGGCAGGCACGTATATCGGTATCGTATCCGGCCTCCTCGCGTCGTTCTTCGGCCTGGAGGCGCTTCACGTCTTTGATATTTTCAAGTATACCGCAATGGGGGTCACCGTCGACATCGTCTCGATAGCGTTCGGCTACCGCCTTGACCATCCTGCGGTCGGCTTTGTCGCCGGCGCCGCCGGAAACCTGGTCAAGATGGTGGTGAACTATGCCGTGCACCTGCTCCTTGGCGTCCAGGGCACCTTCATCCTCATCGGCATCGGGGTATCGTCGGTCACGCACCTGGTCTTCGGGGGCCTGGGGGGTATCCTCGCCGCCCTGATCATCGGGCGGCTCTACAGGGCGGGCGTCGTACACCAGGGCGATGTGCCGGATGACGGCTGACGCGGCGATCGAGTTCCGGTCGGTCTCGTTCCGGCATCCTGCATCCCGGGCGGCGCGGCTGCGAGAGGTGCTCGCCGGGATCGACTGCATCGTCCGGGAGGGCGAGCGTGTGCTGCTGACCGGTCCGAGCGGTTCGGGGAAGACGACGTTCCTTTCGTGCTGCAACGGCCTGATCCCGCATGCCCGGCCCGGAACCCTTGAGGGTGACGTCTTTGTCCGGGGGCGAAACACCCGTGACTGCACGATCAGCGACCTTGCCGCCACGGTCGGCATGGTCTTCCAGGACCCGGACCACCAGATCTTCTCGACCGACGTCGTGGGGGAGATTGCATTCGGCCCCGAACAGCTCGGCTGGCCCCCGTCCCGGATCGACCGGGCGGTCACCGATCTCCTGCACCTCCTCCGGCTCGATCACCTTGCCGACCGGCAGACGACGGAACTCTCCTGGGGAGAGCGCCAGCGGCTGGCGATTGCGTCCGTCGTCGTCGTGCGCCCTGCAATCCTCGTCCTTGACGAACCCCTCTCCGGGCTCGATGCCGCGAGTGCGGCCGGGCTCCTCGACCTCCTCGGCAGGCTGAACCGCGAGTCGGGCATGACGATCGTCCTCTCCGAGCACCGGACGGAGCTGGTCGCCTCGTGGGCTTCACGGCAGATGACTCTCGTTGACGGAAAACTTGCCGGGGACGGCAAGCCATCCGTGCCGTGTGCCCCCCGGCTGAGCACCGCTCCCCGCCGTGCGGCAAAAGCCGCGTCCGCGGGCATCGTCACCCTGCAGGACGTCACGTTCCGCCACCCGGGTAGAGAGACCCCGGCGCTGGACGGCGTCTCCCTCACCCTCTACCCGGGCGAGGCGACGGTGCTCGCCGGCCCGAACGGCTCCGGGAAAAGCACGCTGCTGAAACACTTAAACGGCCTCCTCCGGCCGGAATCCGGCCGGATCGCCGTGAACGGAAGGGATATCCGTGACGCCACCGTCGCCGAGATCGCCCGCACCGTCGGCCTGGTCTGCCAGCACGCCGACTACCAGCTCTTCGGGGAGACCATCGCCGAAGAACTTGCTTTCGCCCCTGCAAACCTCGGCGCTCCGCAGGATGTGATCACACAGAGGATCGCGTCCGTGCGCGAGCACCTCGGCATCGGGCACCTGGGGCTTACCGTCTCGCCGCTTGCGCTCTCGGTCGGCGAGAAGCAGCGGGTGAGCATCGCGTCGGTCCTGACGATGGGTACGCCTGTCCTTGCGCTGGATGAGCCGACGCTCGGCCTGGATCCCGGGGCCAAACAGAGGCTTGCCGGGGTCATCACAACGCTCTGCGCCGGAGGTAAGGCCGTCATCGTCGCGACCCATGATGCGGAGTTCTCCAGAGCGGTCGCGGACCGGATCGTCAGGATCGAGCGCGGCCGCATCGTGGGCGATCGCAGGGTTCCGGAGGAGGGGGTATGACGGCCGGAGACGGGCGGTCCCGCCGCCGGCGCACCCACCGGGCGGTGGGTTACATACCTGAGGATTCGTTTCTCCACCGGCTGGACCCGAGGACCAAACTTCTCACCCTGATCGTTATCAGCATCGCTGCATTCGCCACGACATCGCCGTTCCGCACCGCATTCCTCTTTGCCTTCGTCGTCGGGCTTGCGGTTGCCGCGGGCCTCGCGAGACCGTTCTCCCGGTCGCTCCTCCTTCTCCTGCCGCTCCTGATCTTCATCCTCGTCATCGACGGCCTCTTCCCGAGAGAGACCTGGGGCCCTGTCTACTTCTCGGCACAGGTCGGCCCGTTCACCCCGGAGGTAACCCTCGGGGGGCTGCTTTTTTCTGCAGCGATGGGGATCAGGATTCTCGTCATCGGCGGAATGTCGTTCCTCTTTGTCATGACCACCTCCTACACCGACTTCGTCGCCGGCCTCCGCACCAGCCGGTTGCCTCCGGTCATCGCCTTCTCTTTAGGGTATGCGCTGAAGTCGATGACGGCGCTCACCGAGGACCTCAGGAACATCATGGACGCCCAGCGCTCCAGGGCACTTGAGTTCGACCGGGGGGCGCTCATCAAAAACAGGAGAAAGCTCATGGCGCTCGGCATCCCGATGACGGTATCGGTCTTGAACCGGGCCCGGTACGTGACCGAAGCGATGCAGAGCAGGGGGTTTGCGTCGACCCCGAAACCCACCTGCTACCGCCCTCCCCGGCCCGGGAAGTGCGACGTTCTGCTGATCATCGTACTTGTGGTCTCGATACTTGGTATAGCGATTCTGCCGGTGTAGGAAGCCCGGAGATCGCTAACAGGTCTCTTCCGCCCTCTCCTTCCCGCCGAACTCTTTCCTGATCCCCTCCGCGAACTTCTCAAACCCGATCTCGTCCATCTGGTCGGCAAGAGCCCGGTCGCTCCAGGCAGTCCGGTAGACCCAGTAGACGATACGGTCGACGACCTCGACGGCCTCCTCCTCGGTCTCGACGGTGACGAGTTCACGCCCTACCCGGGGTGAAGTCCCCCGCCGTCCGCCGACCGTGATCTGGTAGTGATCGTACTCCGTCTTCAGGAGGTGGTAGGGGCAGGAGTGGACGCAGATGCCGCACTGGACGCACTTACTCTCGTCAAGGACGGAGACGCCATTCCTCAGCGCTATGGCATGCTGTTTGCAGTACTCCACGCAGGTGCCGCACCCCGTGCAGAGCCCGGGTATACGCAACGGCCGGATCCGGCCGATGATCCCGATGTCGTTTAAGAGCGGGCTGTTGCACATGTAGGTGCAGCCCGATATCGCGATACGGAGCCTGATTGGGAGCTCCTTCCCGAAGACCCGCGCATCAACCTTCCGGGCAAGGTCGATCGTCTCGCAGTTGGCGTATTTGCACCGCTCCGTGCCCGGGCAGGCCATGATGTTCACCACCTCGTTCTGCTCCGCCCCGATGGGCGTTCCGTTCTTCTCGAGGGCTTTTGCAACCTTCGCGAGGTTTTCAGGGTTCACGTGCGGAATCTCCACTGTCTGGCGCATGGTAAGGTGGAGGGAGCCGTCTCCGTATTTCACGCTGATCCTTGCGATCTGGCGGATCTGGTCCGCGGAGAGGATACCTGCCGGAACCCGCAGCCGTACCGTTGCATAGTCAGCGTTCCGCTCGGTGATGATCCCTCCCCGGGAGTAGAGGGCGTAGTCTTTCATCATCCTACAGTAGTGGCGGTCGCCGGGATAAAAAAGGTGGTCACAGGAGGGCGAGGAGGAGGATGACCCCCGCCCGGGTGATCTCGTTTGCGGCCCCGACAACGTCGCCGTTGACCCCGCCGAAGAGGTACCGGGAGAGCGCGAGGATCACTGCCGCGATACCGGCCGCGGCCGCGAGCGCGAGCGCAACGCTCGCCGGGGGGAGCGGCAGCAGAAAGAGAGGAAGCGTGAGGAGGGTTGCCGGGACAAGGAACCAGGGTCTCGCAAACCCGTGGAGGTAGGAGTGGATCCCCTCCCGGAACGGCACCCCGAGCGTGGTGAGGTAGGACATCGCGACCTTCGCAGAGACCTCGGCCGTGAGGATGGCCGCCCAGATCGGTGCTGCGCTCTGGAGCCCGGCAAACGCAATGAGCGTGACGACGATCCCCGCCGCGACGGCCCCGGCCCCGGTGGTCCGGTCGGTCATAGCCGCGATCCGCTTCTCCCGGCTCCCGTGGGCCATGAGCCCATCGCCGAAGTCCAAAAGGCCATCGAAATGGTTGCACCCCGAGAGGACGAGCACCACGGCGAGGGCGACGGCCGCCCCCACCGCCGGGGGTGCTATCCAGTACGTGATGCCGGCCGCGATCCCACCGATCACGTACCCCGCAAGCGGGTAAAGGTAGGAGCGGCGGGCGAAGTACTCGAACTCGACCGGTCTTCCGAGAGGGAGCGACGTGCAGAACTGCAGGAGGGCAAGGACGGACTTCACATCGATTCACTGTAGAGACGCGACGTGCAGCCCGCGATCAGCCCGGCGACGGCGTCATCGAGGAACGGCCCGAGTTTGCCCAGGATTCCCGGTTTCTTCTGGTCGTAGCGGGTGAACTCAAACCGCGCGTAGGTCCCCCCGATCACCTCGGCGATGGCCATCCCGATGATCTCATCCGAGAGGAGGAAGACCGGGTCGTCGGCGATCTCGGAGTTCTTCCTCTTCCAGTAGAGTTCGTCTTCGAGCAGGACGGCGCCAAGGAGCAGCGACGATACGTTGGGGTCCTCGAAGGCCTTCCCGATCTTCGCATCCAGCCTGCCCGCGGCCTCCTCCGCCCCGATCCCGTGAGAGACGTAGAGTTCCATCGCGGAGGCGACGATATCCCTCCTCGCGATACCTTTCTCTTCCAGCCTGCGCTCGATCTCGAACATTATAGAGAGGTTGAGCCCGGCGGGTATTTCCGCGTTTGGATTCTGTGCGTACCGGGATCCACCGGAATCGCGCCACCAACCGCAACCTCTTCTATCCGCGGCGCCTACCCTATACCTGATGTCTCACCCCTTTCTCTCGAAAGACCCGGGGATCAGGCCGCGCCGCCCGGTGATGGCGCTGGTCCTCGCGAACACCATGCTCTCCACCGTCCCCGGCATATCGGGCGCCGGGCCGACTCCGGAAAAGACCCTCCTCACGCCGGTCCTGGATGCGGAACTGGTTACGACCGGCGCGATCACGAGCATGCCGGTCCGGCCGAACACCCCCACCGGGTGCCCGACACCGGCGACGATCACCCGGTCCATGGTGGAGCTGACCGGTCTATCCCCCGTCCTTATTAACGCCGGGCTCGTCCACACCCCCACCGTCCCCTGCCTGGACGTCTACGGGAGTCCCGGCGCCGACCCCCGGAAGGAAGACGCAGTGCCGCAGGCAACGCTCCTCTTCGAGCGGGGGGAGATGGTCGGCCGGTTCCTCTCGCAGTACAGCGACTTCCTGATGCTCGGCGAGTGCGTCCCCGGCGGGACGACGACCGCCCTCTGTGTCCTCCGGGCGCTCGGCTACGACGCCTCGGTCAGCAGTGCCTTTGCAGAGAATCCGCTCGGCCTCAAAGACGCCGTCTGCAGGGAAGTTCTCGCCCGGATCCTTGAAACGGGCGAAAGAGAGCCCCTGGATATCCTCCGTGCCGCGGGCGACCCCATGATGCCGGTGGCGGCAGGGATCGCAAGCGCCTATACCGGTGATATCATCTTCGCCGGCGGGACCCAGATGCTTGCCGTGGCGGCTACCCTGAAGGCACTCGGGAGACGGGTGCCGCATCTTGCGACCACGGTCTATGTCAGGGACGACCCCTCGGCCGGGTTCGCCCGGTCGGTCGCCGACGTCGGCACCACCGCGTACTATGTCGACCCGAACTTCGCCGGCATCGGGCACGTCGGGCTCGCCCGTTACTGCATCGGCGAGGTCAAGGAGGGGATGGGGGCCGGCGGGGCGCTCGCGCTCGCTTACCTCATGGGCCGCGAGCCGGAAGAGATCACCCGGAAAGTCTTTGATTTCGTCCGGAAGTATGCCTGAGGGAAGGACTATACCTTTTTACATCCACCTATAAGCAATGCTTCCTTTATATGTGGTCGACAATCACGGGCAGTTCAACCACCTGATCCTCCGGACGCTCCGTGATATAGATATCCCGACCACAATGATCCCAAACGTCACGCCGCCCTCCGACGTTGCCCGGGGCTGCCGGGGCATCATCCTCGGCGGCGGCCCGGCTCTCGACCGCGCCGGGGTTGCCGCCGGCTACCTCAACCTCGGTCTTCCCGTCCTCGGCATCTGCCTCGGGCTGCACATCATGGCGACAGCCCGGGGAGGCGCCGTCCGCCGGGGCGCGAGCGGCGGGTTCGGTGCGGTCGAGGTCGAGATCCTCGAACATAACGACATCCTACAGGGCTACCCGGACCGGATCCGTGTCTGGGCGTCGCACGCGGACGAGGTCTCGGCGATTCCGGAAGGGTTTGTCCGGCTCGCAGAGTCGGACGTCTGCGGCGTGGAGGCGATGGCGTCCCCTGGTGAGCGCCTCTACGGCGTCCAGTGGCACCCGGAGGTCAGCCATACCGTCAATGGACGACTTCTCTTTGAGAATTTTGACCGGATATGCTCGGAATAGACGATGTTCTGGACCGGATCGGGTCCGTCGGGTTCCGGTGCCGGGGATGCGGCGCCTGCTGCCGCCGGGTCGCGGAAGACTCAAACCTCGTGATCGTGAGCCCGGCCGAGGTGCGGGCGATCATGGCGGCGACCGGGATGGCCTGGGACGAGGTCGCCGAGCCTTACCCTGAGTTCATCGACGCCGGGAACGGTGGAGAGTACACCCTCGCCTGGTGCATCAGGCGCACAAAAGAAGCCTGTATCTTTCTCCGGAACGGGCGATGCTCCGTATACGCCCACCGCCCCTGGATCTGCCGCACCTATCCGTTTATGCTGGTGGACGACGACCTGCGGGTCTCGGAATGCCCCGGGCTCGGCACGCCCATCTCTCCCCGTGAAGCGCACACGCTCGGCGCCGACCTCTGCAGGCGGCAGGCCGCTGAGGTGGCGGAGGAGGCTGGCGTCCAGGCTGTCTACCGGGGGGCGACGGTGCCACCGGGGGGACGCGCCGTGATCGACAGCGAAGGTGTGAAGGAGCTCCATGGCTGAGATCCATCTTGTCGGGACGGCCCATGTCTCGCAGAAGAGTATCGAGGATGTCCGGTCTGCCATCGAGGGGTTCCAGCCCGACATCGTCGGCGTCGAACTCGACCGGGGCCGGTACGTATCGCTCACGCAGGAGACGCCCGAACCCTCGGTCACGGATATTCTGAAAGGCGGGAACTTCGGCCGGCTCCTCGTCCAGTGGGTGCTCACCTACATCCAGCAGCGGATCGGCGCCGAGACGGGTGTGAAACCCGGCGCCGAGATGCTGGCCGCCATCGAAGAGGCGGAGAAGCACCAGAAACCCGTTGCCCTCATCGACCGGGACATCCAGATCACGCTTGGGCGGTTCTGGGGAAGGATGGGGATCTGGGAGAAGATCAAGCTCGTCGGGGCGCTCATCTACTCACTGGTGAGCGTCGAGGACCAGGAGATCGACGTGGACGAGTTCACGAACCAGGACGTGGTGAGCGCCGCGATGGAAGAGTTCCGGAAGTTTTCTCCGCGCGGCGCCCAGGCCCTGATCGATGAACGGGATGCCTACCTTGCGCACCAGATCCTGATGCTCGGGAGCCGGTATGAGCGGGTGCTCGCGGTCGTCGGCGCCGGGCACATCCGGGGGGTGCAACGCTACCTCGACGCACCGGAGACACTGCCGCCGCTCCCGACCCTGACCGCCGAGGTGAAGGGTCTCCCCTGGGGAAAGATCCTCGGGGCGGCCGTCACCATCCTCTTCCTCCTCCTGATCGCGGCAATTGCCTTCTCGGGCGTGGGGCTCGACGTCCTGCTCGCCGCCCTTGTTTACTGGATCCTGATCAACGGCATCTTGAGCGCGGCATTCACCCTGCTCGCCGGCGGGCACCCCTTCTCTGCGGCCACGGCGTTTGCCGTCTCCTGGTTGACGTCGCTCAACCCCATGCTTGCGGCGGGATGGTTTGCGGCTATCGTCGAGGCGAAGATCCGCAAACCCGGCGTTGGAGATCTCCGGCAGATCATCGCGGCAGAGACCTTCTCGGAGATGCGACGGATCCCGCTCTTCCGGGTGGTGCTGGTCGCCGCTCTTGCGAACGTCGGGAGCACGCTCGGGACCATCGCCTATTTCGTCTTCATCTTCCCGGTCCTCGGGATCGACCCGGCCGTGATCGTCGTCGACGGCTTTGCGAACATGCTGCAGATGATACAGGGTCTCTTCTGAGCCCCTCCCCCGGTTCTCCGTTTCCCCAAGGTATTTAGGCCTGGAGTGCCCACCATCGTTGCATGAGTCCGATTGGTGGAACGGTCAACCTCGGTGTCACCGTGATACGGAGCAGGCACAGTGTGCGGAAGTACAAGGACAGCCCGATCGAGGATAAGATCGTCAAAGACGCTCTTGACTGTGCGCGCCTTGCCCCGACTGCGAGAAACGAGCAGCCCTGGCTCTTTGGGACTATCCGGAACCGCGACGTGCTGCGCGATATTGCAAACCTGGCCGAGAACGCCCGATTCATCGCCGGTGCGCCCATCTGTTTCGCCGTCTTCGGGAAGAGGGATGCGAAGTACTACCTCGAAGACTGCTGTGCGGCGACGACCCAGTTGATCCTCGCGCTCCAGGCGTGGGGGGTCGGGTCCTGCTGGGTTGCGGGGGAGAAGAAGGATTACGCCGAGGATGTCCGGAGACTTCTCAACGTCCCGGATGAGTACACGCTCGTCTCCCTCGTGCCCGCGGGGTACCCCGAGGAGATCAATATCGCGAAGAAGAAGATCCTCGACGAAGTCACGTTCTTCGAGCGTTACGAGGAAGAAGAGTAGGTTACTACACGAATTAGCTTTTTTTTACTGCGCTCTGGATGCCCGGCATTCATTGGTATCATCCGGGACGGCACACTCTCACACGTCGCTCTGTTTTGCCGGGCAGTAGGGGCAGAGGGCGTTCTCGACATCGTCGGCCCTCTCCCGGACCGGGCAGAGGTACTCCCCGTTCCTGATCTCGACCTTGAATCCGCCCGGAAACGGCGTGCCCACCGGGTGAGCGGGACGGTCCAGGACGAACATATTGAAGGCGGCGAGGAGGAAGTAGAGGAGTTCGAGGTGCTGCTCCCCCTCCTTGCCAGCAAGGCACGTCCTCTCGACCATCCCGCAGAAATCCTGGAACTCCTGGGCGAGCGGTTCGTCCGGGAGGTCCGGGTCGGACCGGCGCATGGTGGAGATGAGCGTGTGGTGCGTCGCAAAGAGCATCTCCATCACCCGGGGGTAGAGGCGCTGCCGGTACCCTGCTGGGACGGACTGGAGATCCCGCTCCACCCTCCCCCGCAACGCCTGGAGGTCGAAGAGCGAGTAGCCCGAGACCTCACGGTAGAGGACCGCTGCGAGCTCTGTCCGGGTCTTTGCCGACCCGAGAAGGGCGCAGACCCGGCGGACATTCATCCCATCTCCTCCCGTGCTCATCACTCCAGTAATCTTGATCGGCAGGATGCATGAATCTCCCCCCGAGCCCCTATCACGACCGTGCGACTGTCGGTGCGGGTTTGACCCGCCCGAAGAGCGCCCGGCGGTCATGCCGGCCGGTGCGCTACCGGAAGTGCGGCAGGATCCGGGTCGTCGCGAACTCCATAAATTCCCGCTGCTGCTGCCCGATCTGGTGGATACAGACGTGATCGAACCCCATCCGGGCGCTCTCCTCGATCTTTCTGATGTAGGGCTCCGGGTCCGGGCCGCACGGCACGCTCTCCGCCACCTCTTCCGGGGTTGCCATCTCCGCCAGTTGCTCGTAATGGGCCGGTGTGGGGAGGAGCCGGTTGAGTTCTCCTTTGTTTGCGGCGATGGGCCACTGCTCGTAGGCGGTCCTCTGTCCTTCCTCCGCGCTCTCCGCCCAGCAGACCGAGATCTCGACGTATGCGGGTTTGTCGCCGCCCCCGGAGTTCCGGAAGACGACGAGGCTCTCCTCGGCGTTGGTGCCCGGGTTGATGAACCCGTCCCCGGCCCGCGCGGCCAGGGAAGCGCTGATCGGGCCTTCGGATGCGATGTAGATCGGGGGGAGCCTCTCCGGGAGCGAGAAGACCTGGGCGTTCTCCAGGGTGTAGAAAGAGCCGTAGTAACTCTGCATGCCCCCCGTCCAGAGCATCCTGATCACCTCCACCGCCTCCTCGAGCATCTCTATCCGGACCGGTGCCCGGGGCCAGCGGTCGCCGAAGATGTGCTCGTTGAGATTCTCGCCCGAACCAAGGCCCAGCATGAACCGCCCGGGCATCATCGCGGCGGCGGTTGCGGCGGCCTGGGCGATGATGCCGGGGTGTATCCGTATCGTCGGGCAGGTGACGCCCGTCACCAGCCGGAGGTCCGCCGTCACCTGGGAGATCCCGCCGATGACCGCCCAGACAAACGGGCTCTCCCCCTGCCGGGTGGTCCAGGGGTGGTAGTGATCCGATATCATGGCAAACGCGAACCCGGCATCTTCAGCCTGGCGGGCGTTGCAGACCAGGTCGAGGGGCCCGTGCTCCTCGCTTGCCAGTTTATACCCTATTTCGACCATTCGTCATCACATCCGTGCCGTTGCTGCGGCCGCCCGTCCCCGGGGCGTGGGCGCCGGCTACCTCGATCACCGCACAGCATATAAGTTTCCCGCGCCCGGCACCAGATAAATACAATCTCTGCCATACAGTACAGTATGGCAACGCCGGTTCTCCAGGTGGCGCTCGATCTCCTCGAGCTCGATCGTGCGGTAGAGATCGCGGGTGAGGCGGTCCGTGGTGGCGCGGACTGGATAGAGGCCGGGACCCCCCTGATCAAGAGCGAGGGCATGCGGGCCGTGCGGACGCTCCGGGAACGCTTCCCCGACCACGAGATCGTCGCGGACATGAAGGTCGCCGACACCGGGGCCGTCGAGGTGGAGATGGCGGCGAAGTCCGGTGCCGGTATCGTCTGCATCCTTGCCGATGCGGACGACACCGTCGTCGCCGAGGCGGTCCGGTCGGGCCGGAAGTACGGCGTCCGGATCATGGCCGACCTCATCAACGTCGACGACCCTGTCTCCCGGTCTCGCGAACTTGCGGCACTCGGTGTCGACTACATCAACGCCCACGTAGGCATCGACCAGCAGATGATCGGGAGGTCGTCGCTCGACCTCCTCCGCCGCCTTACCGGGGAGATTGATGTGCCCATCGCCGTCGCGGGAGGGCTCGATGCCGGGACGGCGTCCGAGGCGGTCGCTGCCGGCGCTTCGATCGTCATCGTCGGGGGAAATATCATCAAGGCCGCCGACGTGACCGGAGCGGCGCAGCGGGTTCGGGATGCCATCGGCCGGCCCGATGTCCGGCCGCGGGAAGAGGAGAGCCCGTCCGCCGCCGTCCGCCGCCTGCTGGAAGCGGTCTCTGCGCCGAACGTCACCGATGCCATGCACCGGAAGGGAGCCATGACCGGCATCGCCTCCATCTGCGGCAGGGTGAAAGCAGTCGGCCCGGCGGTGACGGTCCGGACCATCGCCGGGGACTGGGCAAAACCCGTCGAGGCGATCGACGTCGCCGGACCCGGCGACGTCCTCGTCATCAGCAACGACGGGGGAACGCACGTCGCCCCCTGGGGGGAACTTGCCACCCACTCCGCAAGGAACCGGGGGATTGCGGGTGTCGTGATCGACGGGGCGGTGAGGGATGTCGACGACATCAGGGAGATGGGGTTCCCGGTATTTGCCCGGGCGACCGCCCCGAACGCCGGCGAACCGAAGGGTCTTGGGGAGATCAACACCGAGATCACCTGCTCTGGGCAGGAGGTCCGGCCCGGAGACTGGATCGTCGCCGACGAGAGCGGGGTCGTGGTGGTCCCCCGGGAACGCGCCTACGAGGTCGCACGCCGGGCAATGGAAGTGAAGAAGACCGAGGAGCGCATCCGCGAAGAGATCCGGCGCGGGCGAACGCTCTCGGAGGTAACGGAACTCCTGAAGTGGGAGAAGCGGCACTGACCGGTGGGCACTGCCTTTATCTCTCCCCATGACCCAGTAGCCGATCCACCCGGCACACCCGGGCAGGAGCGGCGGCACGATGTGGGATATCAGGGAGTCGATCTCCGAAGTTCTCCGGGCAGTCCTCCCTATCATCCTCGTCATCGTCATCCTCGATCTCGGCGTGCTCGGGGTTCCGCCGTCTGCCCTCCTTCACTTCCTGCTCGGGAGCGGCATGGTCGTCCTCGGGATCGCGCTCTTTCTCTCCGGCGTAAAGGCGGGCCTCCTCCCGGTCGGCGAGGCGATCGGGTCCGAACTCCCCGCCCGGGGTTCGCTCGCCCTGGTCGTCCTCGGGGCGTTCCTCTTCGGGTTTCTTGCCACCGTGGCAGAGCCCGACGTCCGTGTCCTTGCGGGCATGGTCGATACCGTCTCCCGGGGCGGCATACCCGAGGAGCCCCTCATCGTCGTCATCGCGGTCGGCGTCGGGTTCTTTGTCGCCGTGGCGGTCCTCCGGATCATCTTCGCGGTCCCGCTCGCCTATCTCTTCGCCGCGGGATACGGAACCGTCCTCATCCTTGCACCCTTTGCGCCGCCGGACTTCCTTGCCATCGCGTTTGATGCGGGCGGCGTGACGACCGGGCCCCTGACGGTCCCGGTCATCCTGGCCCTCGGGATCGGCGTCAGTGCGGTCCTTGCCGGGCGGTCAGCCCTTGCGGACGGTTTCGGGCTGATCGGGCTCGCCTCGCTCGGCCCCATCCTCGGCGTCATGGTTATGGGGGTGATCTTCTCCTGACCGTGGCGGCGCTCCTTGACGGCGTGGACCGGATCACCATCGAGGTGGCCCGGGCGCTCCTCCCGCTGCTCCTCTTCTTCGGGGTCTTCCAGGCGCTCTACCTGAAACTTCCGCGGGTCTACGTCGCAAATCTCGCGAAAGGGATCCTGCTTGCGTTCCTCGGCATGGTCCTCTTCCTCCAGGGCGTCAACGTCGCGTTCCTCCCGGCGGGCCGCGAGATAGGGGAGGCCGTCGCCGCGCTTGACCAGCGGTGGCTGCTGATCCCGTTCGGGTTCCTCCTCGGGTTCCTTACCACCTACGCGGAGCCGGCGGTCCGGGTCCTCTGCTACCAGGTCGAAGAATCGTCGGGCGGTTCCATCGGGAGATCCCTCATCCTCTACACGCTCTCTTTCGGTGTCGCCGTCTCCGTATCGCTCGGGATGGCCCGTCTCGTCTACGGCATCCCGCTCCTCTCCTTCCTCATCCCCGGCTATCTCCTCGCCATCATCCTTCTCCTCTTCTCCGATGGAGAGTTTGTCGGGATAGCGTTCGATTCCGGGGGTGTCGCCACCGGCCCGATGGCGGTCACCTTCCTCCTCTCCCTTGCCGTCGGGGTCGCGGCGGGGATCGAGGGCCGCAATCCCGTCACCGACGGTTTCGGGCTGATCGCGCTGATAGCGCTGGCACCTATCATCTCGGTGCTGGCGCTCGGCATCATCTACCGGAGAACACGAGGTGAAGAGACATGAGTAGCGAGTACGCTAACGAACTGATCGTCACGATTGTAAGGAGAGGCTGGTCTGAGCCAGTGATCACGGCGGCCCGCCGTGCCGGGGCCGAGGGAGGGACCATCCTCCTCGGCCGCGGGACCGGGATCCACGAGGTAAAGACGCTTCTTGGGATCGCCATCGAGCCTGAGAAAGAGATCGTCCTGACGGTCGTCGCCGCCGCCGGGACCGATGCGGTGCTCGAGGCGATCGTCGCCGCCGCGGAACTGGACCGGCCGGGGATGGGCCTTGCGTTCGTCGTCCCGGTCCGGCGTGTTGTGGGAAGGGTTCACATGTTCCGGAAAGACGAGGGTCCGGAGGTGCCCCGGGCTCCCATCTGACCCCGGTCACCGGAAGAGAGACGCTTTGAGGAGTTCCCCGCCGTGATCGAGGATCTGCCGGACGGCGTCCTCGACCTGGTCCACGCGCAGGATCAGGACCGCCCCGTCCCTGCCTGAGTAGGCGTAGGCATACTCGATGTTGATCCCCGCATCCCCGAGGACCGATGCGACCTCCGAGAGGCCGCCGGGCTCGTCGCGCATCTTGACGCCGATGACATCGGTGAACGAGACCCGGAACCCGAGATCGGTCAGCGTCCGATGGGCATCCTCCGGCCGGTCGACGAGCGCACGGACGACCCCAAACCCGTTCGCCTCGGCGATACTGAACGCAAAGATGTTGATCTTCGCATCACGCAGCGCGCTGGCGATAGCCGCGAGGCGCCCCGGGCGGTTCTCCGAAAAGATTGAGATCTGTTTGACTATATACGATTTCTCCATTACAATGACCTCCTGTCAACGACCTTCTTCGACTTGCCTTCGAAGCGCGGAAGGGTTCCCGGTTCGACCAGTTCAACATCCACGCCTACGTTTAAGGACGTTTTGAGACGGTGCTCCACAGTCTTTTTGATCACCATGAGATCGGTGATCTTGTCGGAGAACGCCTCCTCGCTCACCTCCACCCGCACGAGCATGGTATCGAGCGCGCCCTTCCGGTCGACGACGATCTGGAAGTGCCTGCCGACCTCCGGGATCTCGAGCAGCGCGTGCTCCACCTGCGACGGGAAGACGTTGATGCCCCGGACGATCAGCATGTCGTCCACGCGCCCCTGGATCCGGCGGATCCGTGGATGGGTCCGCCCGCAGGCGCAGGGCTCCTCGTCCATGACGGTGATGTCCCCGACCCGGTACCTGATCATGGGGAACGCCTCTTTCTGCAGGATGGTGACGACCAGTTCACCCCGTTCGCCGGGCGGGAGCACCTCGCCGGTCGCGGGATCGACGACCTCAACAAGGGCGAGGTCGCCCCAGATGTGAATGCCCCGCTGCTCGGAGCACTCGGTGAACATCGGGCCGGAGAGTTCGCTCGTGCCGTAGATGTCGTAGGCGCGGATGCCGAGCCACTCCTCGATCCGGCTTCGCATCTGCTCCGACCAGGGCTCCGCGCCGAGGATCCCGATACGCAGATCGGTGTCGTCCCTGATGGAGACGCCCATCTTCTCAGCCACCTCTCCCATGTGGAGGAGGTAGGAGGGGGTGCAGGCGATGGCGGTGGTGTGGAGGTCCTGCATCAGTTCGATCTGCCGCTCGGTGTTCCCGACGCTTGTCGGGAGGACCGTTGCGCCGACGCGTTCGGCGCCGTAGTGGACGCCGAGGCCGCCGGTGAAGAGACCGTAGCCGTAACTCACCTGGAGCACGTCCCCGCGCCCGAGGCCGCAGGAGGAGAACCCCCGTGCCAGCGATTCGCTCCAGTTCTCGATGTCGTGCCGGGTGTAGCCGACGACGGTCGGCTTTCCGGTCGTCCCCGAGGAGACGTGATACCGGACCAGTTCATCTTTCGGCGCGCAGAAGAGCCCGTCCGGGTAGTTGTCGCGGAGGTCCCGTTTGTACATGAACGGGAGTTTCCCGATATCTGCAAGTGACCCGATATCGTCGGGCCTGACCCCGTACTCCTTCATCCGTCGCCGGTAGAACTCGCTCGTCTCATAGATGCGCCGGACCAGCGCTTTTGCGAGTTTGTACTGGAGCCGCCGCAGGTCGTCGGGCGGCATCTCTTCCACCTGCCGGTTCCAGGGTGCCATCAGACGGTCCCCCGGCGGTCGACGACCCGCTTTGCCTTCCCCTCGAAACGGGGCAGCGACCCGGGCTCCACCAGTTTCACCGCGGTCCGGAGTCCGAGGGTGTTGTGGAGTTCGCCGGCGATCTTCTTCTGGACACGGGCGAGGTCCTGGAGTTCGCCGGAGAACCCGGCCCGGGTCATCTCCACCTCGATCGTCATCTCATCGAGGTGCTTTGCGCGGTCGACGTAGACCATGAACTGCTCCCCGACCTCCGGGAGAGACCGGAGCACGTGCTCGATCTGCGACGGGAAGACGTTGATCCCCCGGATAACCAGCATGTCGTCGCTCCGGCCCGTGATCCGCTCGATCCTCTGCCCGCGCCCGCAGGCGCACGCGCCCTCGATCAGCCGGGTGACGTCGCCGGTGCGGTAGCGGACGAGCGGCAGGGCCTCTTTGACGAGCGGCGTGATGACGAGTTCTCCCCGCTCACCGGGAGCGAGTCGTTCGCCGGTCTCAGGATCGATGATCTCTGCAAGGTAGCAGTCGTGCCAGAGATGGAGCCCGTTGTGCTCCGGGCATTCGAACGCCACCCCCGGACCGTACATCTCGGAGAGGCCGTAACTGTCGTAAGCCCTCACCCCGAGGCGCCGCTCCAGTTCCACCCGCGTGTTCTCCGACCAGGGTTCCGCCCCGAAGATCCCGATCCTGAGGGTGTCGAGCGTCTTTCCCATCGACTCGGCCACCTCGGCAAGGTGGAGGGCGTAACTTGGCGTGCAGTGGATGGCGGTCACCCCGAAGTCCTCGATCATCTCGATCTGGCGGCGGGTGTTTCCCGTTGCACTCGGGATCACCGTCATCCCGATCTTCTCGGCGCCGTAGTGGAACCCGAGGCCGCCGGTGAAGAGGCCGTAATTGACCGCGTTCTGGAAGATGTCGTCCTCCCCAAGACCGATCATCGTCATGTTCCGCGCGATCAGTTCGGACCAGTTTTCCAGGTCCTGCCGGGTGTAGCCGACGACGGTCGGTTTCCCCGTCGTGCCGGACGTGGTATGGATCCGGATGATCTCTTTTAGGGGGACCGCAAAGAGGCCGAACGGGTATCCGGCCTGAAGTTCCTTTTTGTAGGTAAACGGGAGTTTTTCCACATCGTCAAGCGTCCTGATATCGTCCGGCGAGATGCCCGCTTCCTTGAACTTTTTCTGGTATAGCCCTACTTCCTGTGCCTGACGAAGCGTCCATTTCAGCCGCTTCAGTTGAAGAGCCGCGAGTTCTTCAGGCCGGATTGTCTCCATTGCTCTGTTCCAGAACATAATATCCCATCGGTATTGTGCCGGCCGCATGCTGCCTGGCATCCGTTATACGGTTGCGGTCCTCCCGGCGGTGATACGGTGTGACCTGCTCGAGCCGCGCCGCCGGGCATACGCTACCTCTACATGGGCGGCCGGTGCGGAAAAGGTTTGTCAATCCGTAGCATGGTACACCGTGGCAGCCTCCGGATCCGGCCGCACCGGGTCGGGCCATCCGGCCTTTCCTTCACGGAACGCGTCGAGGACAAAGTCCACAAACATTCGCGCTTCGTCGGGATGCGGCGCATTTCTCGGGACGGTCATCGCGTAGACGATCGGTTGCCCGATCCGCTCGCTCCCGATGGACCGGAACCGCTGGAACCCGAGGTTCACGTGCACCCTCCGGTAGTCGTCGGCGTGCTCCGCAGAACCGAGGTTGATCGGGGGGGGAAGGTCGATCCACCGGAGCCCGTGCTCCTCCGCGACGCTCCGGTACTCAAAGGCGTAATCGATCCCGCCGGCATCAAGGAGCGAGAGGAGGTAGATGCTCCCATCCCGGACGGCGACCTTCTCGTCTGCCGGCCTCATCCGTTCCGGCAGGGCGATCGTCGTTATACCATCTGTCCGGACTGCCGTGATGGGCGGGTTGAAGGAGCCGCCGATGACGGCCTCAAAGAGCCCGGGTTCACCGTAATGCTCCTCTGCAAGCGCCGTCACCATGATCGCCCGGTAGCCGCAGGCATCAAGCATGGGATTTGAGAACCCTACCCGCACGCCCGGGCGGGAGAGGACCCGGTACCAGTTCTCCGCCGTGATCTCGTCCGCCCCGGCGCTCCGGCCGGTGTACGCGACCACCACCTCATTCCCCGCAAAGGGAACGTACCAGTCGGTGTAATTCCCCTCTCCCTCGCTCATCGGCAGGTACATCATATCCGGGATCAGCGAGGCGTCAGCGACCAAAACGACGTCGACCTCCCTCCCGAGATCCGTCACCTGTCGGATAGCCTGGATGCTCCCGTGCCCCTCGATCCTGACATCGATCTCCGGGTGTTGGCTCTCGAAGGCGGCCTCTACATCCTCGAGCGGGGCAAGGAGGCTGCCTGCCGGTATCACCATTAGCGTGGTGCGCTCCGAGCCTGTGTCGGTGCAGCCTGCAGATGCCGCGAACACGGCGAGGACGAGCACGGCGAGGGCCGGAGAACGGTTCATTTTCTGTGGACCTCGATCCGGTCGACCCATTTCACCCACGAGCTCCCTTCGGTGATGACGTCGGAGTTCTCGCTGATGACGACGAGGCGGAGCGGTCCGCCGTCTTCGTAGGCCAGCGGTTTTCCATCCTGCTCGTAGGCCAGGATCACGCGGAGCGGCGGCGGGGTGACTTCCCGGAGGTTCTCATCGAAGGTGAAGAACTCCTTTCCGTTCACCTGGTCCCTATCGAAGACCCAGAGATAGCCGTCCTCTGCGGAGACGTAGATCAGGTCGTCCGTGCCGGCGCCGCCCGCCATCTCGATGAGATCGGCAAGGAGCACGCCGCGGTAGCGGTTCGGGCCGTATTTGATGCCCACCGTCGAGACCGAGTAGCCGTAGCCTTCGGCGGCCGGGAGCGCCCTGAGTTCGGGATGGGTGAGCACCCGCTCCTGGTCCCCGGCAAGCGTCAGGTTCCAGGCCGGGTAGTCGTCAGCGGACCCGGTACCGGTGCACCCGGCCGCGAGGGCCAGAACACCGATCAGCACCAGAATGAGAGGGAGACAGGCCCGGCGCACCAGACTCACGCCCCTCTCCGGGCATGGAGCACCGCCGCCCCGAGTGCCGCCGTGAGCGTCACCACGAGGGAGAGCGAGGCTTTCGCCGGTTCCGTCGTCGCCTTCGCCTCCGGGGTGTTGAGGGATCCCGCAAGAGCCCCCCGTTCGCCCGGGAAACCCCCGGTGTAGACCCGGACCTCGTCCACCCATTTCACCGTGAGGCCGCCGGTGGAGGGGTAGAGGTCGTAAAAGTGCTGCGCCGATTCGGGGAGGGTCTCGTGCATGTCCCAGTTTCCGTAGACGTTGAGCCCCTCGCTGTTGGTCGAGTTGTCCGCGAAGAAGACGAGACGCATCCCGGTGTAGTAGTCAGGGACGTAGCCGCACCCCTGCCGCTCACCTGCTCCTGCTTCGGCGCCGTTGTACCAGCAGATCCCTATGGGCCCCTGGCGCGGGTCGGGTTCGTAGACGTTTCGGTAGGCGAACTCAATGTGGTAGCCGTCCGCCGCCCGGACCATGATCTCGTCTCCGGGCCCGGCGCCGCCGGCCAGTTCGGCGAGGTCGCGTATGTTCGTTCCCTTCACGGCCCCCCTGTCCTTGAAGTTCGTTGTCTCCAGGGGATCCCACTTGTCCCCCTCAAAGACCGGCCCCTGGTGGTAATAGTGGGTTGCGCCGTCACCGAGGACCTGGAGGTTCTTCTCCATCCAGCGGTAGTCGACCGTTGTCTCGTTTATGACGGTAACCCCATCGGATGCGATCTTTGCAACGTGCAGTTCGGTTGTCGGCGCCGCATCGGCGGCGCCCGCCAGCATGCTCACGCAGAGGAGCGCGAGCAGCGTCCATATCAGTTTCTTCTGCATGATCATCGTCTCCATAATCCGAATAGTTCCGGTACGCCGGGGATGGATGCGAGCGCGCTCCACCACCCGCCGGCCGTGCCCGCCGGGAGGCGGACGGTATCGATGACGGCCCCTCCCGGGTGCATCGTCACCCCATCGTCCTCCCTGACCTCTGCGACCGGCACCATCTCTATGCCGATCGATTCCGGGCTGACGGTGGCCCGGACGTAGCCAAGCGTCCCTTCGCGGCCTGCCTGGTACCCCTCAGGCTTCTCCCCGGAGAGCGGGTAGAGCGGGGCACCGCCGCACCCGACGACGAAGTACTCCGTTCCGCCCGCCCGGTAGCGCTCATAGGCATGGGTGTGCGCGCTAAAGACCGCATCGACACCGTTTTGCGAGAGGATGTCGCTCCACTCGGCCCTGATCGCCAGATCGCCGCCGGGATGTTTCCGGTCGGAACTGAACGGTGGGTGGTGGAACGCCACGATCTTCCGGGGCAGGGGAGATGCGAGGTCTTCCTCCAACCATGCGGTCTGCCTCTCCATGTCTGCCCATGCCCGGTCGTTGCTGTCGAGGACAGTCACGTGGAGGCTGCCGGCGTCGAAGGAGTAGCAGGGTGGTAGGCCGAAGATGGCGGAGAAGGCCTCCGCCGACCCGTCGTGGTTGCCCGCCACCGGCACCAGGGTCGTGTTCCTGAGCACCGGCCCTGCTACGGCGAAGAACTCGTCCCACTCCGACTCGTCGCAGACGAAATCGCCGGTATGGATGACAAAGAGGATCTCCTCCTCCCCGGCTATCTTCTCCGCCACCAGGCCGTGCCGCCCGGCCTGGGTGAAGGAGGGTTTCTGCCCCCGGGTGTCGCCGTATATGATGCAGGTGAACACCCGGTCCCCGAATGTCCGGAACCTGCAGTCCCCCGTCGTCTCATTCCCGGTGCCGACCCGGTAGCGGTAGGTGGTCGCCGGTGTAAGGTTCGTGAGCAGCACGCGATGCATGCCCCCCTCCCCGGAGGAGGCCACGCGGTAGACCTCGTCGCCCCCGGGGGAGTACTCGACCCACCCGGACCCCTCGCCGGTCGCCTTCCAGGTGACTGTCGCCGAACCGGTGGTGGTGTTCGTGACGTACGGGCCCCAGGCGATGGCCGCCGATGCCGCCGGGACGAGGAGCGCGAGGAGCACGGCCACCAGAAGGAGGCTTTGGTATCTGCTCACCGGTGTTCCTCCTTCAGAGCCACCATACGCTGCGTCGTCTCTCCCGGCGTCACCAGCACATCATCGACGGTCTTTGAGGCGTTCTCAGAGACGACCCTGACCTCATAGGTGCCGATGCTCATCCCGGGAAAGGTGTGCGGTGTCTTCTCGCCCGTATACCGGCCGTAGAGATAGATCTTCGCATCCGGTATCGTGCTCTCGACGAGGAGATCTCCGTGGGTGTACTCCCGGAGCGTACAGGTGATAGAGCCTCCGGTTCTGGCTTTCTCCGGTATCCCGATGACCTCTTCGGCGGGGAGGTAGCCGGGCTTTGAAACCAGGATCCGGTGCTGGCCGGGTGAGAGGCCGTCCACCCGGCATGGCGTGACCTTCCCGGTGGGGAACCCGTCGATGAAGACCGCGGCACCTTCGGGGCTTGACCGGATGCTGATTGAGACGAGATCTTCGCTCTGCGGTTCTGCCGTGTACGTCTCACCGGTCGCGATGCCTGAGGGGATCGCGTGTGAGCGGTAGGTTCCGTTCCAGAAGACAGTGATCCAGGACTTTGCGCCTTCAACCCCGGCATCGCCCGGGATGGTGCCGGCCGGGAAGAACCCGTTCACCGTGAACTTCTCGCCCTGATAGGTCTCCGAACCTATCCGGACGGTCTTCTTGATCCGGGTTGTCAGGCCGTCGAGGAAGACCGGTGCGACCGCATCGGGGTAAACCCAGGCCTGGAGCGCCTCAAACCGGTAGCCGGAATCTTCCCTGTTCCTATCAGGGTCGCTCTCCTCGACACTGATGGTGTGCAGGCCTTCACGAAGGCCGTAGACGACCTGGGGCGTCTTCCAGACCAGCTTTTTGTTGTCGATGATGATCGTCATGCCCGGAGGGTAGGAGTCGATGGAGAGCCCGCCGGAGTGATTCTTCATGCTCCGCGTCTCACCCGGCGCCTGTGCGGGGAGCACCGGGGTGCCGGTCGGCACGGAGGTCATCGCACCTTCGCCGGGGACCGGGGTGCTCTCCGGCTCCGCCGGGGTTATCGTACCCTCTCCCATTCCGAGGAACGAGAACAATCCGCTCACGAAAGCGAGGACGGCTTCGATGAAAGCCTCTATGGGGTTGTTCGGTGCCGGGTGCCCGGTTATGGGCTCACCGCGGCCCGTGGTGTTCGCTCCGGCCCCATCGCCTGCCGGGGAGAGGAGCAGATCAAGGGCGGTATGCCCACCTTCCTCGACGATGACGGTCCGGGTGGCGTTCCGGTAGCCCGGCATCACAAGCTCAATCGTATGCCCGCCGGCCGGGACCGCTTCCAGGGTTGCGTTGGTCCGTGCCCCCGTCGGGTTTCCGTCGAGGCAGATGCTCGCGTTCGTCGGGACCGAGGAGACGGTGATCCGTCCGGTCCCGACGGCGGCTTTGCCTGTAGTACTGTTCTCGAAGATCAGATCGAGGAGGCTGCATTCTCCCACCTCGACGGTGACAGTCCGGGTCATATTCAGGTAGCCGGGCAGCACGAGTTCGATCGTGTGCTCGCCGGGGGGGATATCTTCGAGGGTCGTATCGGTAAAGAGCCCTGTGGTATTCCCGTCGTGGTAGATGCTCGCGTTTGTCGGGACGGAAGTGATGGTGATGCTCCCGTTCATGGGACCACCGCTATCACTGCTGCTACCACCACTGCTGCTACTGCCGCCCGATTCGGTCTCCGGTGTCAGGTCGAACTTGACCTCCGTGACAGAGTTCGCGTCGACGGTGACGGTCCGGGTTGCGTTCTGGTAGCCCGACAGCACGAGTTTGACCGTATGCTCGCCGACCGTGACATCATCCAGGGTTGCGTTAGTCCTTTCCCTCATCTCGTTTCCATCGAGGAAGATGCTCGCGTTCGTCGGGACCGAGGATACGGCGATCTTCCCGGTCTCGGGGGTGAGGATGAACTCGACCTTCGTAACGGCATTCACGTTGACAGTGATCTCCTTCTTGTCTGGCCGGATGAACCCCTCCTTTTCAACCCGGATGGAATAACTACCTACTTCGATGCCGGAGAGGGTGCAGGGGGTCACGCTGCCGGTTTCTTCGTCGCCGATGAAGACGGTGGCCCCCGGGGGCGTCGAGTTTACGTAGATCTTCCCGGTGGCCTCTTCGTCGCTACAGATGATGACCTCGCTCACGTATTGCACGGAGAGACCTGTGGTGGTTGGGAGTCCGGGCTGGAAGAAGTACCAGTCATCAGGGTCAAAGCACTCGTGCATATCCCAGACACCGAAGGCGTGGATGCCGTCGGGGTTGGTTGACGTATCCGCGAAGAAGACCAGGCGCATGCCGGTGTAGTAGTCGGGGACGTATCCATCTTCAGCCCGGTACCAGGTGATAACCATCGGCCCCTGCCGGGGTTCCGGTTCGTAGACGTTTTTGTAGGGGAACGCCTTCGACATCCCGTCGATTGCCTTGACCCTGACGGTCTCCCCCTCGCTCATCCCGCCGACAAGTTCGCAGATATCTTTCAGGTCCGTCCCCTTCACCGCGCCCATATCCTTCTCTTTGACGTTGGTGTCCTCCTCGGGGTTCCAGGGATCCCCTTCAAAGACCGGCCCCTGGTGATAGTAGTGGGTCACGCCGTCACCCTGGACCGGGAGGTTCCGCTCGAGCCAGCGGTAGTCGACCGTCTTCTCATCTATGACGGTGACCCCGTCGGATGCGATCTTTGCGATGCGAAGTTCGGTCGTCGGAGCCGCGGTAACCGGGGCTGCCAGTGCCAGGAGCAGGCAGAGCGAGAGGATGATCAGGCGCCGGGAGGTGCCGTGTATGTGCGCTGATACCATGGTTGTACTCTTGAATGCCCGAAAAAGGGGTGGTAGTTACTTCTTCCTCATGACGAGGAATGCTGCAAGTGCGACGATCAGCACGACAACGAGGGCCAGCGCCCAGACCGGGAGTGCAGGACCGCGCTCCCCGGCTGCCTCTCCGCCTGGAGTCACGGTCCCCTCTGCTCCTGCCACCACCGTCTCCGGGGCGGTCCATACCAGGGCATAGATGCTGAAGTGCGAGATCTCTGCGGTGACCGTCCGCGTGGCGGGGTCCACCGTGGCGGGGATGTCCTTCCACTCCCCTGCCTCCGGGTTGTACCACATCACCTTTGGTATGGTACCCTCACCGATCTTCGCCCACTCTTCCGCGGAGAGGGTGTAGGTGAGGACGGCCGGCGGGTTGAACGTAGCGCCCGCAGGACCGCAGTTGAGGGCGATAGCAACCGTCGTTCCCGGCGGAGCTGCCGGAACATCGGCCGGGGCGACCTTCGTGCTGGTCACCTCGCCGAGCGGGTTGCCGTCCCTGTCAAGGGCGGTGGTCCCCTCCCGTATCGCCACGGCACAGGTCTCGTCGGCGGTCCTGACCGTCACGGACTCGAGCACCACCCCGGTCGGTGATGTGGCCAGTGGTGCGTGCCCGATATGCATTTCAGGGGCGCCGGGGTCATAGGTGAACTGCGACCCCGGGTCTTTGGAGGATCCTCCGCCTCCGCCAGACGTGGTGCCGGGGCCGCTACCGTCTCCTGTATTGCTGCCCGGAACTTTTGTAGCAACCAGCGCGAATGCCGAGAGGCCGCCCGGAGATACGGCCTCAAAGATATAGTTCCCGGCAGCATCGCGACCGGTGTAGCGTGTATCCAGCCTGGTCGTTGTGCCGCCATCGGCCCGCCGCAGGATGACGACGTCATCCACGCCGCCCATGCTGGCAACCCATTCGGGGCTGGCCGCCATCCTGATCGTTGCGGCCCTGATGACGCCGCCGTCCCCTTCGTTCGCGACGTTCGTCTTCTGTACGTTCAGGACATACGCAAAGCTGTTGATACTTTTGCCAGTCATCTGGTAAACGACGGTTCCGAATGCCTCCTGCTCGTCAGCATCGGGGTTCTGAAAGACCGTCGTGTCGAGTTGAGCGGTTGAGCCCGGGTGTCTGCTCATCTCAAGGTCGACCTGTGCCCAGGCCGATCCGGTGTTGATCGGGCTGCTCCGGGCATGGACGCTCTCGACGGTGCCGGTGATCTGCACATCCCCGGCGGGTCTCTCCCTGGTGAAGATGACCACTTCCTCCCACCCGTCCACGTTGCTCAGGGTGATGGCAGTCTCGTTGGTGGCGATGCTGCCCAGGACGGTCCTGTTATCGATGACAATCTGCTGCCCCCCGCCGGTATCCGTGATCTCGACACCCCCGATCTCAAACGAGCTCCTGTCGGACGCTACCGGCGCCTGGTCGTCCCCCCCTCCGGTGACGGCCGAGAGGTCGAGCCGCCGGGCTGTTCCCCCGGTAAACGCGACCTCCTGATCGGCCTTATGGCCGTTCACCCAGAAGGTTATGATCGGGGAAGCCGAATGCCGGAGGTCGTCTTCCGTCGCCCTGACCGCGAGGACGCCCGGGGAATCCAGGGGTCCGTACTCTCCTGCTGTTGTGGTGACCGTGGACCCCCGTTCGTTCCAGTCTATCCTGGCGGTGATGGTGGCTCCTGCAGGTGCGGCTTTTCCATCAAGCATGACGCTGCCGGCAAATTCATCGGGCAGAACCGGCAGGGCGGCTGCCGTGCCGACCAGGGAAAAGAGGATGAGGAGAGATAGGATATGCCTGATATCCATGAATTCACTCCGTTACGCCCCGATCGCGGCAAGTTCGCTCTCACCGCGCAGGTAGACCCAGTAGCCCTTCGTCGGCAGCATTTCCTGCGTATCGGCGTGATTGCCCGACCCGCCCCGTATGATGGATGTCTCGTACTGCTGCATACCGGCGTTATACCCGATCACCTGCGTCCACATATCACCGAGCGAGAGGAGGGTATCACGCGCCGTGGCGGGCTCGGTGTCGGTGAACCCGACGGCGTTCCAGCCTCTGGCAAGCATTTTTGCGGGCGGAGTTCTGATCGCGTCGCCGTTGAAGTGTAGCGGGACCTTCATATCGCGAGCCGAATAGATCCAGTAGCCGTCGAGCGGGAGGACCGGATCGGTCTCCGCCACTCTCTTCCAGTCCTTTATCGCGGCGTTATACTGCCAGATACTGTGCTGCTCACGGTCGACATCGGCGAATATCGCAGCGGTGTTGTTTCCGGCTGAGAGCAATTTCGGCACTGATATGAAGTTCCAGCCGGCCTTAAGGGAGATCGTAGCATCGGCCGTGGGCGGCACCACAACGATCGGCACACCGGTCAGCACGATCTCATCGATGCTCCCGACCTTCTGCTTGTTCGAGGTCAGGGCGGAGCCGACAAGTTTCAGCGGCCAGGTTTTGCCGTCGTTTGGCAGCGGTGCGCCGTCGATCTCGTCGGCGACGATGATGTTTTTGTTCCTTTTCACGAACGAACTGTTGAACGTGTAGGAGAAGTCGTCATCGGTGCCTTTCACACCGTCGGGGCCGTAGTCGATGACGGTCACGTTGTAGCCCGCATCCGCGAGGTCGTCACGGAAGGGGTCCGTCCCGTAATCGTGTTTGTTGGCGTCGTCGACCCAGCCGCAGAGGACCCAGAGCGGCATGCCCGACCAGACCTTACCGTCGCCGTCGGTCCAGGTTGCGCCGTGCCCGGCCATGGCGCAGGCTTTGCCCGACTCGAAGTAGGACCGGCTCATGGTGTCGGCGATGGCGCCGGTCAGGGTGAGGCTCCAGTCTTCCCGCGGGCCCGGTTTGATCGCGATGGTCGCGATGTTCTTGTTGGACACGCCGGCTGCCGAGGGATACTGGATGCCGGAGTCGTGATAATAGTGCCGGTAGCCTTCGGCGAGGCATGCCCGCATATCGTCGGCACCGAAGATGCCGTCGGGGGTGTTGTAGAAGAGGCGCGGGCCGTCACGGTAGTCCGGCACGTAGCCCTGCCGCTCTGTCCACCAGGCGACGATCGCCTCCCCCTGCCGCTCGAGCGGGGTGTAGACGTTGGTGTAGTTGAATGCGACTTTGTTGCCGTCGGACGCGATGAGTTCGATCTCGCCTCCCTCGGGGACTCCGCCCACGAGGTCGCAGAGGTCCCTGATCGCGGTCCCCTTCACGACTTCGTCGACTTTGCCGGGGTTTATGTCTTCCGCCGGGTTCCAGAGGTCGTCAGGGACGAACGTGGGCCCCTGGAACCTGAGCCGGACCCCGCTTGGATCTCCGTAGACCTTCAGGTTCTTCTCCATCCACTCACAGGTCTTCGTCGTCTCTTCGACGACCGTCTTGCCGTCGGAGGCGTACCTGACGATCCGGATGGAGGGTGACTCCGTCGGTTTCTGGAAGTCGACGAGCTGGATCCTCTGGACGTTCCCGACGCTCAGGCTCCCGGCCGCACCCTCACCGACAAGGCGGAGCGGGTAGGCGGACCCGGTGATCGCCGTGCCGTTGATCTTGCTTGCGACGATGTAGTTCTCCGGGTCTGCCAGAATATCCTGGCTGGAGAACTCCTTGCTATAGGGGCTCTCTCCGCCCGAGGAGACGATCACTGTGTAGCCGGCTTGGGCGAGGGCAATGTTGAACGCCCCCGAGCCGTGCATGACGTCGTCGTCAACCCAGCCGCAGAGGGTCTTCAGGGTGACGCCGGTCCAGGTGCTGACCCCGTCGTTGTAGGTCTTTGTGTGGTGAGGGCACGCTTCGCACGCCTTGAATTCTTCCTTCGTGAGGAGATCCGTAACCTTCGGCCCCTCAAGGGAGAGCGTCCACTCAGGTTCGGCGCTCTCGCCCGGCAGCCCCTCAAGGGCGATCGATACGATGCCGCCGACCTGCTGTTTCCCGGAGAGGCCGGGGCCGACAAACTTCAGCGGCCCGCCGTTATCTGCGGTAAGCGCTGTTGCGTTCAGTTTATTTGCAACGATGAACGAGTCGTTCCGGGCGAGATCGGCGATCCCGAAGGCGGCGGTGAGCCCGTCGCTCGCGGTCACCCGCACGGTGTACCCGGCGGTTGTCTGCGTGCTGTTGAACGTCCAGTGGCTGCCGGTCTCGATGTCGTCAACGGCACCGGCCAGGTACCAGAGCGGCATCCCGGTCCAGACCCGGTCTTTGGAGTCGGTGTAACTCTTACCGTGGCATTTGACCCAGTCCTCGAACTCCGCCTGTGAGACCGTCCGGTTGAACGCGCCCGCGAGCGTGATCTCCCACTCTTCGGAGGGCTCGGAGAGGCCGACGAGCTCGATCGTGGCGACGCCGCCGACCTTCTGGCCGGCGCTCACGGCCGGGCCGACCATCTGGAGCGGCCAGCAGGGTTTATTCTTCTCGCCGATGGTCTGTGGGACCGGGCTGCCGTTGAGGGTGTTTGCGACGATGATCCCGTCGTTCTTTGCGACGCTTGCACCGTCAAAGTTGATGGAGTAGCCGTCGCCCGACGTGACCTTGACCGAGTAGCCCTTTGCGGCAAGGGCTTCGTTGAACGCCCCGGATCCGTGTTTCTTGTCATCGTCAACGAAACCGACGAGATACCAGAGGGGCATACCCTTCCACACGCCGCCGTTCTCATCGGTGTAGGTGGCGGCATGCCCGCAGGCGATCCCGTCCTCGAAGTATTTCTGGTCGATGGTCTCAGTCAACGCGCCCTTGAGCGTGATGGTCCAGTCGATGGGCTGCACTGGCGGCTCTTCTGAGTCTTCCACACCCACGGTGATCTTGATCAGCACCGATGCATCATCCGGCGTCGGGCTGTTGCCGTAACAGAAGGCAACCTTGTCACCATCGGCAAGCGCTACAACGTTGATGGCATCATCGCGACCGTTGAACCCATCCTTCTCGATGCCGTTGACGTAGCAGACCCATTTGGCTCCGCCCTTCACGAACTTATATTCGCCGATGTTGTCAAGCAGGAGGACTTCGTTACCTGCTGCCCATTTTTTGTCGGTGACATCATATGTGAAGCCCTTGCGTTCCGCTACCGCCTGGAGGGCCCCGAGCGGGGTCTTGTTCTGAACTGTGTAGGGGGTAGCGGAGTTGTAAGCCGTGCACTCAAACGTGCCGTCCGCCAGTGCAACCGTACCGTCAAAGAGTATCACCGGCGCTACGGCCAGCGCCGAAGTTTGCACTGGAGCCTCCGTAGATGTCTCATCCGTCTCTTCTGATGGCGTCGCTGCAGGGGTGACCAGATCACCTGCGATGCTCTCCGCCGGGCTCACACCCGTATCATCGAGTGTTTCTGCCGCTGCCGATGATGCCGCGAGCATGCATACCATCAGCATGAGCAGAACATACTGAATTCTTTTTCCCAGATAGCCCATAAAATCACCTATTTTTCCATTAAACTCTTTCTCACCAGCCCATTGGCATGGATAACATTTTAGACTACGTTGCGGCTATGAATAAAGTTTGCATTTAGTTAATATGGTTGAGTTAACTTGGTACGATTAACGCCTCAGCTAACTTTCTCCAGACACATTCCGTATCTCATCCCGGTTGATCCGGCCGTATCCCGCCCAATCGATGCATTCATCACCAAAAACAGCCCAATATTCATTTCCAGAGTGATCGAATGACAGCGACGGAACCCTGGCTCCCCGTCTTCGGCTACGGGGGACACATCAAGGCGACGACACAGGAGCTGATCATCGCAGACGGGAGCGCCATCCGGCGTTACCCGCTCCAGGCGGTGAGACACCTCCTTGTCGTCGGCGGCCATACCCTGCACACCTCCGCGGTGACAAACCTCCTCAAAGCCGGCGCTGCCATCACCTTCTTTGATATCGACGGCATCCCCATCGGATACCTCTATCCTTACGGTTACCGCCCGGACGAGGCGGTGCGCCTCGCCCAGGAACGCGCCGCCCCCCACCGGTTCGCACAGCCGCTCGCAACGGCGGGCCTCCAATCGAGGCTCCTCCTCCTTGAGGAACTCTACGGCCGCGCCGGGCACGACATCTTCTACGCCGGAGAACTCGACTTCCTCCACCAGGCGAGAGAGGAACTCGCGGTCTCGGTCACCATGGAGGAACTGCGGAGGCTCTCCCGCCTGACCGGCGATATGTACTACGAGATCCTCTCCCGCGCGCTCCCGCCCGAGCTCGGGTTTCGGCGCAGGGCGGGCCGCCCGCACCTCGACCCCGTCAACGCCATGTTCTCACTCGGGTACGCGATGCTCTACGGCAACTGTTGCGTCTCCCTGGTCGGCGCCCACCTCGATCCTGACCTTGGCATGCTCCACGAGGGGCCTGGCGGCCTCGTCCACGACCTCATCGAACCGCAGAAAGCGGTGATGGTGGACCGCACTGTCATCAGGTTTGCCCGGGAGGTGATCGCGGAAGGAGACTACGAATGCAGCGAAAAAAGGTGTTACCTTGAGGCAAACCTCTCAACCCGACTTGTCGCGGCGTTCCGCGACTCCATCGACCAGTCCCGCATCGACACGCAGGTCTGCATCCTGCGGGATGCGCTTCTTACGAACGCCGAATTTCACGTATTGTACTGGTAGGCGCCCCGCTGGATCGTGAACTCCGGGTAAACGGCGGCGGGGATCTCCCGCTGGGAGAGATCCCTGATGACCACCCGGGGACACCCGTACAGCATGGAGACAAACTTATCGAGGATGACCGGTTCGCCGGTTGCGGTGATGAACACTCTCCCGTCGGGGAGGTTCATCGCCTCGCCGCGGACGCCGAGGTTGGTGGCGATCCTTTTTATGCATGCGCGAAACCCGACGCCCTGCACCCTTCCCGCTATCCTGATCTCGATCGTCTTCACAGCCAGTGCTCCTGGACGATCCGCATGGACAGATCGAGTTCGTCGTATACTTCATCCCGGATCGTCGAGTCGCGGATGTTGAGGGCCTCGCTCACGGCCATGTCGAGGAGCTCTCTCGACCGGTCTTCATAGCGCTCTGCGTAGATCCGGCACGCCATATCGCCGAGCACAAAGGCCCGCCGCGAGAGCGGCCTGATGATCCGCGCCTCTTCAAGCGCGCAGAGGAGCATCCTGTCTGCAACCTCATGCTGCCCCGCCTTCCTCGCGATGAGGTAGACCTCGGTGTAGTAGGTCGCCCGCTTTGCCCGGTCGGGTGCCGCCCGTATCGCCCGGTCGAGGGTGACCATATCCTTTGTGGTGTAGTCGCCGCTCCGGATCTTGTCGCGGCAGTCGAGGATCTTGCTGTAGACCGTATTCTTCCAGGACTGGGGCATCGCCTGCTCAAGCTGGACCATCAGGCTGTACCGGATCCGGTCGTCATCGATGGCAGAGACAACATCGACGGCCCGCTGCCGGATGGCCGGTTTTCCGCTCTTCCGATAGAATGAGAAGAGCATCTGGGCCATCCGCTGCCGGGTCATGGCGGTGATGAACGGGATCTGGATGTATCCGGCCGTTCTCTCCATGCCATCCAGGAGTTCGTCGATCTCCTCCTCGTCGCCGTAGGTCTCTGCGAACTTCGCCACATCAAAGAGCATCGAGAGCCTGATGTAGGAGGAGGGGATGCTCACCACGGTGTGGCACATGGCCGAGAGGATCTCTTTCCTCTGTGCCGGTTCGCTGACCATGTCAAAGACGGCTGCGAGAGCGTCGACGTATTCGACCGGGTCTTCGATCCTGCCGACCTGCTCTATCGCCCAGTTGACATCCTCCTCCTGGTGGTTGACGGCGTTGAGACTCCGTGCAGCGTAGATGAGGTTCTTCCTGACGAACGCCTCGCGTTCCGGCCCGACGAGCTCAAGCATTCCCTGAGCCTCGCCAAGGTAGCCCCTGGCTGCGCTGTGATCGATCCCTGCCATGAGGCCGGCAAGGTCGGAGAGCATGATCGCACGGATGGACGGCTCACTGATCGTGCCGATGGTCTCGTGGAGCTGCCGGATGATCTCTTTGGCCCGCTCCTCGTCGCCGAGGCCTGAGTAGGCACTCACGATCCGGTACATTCCCGAGTACCGGGCATAGACGTCGCCGGTATGCTCAAAGAGGCGATACATCAACTCAAGCGACGGCGGCGCTGCCGTCGCTCCCTCGATGCCCTCGAGCAGGTAAGCCATAACCTCGTAGGGGTCGGCCGAATCGAACTCCTTTGTGTAACTGGTGAAGGACGTGAGGATCCGCTGGATCATGGCGGTCCGTTCGTACTCTCCCTCGATCTCCAGGGAGAAGAGAGCCATGGGGACAGCAAAGATCGGACTTCTATAGACCTGCGTGTACTCGAGCATGATGTCGACGTAGCTTGCTATCCTGATCGAGATATCCTCACGCGGGGTGCTGGTCTGGAGAAGGTGCAGGGCGGTCGTGAACGGTTCCATCATGCCGTCGAAGATCCGGGTCTTTCCCCGGGAGAGCTGGTCTGCCGCCTGCAGACTCCCGACCCGGACGTAGCCCTCGATGAGGGGATCGACCAGATGCTGCTGGAGGGAAGGATCGGTGATCTGGGAGAGGATCTGGGCAGCTTCATCCAGCGCCCGGAGCGAGAGCTGTTCGATCCCGTACATGATCAGGCCGTGGATGACCTTGCCCATCGCAAAGAGGCAGTATTCCCGCTCCAGCAGGGCTGTGGAGAGGACCCGCATCCCGTGGAGCAGTTCGAGGTCGCCGTCCTCCACGGCGAGCACCGCCGCCTGGTCCACGATGCCGCCCAGCGCCTCTGCCCGTGTCTGCTGATCCACGATCTCGCAGGTGAGCCCGGTCGCGTGCCGGAGAAGGTCCCGGTCTTTCCGGGCGACGCCGATCCGTGCCATCTCGACGGCAATGGTCGATATCGCCTGCTCGCGGAGAGCCGGGTCTCCGATCTGGCTCACCAGGTCCACGAGGGCCGACGGATCTCTCTCTCTGACGAACCCCCGCTCGATCAGGATGGTGTTGCACTCGAGGAGCAGGGGATCCTGTGCCCGATGCGATCTCACAAGTTCCTTTACGGCCGGTATGTGCCTGACGACCTCATCGAAGTCATACTCCTTGCAGAAGTCAGTCACCGCCTGGTGTACCAGCGATTCGGTAATATCGGTATCCAGTGCGGCGAGGATATTCTCGCGGACGAGGTCGATCTCGTCACGCCGGATACCCTCCTTGATCAGGCGGACACTGGTATCGAAAAATTGGGCGTTGATCCTCTGGGCGCTGGTGCTGGCCTTCTTCATGACCTCGATCGCGTGGTAGAAGTCGCCCATCCGGGAGAGAGCGTCGGTGATCTGCCGGTAGAGCTGAGCCGCCTTCGCTGCGTCACAGGACTCGTCGATCAGCGGCGTGATGTCGAGGAGGATGGTCGGGTTGCCGCTCTTTTCGACGACTGCAATCCCAGAGAGGACGATCTCCTCGATGGGAAGTTTGGCCTCCACCGCGCTCCGGGTATTGAACTCGAACGCTTTCTCAAGATACCAGCGTTCTCCGCTCCGTTCCGCCTTCTTCAGGAGTTCGAGGACGAGGGTCTGGCCCGCCCACGGTTTCTCGTCGTCGAGCCTGATCAGTCTGGCGTAGACCTGTTTCCTGTCCCGCTGGCGGTCGAGGAGTTGCTCGGTCAGGATCGCGAGGACCTCAGTGAGCCGCTCCTCCGGAACCCCCGGAAGGGCATCTATGATCCGCTCGACATCGGCGATCTCCTTCTTCAACGACGATTTCCATGTGGCGTCCACGATGTCGGCGATGGAGTTGGTGCGCCGGATCTTCTGGTTGATCTCGGTGGCGCTCAGAAGTCCGCTGATCACGAGGTCGATGTTACCGGACTCGATACCGGAACCGGCAATCGCCCGGGCCACATCGGCATGGAGTTGCGATTGCCTTGATATGTCTCCGATCTCGGGAAGTACGAGGAGGGCATGCCGCATGATATCGATATTCTGGTATTTCTGTCCGTACTGGATGAAGAGCGGGATAATCTCGGAGAGGATTGCTGAACGGTATTTGCGGATGCTGATCTTATCGAAAGCTTCTCCCCCCTTCTCAATATAGTGGATATCCCCGGTATCGACCCCGGCCTGGACGAGGTCGCGGGCGATCCCGGCGAGGATATCGGACTGGTGGCTCTTACGGTCGAGCTTATTGACCAGGGAAAAGATTGCACCAAACCAGGCATCATCCTTATTCTGGGTGTAGAGCCCTGCGGCACGCCTTGCGAGGTCGAATATCTCATCCTTCGTCGGCTCGACGAGCTGGCTTAAGAGCTCGGGCTGCCCCTCTTCGAACGCTGCTGTTACCAGGGCGGCATTCATCTGCTCGTAGAGCGATTTCTTCTCCTTCCTTGTCTGGGTCTCCGATATGTCCAGAACTACCTTTTCAAGCTCACGCAGATCCCCGGAAGAGATTGCGGAGGTGATCTTCTGTTTCATCTGGGGTTTTCCATCCATTTTGATCAGCGCTCTCCAGTGGGTTCTGCATCATGCATGTCCATTATCAGATATATAGATTGCCCCCCTCTCACAAGAATGTTTTTCAATGGGAATCAGAGAGATCCTCAGAAATACCAGGGATATGGCGGAGGGTACAGGTCTCCCGCACCACCGTGAATGGAACACTTAATGTGGGGTTGAGTTCACCTATCCCCGGGGTCATGCGGGCGAGGATGTCACACCCGCCCGACAGCCTGCAGGATCTCCCGGTACATGGCATCCGCGACGTCCGGGTCCTGTGACTCGACCATAATCCTGATCATCGGTTCCGTGCCCGATGCCCGAATCAGCGCCCAGGCGTCGTCCCTGATGATCTTGATGCCGTCGATCTTCTCGATGGTCTCCCCCGGGAACGCCTCCTCGACGGCGCGGACCAGAGTGGCCGGGTCACGGGTGTGGTGTTTCTCCTTGACCAGGTGGTATAGAGGGAGGTCGCCCTGGATCTCCGAGAGTTCTCTGCCGTTATGGCTTGCGAGAACCGCCACCATCATAGCGGCGGTCATGCCCCCGTCCCGGCAGAACTGGTGGTCGGGATAGATCAGGCCGCCGTTTCCTTCCCCCCCGAAGGAGACCTTCTTTCCCTCGCTGATGAGTTCGATCATCCTCCTTGCGACGTAGATGCTCCCGACGGGGGTGTAGTCGACGGTGCACCCGTGTTTCTCCGCGACATCAAGGATCAGCCGGGATGTGGCGACCGGGGTGACGACGAGCCCGCCGCTGTTCCTGCCGCAGACATAGTCTTCGATCAGCCCGAACTCGTAGTTCTCTTCTATATAGCATCCTTTGTTATCAACGAAGACCGCCCGGTCGGCATCGCCGTCGTGCGCCACCCCGAAATCGGCACCCGTCGCGACGACCATCTCCGAGAGTGGCCGCAGCCCTTCAGGAGTCGGCTCGGGCATCCGGCCCGGGAAGGTGCCGTCGAGCCGGGCGTTGATGGTATGGACCCGGCAGCCCATCCTCGAGAGGATGACCGGGGTGGTGAGCGCCGCAGGGCCGGAGCCGGGGTCGACGACGACGGTCATGCCCTCCCCGATGCCCGCCGGGAAGTGCCGTACTACGGCCTCGATATACTCCTCGAGCCGGTCGGGCGCGGCGGTCTCCGTGCCGACGCCCTCCCAGGAGGCCGTGTCGAACTCGCCGGCAAAGAACCGGCCTTCGAGCCGGATGATCTCGTCGTCGGACATCTCGGTGCCGTCGGCCTCGATGATCTTCACGCCGTTGTACTCGGGCGGGTTGTGGGATGCGGTGATCATCGCGCCACCGTCGAACCGGCCGGTCTTGATGATGTACTGCAGGGCCGGCGTGGGGAGGATACCCATGTCCACCACGTCACACCCGGTCATGAGGAGCCCGGCCTTCAGGGCGTGGGTCAGGGCCTCGCCGGATGTCCGTGTATCTCTTCCGACGGCTATCGTGCCTTTCCTCATCGATCCGAGCGCGGCGCCTATCTTGAGGACGAGGGCCGGCGTCATGGTCTCCCCGACAACGCCCCGCACGCCGTTTGTACCAAACATCTGTTTTCCGTTCTGCATTCCGTCACTTCTCCACGTCGTGTAATTCCCGTTTCAGCCGATCGATTGCACTGCTCGCGGCGGCAAACGCCTCCTCGCGGTGTTCTGCCAGTATAGCAATGTAGGTTATATCTTCTCCTGCATAGAGTCGCCCTTTCCGGTGGTGGAACCGTGCGCCGATGATCCCCGGGACCGCTTCCATATCCCTCCTGATGCTCTCGACCAGGGCGTCGACGGTATCGTCGAACTCCAGGTAATCGGTGCGTTCGGTGCCGGTCCACTCCCTGACGATCCCGTTGAACGTGAGGACGGCCCCGGCGCGCGAGACGCCGCACTCCCGCCTCAGTTCCCTGACCAGCCCTTCGATGGTATGGTAGTCCTCGAACTTTGGGAGGGCGGTGATCACCTCATCGATGGTGGGGTCCCGGAGCACGACGTTCTCGCTTGGGAGGTCGCCTATCACGATCCTCGGGAACGGCCGGGACTTGAACCCCTCGAGTATGGCGTATTCGACCCCGGCGTTGCAGAGGAGATCCAGGGTGGAGTCGAGGTCGTTCTCGCGCCTGATGACGACCGATTTCGTTTCGTCGACGCCGCCTGATATAGCGGCATGCGATTCATGGTACAGGGTGGTATCCTTTCCGGGCTCGAGTAGAAAACCGTGGTGTCCCAGGTGCTTGATGGCCCCGACGGTCCCGCGTGCGGAGAGCGCCGGGATCAGGCTCCTGATGAACGTGGTCTTTCCGGCATTCGACCGGCCGACGATCTGGATGATCTTCATGGTTCCTCCTCCCCTGTCGGGCCCTCTCCTCCATCTTCCTGGCCGGGACGGGACTTTAAGATGACCGACGCCGCCTCGGCCACGCCCCGCATCACCTCGGTGATCCGGTCCTCGACATCGATCTCATCGTCGATGTTCAGGCTCGTCCCCTCCACCTCGAGCAGGAACCGGGCGACCTCGCTTGCCTCAAAGAGGATCTCGTCCAGTTCCTCTGCGGTGAAGAACCCGCACATGGCCCCGTAGAAGAACGTGGCCCCCGCTTTCTTCACCTTCTTCTTGAACGAACTCCGTGCCTGGTTGACTGCCTGCGGGGTGTAGGAGTCGACCATGAACGGGCAGAGGTCGGGGAGGTTCTCGCCGATGAACGTCATCTCCGAGCCGCTGGTGGTCTTGAAATCCGCGCAGAGGCGTGCGATCGCCCATTCCCGGGCGGTGATGTGGGTGTGCTTGCGCAGGAACTGGTTGACCCGCTGGTAGGTGGCGCCGTCCACTTTCTTGAACTTCTGGTATTTGTTTGGGTCTTTGCGGTTGTCAGGCTCTTCCATTTCATATCCTCTTGTCGGTTTTGCTATTTCAATAGGGCTGGTTGAACGCCGGTACGCCCTCGCTGTGATGAACGGTTTCGGGAGAACGGGGTTGTTGCGGCGGTCCGGTTGGGTGGTATGCTCCGCTGGCCCCGCGGCCGCCCTGCCCCCCCAATGTATAGCATTATGCGGTTTATACCTGTCTCTTTGCTCTCGGGAAGCGGGCGGGCATCCGGCTTTTCGGGAGGGGATCTCTTTCGACCGGGGCGCGTCCTGTGGCCTGCCCCTCAACCCGGTGGTGCCGGGGGGTTATCGACGGTCCTGTCTACCTGCATTAGGGCCTGCTCTGTTCCGTCTGGCGGGCGGAGGAGTTCCGGCAGTGAACGGGCCTTTGTTCTGCATAACGGGATTCCCGGGGGGAGGCTGTATTCCCGGCGAACCGGTGTGAGGGACACGGTATGCAGGTATCGGACCGGGCTATCCTGCCCCGGGGTTGCGAGGGGGATTGCCGGTGTTCTATGAACTTCATGGTCTCCCGCGTTACCGCGAGCGTCAACCCGCGGCAAGAGGCCGGGATCGGGCCGCATGCGAAGGGGCGATGCAGGGCCTGTAGGATTTCAGGCAGCACGGAGCGGTACCTCATCGGGGTTCCGGGGACCTTCGTATCGCGGCTGTGGGGCAGGATCGTGAGCCTCGTCAGGGGAATGGTCGTTCTCATGGACGTTCGGGCGTTTAAGGTCGTCTGTGAAGGTCATTTATATGTGGGCGGGGCCTGCCGGTTCCGCGGCACCGGTGGCGTCCCCCGGATCGTTCACTTTCACCCCGCACGGTATGGGGTTCATATACCTGGAGGGGGACGTATTCATCAGGGTCTGCCTCCCGGCCACCCGGAAGGGCAGCCCCATACCTCCTAACTCCGATACCTCCTGCATCACCTGAAATACTTTTTTTAAAGACCCGATTGACACGAGTCGGTCTCCAGCTCCTCCCCGGGGGTTTGCCGGAAGGTGGATCAGGGTGACTCTTCACCCGGGGCCCAGGGTTGTCCGGTGCCCGAAATCCGTGCCAGCATGTTCCCGGTAGGGCGATCCCCTGCCGGTGCAGGAACACCGGCTGTCGCCTGGTTTCAGGCTCCGTTGCGGTATTGTAGTCCTATGGGTTACATGGCCTCCTCTCCCAGACGCTCTTGGCAGGCGCCGTGCTCTCCGGGGGAGGTGCACCCCCTCCCTCGCAGATCTCCCGCGATCGTGGCCGGTCGTTCCTGACGGGGTCGGACAGGGGCTCCCCGGGCGGAATCCGTATTGCGGGGAATAGTGATTTACCGCAATCTTGATATCCTTCGTCATTCAACTCATTATTCGATGGAAAGCACCCCCTTCTCGGAATGGCTGGATCGCTTCAGCAACTACCTCCGGATGCGGAACTACTCGCCCCGGACCATCAGAAAATACGAACAGACCGTTCGGCGTTTCGCCAGGTACGCCTGGTTCCGGCAGAACTCGGTCTCTGACGGGATTTCGTTCGACGAGGCGGCGTTCGAGGACGCTCCCCTCGACGCGGACGTCGACGTCTCTGCGGCCCTCGTCACCGATTTCTTCTCCGCCCTCTCGGAGGGGCGGGACTATAAGCCCAAGACCCTCCATCGGATGATATCGACGCTCTCCTCGTTCTACCGCTACCTCTACACGCAGGGGGTCGTGGTCGCGAACCCCATGCTCGGGGTGGAGCGGCCACGGATCAAGAACCAGGAGTTGAAATACCTCAAGCACAGCCAGGTGATCCGCCTGCTCAACACGGTCCCGGAGGGGCGGGACCGGTTGATCGTCCGCCTCATATACGCCACCGGCGTCCGTGTTTCCGAACTCTGCGCGATAAACGTCGAGGACATCGATTTCGAGGAGCAGACGATCCGGGTGAAGGGGAAGGGCGATAAGATCCGGACGGTCTTCGTCGACGAAGAGACGCTCGATGAGATTGAGCGGTTCGTCGGCAACACGATCGAGGGCCCGCTCTTTTTGGGCCAGCAGGGCAACCACATCGCCCCGCGGACCGTCCAGCACCTCTTCCGGCAGTATGCCCCGCCCGGGATTACGCCGCATAAGATCCGCCATTCGTATGCGAGCGAACTCTACCGGCGCTCAAAGAACCTCCGTGTCGTGCAGGAGAACCTGGGCCACTCTTCCATCAAGACGACCGAGATCTACCTGCATACCGACATCGAGGAGCGGAGAAACGTCTACCGGCAGTATTTCCCGCTCTCGAACGGGAAGAAAACGGGCGAGTGACCGGCAGCCGATAAACCATATGATGCTATACTGGTTGGAAACCGGCGCGAGATCCGTTCGACCCGGTTCCAGGGGAGCTCCTCAGGGGCTCTCCCCTGCTCCTTACGGCCTCTGGTATGGGGGTTGGTGTCCGGACCTGGCCGGTAGGTGCATGCACCCCGGCTGGGTCACGTTCGGCCCCGATGGGCCTTTGCGCTCTGCTTGAGACGGCACCGCCACTCGCTGGTGCATCGATTCCAAACGAACAGATTATATCCGGCCTTCGTCTCATCCCCAGAGCGCTCTCTCCATCCCCCCACCCTGGTAGGGGCGGGGACAGTGCCCGGGCGTATAGCCGGGGATGAGCCGTGCCCCGGGAGCGGTCCTTGCGCTGGTTTCCCGGGGGGAGGGGAGTACGAGCCTGGACCTGGTTCGACCCCGGGATCTCCCCATGAAGTGGGCCGTGGGGGTATCGCCACGGGGGGTGGGGGCCGGGGAGGGGGTTTCCCCCTCGCCGCAGGTGGGTACCCATACGTTCCTCTCTGGCAACCCCACCCCGCCCGCGCTGCGCGCTCCTCCCCCGCCCTCTCCGGGGGGCGAGGGCAGTCATGGCGGATACCCGGAGGGAAGCCGTGCCCGGGGCGGCCCTCACGCCGGTTTCCGAGAAGGGCGGAGAGGGCTGGCCTGGATCCGGTTCTTCCCGGGGGCCTATCCCCGGACAGTGGACCGTGGTGGCTATCGCCAATGAGGGAGGGGACCGGGGAGGGGGAAACCCCCTCCCCGGACAAAATGACACCCGAAAGTTCCTCTCCGGCACCCCCCCGCCCCCTCCCCGATCTCTGCCTCGTGTCTTCAGCGTCCAGACTCAATTCCTACAGATTGCCATCTGCCGATAACCCCCTCCTGGAGGGGGGGACGGTACAGGGGGATACCCGGGAAAAGCCGTGCCCGGGGGTGCAAACTCCCGGACAGTGCGAAACAAGATCAATAAGTTGAGAGTGCCGATAATTGAGAATCGTTGCACCAGGTTAGTTCTCGCGCTGATGCGCAGGACCCGGAAGTCCGGTGGGACGTGGCCGCCTCTTCCATGGTTCTCCTGCTCTTCGTCCTCCTCCGGCAACGCTCAAATCGCAGGAGCACCTACCGTATCGGTATGCGCTACATCGTCACAGGCGGAGCGGGATTCATCGGGTCCAATCTCGCAGAGCGGCTGGCACGCGACCACGACGTCGTGATCATCGACAACCTCACCACCGGGCGGCGTGAGAATATCGAGCACCTCATCGGTCATCCCCGGGTGACGTTCATCGAGGGGAGCGTCACCGACCTTGACCTGCTCACCGACGCCTGCGCCGGGGCTGACGGCATCTTCCACCAGGCGGCCATCGCCTCGGTTCCCCGTTCCGTGGAAAAACCCCTGGAGACGAACGCGGTGAACGTGGGCGGAACCGTGAACGTCCTCTGGGCCGCAAAGGAATGCGGCGTCCCGACGGTTGTGGCGGCTTCCACCTCGGCGATCTACGGCGACGACCCGGTCTTCCCCAAACACGAGACGATGGCGCCGACGCCGCTCTCCCCGTACGCGGTCTCAAAGCTCGCGGGCGAGTACTACGGGAAGGTCTTTTCCGACCTCTACGGCATCAGGACGGCCTTCCTGCGCTACTTCAACGTCTTCGGTCCCCGGCAGGACCCGAACTCCGAGTACGCGGCGGTGATCCCGAAGTTCGTCACCCGCCTGCTCGCCGGGAAACCGCCGATCATCTACGGCGACGGGGAGCAGACCCGCGACTTCATCTTCGTCGCCGACGTGGTGCGGGCGAACATCCAGGCGATGGAGGGCGATGCCCGGGGGGTCTTTAATATCGCCGGCGGCCGCCGGATCAGCCTCAACGAGCTCGCTGCCTGTCTCTGTGGGATCACCGGCATGCATGCCCGGCCGCTCTACGGACCTCCGAGAGCGGGGGATGTGCGTGATTCGCTTGCCGATATATCGCGGGCCAGGGACGCCTTCGGCTTTTCTCCCCGCAACACGGTCGATGAAGGGCTCCGCGAGACCGTGGCGTGGTTCCGGGACAGAGGCTCCCTATAACCGTTCTCCCGCGATCGACGGCCGGGCGCCCGGGCACCCCGCCGGCCGAATCCCGGTCCGCCCCGCTCCGGGCGTGACGGGTGCAGGAACCTATATATCGTCGCTCCACAGTATGGGTGCGAGGTGCCAATGTATGCCCCAATTAATTACACCGGAGGTCCCCCGCAAGGGTGACGATAGAGACGCTTCATGGGCGTACAACGACGTGACAGCGGAAGGCCTGCATGACCCCGCAGCCCTGAACAACAAGGGTGTGGCGCTCGAACGGCAGGGCCGCTATGAGGAGGCACTGGCCGCGTTCAGTGCGGCCCTCCTCTGCGACAACGATGACGTCTATGCCTGGAACAACCGGGCAGTGATCCTCGTCCGGCTCGGCCGCCCCCAGGAAGCGGTGCTCGCGTGCAGACAGGCGCTCGCGGTCGACCGGTTGTGCATCTTCGCCTGGGTCACCTACGGCATGGTGCTCAGCAGGATCGGAAAATACCGGGAGGCAGAATCGGCGTTTGCGGTGGCAGAAGATCTTGACCCGCAGGCGAGAGCGCTCTACCCCGGGAACTCGACGATGACCCGGGCTTGAGCGGCGGCCTTCACCCTGCAAAGAACGCTTCGTCTCCAGTTACCGTGGCGAGGGTTGATACACCGCCCGGTGCGATATGGACCGTTCTCCCCGGGTCCGGCAGGCCGATAGTCGCCGCCGGTACCCGGCGGCCCGTGCGGCATCGCCCGGACCCCCTGGAGACCCTACGCTTTTATCCATCATACCGCAATAGAGTAATACTACAATCGAGTGCTCTCTGGCACGGAGTCACCTCATGAAGACGCTCATTCTTGCAGGCGGGAGCGGCACCCGCCTCTTCCCGCTCTCAAGGGAACACTACCCGAAACAGTTCATCCCGCTGGTCGACGACGAATCGCTCTTCCAGAAGACGCTAAAGAGGGCACTCCTCTTCTCCTCGCCGCAGGATATCGCCGTCGTCACCAACACGGAGCACAGGTTCCTGGTCCGGGACCAGCTTGCCGCGATCGGGTGCGACTGCCGGGTCCTCGTGGAGCCGGTGGGCAGAAACACCCTGCCGGCGATCTACTACGGCGTCCGGGAAGTCACCCGGGACGGGCCGGAGACGGTTGCGGTACTGCCCTCAGACCACCTGATCACCGCGACCGGGCCGTTTCTTTCGGCCTTCCGCCGGGCGGAGCGGCTCACAAAAGACTACCTGGTGGTCTTCGGGGTGCGGCCGACCTCGCCCCACACCGGTTACGGCTACATCCGCCCGGGCGAGCCTCTCCAGGACGGCTCGCTCGTGGACGCCTTCGTGGAGAAGCCCGACCTTGCGACCGCCGGGAGGTACGTCGCCGACGGCTACCTCTGGAACTCCGGCATGTTCTGTTTCGATGCCGACCTCTTTCTCTCCGAGTGCGAGGTGTGCGCGCCGGATGTGGTCCGGGCATTCGAACAGCCCGTCGAGGAGGCATACCGTGCCGTCCCCTCCCTCTCCATCGACTACGGGATCATGGAGAAGACCCGGCGGGCCGCGGTCGTGCCACTTGAGGCCGACTGGAACGATGTGGGGAACTTCGACGCGCTCTATGCTGCCCTGCAAAAGAACGGGGACGCGAACGCCGTCAGGGGCGAGCATATCGGGATCGACTCCTCCGCGAACCTGATCATTGCAGACCGCCTGGTCGCCACCGTCGGTGTCCACGACCTTGCCATCGTCGAGACGAAGGACGCGATCCTTGTTGCCGCCCGGGACGAGGCCCAGCGGGTGGGCGAGATTGCAAAAGCCCTCCGCGAGAAGGGCGACACCCGTGCGCTCTTCCACACGCGGGTCCACCGGCCCTGGGGCTCCTACACAAACCTCGAAGAAGGGCGGTCCTACAAGATCAAGCGGGTCACCGTCCCGCCGAAGCGGCGCCTCTCCCTGCAGATGCATCACCACCGCTCCGAGCACTGGGTGGTCGTCACCGGGTGCGCCGAGGTAACGATCGCTGATGCGACCTACCTGCTCCGGAACGGTGAGTCCACCTTCGTTCCGGCGGGGACGGTCCACCGGCTCGCGAACCCCGGCCTCCTGCCGCTCGAACTGATCGAGGTGCAGATCGGGGAGTATACCGGCGAGGACGATATCGTCCGGTTCGAGGACGACTTCGAGCGGGCGTGAGCAGGCCTGGCGGTGCCGGTCTACCGGCATCGCTCCGCCCGCCTCCCATGCCCGCTACAAAATCGATATAATCTTCCGGCACATAGTACTTGAGAGCTGGTACCTGTGGTGCCGGTCGTTCGAGTTCACTTCTTAACGCACCCCCGTAGTGTAGTGGTCAATCATGCAGGACTTTGGATCCGGCGACGGCGGTTCGAATCCGCCCGGGGGTATGAAAACTTCGAGGCCATCAAATCAGGCATTTAAAGCATAATGGTTTCCTCTTTTTCGGTCATTCGGTAATTTTCTGAGCAGGGCGCTTCATGCCTCTGATCATTCCCCTCATAGGGGGCGGGTATCCGTGACCTTTATCACCGGTCCTGCATCTGGTCATGGATTCCCTTATCGAGTTTCCGCATGAAAACGGTCTATCCGGGGAGATTGGGCCAGGAATCCCCCTCACATCTTACCTGAACTCACCCGCTCTGGAGAGCCTCGCTGAAACCATCGAACGCGAGTATTATGACCAGGAAACCCCGCGATGGCACTACCCTGTTGTTCTCATGCTCAAACTCCTGGTCATCAAGTGCTTTCACCAACAATCTTACGCCCGTACCATCTCCTCTCTTACTCAGGAAGATTGGCACAATCTCGGCGTATCCCCGGAAGATCGGCTACCCCACCCTGCAACGCTCCAGCACTTTGTGAAATACCGTCTTGGCGTGGATGGTATGCAGCGAGTCATGATGCTGACCGGTAGCGCGCTTAAGCGCAAACTCGACGGTGAGTCGATTGGCATCATCGATTCCACTCCCCTGGAAGCATCGCGGTATAACCAGGATGCCCCGTACAATCCCCACTATCAGATAAAGATGGATAAAGCACATATCATGCATCTGGGTCGTTATCCACTGGCGATGGTGTATTCGGGAGGAACAGATGCCGATATCACGCACCTCCCCCGACTCATCGCAACCGTTGCACCAATGCAACCAAACGTGGTCGGCGTACAACTTGACAGCGCATACGATTCCTATGAGGCACATGCACAGATCTGGTATTACCTGAATGCATGGCCGTGTATCGCTCTCCGCGAGGGGGCAGTCGTACAGGAGGAGGGTACCGAGAAACGGATCCATCACTGGGTGAATAAACTCTGGAAAGAAGGGGGAGACGTACATGCCCCCCTGGAAGAACAGCTAAGATTCCTCTTCGAGCAGGGAAGAGGAGAGCAGGTGGGGATGTTCTTTCGGAATAAGAACACCCTCAATCCAGAATTCTCAACGCTCCTACACGGCCGCGGTGATTGCGAGCGCGTGCATAACCACATCAAGACAACTGTCGGGTTCCGCCTCAAAGGAATCCGACATGAGAGTCGAGAACTCTACATCCTCCTCAACTTCATCGTATATCGACTTCTCCTCCTGGTCGGGTGTACGGCAGAGATCGAGAACCCAAGTGTGCTGAGTGCGTTGATCTGAGCGAAAATGCTCGAAAGAAAAGACCGGTCTGGCAAAAAGAGCGGAGCAACCGGTTCTTGGGAGAGGTTCAGTTCGGTTAAGGGAACGGAGGATATTTTTGGAATGAGAAAGGAAAAAGCAGGAATCAAGGAAAAAACCAAAATGGGTAACTGAATAGACTAACGGGGACAAGTGCGCCGAAAAGCATGCCATCAAATGAGGGTACTCTCTGATTTGAAGGGCTCTGATCCCGTGAAAAAAACTAACCAAGCCATTGTTTCGGAAGCATACCTGCATCATCGAATGCGTATACGAAAAAATGTCCTGTGCGTTAAGGAACAAGATCTGGTAGAGGAATGACGTACTCGGAGACGTACTCGGAGACGAAGATGGCGAAGACGGTGAAGATGGTAGAGCGGCAGGGGATGCCTGCAGAGAGTAGTATATTTTCAGGATGATGGCTTCTGCAATCGTCGGGGCGCTCTGTATGTAACTCTTCGGGAATTCCAAATAGTTCGCTACCTTCGAGACTTTTATATTCCTTTGGTGGCTATACTGGATCATGGATGCAACAATCCGACTTCAACCCGCGACCAAATCTCGTCTGGATGCCGTGAAACTCAATCCGCAAGAGTCCGATGACGAAACGCTGAACCGGGTGCTGGACTTGGCAGATATGGCTTATGATCCTGAACCGCTGAGCGAAGAGACAGAGAAAAGGATCGAAGAAGGGTTCGCAGAAATACGAGCCGGACAGGTCCATTCACTCGAAGAGGTATGCCGGGATTTGGGTTTAGAATGATCTGGGACGTTGCCTTCACTTCGAAGGCGAAACATGATTTAAGGCGTCTACCGAAGGCCGAGGCGCAACGGATCACGGATGAAGTGACGTCCCTTGCAAACGAGCCTTACCCCTTACACCACGTCAAGAAACTGAAGGGCCACCAGAGCAACCCCGTGTACTCTCTTCGGGTGGGTGAGTACCGAGTGATCCTCACAATCGAAGACAATCTGATGATTATTACCGTGATCGAGGTCGGAAACCGAAGAACAGTCTATCGGAAATATTGAATCTCCCTATTAAGGTCATAAACTGAGATGATCTGCGCGGTATGCCTGGGGTACTGAACTTAAAGTTCTGATATTGCCCGGGGGTATGAGCCGCGGTGTTTCGAGCCGTCCGGAGTTGGCGTAGCCGCACCGGCTGACGGGCAGGCACGAACCGCAGCATCGGTGCTGCGAAGGGGTGGTCCCCTGTCGGCATGGGTGTTTTGGGACCACCTCAATAATTATCACCGGCGCCTCAGTACTCATATGAGTACCGAACAACCTGCTACGGTAGAGGGTTGGATGCCTTCTGCACGCTCTGCAGGGGCACCTAAATTGGTGTTTGGGATTTATCCGGGTGGCATGCTGGGGGCCGATGTCGGTATGGTAGCCGGCAAACTCGATGAGCCTGGGCGCATCAAGGAAACGATCGGCAAACTGCAGGGCGATACAAAACCGTTCGCCGTACGGTGCTATCTCCATTACACGGATTCGTCTCCCGAGCCGAAGTCGGACAGCAGCCAACCCCGGGACTTTGTACAGTACGGCGGCGACGACAGGGAACTGGATCTGGTGCTCTCGTATATGTCGGAGCGTGGAAACGTCGCCGGGTGGGTTGAGTTTGTCAGGACTGTAGTTCAGCGTTATGGGTCCGGGATCGCGACACTCCAGGTGACCGAAGAACCGAACCTCACTCATGTGCCTATCATCGACGGCAGTTTCCCGAACGTTCGGGAAGCGCTCGTACAGGGTGTCGTTGCGGCGAAAGAAGAGGCCCGAAGATGCGGATACGACACGCTGCAGATCGGTTTCAGTGCCGTGCCCTTCTTCGAGACGGATGCGCACGACTTCTGGACGGATATCGGTGCGCTCGGTGGGGATACGTTCGTGAAGTCTCTGGACTATGTCGGTCTCGACATCTATCCGGATGTCTTTTTCTCGCTGGCTCCATCGGGACTGCCAGGTGATATACGCCACTTCGTCGAATTCGCTCTGCGATCGTTCCGCGAGACATCTCTGCCTTCGGCAGGCATACCTGCAACGGTCCCGATCCACGTGGCGGAGAACGGATGGCCGACCGGCCCGAAACGCTCGTATGAGCAGCAGGCTGAGGCTCTGGAAACGATCATACGCACGGTTTACGAGTATCGGGGTAACTACAACGTCACTCGCTACGAGATGTTTAATATGCGGGATGCAGACAGTTCCAGCCCGGACCTTTTCTGCCAGTTCGGCATCTTACGCGATGACTACTCCCCGAAACCCGCGTTCGAGGTTTATCGCAGGCTGATCGACGAGCTTGGCCGACATTAACCGACCACCTTAGCGAGGCGACTCACTCTGCCTCCCATGCCCTCCGCAGGCGCCAGTCGTGTACATGGGATTGGGAGGATGTCGGGGCGGCCTCCCGGATATCCCGCCCCGAGGCGCCATCGCCAAGAGCCTATCCTGCAACCCTCTTGGGTTCCACATGATTCTTAAGGCCTCGCTTCCCAGTACTCCCCGGTAATTATGGACGCCCTCGCAATTGAGATCCAGATGAGCCTCCTCCTCTTCCTCGCTCTCGCCGGCTACCTTGTGGCATCCAGAATCAACCAGTCGGCGACGATCGGGGCCATCCTCGTGGGGGTCCTGGTCGGGCCGAGCGTACTCGGCCTGATCACCTACACGGATTTTGTCCAGAGCCTGGCACACCTCGGGGCGATCATCCTCCTCTTTGTCATCGGTTTCGAGTTCAATATCAGGGATATCCTCGACGTGCGGTACGGCATCATCGGCCTTGTCGGCGTGATCGTCCCGTGGCTGGGCGGCTACGGCACCGCCGCCCTCTTCGGGTTCGACTTCGCGAGCGCAGTCTTCATCGGCACGGCGCTGACCGCGACGAGTATCGCCATCACCGCAAACGTCTTAAAAGAGATCGGCGTGCTCCAGACGGGGGCCGCGAAGGCGATCATCGGCGCCGCGGTCATCGACGACGTCCTCTCCCTTATCGTGCTCGCCGTCGCCACCGACCTCGCAGTGGGCGGCGGCGTCTCAGTGGTCTCGGTCGTCCTGATGCTCGTGAAAGCCGTGGGATTCATCGTCGTCGCCGGTGCTGTCGGGTACTTCGGTATCCGGAAGTTCATCCAGCGGATGGATGCAACCCCCCTGGCGCGGAAGTATCCTGAGTTCATCTTCATCTTCGCCATGATGATGGCGTTCCTCTATGCGATGCTCGCAAACCTCGTGGGTTTGTCGGGGATCATCGGCGCGTTCCTCGCCGGGGTCGCCTTCGCCGGCGTCGAGCTCCGGCAGAGCAAGGGCGTCAAGGAGGGCGCCGAGTACTTCCAGATCGTCTTCGCCTCGATCTTCTTCGTATCGCTCGGGATCCTCGCGGACGCCCATGCACTCACGTCCGATATGGTCCTCTTCCTCGCGGTGCTGACCATCGTCGCCATCGTCACTAAAGTCATCGGGTGCGGCCTTCCTGCCCGGATGATGGGGATGTGCCGGGAGGACTCCCTCATCGTCGGGTTCGGGATGGCGCCGCGGGGTGAGGTGGCGATGATCGTCGCGCTGATCGGGCTCGACTCGGGGCTCATCGGCCAGAGCATCTTTGTGGCGATCGTCCTGATGAGCCTCCTGACCACCCTCATCACCCCGATCGTCTATCGGAACTGGTTCTTCAAGGGCGCATACTGTGCTGTGGAGTGAGGGGGCCCGCGCTAATTTTTTCCAAAAATTCTCGTGCCCGCCTCTGCGCCCGGACGTAAAAAGAGGGGCGGGGCCGTAGCCCCGCCTTCACCAGGCTTCCGGGAACGCCATGTTGGTGTAGATGTCCTCAAGGCGAGCCTTGTGGCCTCGCTCCATCGAGGCGAGACTCTCGAACAACTCTATCTGCTCCGGGTCGACGCTCAGCCCCGCGAGCTGGGTGTACATCTGCATCGCATCAAGCTCTTTCCGGATCGCGATCACGAGGCCGTCAAGCGGTTTTAAGTCGGCCGAGAGCGGCGGGGTCTCCAGGGTTTCGGCGACCTTGTAGTCCCGCTTCGTGTCGAACCCGAGTTTTGCCGGTTCTCTCAGGAGAAGGGCCTCGAGGGTCTTCCGGTGTTTGCTCTCCTCACCGGCAAGCTCGTTGAAGAGACTTTTTAAGCTCTCATCCCTGACTTTCTCCCGAATCATACGGTAGAACGTGTAGGCCTCAATCTCTCTTTCGATTGCATTCGATATGATTGAACGATACTCTTTGGCATCCATAGGGTATGCACCGGTGGGCAATAGCATCCGGGGACTCTTAAACCTTGTTGGGCCGGGCTCCTGGTATCGCGTCAGGTCGGCCAGGGAAGTGTCTGCGGTATGATGGGAGGGAGTGGAGAGGCCAAACCGACGATGTCAAAATAGGTACCCACTTGCCGTTTTTAGGAACATCGCATGCCCATATACGGATTTCCAGCGGATATCGCCACGCGGGGAGGGGCTGACGGGGAGGGGGGCCCGCCCCTCTCCCCTGTCTCCTACCGCGTAAGAGGATCCATAACCCCCACCACACCCGGCCTCCGGCCTCCTCCCCCTTCCTGAGAGGGGCGGGGGCAGTGCGTGGTGATAGTCACCACGGTCCACTGTACCGTGATTTTTCACCGCTCGACCGCTTCGCCTGTTGTCGCCAGCATCGACAGTGCTTAAACTTCGTTCCTGAGCTTGACAGCCTGAAGGGTGCGACGGACGGCACGTTCGCTGCAAGTCACACCTGAAGATGGCTACGCTCCGGTTTTAGCGAGTTGTCGCATCTCGAAAAAGTTCGCACAAAAAAGGGATTAGATGAACCGGGGCTTCATCGAGAGGAGCCTAGGGGTGTAGAGCGGGCGGAAGGGTTTTCCGGCGATCTCCATCTTCACCGCCTCGATGAGCTCGTCCTCGCTCATCATCTCTTTGTAAGGCTTCTTCTTCTCCGAGAGCTTCCGGATGGTGACCGTGAGCCGGCCGGTCTCGGCCTCCTGGTCGCCGATCACCGCGACGTAGGGCGCCCAGTCCATCCCGGCCTCGCGGACCTTCTTGTTCACGCTCTCGTCGCGGTCGTCGACGTCCGCCCGGATACCCGCGGCGTTCAGGCGGGCGCCGATCTCCTCTGCGAAGCAGACGTGCCGCTCCGCCACCGGGACCAGCCTGACCTGGGTCGGGGCGAGCCAGGTCGGGAGCGAGGGGACCTCCATCTTCGCGGTATTCTCGAGCAGCGCGCAGATCACCCGCTCGATCGAGCCCGTCGGCGAGCAGTGGAGGATCGGGGGGTGGACCTCCGCCCCCTCGGCGGTGTAGTACTTGATGTCGAACCGGTCTGCGCTCTCGACGTCGATCTGGACCGTCGGGTTCTCGATGGGCCTTCCCTGCGCATCGATCGCCGCGAGGTCGACCTTTGCTATCCAGTAGTGTGTCCGCTCCGAGAGGATCTCGATCAGCATCGGCACACCCGACTTCGCGACGATCCCCTTCACCCAGAGTTCATACTGGTCGAAGAAGTCCCGGGTGCACCGGAAGACCCCCACAAGCGGCGTCTCGAGGTCCTCGCCGCTCTTCCAGCCCATCATGAGCTGCTCCTCGAAGCTCGCGAGTGCGTCGTCCACATCACGGCAGAGGGTGTGCATATCGGGCATCGTGAAGGCGCGGAGGCGCTTTAACCCAATCACCTCGCCCTTCTGCTCGTGCCGGAACGAGTAGGTCGAGAGCTCGTAGAGCTTCATCGGGAGGGTGTTTGGCGAGATGTGCATGTCGTGCATGATCGAGAACATGCCGAAACACGCCGCGAACCGGAGCATCATATCGCGGTTGCCGCTCTTGAACCGGTACTGCCGTTCCCCGAACTTGGCGGCGTGCTCCGCGATCGCCTGGTCGCCGAGATCATACATCACCGGGGTCTCCACCGGCATGCCGCCGTACTCGAGCACCCGTGCAAGGACGTAGTCGGCAAGAAGGTCCCGGATCAGCTTGCCCCGAGGCATCCAGCGGTGGTGCCCGACGTCTGAGCGCGGCTCGTACTCCACGAGTTCCTTCGCCCGCATCAGGTCGACGTGAACCGGCTCGACCCCTTCCGGCCCCGGGTATCCGAGTTCCTTCCGGATCAGGGCGGCGAGGGGCGTATTCTCATTCAGGTAGGCGGCCGCGTCTTTGCGTTCCCCTTCGGGAGTGAAGACGAAGAACTCGTGCTCGATCTCTTTCTTCGGGGCGGCCGCTCCTTCCCCGGGCACGATCGTCCGGGAGAGCTCCGAGAGCGGGTGGCCCTTGCAGGAGAGCGAGAAGGCCTTGTACCAGCCGAACGGCGCCCGCTTCACAACAAAGCCGTCTTCCCTGGAAAGAGCCTCCCCGATGCCCCGGAGAGCGCTCACTGCCGATTCCGGCGATGCAAGGTCGGAGGAGAGGTGGGCGTAGGGGTAGATCATGATATTGGTCGTGCCGAGCTGCCGGGCGGTGGCGACGATCTCGTCCGCCGCCTGCCTGACGGCATCCCCGATATTCTCCTCGTCGACAGACTCAACCGCGCAGAAGACGGCGAGCGCCTCATCGAGAGCGTCCTTTGGGACCGCATCCTCTTCGGCGACCTTCGTCTTCTTCCGGGCCTCGTATTCGATATGGTCAGAGTGGATCAGAAGAAGTCGCATTGGTATCCCCAGTTGAACCGTTAAATATCTGTTTTCCTGCTATATAGTGCATAACGCTCTCCGGGCGGGAGCACCCGGCACCCCGCTCGACGGGGGCGGAATGCGCGGGGTTTTCCGGACTGCCGGCGGTATGCATCACGCGCGGCGCGCATTCTCGTGGTAGCGGGAGAGGGTCGCCTGCTGCTGGCCCATGTACTTCGCGTCTTTCTTCAGGTTGTATGGGCGCGCGGCGCGATCAGTCCGGTAGAAGACCAGCTGCCCGATCGGCATCCCGGCGTAGACCCGGACCGGCCGGGAGTTCACGTTGCACATCTCAAGCGTTATCGTCCCCCGGAACCCGGCGTCGATCCAGCCCCCCGTCTGGTGGAGCTCGATCCCGAGACGGGCGATGCTGCTCTTCCCCTCGATGCTCGCCACGACGTCGTCGGGGAGCTCGATCGTCTCCAGGGTCTCAGCGAGGAGGAACTGCCCCGGCGCGAGGACGATCGAGTCGGCCACCATCTCCTCGACGTCCGAACAGACGCTCTCCTTCTCGTAGGGGTCGATCACGGTATCCCCCGGCACGTACCAGACGAAGTGGGATCCGAGCCTGATATCCAGGGAGTTGGGCTGGATCAGGCCGGGATCGTAGGGATCCACCTGGATATACCCGTGCCTGATGCGGTCTTCTATCTGCCAGTCGACAAGAATCATTCCCTTATATCTCTCCTCGAACCTATTCTTTGTTTTCGAGATGCCACTCCGTCCGGCGCATAAGCCCGTGCAGCGTGCTCACCTCGCGAACGGTCAGCTTCGTCCGGCCGAGCACGCGGCGGAGGAGGACCATCGTGTTCTCCCGTTTGAAGTCCGGGTGGTCGATCCGGTCGAGAAACGTCTCGATGTGCCGGTAGAGCGACTCCATCTCGACCGGTCCCGCGAGGAGGTAGGTCCCGCGGGGCAGGTTCGCCAGCTCGTAGCAGAGGATGCCCACCGCGTGAGAGAGGTTCAGGATGGGATACGCCTCCGATGTCGGGATGGTGCAGATGAGGTTCGCCCGTGCGAGTTCGGTGTTTGCGAGGCCCCAGTTCTCCCGCCCGAAGAGGACCGCGACCGTCCCGTCGATATCGGCAACGATCTGGCGGACTTCCGCGGGCGTGTAGTATGGCATCCGCATCGGGGTGCAGACCGATTTGCTCACCTCGCCGGTCGTCGCGACGACGAAGTCAAACTCCCGGTAGACCTCCTCGGTCGTCATCCGGCGGGCGCCGTCAAGAACGTCACGGGCATGGGCGGCGCGCATGACGGCGTCGTCGGCAAGCGGACAGGGGTTGACCAGCACCAGGCGGGTAAACCCGAAGTTCTTCATCACCCGGGCGGTAAACCCGACGTTCCCCTCGTAGAGGGGTTCGACCAGGACGATCGAGACCTCAGGCATGCCTCACTGTACCGCCCGGACCGTCGCCCGGAGCACATCG
>Ga0208462_1000118_pt1 | contig 105048 bp, 80 predicted proteins | sample AD_SCU001_MetaG_FD_184452 | JGI IMG/M metagenome (GOLD analysis project Ga0208462, IMG submission 184452) | Active sludge microbial communities of municipal wastewater-treating anaerobic digesters from China - AD_SCU001_MetaG (SPAdes) (version 2) | ecosystem: Engineered > Bioreactor > Anaerobic...
GAACGGAAGAGAGGAGATTCTTCAGCGCATTAAGCAGATTTTCTTCATGGGGCTTTGCGGAATTATGAAATAATGGAATATTGGAAATTGAGTTTAATAATTCCGAGAATGATTTTACAAACGCCGGGGTAAACTTACCGTCATTCAGCTTTGTGTTAAGAATTTCCGTCAAGCCGGATTCTGCAGAAAATGCAAAATAGGATGGTTCCGGATTAGAGAGTTTTGCGAAGATCTCCTTATCGGAGAGAATTTTTCTTTCTTCATCGGAAAGATTCATTAGAGAATTTAGCTGGTCAATATTGTTCTGAAGCAAAGTAATAGAATTGCCGAGTTCAAGGAGCTTCCGGTTAATATCGTTCTGGTTAGTACCGGTTTGATTTAAGCCGTCTGACTCTGATGCGGCGATATCTTCCGGATCGAATATCTGAGAGCTGAGGGCGACAAACTTTTTGACAGGATAGTTATCGATCACATCATCGGCAAAACCGTAGCTGAGGCATTCATCAGAATTTAGGAAAGTGTTTTTAGTACAGAAGTCCTTCAGTTCCTCTTCGGATAAACCAGTTTTGGATTTATAGAGATCTATGATAGTCTGAGTAAACTTCTTGAGATCCTCGGAAGCGGATTCCATATCGTTATGATCACCGATCGCGAGAGACCAGGGATTGTGAATGAAGAGATAGGAGTTCTTATAGACCGAGACTTTACTGCCGGCAAGGGCAATTAGAGAAGCGGCTGAGGCGGCAACGCCGTCGACGATTGTGTGAACGTTTCCGAAATCCCTGAGCTGATTAAAGATTGAGAATCCTTCGAACAGAGATCCTCCCGCGGAGTTGATTCGGACTTCTATTTCAGTGATGTTCTTTTCCTTAAAGTCGGAAAGGATTGCCAGGATTTTTTTAGAGGAGATGCCGAAGGTGGAAATGGAGTCGAAAATATTAATTATGCCGATTTTCATTTAATGCTCCGAACTTGACATTATTCTTGACATATTTTAACAATAATTGACATTAATAGCAAATAAAATGTTAATTTAATATAGATAATTGTCAAGTTTGATAATATGAGCCGTAAAAGCGAGATACCGGAAAAGCAGAGAATCTTCCTGAATGAGTACTTAAAGGATTTGAACGGCAAACAGGCCGCCATTCGCGCGGGATATTCGGTTAAATCGGCCAAGGTAACAGCTTCCAGGATGCTAACCAATGCTAACCTTAGGAACGAATTATCGAAGCGTATTGGGGAGATATATGACAATTACAAAAACGATCAGGAGAAGATTATCCGGGAGCTGGCGGTAGTGGGATTTTCGCGGATAACAGATTACATAACGATAATGAAGGAGGGAATAACAATAAAGGATTCGCATGAAATACCGAATGAATTAATGGGCGCAATTTCTGAAGTGACAATTGCAGATACAAAAGACGGTAAGCGGAAGTCGATTAAACTGCATAATAAAATTGAAGCATTAAAAATACTTGCTCAGTACCATAGATTATTCGAGGAGAAGACAGGCGAACCGTTCAAGTTTAATGTTATAGTAAAAAGGATTGAGCAGTTTTAAATGAATAATCAATTCTTTACTTAAGACAATTAATAAACTGAATTAAAGAGGATGGTACAAAGAACAAAATATGTAAATGATGATTTTATTTACTTTTCTCTTGATAGAAAAGTAACAAAAGATCAAGACTGCAAAAAAATTGCTGAAATTTGATTCACTTCATGGCAGAAATTGAACTCCTCCCCCGCTCTTTTTAAAAATAGTTTATTGAAAGCGGGATCGTCAGACAGCAATTTCTGCTTTTCATTCCGTTCGTCAAATTTCTATGCGCAATTTTTTTGAGGTCAATAATGAATATTCATATGAATGAGAATATTGTAAACATTGAATTAGGGAATCATGAAAAACAGCTTGAGATTTTTTATAAAAGTAAAGAAAGAGTCAAAGTAATTGCGAAAGGAAGAAGGTTTGGTTTGACGGCAGGAATGGCTAGATATATGATTGATGAATTGGTAAATAACGATATTGGAGCGCTTTGGGTGGATACGACTTATTCAAATATAATTAGGTATATGGAAAGATATTTTCAGCCAATTCTAAGAGTGATACCAAAAAGGTTTTACAGCTTTAATAGGACTAAATCAATACTGTATTTGAAAGATTCATACTGCGATTTCAGGAGTGCGGACAGGCCTGAGAATATCGAGGGATTCGGATATGATCTGGTGATGCTTAATGAAGCCGGGATAATTTTGAAGAACAGAAGATTGTGGGAAGAATCGATTAGACCGATGATGTTTGAGAAGAAGGCAAGAGCGATTATCGGCGGTACACCGAAAGGGAAAAAATCCGGAGATGAAACACACCTATTCTATGAATTATTCAACTATGAAGCTGAGAGTAAAGAGGGATGGAAAAGCTATAGATTCACTTCTTATGACAATCCGATGATTGATAAAAAGGAACTTGAAGAGTATGAAAAGGAAGTCTCCCCTGCCCTGCGCGATCAGGAAGTATACGCGGAGTTCATTGATCAGCTGACCGAAAGAATTATAAAAAGAGAATGGTTCGGATATTATGAAGAGAATGACCTTAACAGCAAGAGATTTGTGGCATCGATACAAAGCTGGGATACCGCGTTCAAAGAGAAAGAAGAGAATGACTATTCCGTCTGCCAGACCTGGATTGTAACGAATGAGGGATATTATCTGGAAGATGTTTGGAGAGGCCGGGTGGAATTTCCAGAGCTTAAAAAGAAAGCGGTGGAATTGTTCAACACTTACGGACCAAATGAAATTCTGATTGAGGATAAATCGAGCGGCATAAGCTTAATCCAGGAGATTCAAAGGGAAACTAGGATTCCAGTTAAACCGATTAAACCGGATAAAGACAAGCTTGCAAGGGTGCATTCGATTACTCCTATTATTGAAGCGGGTAAGGTAAAACTGAAAGGAAACAGCAATTGGATTAAAAGTTTTCTGGATGAACTTGAAGAATTTCCAAACGGAGAGTATGACGATCAGGTAGATGCGGCGACACAGTTTCTGAATTACATAAAGTCGCGGAATTTGGAATTCCGCGAGAACATTATAGTCAGTAAAAAAGTGAAGAGTGAGAAATATTTTAAGTATAGACCTAATAGGTAGAGGTTATGAAATTCATATTGTAATTACTTTGCTCTTCTTTTCTCCCCGCTGAACGGAAAGGGGCAGGCGCCAGAACATGCACAAAAAAAATGAGAGCTATTACTTTTTTCTTGATAAAAAAGTAACAAAAAATCAAGGCTGAAAAAAAATGGCTAAGAATTTCATTCGTAATGCTATGGAAATTAAACTCCCCCGCTATTTTATAATTAATTTGAATGCGGGGTTCAAACAAAAATTTCCATTTAACGCATTCCTCATTCATTCTTTTTACGCCATTTTTTTAAGGCCAAATGAAATAAGGCAGGCGCAATTATTTTAAGGTACAAAAACAAAAGCAATTTATTTGAGGTCGTTAAGGAAGAATTATTAATATAGGAGATAGATGAAATGAAAGAATCGATATTGAAAAAGGTGCAGCATTTGCTGAAAATATTTGTCTCGCGAAAGAAGATGGGTGTGAATGTAAACGGATATCTGCCCGATCCGGATAAGATTCTTGCCGAGAACGGATATGATTATGAGATTCTGAGGGATCTTATTAGAGACGGGCATTTGTCGGCTGCAATTACACAACGGAAAATGCAGGTGATGCAGATGGGCTGGGAAATCCAATACGAGAATGAGGAGATTAAAAAAGAGGCGATTGAGATTACCAGAAACCTGGATCTGCAGAAAATAGCGAGTCAATTGCTTGACTGTATACTTTACGGATATGAAGTGGCTGAGATAGAGTATAGGAAAATAAACGGCAAGATAGTTCCCGTGGAGCTCGAGGAGAAACCGCAGGAGTGGTTCATTTATGACAGCGATAACATACTGAGGTTGAGATCAAGAGCAGGAGCAGGATCAAGAGCAGGATCAAGATCAGGATCAAGATTTTATTACATATATGAAGAGGGTGAGAAACTTCCTGAGTATAAATTCATTATTACTAGAAATAATCCGAAGTATACTAATCCCTACGGCGAAAAGCTTTTATCGAAATGCTACTGGCCTGTGATTTTTAAGAGGGCTGCCATAGAATACTGGCAGCTTATGGCTGAGAAGTTCGGTACTCCCTACTTCCTTGCGAGGTATCCGAGCACTTTTACGGACGCGCAGATTGACGAACTTGTGAATAAGCTGACCGAAATAACAGAGAATAACGTGGCGGCGTTCAGAGACGATATACCGATTGAGTTTAAGGAATCTATGAAATATGAGGTGGGCGGTTTGTTCTCGAACATAATTACGCATTACAATTCGGAGATATCCAAAGTAATTTTAACGGAAACGCTGACGCTGGATATCGGGAAAGTGGGATCTTATAAGGCGGCCGAGACGCACCGGGAGATGCTGGAGTTTATGGGTGTTAGGGATAAGAAGCTTATTGAGAAGAGCCTGAATACCCTCTTCGATTATTATGTGAAGATAAATTACGGGCTGGATATTGGTCCCAGAATAAAGCTTACGAAGAAAGAGAGCGTTATAGAGGAAACTGTCCAGCGGGATAAAACTCTTTACGACATGGGAATAAGGTTTACGGAGGAGTACTTTAATAAGAGGTATAATCTGAATACGGTAGATTATAAAATCAGGAAAGTAAATGAATAATAATTCTGTGAGATAAAAAATAGTTACACAATAATTACAATAAAAAGTAACAATATTTTATTTCTAAGTCAGCTTTTGGCATTACTTCAGATATTTACCTAATAATTTATTAATTGTTTCTTTTGTGAATGGTTTAGGGAGATAACCATCAAATCCCTGATTAAGGATTCTTTCTCTATCTTCAGGCATAACGTAAGCAGTAACGGCAATTATCGGAATATTTAAATAATTATCAATACGCCGTAATCTATTAAGTGTTTCGATACCGTCAATTCCATCACCTAAATTAATATCCATCAACACAATATCATATAAGGAACGTGCAGCAATAACCAGAGCAGAAATACCATCAGAACAATCTGTTATTGAGTAGTTTTCCTTAATGTAATAATGAATAACATCTTTATTTAAAGGATTGTCTTCCACTAGAAGAACAGAAGGTTTTTTATCAATTTGATTTACAGACAGTTCTTCAACAGCGGAAGTCTTATTCCTAAAGGCAATTTCATTAGAAAGTTCTTCTTCTGTTAATTTAACAGGAAGTGAAATTGTAATAGAGGTACCTTTACCAACCTGGCTATCAACACTAATTTCACCATTCATGAGTTCAATAATCTTGTTTACTAAATGGAGTCCAACGCCTAATCCTTCAAAGGATCTATTAAGTCCTTCACTTGCCTGCCTAAATTCACCAAATATTTTTTTAATATCTTCTGGTTTAATACCAACACCTGAATCGGTGATTTCAATTAAAGCTCTAATCTGGTCATTAATAATTTTTGAACTAACCTTAACGATTACTCCTCCATTTTTGGTAAACTTGATTCCGTTATCAACTAATTGAAAAACAGCATTTTTAAACATACCCGGTTCGATATCAACAAGTATTTTATTAGAAGGCATAACGGTTTTAAGATACAGATTTTTACGGGCTGCAATTTTAAAAAGCGGGTCAAGACATTCCTCTATAATATCCTGTAAAGAAAAAACAGAAGTTTTCAAATTGGATGAAGAAGATTCGAACCTTGAAAGTTCCAGGATATTCTGGAACGTAGAAATTAATCTAGTTGCCCCTTCCACAATTCCATCGAGCATTTTTTTATGTTCTAATTCAACAATTTCTTCGCGAAGTAAATCAGCGTAACCAATAATAGCGATCATAGGAGTTCTTAATTCATGACTCATATTTGAAAGAAAATAAGATTTCATGCGGTTCATTTCTTCAGCTTTTTCCTTAGCTTTAATAATTTCATTCTCAGCCATTTTTCTAACCGAAATATCGCGGCAACTTCCGTAAATAAAACCATTCGGAAGAACAACAGCATTTAAGTCGACCAGAAGAATCGAACCATCTTTTTTCTGAAGTTCAAGTTCAAAAAAAGCTCTTTTATCATTAATGACCTTCTGGAACAGATTCAAGTAATCATTAATTAAATCAGGAGGAGCAAGATTTAGAATAGTCATTTGCAGTAATTCTTCTTTGGAATAACCGAGCAGCTTAGTAGCTTCCGGATTGACATAAACATATTCACCTTGCGGATTAGTAACAAATATTGCGTCGGCTGAATTTTCTGTAATGAGACGATATTTTTCTTCACTCTCTTGAATTTTTTTATTTGCAAGATCTAATTCCTTTTTCCTTTCGAATTCATTTAATACTCTTTTAATTGTAAGACCTAACTTGGAAGGTTTATCTTTCAGGACATAATCGGAAGCACCCCATCTCATAGCTTCAATAGCAATATCTTCTTCAAGTGTTCCGGAAAGAAAAATGAACGGAGTTGAAGGTTGAATACGTTTAGCCTGGCGTAAAGCTTCAATACCATTAAAATCGGGCAGTGCATTATCGGAGATAATTAAATCGTAATTATTATAAGTTACTTCATCAATAAATTCTTTTTTATGAGAAACCCGTTGGACATAAAAATTGATACCTTCTCCGGTCAAAGTAGATATTAATAGTTCAGAATCAAATTCATTATCTTCGAGATGCAGAATACGAACTTTGTTTGCCATAATAACTCCTACGAAAGAATTACAGAATAAATCGTACGAATAAAGATATATTGAAGAAATTATATTTAAATTGTTTCATTAATTAAAGCCCAAAAAAGACCAAGATTTTTAACAGCTTCAACAAACTCATTAAAATCAAGCGGTTTGACAACGTAGGCATTGACACCTAATTTATAGCTTTCGATCAAATCTCTTTCTTCGCGTGAAGAAGTAAGAATAACGACCGGGACATGTTTCAGGTTGTTATCACTTCTGATCTGGCGCAATACTTCAATGCCATCGACTTTAGGCATTTTAATATCCAATAAGATAACCGACAACTGGTTGTTTTCAATATTAGAGTACCTACCTCTTTTAAATAGATAATCCAAAGCTTCTTCACCGTCAGAGACACAAATTATATCATTGGCGAGTTTATGTTCCTCAAAAACCGCTAATGTAAGTTCTCTATCTTTTAGATTATCTTCGGCATAAAGAATTCTTTTAAACTTTTTCATAAAAACTCCAAAGATTTATCAAATAAAAAAAGATTAGTACTAAAAATAAATATGCTTCATATCAATGGCTGTTAAAAGGAAGTGAAAAATAAAAAGTAGCACCTTTATTAAATTCGCCTTCAGCCCAGGTCTCGCCACCATGCTTATGGACAATTCTTCTAACAGTTGCGAGACCTATGCCAGTGCCTTCATATTCTTCAGCAGAATGAAGTCGTTGAAAGACACCAAATAATTTATGAGCATACTTCATATCGAATCCAGCACCATTATCTTTAACATAAAAAACTATTTTATTATCCGGATTGCTGAAGGATCCAATTTCAATTATTGGTGAGGATGCTTTTCTAGAATATTTAACAGCATTATTAATAAGATTAACGAATACAACTCTCATCAATGACGAATCTGCGGAAAGAGATGGAAGTTGACATAAATTCCACTCAATATTAGAGTTTTCGGAAGAATTCTTAATTTCCGTTATAACATTTCCAACCAGGAAGTTAAAATCGATAATAGAATATTTAAGAGAAGCTCTGCCCATTTTAGAGAAATTCAATAAATCGTCGATTAGAATTCCCATTTCATTTGCAGAGGCCGTGATTATTTTTAGATACCGCTTGCTTTTTGCATCCATATTGGAAGTATTGGAATCATGCAACAACTTAACAAAGCCATTTATATGCCGGAGGGGAGCACGAAGATCGTGTGAGACAGAATAAGAAAACGCTTCCAATTCTTTATTTACGGTTTCGAGTTCAGCGGTACGTTGTTTAATCCGCTGTTCAAGTTCAAGATTTAGATTATGTAATTCCACTTCAGATTTCTTCCGATCGGAAATGTCATAAGAAAGAATAAAAACTCCTTCAGGCACGGGTTGAATGCTAAGCTCAAACCATCCTTTGGAGCCGTCCGGGAAATTGAATTCATTTTCAATATGTTGAGTAATACGTTCATCCATAGTTTTTTTAATTATGCGGTAAATCTCAAGTTGATCAATTCCGGGCCACATATCAGTATACTTATTTCCAAGGAGTTCATCTTTGTGACGACGGTTATGTTTATCAGCAGAATCATTTAGATAAATATAACGCCAGTCGAATCCGATGATCTGGCATCCCTCCAACATATTATCAAGAGTAGAGCGAAACCTTTCTTCACTTTTTCTTAAGATATTATTTGCTTGTTCCAGTTCTTCAGTTCTTTTCAAGACTTTAGATTCAAGTTCCAGGTTAAGTTGTTTAATTTCTTTTTCCGCCGCCTGTCTAGTTTCAATTTCTTTTTCAAATTCAATATTGACTACTGACAACTGCTTATTAATAAGTTTAATTTTCTCTTTGCTACGGAGTGCAACTTCAGCGATGTATGAAATAATTCCGCAGGTACTTATATAAATTGCCATACTAAGCCAATCGCCATTATCTTTAATAAAAGGGACAGCAACAAAGATGGGCCATAAAAACAAAATTACGAAGCATGAAAAAAAGGTAGCAAACAGACCAGGACCGAATCCTCCGTAAATAGCAACTAAAGTAACTGCCGGATAAAAAGTGACCCACATAGTTCTTGCACCTAATGAATGTAAGGGCCATATTCTAAGAAGAGAAGCTAGTGTAATTAACACAACAGTTAAAAGGAAAGGACTCCACACATTTTTAAATCTGGAGAAGTTACTTCCTAATAAATTGGCATTATTTTCCGACAGATATAAAAAATATCCAACAGCAAAAAGGAGAAAAGAGATTGAAGATAATAAGGAAATAGGAGTAAAATTATCCGGGTAGAGAAGGGATTGACTATCGATAAAATAATTAAGAAATGCGAACAAAGAGATCGGGATGATTAGAGCGACAAGGATTTTCAGAGCATTATAGTTAAGCTTGCGAGAAGATAAAATAGAGGACCCGATAATAAAAAAATTAACCGCAGAAGCAGGTGCCATTCCAATAGAATTTATTTTTTTAATGGGGCTTATCGATTCAAAAAGAGAATCGATACCAAATTCCAGTTTAAAAAAACTTGTAAACAGTGTTAATCCGCTTATAATTAATATTATTACTGCACCGGCATTGATAATTTGAATTCTCCATTTAATTCGTTCTGAACTATTAAGAAGCCAGAGACAAATTCCGGAGAGGATAAATGAAATAGATGAACTTGGTTTCATTACATCGTTTTTAAAATAAAACTGGTCGAGAATCGAGTCGTTGAAGAACCAACCGATAAAAAGGCCAAGCCCTATTAAGGAAACAATAAAACTTAAATATTTTGAAAGGACTTTATAAATTCTAACAGGATCCATAATCCCCTATCCTAAGAAACTTAGAAATTAAAAGTGGTTATGCAAAACAAAAAAGATATTATGTTCATTTCAGGAAGGGCATTTTGGGATAAAGCAGTCCATTGGGAAATATTCCAATGGATTAGAGCGGAAACGCGATAATATTCTTGATAATGATTCATAAAGTTAAGGATGAAAATTATGTCCTGTTCCTAATGATGATCATTTCATTTTTAATTTAATTAAAAAAATATTCTTTTACCATAATTAAATTTTCACGAATAAAAAAGACAATATAGACAGACAACTAAATATTAACTCCCGACAAACGACAAATTGTCTTCCGGATATTATTGAATACAAGACTCAGAAGAAGTTAAATAAAAGATTGTGAATTGAGCAATACAGATAAATTATTTTTTTACCAGATTGCGCTTTAGGATGTGGGGATAAGGTTTACGGAGGAGTACTACATGAAGAGATATAACCTCACAGATAAAGACTTAATTAAGATTGAAGATTGAGATTCTTCGCTTCGCTCAGGACAAGCTTGAATGAGAAGGATTTTGAGAAATTGACTAATTGAGAATTTGTTTTATAAATTAATTCTGAATGTTTCCATTTATTAACATAACAAATAGATGATAATTATAAAGAAGGTATCAATTAATGAATTATGATGATTACATAATATAGAAGAAAAATATTCGAAAATGTTTCCAGAGAAAAATAAGGGATCACAAACAGCAGGCGCTTTGGTATTCTCTTTCGGATATGAGCGTGCGGGCGAGATTTTGGAGGAAGCGATTAGAAAAGACTGCAGAATAAGAATAGTTTACGGCGAGGGGGAAGATAATTTAGAGAAAATAATGTTTGTAAAAAGGAAATGAAAAGATTTTAAGTTACTAGTTGTGAGTCACATATTGATAAAATAATTTTATTATGAGTATACAGAAACTTTTACGTTTTTGGATAATGTTTATTGCGTATTATTAAATGAAGAAACACAATTTAAACGAGAAGGATTTTGACGTATTGGGATAATACATAAAATATTAATTTGGATTAATTAGTTATTAGGCAATATAAAGTAATATTGTAAACCATATATCTGAAGTGGTAGAATCTTTTTTTCTTTAATTAAATAACAAAGTGTACCTATCTGCTCAGGATATTTATTACCGGGGACAATCCTTCTAACATCATCAAGATTTGATAAATCTAATTCTAATTTATTTTCAGTAAAAAATGAATCTATAAATAATTGAGATTCTTTTACTGTTGTTGAGATATTATAATGTGCAACATCTGCAGGTAAAGACTTAATATATTTAGTATCAGTTTCAATAGTTTTATTTGAACCGCGAGGTTTTTTTGAATAAGTAATAATTATATCATCTCCTTTAGAATATATGAACGAATCACTATAGACTATATTAAATAAACGATCCGAAAAATCGGATAATAACTTAGAGGATAGATTGATAAATTGTTTAATATTCTTTCTAATATACGGGATTTTTTCTTTCTCGTTGTGCGATAGTATCTTATCAAATTCAATAAACAAATTATAAAATGTACCTAAGTCTTTACTATTCCATAAATCAGTTATTGGCTGAATAATATATTTATAAAAGGTGGAATTATTTGGATAAGGGATTAAAAATATTTTTGAAAAACCACTTCTTTCAATATTGCTAAATTCATTATAACAGTCCTCGGGACCAACATAATTACGACCAAAATCTTTAATAATATTTTCGGGATAATGTTCATATCTTTTACTTCCTAGAATGAGTTTAGAAGAAATAAATAAATACTCTTTATAACTATATTCAATATTATGACAATACTTGCGAGAAGCTTCAAAGAAAGTTTCATCTTCTAATGATTGTGATTTTATATGATCTGCTAATAAGTATAAATTTTTAATATATTTTTTATTGAAGTTCTTCAACGGGATTCCACTGACAAGCTGGCGCGCGTGGATGGAAGATTCCAATTCATTAAATAATTCTTCAAATGTTTTTAAAGCAGAGCTAATAACACGTGCAGCATATGAATCATCTCTTGATAATGACTTATTTTCATTTTCGACTAACTTAGTGAAATCTGGAAGGTATTCTAAATTTCTAAAACGTAAGGACCAATTACGAATTTCATTTTTACCAAATACATCAGATAGTGAGGGGGTCTCTAAATCCAGAATATAGAAGGCAAAGGAATTAATTAAGTATTTGATTCGCTCGAAGTTAAATTTATTTTTCTCTAAAAATTGTATTATTCCATCTTCTGATTCTTTATCTGAATTATATAAAACCAATATTTCGTCTACTATTCTTTCAAGAGTGGAATAATGAGTTGGTGAGAGAATTGCTGAAAAAGTTTTTATTTTTTTTCTGTAATGGATACTGGAATCATTAGTTTCTGATGGTTTTCTATCCTCATTTATACCATATAGCTGAACTAAATAATCTTCAAGTGAATACCCATAATTACTTTTAATACTATTATTCAGCTCGACTAGTATTGGATGTACCTTCCATGCTCCTTTTTCAGCTTTGCTTTTAAGCAATAGGTTTGAGTCCGCTAGACGTTTTAATATCATTAGATTATTTTTGTTCTCAAAATGCGCATCAATTTCTAAAATATATGAATCAAGGTAAATATGTCTAAGTAAATCGATACATTTATTTAATGTTTTATTACTGATTTTACCCCCAGAAAAGATTAACTTATTTAAGGATTCTTTAAAGAATTTATCATTTTCTAAATATTCTTTTATATTAGATAATAATGCCGCAGGAATAATTGAAGGAGCTAATCCTAATACATTAAATTGTTTGGTCTCAAAATGTTGCTTTGCAGCTTCAATATATGCGCGAAAACCTACAATTACTCTTTTCTTTTCTTCCATACCAAAAATATGTTGTAAAAATTTCTTACTAATTTGGAATGAACGATTATTTGTTTTTGAAAATGCTGATAAACGTTTTTGAATAGCCTCCGCAGCTTGTTCTGGTGATATTTGTGGCATATTAATAGTGAGAGGTGCATCAAAGAAAGAAGTTAATTTTTGATCTAACTTAATTTTTTCACGCCATTCAGGTAATCCAGAAATAAAAAAAGCTATATTTATTGAGTTATCATGAAATCTGTTTTTATATAGTTGAAGAGAGGATAGAAAATCAAAAACAATAGTTTGATTAATATTCTTGTGTAAATCATCAATATAAATAACAAAACCAACAGTTCTTTTAGATATTTGAAGTTCCATCATAAGTTCTTCATAATCAGTATTATCAACTTTAATATTCTGCGTATGGTAAATACTTTTTATTTTTTTAGTTAATTGATTTTCAAAATCTAAATTGTATTGAGGTACGTTCATTTTTTCTGGAATTATAATTCGTACAGGTTCGATTTTTCGTAATATGAATTGTGGTTTAAAGTAATCATAAAAAGTGGTTTTCCCTGTACCTAATGCTCCTTCAACTAAAAATCCTTTACCAAAAAAATCAAATGTATTGGTAGTTAATTTTTTCCACATCCATTGAAATGGTTCAGTACCGACTAATATTCTTTCAAAAAGATTCTCTTCGATCATAGAGAAGCCATTAGAACTTGGGAAAGGATTAGATATAAGATTTAATTCCTCCCACCATTCTAGTGAGTTAACACCTAGTTCATTTTCGTTTGGCTCTTCGAAAACTATATCATCAAGAATTGAAAATATTTCTTTATCGAGTTGATCCTTCTCAAGCTTCTTTTTTTCAATTTCTGCTATAAGTTCTGGTTCTCTTTTCTGAATAATATCTTTTTTTAATAATTCTATTTTTTTATCGTCTTCAAGATTTCTTAATAGTTGCATGTCTGTGAATTCTTTATTAAGCTGTTTAAGTAATAAGTCATATTCTTCAACTTGCACATTAGTATTCTTAATAAATGGAATACTAAACATATATTTTCCTAGATCTTCAATACTTTTAATAGAATGATTTTTTATAAGTAATACTATTAATTTGTCAACGATTTCTTTATCCTTAACTGAACCGGACAGTTTGCATTTGTTTACAAAGTACTCATGCTTCAACTTTTTATAAGTTGTTTTATCATATATCTCTTTATTAGTTAGTAGTTTATAATTTGCCTTAATAAATGAATTGATAGCAGCATCCTTATCCATTTTCGCCTCGCTTCAATACAATGTTAAATAAATATACTGTTATAATATTGTAATACTAATTACAAATCCATACCGGCGCCGTTCTTTTTGAGCCAATCAACTTTATCTAAATAATTTGGGATTAGTTTATCAACTTCATTCCAAAATGCTTTAGTATGATTTTTTATTTTCAAATGAACCAGTTCATGAACAACAATATAATTTAGCACTGCGTAAGGAGCCATTATACATTTCCAATGAAAATTAAGATTACCTTCTTGAGTGCATGAAGCCCAACGGTTTTGAATATCTATGATTCTCACTTTATTCGGGCTTACTCCTAACTTCTTTTTATAATCTTCAATTCTTTTTATGATTTTTGGGAAACCATTTGTTTTATAAAAATTCACGAAGTGTTCTTTGGCTTTAACCTTTTCTGATTTCCTTAAATAAAAACGACCGTTTTTTAATACAAGGGGTTCTTCAATTGTATCTATTAGTTTTAACGCATAACTCCTACCTAAGTAAAGAAATGATTGGCCACTTACAAATTCTCTATTTCTATGAGATTCATTTAATATTCTTTGTTCAGTCCATACCTTATAAATACGATATTCTTTCTTCTTGAGAACTTCTTCAACTTTAGCCAAAGGTAAATTCTTTGGCGCGTGAACAGTAATTGAACCATCGCGTTCAATATAGATGCTAAGTGTTTTACGAGCACTACGAGTTAATGTTAATTGTAATTGATCAAGCATTTTTAATTCTTCGTAATTCTTGTTCTCGATTTCTTGCTAATTTAATAAGTTCTGCTGTAATTACATCGTGCTTCTTTGAAATTGATTCTATCCCAGAAAAATACTTTAGTTCATCTTTAACCTTTCCTTCCAACTCATGAATTGCCGCATCATGCTGCCAAAGATTATGGTCATTCAAAGCATAAAGAATGTGGTTAATTACTATTTCGGTAATTCTAGCGATATTCTTTAAGTCTTCTTCAGATGGTTTTTCAGTTTGATATGTAATTGCGATCATTAGATCGAAGAAAGGAGCTTTTTCTTTAGATACATAATTGTTATCATTTTCTCTCCCTTGTCTCAGATCATCACGAAGTTTTTCAAATTCTAATACTTGTCGATCCCAATCATCGGCGTGATTTTTAACAATATTATCAAGACGTTCTTCCAAGCTCATGAAAAGAGCAGGGTCTTTCTCCATTTCGACTTTAATGTGTTTTCTTATTGCATGTTCCATTTCAGATGCTTTAGATTTTGGATTCAACGCGAACTTTGCCACCTCTTTAGGAAAATCCTCGGAAAGCAAACTTACAGGTGGAATTTTGCTTTCAATACCAAATGACACTAAATATTTATCAATTAGCTTGCGAACCTTAGCGCCAGCCCATTTTAAATCCATAGTTTCATCTTTGTAACGGTTTCTAATTCTAATAAGCAAGTAACCAAATCTTTTAGCGGGGACCCAATACTTATCGGCGTCTTTGACATTAAAAAGCAAATCCAGACTTGAGAAGAAATGACGAAGATAAACATCAAGTTCAGCTCTAAACTTTGGGGTAGCAGCAAGTTCAATGCATTTTTCTGCTACTTCAAATTCATAATACTGATTATCAATTTTTTGTTGAACAAATTTTTCGATATCCTTAACATCGTTTTCAATGAAGAATTTAATTAATCTTTGATAGCGAGCTTCAAGAGCAGGTAATTCTTTATTCAAATCACGAAAGAATGCATTTAAATCATCGAGAGACTTTTGATCTACTTTATCATCATTGTAAATAGCCAATGCTTCTCTTAAATGTTCGGCAACGCCATAATAATCAACTACAATTCCATTCTTTTTAAAAGCGCCTTTAGGACGATTAACCCTAGCGACGGCTTGTAATAAATCATGTTCTCGTAAATTTTTATCAAGATACATGACTTGTTCAATTGGCGCATCGAAACCAGTAAGAAGTCGATCGCAAACACATAAAATGGCAACTCCGGTGTCCGGTTTTTCAAAATTGAAATCTTTCTTAAAATTATCCTTTGCCTTTAATTCAGCAGCATCATTTCTTGCTTTAGTTATGAAAGCTTCTTCATTATTACTGACTTGTGTAACATAAGCCGCAACTTTACAAAACTCCATTTGTTTAATTAGTTCATCATCCTTTTCACCATCCGGTTTTGCTTTTTCCGCATCTATTTTTTTCTTTAAAGCATTTTCAATTTCGTATTTATAAAGAACAGCTCCTTTTATTGAACTCGCGACAACTTGCGCTTTGAAACCATTTGGTAATATTTCCCTTGTATAATGTTCAATTATATCTTCTGAAATTTTGATAACTCTTTTTTCAGATTCGAGATAAGCAATCATGTTCCCGTAACGTCTAATGATCTCCTCTTTTTCTTCTTTTGTTCTAGACTTAAACATATCCTCAAATTCATTACGGAATATATTTTTATCAAGTATCTGATCTTTACTTGTGCGTCCAATATAAAGTATATCAAGTGTCGCTCGATCATCAACGGAATCTTTCATTTTATATGTATCAATAAAGCTGTTAAAACGCTGGTGCGTTTTTAGTTTGTGCCTATCTGTAAGAAGTGGGGTTCCAGTGAAAGCGATTTTAGTTGATTCAGGAAAGGCATCAAATATATTTTCGCTCATTATACCGCCTTGTGTTCGATGAGCTTCATCAATGAGTAAAATGATTTTATCCGATTCACTGATTGTTGCAAAAGATTCATATTCGGGAACAACTCCTTCCTCAACGTAAGCTTTCATCAAGCTTGAAGAATATCGGATTTTTTCTTCGAGAAATTTGTGGACCATAACCATATTAAGATTTGGAATTGCCGGACTTAATTCTTTTTCAAGATCAGCACGATGTTCTATTACAGTAACTTTTTCTTCAGTAAGATCGGCTGTTTTACTAAGTTGTTCCTCCAGATCGGTTCTATCATTAATTAAAATAACTTTGTATTCTTTCAAGTCTTCATAAGCACGCATTCTGCGAATTAAGAAAACCATGGTTAATGATTTACCAGAACCTTGAGTATGCCAAATAACACCGGATCGATCGAATGGAGTTGGTTGAGTTCTAATTCTGTGAATGATCTTATGAACCGCGCGATATTGCTGGTAGCGGCAAACAACTTTCACTTCTTTCCCGCTGTCGGTTGTCATAAATACAGTGAAGTGTTTTAAAATATCTATGACAACTTCTCTATTAAGCATACCATGGATTAATACATCTTGACGCTCTTCCGGTTTTAGTTCGAGTTCCAATTCTTCATTAATGTCTTTATCAAAATACTTTTTGTTTTCTTCCGGGAAAATATCCTTCCAATTATAATAGTAATCAAAATCGGCAGAAATTGAACCAAAACGCGCTTCCGTTCCGTGGGTAATTATGCTAAATAAATTTGTATGAAATAGACGTTCCTCTCCTTCCTTAACGCCATAACGATCATCTCTAAGATTTGCATAACGGCGTATTTGATCAAAAGCTTCAGAAAGAGGTTCGCTGCAATCAAAATCTTTGCACTCAATAACCACAAACGGAAGTCCATTGACAAATAAGACAATATCTGGACGAATATGATTTTTAGTAGAACCGGGAGTATCTAAGCGGAATTGGTTGATCGCTACAAAAGAATTGTTAAGAGGATTTTTAAAATCAATAAATTTTACAGGAGTGTTTATGCAAGTTATTGGGTTTTCTTTAACTGTTCCTTTAAGTAAAAGATAATGTGCTTGTTTATTAGCTTCGTAAAGACTTGGCGCGGTTAAAGCGGTAAATCCTCTCAACAATTGGTCAAGGTGATTCGGGGTAAGCCATTCTTTACCATCATCGGTAAGGTTAATTTTACGAATTGAATCTTTAAAAATATCTGCAAGAATGACATCCTTAAATGTTTTGCGTGCGCTTGATTTTGGGTCTTGAGGAATTCCCTCACCTTGATCGATTACAGGTTCCCAGCCAATTTGATAAAGTTTTTTTAGAAATGGTTTTTCAATGTTGAGATATTCAGGCATAGACAGCTCTAGAAAGTTAGTTGATTTATATTAGTCTTTAGAGTTATTAATCTTTCTAAAAGTTTATCAAAAGGAAGAGATTCTTTATAAATCATACTTTCTTGCATCAGCTTGTAATCATTTTTCCATTCTTCTATTAAAGAATCGGGCGGAATAAAATTTATTTTGGAAGGGACATGATTCGAATAGTCTATTCCTCTAATACGAGTAATTGAGCTCCGATGTTCAACAATATGGTTGTATAATTTAGAATCGGACAGCGCTATTTGACCATATTCAGAATCCATTATTCTTTCAATGTCGTATAAATGCCGGCTTAATCTATCAACACGAATTTTATCGGGAGTTTTTTGAAACTCTTCATGCAATAGGAATATTTTTTCAAGGAATGTTCGTTCCGGGTTCACAGCCGGGATAGTTATATCGTCATCAGCAAAGGATTGTTCTTTATAATATTCGCCAACAAGGGATGAAAAAGATTTTTGAGTATTTGGCTCTATTAAAGAGCGGCTTCCAATTTCAATTAAGACTCTTGGCAAAATGTACTCCGAGGTTTCCGTAACGCTTGGATAGTTTACCTCGATAATCAGAGGGTCTTGATCGTCTGAAGTTGTTGGCGCGACTTTGATTTCCAGGCTTTGAAAACCGGCTTCTTTATAAACCGAGATTAGCGCCGGGGCAAATGTGTCAACAATGTAGCTGCAAGAGCGTTCTCTAAGCTTTTTAACTTGAGATTGAGTCAGCTGTTCAGCAAAGCCCAAAAATTTACGATCAAGCGCCAGATCAATATCCTCAGAAAACCGATCAATAAGTTTCCACGCTTTACTTAAAGATGTTCCTCCTTTGAAGACAGTATGAGGAGCTACATCCATATTAAAAACCAAGTCGAGTGTTCGAACAACCCACCAATCTTTTTCAACCGCGGCAGCGGGCAAACCAGATTTATTACTAATCTCCACAAAAATATTTTGTTTAGTAGCGTCTTGAAGTTCAAACCATTTTTTCACCGCAGTTTCATTCATTTGATTTTTCTCTAAGAGCAATTAAAAATATCTTTCTAATCCACTCGGGTGCCGTTCCTATATCATGTTGAAGATGGGTAACTTTTTCCTCTTTAAGAAGCTGCAGAATTTTTTCTACTTCTTGCTGGGTAACTTTATCTTTACCAATTGTACGAAGGGCTTGAATAACTAAACTACTTATTTGACCGATTGCCGCGAGGTTTTTAGGAGCGGTTTTTTTGAAAGTAATTGTGCGTCCACCGATTTTAATTTTGCGCGCGGCGCCGTCTGTAAGGTATACCATATTAAGAGGAACTTGAGTGGACAAGCCCAATTTATTAAGAGCAAAAGCTCCGGTTGGTACGATGCGGGCTTTATCCCGTTTCGCAATTGTGTTAGCTACGGTTTCTGCCTGTGGAGTTACAAAACCAATAACCGGGTCTTTAAGCGGGCGGGTGTAGATGCCGGTAGCAACTCTTTTGAGTTCACCAGATTTTGTTAATCTTTCAAGAGCTTTTGCGGCGGTTCTTGAGTTAGCAATTGTTAGGAAGTTATCCGCAAAAAAGAGCGAGCCCCTCTTGGCTTTTTTAATTTTGGTAAGTATTTGCGATTCAACGCTTTGCGGCATTATAGAGCCTCATTTTTGTCGCAAATTTAGCAAATATTTGCGACAAGATTACCACAATTATTGATTGTGGGTTTGCTAAAACTCCCCGACTTGAAAGTCGGGGTTAATCTACTTTTACGCGCTTTCTTCCGGTTAAAAGAACTTGCATCAGTCCGGTTTTAATAGATTTATATTTTTTTACGGTATTCTGTTCAACCAGTAAATAATTCTCAATAGAGTTGATATGATTATATATTTCTATTTGCTCTGAAACGTCTTTTGGAAATGTAATTTTCATTTTTCTGATTGAATCAATGACAACACGCGTTAATGCACTACCAGTCTTAAATTTTAATAATTCTCTATCAAAATAAAATGACTTTAAATATGAGTATAAAAATTGTGGTTTAACTTTTTCATTACATCTTAGTAATGCAATACTTGACAATACTACGATCTTTCTGTTGCCATTAAAGAGAATAATTTTACCAATTGTTCCATCCTTAGATAATAGAACATCATCCTTTTGAGGTGAGCAATTTTGTGTAACCAAAAAATCAAAATCTTCTTTGCTTATTTGAGTACAACTATCGTAATTAAAATCATTTTCTAACATATCCTTAACATTGCCAATTAAATAATTAGAAGGGCTCGTTTTAGGACTTTTATGAGAACCATCTGTAAGTAAATTTGTAATATTCTTAAGTGTATCAATCTCCCACTCTTTTGGAATAAAACCAAGCTTTGTTTGTTTATAAAGTTCTGGTGCTTGGTTGTATGTTTGGCGAATTTTACCGGTTTTAATATCTATACCGCGAGTAAAGAGGTCTTGCATTAATCCTTGTTTAATGGATTTATATTTTTCTATTGCAGTTTCTGTTTTGGAGATTACTGAATCGATAGATGACAGGATTGAAGCGATTTTGCGTTGCTCGTTTTCAATGGGATGAAATATTCTGAAGTTTTCAACAATTGTCGTATTAAGATTAAGTTGTGTTCCGGGTTGTCCTTTTGCCTCAAAATCTTTTTCATGAAATTGAAGTATATAATATAGAAATTCAATATCGGTATTTTTAATATCATTGAACAATACGAATCCATCATGAACACATGCAGGCATATCAATAATTATGGGTCTACCAATGGTTGCACAAATTGACATTATTAAAGCGCCAGGACCAACTCTAACACTCAGCGACTCACCTAAAGGGGATACATATTGTTCAGTTTTCTTCAAATATTTTTGCGATTTGGTTACATCTGAAATTCTGACCCAACCGACTTCACCACCAAAATATTTAGGATCACCGATAGGTCTTGGTGAAGCTCCTCTCCTCACTTTTGCTATTTCACCAATTGTAGTATTAGGAACCATAACCCAACTCGGATAAGAATTTGTTGAGCTGTTCGGTTTCTTTATCGCGCTCGTTAAGAATTGTGTGCAATGGAGTTGTGTATTTATTCCAAAGGTTTTCAATTACAAAAAGGAATTTACGCTGGTATTGCTTAAGGTATTCATCAACTGTTGTTGTTAGCGTTCTTTTCCAACGGGCAAGTATTAAAACTTTAGCTTCTTCTTGTGTTATTTTTTCGCGAGCAAGTTCAACGGTTTTTTCTTTATTATTTCTTATCTCTTTGATTACCAACCGTACTTCTTTCAATTCTTTATCAAGTTCATAATGCCGTTCAACAAGTTTTTCGGTTTCTGCTTTGCGTTTTGCGTAATCGGCGGCAAGTGGTTTTAAATCTTCAATCTCTTTTAGAAGAGAATCAAGTTCAGCATTAATACCAAATTCATGCTTGTCTATTTTTATTTTTAGTTCATCCTTTTTCTCTTTATCAATATCTTTTAATATCGTTTTAGCGTTGGCATTATAGCGTTTGATAAGATTGTTAATCTGTTTTTCATGCGCTTTTTGCTTGGCGCCGTTTTCTTTTATGCGCTCTTTATGCTCTATCAAAATATCCTTTGGAAATACTTCATAATCATCTTCGTTATACTGTCCTTCCTCGAGTTCGTTAACTTCTTTAAAAAGAGCTTCAATTTCATCCCGGCGGAATTCTTTTTCCCTTAATTCTTGTAATACTTCAGGGAATTGAGATTCAAGAATTTCATTATCGGGTATTAATTCCGGATTCCAATTACTGGCAGCAACGGATTTTAGATCTGCGGCAATTGTATTCCAGAAATGAGCGAACGAGCCACGTGATTGATAGAGATCGAGGATATTAAGAGAGAGCATTTGATCTGCAATGCTTGAAGTAAAAATTTGTCTTAACTCAAAAAGGTTTTTATTAACGGGGAGTTTTTCAAGACGCTCAAGATTTTCGTTCCACCAAGAATCGATAAGATCGAAATACTGCTGGTGCTTAGTTTTAATCGCGTCTGAATCATCAATTATTTTTTTAATGTGTTCTTTTTCTGAAATAGATTTATTGAATTGATAATACTTTTCATATTCATTGGATTGAGATTCTTCACCTGATAAATCGGGTCCAGAATGACATATGAAAAGCGACTCTTTGAGATCGGAATAGTTTTCGAAGTAAGGATTCAATGATTCAATTTCGGATTTTGGGATCCCTCCATGGAGATGAGATCTAACATCGTGCGGTTCGGGCGGTGGAGAATTATCTACATAGCGGCGGACATTCAGAATATATTCTTCTTGTTCAATTTCTTCTTTAGAAACTAACTTGGAATAATTTGGTATTTCAATTTTGTTCTTATAGACGTAAGTAATTTTTTCGATGTCTTCTGGTCTAAGCTTGTTCTGAACTTTTCCTTCTTTAAATTCTTTATCCGCGTTGATAAGTAAAACATTCTTTCTTTCTCCAGTTCCATTCATGTTTACTACCAAGAAAGCAGCGGGAATTCCCGTTCCATAGAAAAGAGCAGGAGGTAAACTAACAACAGCTTCAAGAAAACCATTTTGGATAAGCCAATTGCGCATATTCTTTTCTTCACCACCACGGAATAAAACTCCATTTGGCATTACTACTGCTAAACGCCCGTTACTTTTAAGAGAATGAATCATATGTTGAACGAACATGAAATCGGATTTGCCTTTTTTAGGCATTTTGAAATTGAAGCGTTCGGCATGCTGCATTCCTTCTGTAGTCCAATTCTGGGAGAAAGGTGGATTAGCAAGCACAACATCAAAACGACGAGTTACACCTCCCTCAATGTGGAGAGGATTTAATAATGTATCACCATTTTGAATGTTTGCGTCATAAATATCATGAAAGAGAAAATTCATTTTGCAGAGAGACCATGTTGTTCCGTTTTTCTCTTGACCGAAAAGACTAACGTTCTTATCAATACCATACCTGTTTTTAACATAGTTATATGCTTGTATTAAAAAGCCGCCGGAACCAACGGTTGGATCATAAATTTCATCATTTTCTTTAGGCTCAACAATATTGACCAGCAAGTTTACTACTTCACCAGGAGTATAAAATTCGCCTCCTTTTTTACCAGAAGAGTCAGCAAAATATTTTATTAATATTTCATAAGCTGAACCGAGTAAATCCGGAAACTCCAAATTAGAATCTTGAAAAGAAACTTTGCTTAATTCATGAATGAGAACTTTAAGATCGGAATCGCCGATACGTTTGTTCTTTCCAACTTGTTTATTGAAGTCGATTGTTGATAAAACGCCTTGCTCGATTTTATCGGGATTGGTTTCCTCAATTGCCTCAAAAGCGATGCGAAGACCATCACCAATTTCTTCATGCAAAGTTTTAATATGGTCCCAACGCGCAGGTTCAGGAATAAAGAATTGATAAGCGTGTTGATCTTTAACCGCTTCTTCAATTTGTTCTTCAGAAGCGCCTCTTTCTCTGAATGATTTTTCTCTGATGTTTCTCGCTTCGTCAAATTTATCATTTATTCGTTTTAGAAATAGAACCGCGATAACATATTCTTTGAACTCGGAAGCGTCCATGTTGCCACGGAGAGATTCGCAAATTTCTTCTAAAATATTTTCAAGCTTATTTAGGGTAAGTTTATTCATAGATTGTTTGAAATTTTAATAGGATAATACAGTATTACTTTATAGAAATTAATTAAAGTTCGATAAAAATGAAAGAATAACCTAAATAATTTCACTTCGTTAATAAATGCGAGTGGATGGACAAATACAAATTATATTAAAATTGTTTCATCATCCATCTTGATAGAAGAAATCGGGATGTCCAACTCCATATTATTTTTGATTTGGTTCATTATCCATCCCGCTAAAAAACAGCGGGATGTCCAACTCGATGTTATATTTATATTGTTGAGTTGTCCACAGTAATATTATTTCTTTTATTTCTTTCTCTCTTTCTTTCTTTGTTAAAAAGAACGTGTTCGGAACAGGTTTTTTTATAACGAGAGATCAGGTTGGTCTAATAAGCTTCAGTTCGTTTTTGCTTAAGAGGGCTTTTTCGCGGTTTTCCTTATTGCGGACACGCTGTTTCATAACCTCCTTAAAAGTTTCGCGGACATTCTCCGTAGAAACATTCCCATCGATATCGATCAACAATTCACATTCTTTCGACAGGTAGGAAACAAACTCCTGAAACTCTTCTATGCTCATTCCCAGATCTGACGAAACGGAGGCAACGACATATTTTTTGTTTAGGTTGAGGATGCAGTTATCGGACCCGGCGATAATATTATTGAGCGCCCAAAATCTCCCCTCTCCCGCCCAGCCGTATTTGAGTCGGAGGAGTTTGAACTTAGGATGATTATGAGAATTAGAATAGTGGCAATAATACTCGATATTATTTTTCATTCAGCAATTTAGAAATATGATTAAGGATAGCCGTATTAGCTTCGATTGAGACTGTTGTACGGATACCTTTAAGCTGAAGGTTAAGGACATATTTTTTTAATTTGCCGTGGGTGACCGGATCGATATGAACTAGTTTGGTATTAGATTTCATTTCAGGACCTCATCTAATGTATTCATAGTGAGTGAATTTCTGTTTATAAAATCGATAAGGGAAGGGGCAAAGATTTTCTTATGTATTCTGCCGGGACAGACAAACACATCAATCTCACCGGATTTAATCAATGTTCGGATAATAGACCGGTCGATATTGGTTATTCTGGAGGCTTCGCTGATAGAAAGGATGAGTTTGGGGAGGGAGATGTCCTTGTAAATGATTTTACTTGACATTAAAATGTAAATATGTTAATTTGATAATGTGAAAATAAGTTAATTAAATATAAATAATGTGTTAATAAATGTCAATAATTGACAATAATATTGTCAATATGTTAAGAAAGGTTACCCGTGGACTCAGAAAAAGTAAAAAAAAGCATACTTGCGAGGTACAAACGGTTATGTGACTTTGCCGAGGAATTAGGCGTAGATCCTTCTCAGGTCAGCAGATGGATCAGGAAGCCGACGAAAAAATTCCAGGCGATATTAATAAATAAAGGGATTATAGAAGACGAGAATAAAAAAATAGATGAAGTTGAGAATAATGAAAATGATAAGTCGGAAATTATAAATAATTACAAAAATATTATTGCAGAGAAAGAAAAAGTAGTGGAGAAGCTGCTATCGATTATTGAATACCAGGATAAGATTATTGAAGATTACAAAAAGAAGCTGGGGGTTGAGAAGTGGATAAAAAGTATGAAGGAGAAATAATTAAGCAGATGGCAGAAATCATTAGAGCAAAAGATGAGATAATAAACAGACTGGAAAAGTTACTTGAGGAGAAGGACAGACAAATAGAAGAGAGTAAGAAAAAGGGGGAAGAGCCGGAATGGCTGAAATATATAAAAGGAACGGGGTAATCTGGCTCACATACTCAGTCTACGGAAAACGCTACAGAGAATCACTCGGATTAAAAGACACTCGCGAAAACAGAATACTCGCCAAGAAAATCAAACTGCAGAAGGAAGCCGATATCTTAAACGGAATTCATCCGCTTATCAAAAAGGTTAAGAAGAAAACTTTAAGCGAGGCTTATAAGGATTTTGAGAAAACGAAGGAGAATAGATCCAGTCAGTTAATCAATTTGTATAAATATTGTTATGACAAACTAATTGATTTTTTGGGTAATATAGAAGTAAAAAAAATAAATGAGGATGCAGTTAAGAATTTTTATAATGAACTGCAGTACTACAAAAAGAAAAATCAAGAAAAACTTGCAAAGAGTACTATAGAAATAATTTTCAGGCATCTTAGAATAATTTTTGAATTTTATGTAAGACAGAGAATAATAGAAGAAAATCCTTTCCCGCGATTGGAACGGAGCGAAAAGAAGATAATAGTAATATCGAAAGATGAATTGGAGTTGATTCTGTACTTACTTAAAAAGCATAACGAAGAACAGTACAGAGTTATCAGGTTATTTATGATGACGGGTTTTCGAGTAAGCGAATTAATAAGATTTGAACATGAGGATATAGACTACAGAAGAAATATCATCTATGTAAAGAACAATAAAGGAAAACGAGTTGATCAGTTTCCGCTATATAAGGAGCTACGGGATTTTTTATTAAGTTTTTCAAATCAATCGGGGAAAGTAATTAAGTATAAAGACCGCAATTCGTTAAAGTTCTTCGGAAGGTTTTTAAATAGAGAAAAATTAGAACATTACACTATACATGAACTGAGGAAAACATTTCTTTCAAGACTTGCAAACTCGGGTATGTCGTTATTCGATATTCAAAAATTAGCGCGGCACAGAGATATCAGGACCACACAGAAGTACTATTTAGAGGCAGACTATATGCGGCTGGGAAATCGAATAAACGATGTAATTTCGGGCACACTTGAGGGCACAATGCCTCAAAACGCCTTGAAAATAGCTCAAAAATGAAGTTTTAACTTGAATGGCATTCAAGAGGTCAGCGGTTCGATCCCGCTTAGCTCCACCATCGATCCCGCTTAAAGCGGGATCATTCTTATTACTTTTTATACTTCAATTCATTTTCATTAATAGAATAGTTCCAGAGTTCTTTTCCGTCTGAATCATATACTGTGCATTTGAGAAGACGGTTTTTCGATTGACCAGAAAAACCGAATACCGCAAAGTTATGCTGGTCAGCCAGAGTACCCGGTACTCTAAGGAAATTCTTTTCATCTTTACCCGGCGATACTCCTGCAGTTAAAGAGGAAATTGTAAAATCGTAAAGCGGGTAAGAATTTTCTCTAGGCAGTTTTGTAAGCTCGGAATGATGTCTATCACCTGTTAAGAAAACCACTCCTTCAATTTTCTCATCCTCCAGAAGGGCCATCAATTTCGCTTTCTCCTCCGGATATTTATCATATGTTTCGAGAAACGGTTTATCGTCAACAGGATTTAGAACCTGTCCTCCAACAGCAATTATCTTAAATGGTGCTCTGCTAGAAATCAGATTATCAATTAGCCATCGAATTTGTTCATCCCCCAAGAGTTCTCTATTACCGGTTTTACGGTTGTTTGGTGTTCTGAAATATCTCCCGTCCAGAAGGAAAAAATCGACATCTCCCCACTGGAAATAAGTAGTCATCGATTCTTTTCCGCTAAATCCGAATGTAGGATTACCCCAGAATAATTTATTGGCATCGAGTGTTTTCTCTTTAAGATAGTATCCCCTGTCGCTGTCATTAGGACCGAAATCGTGATCGTCCCATATCGCATAATGGTGCATCGAGCCGAGAACAGGTTGTAACTCCGGCAAAGAACGCGTATGAGTTATACGCTTTAGAATTCCAGTCCAGGAGTCCCAATCAACTTCTCTCAGATAGAAATTATCTCCCAGCCAGATCATGAAGTCTGGATTTTTTTTATAGATGCTCGTCATAATCTGATAATCGCTGCCGTATGGCCTTCCCGGTCTATCATACACAGTTTCATTAACGTAGAAACAGCTTCCGGTTGCAAAACTGAAATCCGGTGGATTCTCACGCCACTGCCAGAGTTTTTGTGTCTGGAACTTCAAGTCGTAATTTCTCTTAACGGGTTTACCGTTTATATACAATTGATAATTATACTTTTGACCCGGTTCAAGCTGATCTGCAATTAATTTTGCAGTAAACCAGTTTGTTTTGGTTGTTGAAAATTCGTCGGTAAAATATTTTTTCTTCGGTGAATTAATATTCCAATAGGCAAATTTTACTTTGGCCGCAGAGCTGGTCTGTACCCAGAGGCCAACCTCACGCATTGAAGAATAACCCACCATAGGTCCCGACTGAAGAAGATCCTGAGCCATTAATAATGATGAAAGGCAAAAGATAAATAAAACGGTTAAAAGAATTTTTATTGATTTCATATCTGATACCTTTATTGAATATACCGGTGAAAGATAAAATAATTATTTAAGTGAAAAAAGATTTGGATTAGTGATATAGGTAAATTCTTTTTATGTTTGACATAAAAATGGAGCTAATTATTCCAAACAGAATATGAAGAATAGAATATTAATCATATTTTCTTTTATTATATCATTGATGATTTTTAATAACTGTGACGATACAATAAATCAGGAGGATTTGGACTCGATAACAATTCCTTCGAGCAATGTCAGCTTCAATCAGTATATTCAGCCGGTCTTTAATGCCAGATGCAATAATGCCGGATGCCACAATTCAATCGATAGAGCCGGAGGGCTCAGCCTTATAAACCACGCAGAAGCTACTTCAGATTTCCTAGTAGTAGCACCCGGATTACCGGATAACAGTAAACTCATCTGGTCAATCGAAGCTAAAAGCGCTTTTCCGATGCCTCCTATCGGATACAGACCATTAACAAAAAATCAGATAACCGGAATAAGAACCTGGATTAAAGAAGGTGCAAAAAACAATTGATAATTCAGGCGTATATATTTTGGAAATCTATGCCCCATCGAGCTTTTCAATTGGGATAAAAAAATATGCCGGACGCATCTTCAAATCCGGATATTATTACTATACGGGAAGCGCTCAAAAGAATCTGAAGCAACGAATTGAAAGGCATCTAAGGAAAAAGAAAAAAAAGCACTGGCACATCGATCACCTGACCGCATACAAGTCGGCAGAAATTAAACGAATCTTCATTTTATTGAAAAAGAAAAAATTCCTGGAGTGCCGTATTTCAAACCAGATATCAAAGATAACCGGAGTAGCGGTGGCGGCCGGTGGATTCGGTAATTCAGATTGCGATCAATGCGAATCCCATCTTTATTACAGTTCAAGGAGACTGAATCAAAGCCATTTTACTTCGCGGTACCAATCGACAGTCTGCTTAATTCCGTCTTCCAGAGAAATATTCTGACGGAATCCGATTTCGTTCACAGCTTTGGTAACATCACAGGTCCAGTATTGCTGAACGAAGTCTCTGGCTTTCTCAATGTTAAAAGTGGCAGCTTTAGAGCTGAATAGGGAGAAAAATTCCGCAAATGCAGCAACTGTAAAAACTAAAAAGTGGGGTACACGAATAATCAGAGCCTTTCTATCCATAGCTTTTGAAATTACATTTCCTATTTGAATCCAATCGTAGTACTCCTGGGAACCGATAAAATAAGTCTGTCCAATTCCCCTATCACTTTCAGCAGCCAGAACCATTCCGTCCACAAGGTCCTTTACATGGATAAGATTAACGAGCTTCTTGTTGAATCCGATCAATCCCATAAAACCATTCTGATAAGTCTTAAATACAAGATAGATTTCCGTATCTCTCGGACCGTAAACTGCAACAGCGCGTACAATACTTATTGGAAGTCGATCCATAAAAGAACGGGCTAGCAGTTCCTGAGAATATTTGCTATTTCCGTAACGTGTAATCGGATGCTCCTTTGTTGTTTCCGTACAAGGTTTACCGTCGAGAGACGGGCCGCATGCTGTCTGACTGCTTACTATCAGTACCCGTTTTATACCGGGATTAATTTCTACAAGGGCCTGCAGAAGAGTTCGGGTAGCTTCCACGTTTCCTTTAATATACTCTTCATTAGTTTTTGCCTTTACTACACCCGCAACATGATAAAGGTAGTTAGCATCTTTAAGAACTTCTTTAAGAGATTCCTTATCAAAAAGTCCGCAGTCGATAATTTCAACATTCTTACCTTGCAGCCATTTTTTTGAACTTGTTTTCCTTAAAATGCATTTAACATGGTGACCCTGTTCAAGGAGTTTATCGACGAGATGACTTCCTACAAAACCTGAGGCCCCAGTAACAACAGAAATAATTTTTGGATTCATATTACTATTAAATTAGATATTTTGTTTATATTGTTAAGGTTATTTACAAAACCTGCTAAATAATTTTCATTAAGATATAAAAAATTAAGGACGAAAAATAATCCGGAGGGCTATTGGACTTATTCAATAAATGTCATGAATTTACACGGGCTGATGATATAAAAGCTCTGGGAGTTTATCCATATTTCCGACCAATCGAAGAAAATGAAGGTCCGGTTGTTCAGATAGAAGGACGTAAAATTGTAATGGCCGGTTCAAATAATTATCTGGGATTGACTGCTCACCCGAAAGTAAAGGAAGCCGCATTAAAAGCAATTGAGAAGTACGGGACAGGATGCTCGGGTTCAAGGTATTTAACGGGAACACTTGATCTTCATATTGAACTTGAGGAAAGACTTGCAAAATTTTTCAGTGCTGAATCCGTTCTACTATACAGTACCGGGTATCAGACTGCGCAGGGAATTATTCCTACTCTTGTGCAAAGAGGTGAATATGTTATTTCAGACCGCGATAATCATGCATGTATTGTGGCCGGACAAATTATGGCCAAGGGAGCAACAGCGAGTCTCGAAAGGTACAAACATATGGATCTTAACGACCTTGAGCGGGTTCTAAAAAAGATTCCGATCGATGCCGGAAAGTTAGTTGTGAGTGACGGTGTTTTCAGTACCGGCGGAGGAATTGTGGACCTTCCTCATCTCGTTGCTCTTGCAAAAAAATACAATGCAAGAATCCTGATTGACGATGCTCATTCAGTCGGAGTAATCGGCAAAGGAGGAAGAGGCACCGCAAGCGAATTCAATTTAGAAAAAGAAGTCGATCTGACGATGGGAACCTTCAGCAAAACATTTGCATCTTTAGGCGGTTTTGTTGCAGGACCTGAAAGGGTTATAAATTATCTTAAACATCATTCACCTGCACTTATTTTCAGCGCATCGCCAACTCCAGCTTCCGTTGCCGCAGCTCTTGCCGCTCTTGATATATTGGAACAGGAACCCTGGCGTGTTGATAAATTGATCAGAAATGCCGCAAAAGTAAGAAACGAGCTGCAAGCTGCCGGTTTCAATGTACCGGACGGAAGGACTGCAATTGTTCCAGTAATTGTTGGTGACGACCAACTTGCATTTACGATGTGGAAAATGCTATATGAATCAGGGATTTTTGTCAATGTATTCATATCTCCCGGAGTACCGCAGGGAAGACAAATGATGAGAACATCCTACATGTCTACACATGAAGATGAGCATCTCGATTATATTATCGATACATTTAAAAAGATCGGTAAAGAACTCGGTCTGATCCAATAAATATTCCGCGGGCAGATCACTTGAAGATCTGCCCCCTCAAAAAGGACTTATGGATAAAGTTCATATCGAAACAGTATCCTCAAGAAAAGATCTACTTGAATTCATCAAATTCCCCTGGCAGATTTATAAAGACGACAAGTATTGGGTTCCGCCTCTTATTTACGACAGAAAAAAAATCCTTGATAGAAACAACCACCCATTCTACCAGCATGCTGAAGCTGAGTTTTTTATTGCCAGACGAAACGGTAAACCGGTGGGTAGAATTGCAGCTATTAAAAACGATCTTCATAATAAATATCATAATGATAAAGTCGGATTTTTCGGATTTTTTGAATCGATTAATGACCAGTCGGTAGCCGACTCCCTTTTTGATGCAGCAAGAAACTGGCTGAAAATGAGAGGCTTGACCGATATGCGCGGGCCGGCAAATCCTTCCTCCAACGATGAATACGGAATGTTGATTGAGGGATTTGATGACGAGCCCCGTATTCTGATGAGTTATAATCCAAGATACTATCCGTTACTTTGTGAGAATTACGGTTTAAAGAAGGCAAAGGATCTTTATGCATATAAGCTCGAAAATCAAAAAGTAACGGGTTCAGATAAACTGAGACGCGTTGCTGAAATTGCACAGAAGAGATCAGGAATTAAAATTTCCCCGATCATTATGAAGGATTTTAAAAGAGAAATTGAAAAAATAAAATTTGTCTACAACAATGCCTGGGCTCCAAACTGGGGATTTGTGCCGATGACAGATCCAGAGATTGATGTCATGGCTAAAGAATTGAAACCGCTTGTTGAACCCTCTCTTCTGCTTTTTGGAGAAATTGACAATAAGATAGTAGGTTTCGCATTAGTATTGCCTGATTACAATTATATTTTTAAACAGATGAACGGAAGACTATTTCCGTTCGGTATAATTAAACTCCTAACTCAGAAGAAAAAAATTAAATGGTCAAGGATCCTAACTCTCGGGATAATTCCCGAATATCAGAAACGGGGTCTGGATGCGGTTTTTTACTGGGAAATTGTTCAACGTGCCGCAATGAATGGGATTTTTCTTGGCGAAGCTAGCTGGATTCTTGAAGATAACGATATGATGAACCGAGGTGCCGAGACGATGAACGGCGAGATCTACAAGAAATACCGGATCTACGAAATACCTGTCTAACCGCTCAGATTAACCAGAAAACTATTTAAATGCCTCGTCATATTTTGAAATATGCGAAGCGTCGATCTTCTTTAGGATATTAAAAATATTCTTATCGGAATAATCCTTCAGATACTCAACAAACTCGCCCGCCTTGGCATCGAAGAAAACTTTAAGAAATACACTTCTGGGATCGATCTGTTCCTTTGCTTTTTCAAGATTCAGAATCAGTTTTATAATATTAGTCTGTGCTTCAGCTTTAGTTTCAGGCGAATGAAATATATCCAACCCGTTGTAGTGATAATCAAAAATATCCTGGCGTAGCTGCTGATACTTTGCATTAAGAAGGTTTTCGGCAAGCCCTCGGCGGTTGTAGGCTGTACTTTTAGTCTGCCATCCTTCCGAGAAAGCGCTGCTGGCGCCTCTCACACAAAGATCGAGAGCTTTAGAGAAATATTCGGAACCTCCGAGGCGATAATAGGAGTCGAGATCGAAACCGATTATAATATAAGCGTAGTAATCGAGCAGACTGGTTAGAGGATCGAAATCTGTCTGATTAAAATACATTGCCTGATTTCTTTCGTACTTAAAGTTCCAGCCGTTATCCATAATATTCAGCATAAGTGAGCTTCGGGGAGTTCCTTCAATGACGCGCTGACTGGCGACAACGATCTGAGCACTGTAGGAGAGTTCATCCGACGAGCCGGTAAAGAAAATATTGAAATTGCATTTAATTTTATCTCCTTCCCAGTTCTGCCGTGTAAATTTGTTATTATTCAAATAATCCCTTACCTGGGTCGCAAAATTAATCAATCTGTCTTTTGCAGCTACAGGCAACTGTTCATAAGTTACATTAACGGTAGCATCCAATTCCTGTGAGTAGACTTTTTGAGCAAACACGAGTAAAATGACTGCCAGGGCGATGAATTTTTTCATAAAAACCACTTTTGTTTTTTTCAAAATATGTAATTGATATATTTATTACAATCATTTAAATTTCAATCCGTGAAAAGGCAATTAATTATATTGCTTTTTTTACTCGTTAGTTGGTCCCAAAGTTTCAGCCAGTACCACCCCGGCACCCGTCAAATTGCTCTATCTCACTCGGATATTTCATTCAGCACCGATGCATTCTCTGTTTTCAACAATCCTGCAGGATTAACTTTCCTAAAAGAACGGGTGGTTGGATTCTATTATTCGCCTTCCCTATTCGGGCTGAGTGAACTTTCATTGGCTTCCTGTGCATATTCAGAGAATTTCCAATTCGGGTCTTTAAGCGCAGGTGCAATAATTTATGGATTCGAATTATACAGAGAGACAAATTTAGCATTCGGTTTCAGTAAAAATATTTCACAAAATATTTCCATTGGATTAACATCAATCTATAATCATTTCTCAATTCAAAATTACGGTTCCAATAGTGTCTTTACATTTAATCTAGGCTGCATCGCAGAATTATCGAAATCTATTAAGATCGGTTTACTTGTTGAAAATATTACCCGCAGTTCGATAAGTAAAGAAGAAGATCAGATTCCGGTTACTTTCAATTCAGGAATCGGTTATAAGACAAATGACTATGTAAAATTTTATTTCAACCTTCGAAAGGAACTCCACTATAATCCGACTTTTAGTTTCGGCGCCGAGATTTCACTTATAGATTTTCTGATGCTGAGATTGGGAGCTTCAAATGAACCGGATATTTTTACAGGAGGATTCGGAATTAAATATTCATTTGTACAGGCAGAATATGCGGTCATTTCACATCCGGAACTGGGATTCAGTCATCAATTCGGGATAATAGTAAGTTTTTAAAATAAACTATAATGAAATTTTTGCACTTCATAATTTTTCTTCTGTTAATTACAATTAATTCAATTGCACAGCAAAAAGATTCGCTCCGTAATGAAGATATAATCGGCGAACTGCTTGAAGAAGCGACAATAGACATAGAGGACTCGCAGATTTATGATACAATAGAATATTTAATGCAAAACAGAATCGACATCAATAAAGCAACTATCGGGGATATAGTTAACATTCCCTTTATTGACATCAATACTGCCGCTTCGATTATAAAAGCAAGGAAATTAAAAGGATGTATAAACAATCTGGATGACTTACGAAATATTGATGGGATAGATCTGGAAATAATAGACAGGATCAGTCCGTTTATAACATTTTCAACAGATGAGAGAAATTCAATTATTGAGAATATATCAAATCTGTTTACTGATCTGAATTTGATTTACAGATTCAGGGTTGAACAGGATCTTCAATTACGCGATGGTTTTCGGTCGGATAAGTTTCCCGGTCCCAGGCAAAAAATATATAACAGGTTAAGATTAAACGGGTCGAACAGGTTTAACGCTGGAATACTGATTGAAAAAGATCCGGGTGAAAAATCGATTTACGATTTTAATTCATATTTTGTAAGAGTAAATAACCTTCTCTTCTTCGACCAGATAATCGCAGGCGATTTTCTCTTGAATTTCGGTCAGGGTCTTGCATTATGGGGACCATACGCATTCAGCAAAGGGACTCAGGCAACCGGGACATTCTCACGTGGGGGAAGTTTCGGGAGCGTCTACTCAAGCGCCGATGAAAATCAGTTCTTCAGAGGAATAACCGCCTCAATAAAACTGGGACCTCTATTCATAACACCTTTTTATTCATCTCTCAATAAAGATGCCTCTATAGACACAATTACCGGGAATATATCTTCATTAATAAATGACGGATACCACCGGACAGAAACAGAACTAAAGAAAAAGGATAAGGTAAACGAGAAAATTTTTGGTGCGGCTATTGATATTAATTTTGATCAGGATAGAAGCCTCGGCTTTTTATTCTATAATTCAAATTACAGTAATCCTTTTAGAAGCGATAATTATTTCAACCTTCCTGGAAGAAGATTCAATTATTTGTCAGTTTATTTTTCAACTCTGTTCTCGCCCTTGTTAGTGAGCGGAGAAATAGCTTCAGAATTAAAAACAATCACTTCGGTTTTCTCGGCACAGATTTACATTGATAAAAATATTTCCTTTATGATATCCTACAGAAATTTTCCTTCAGATTATTTCAATATCTACGCAAACAGTTTTGGTGAAAAGAAAAATGCATGTAATGAATCGGGCTTTTATACGGGGATACGGGTCAGAACCGGTTACGGTACCTTCAATCTTTATTACGACCAATTCAGGTTTCCGGTTGCTTCGCGTAATTACCCATTTTCCTCAACCGGGAACGACTTCTTATTTTACTACACGAACAAAATATTTTCGAACACGGAACTGAAGATTAAATTCAAAAGGGAGAGTAAGGATTCGGACGAGATAATTGAGAACAGATACCAGCTTATAAGAAATATAAATACTAATATCAGAACAGAGATTGAATTAAGCACCGAAAATAGAATCCGAATAAAAACACGTTTTGAATTCGTTAGTGCAAAAGTCCCGGTGCTTCACATTTCGGAAAAAGGTTACCTTCTCTTTCAGGAAATAAGATTAATTCCTGTTACTGATCTCAACATAGATTGCCGGTTAATTTTCTTCAGGACCGATTCATACTTATCACGTATCTATCAATTTGAAAACGAACTGCCCGGGAAGATGACCAATCCGGCATTATCCGGAGAAGGCATGAAGTGGTATTTGCTTATCCGTTACAGAACAAATTGGGGTTTCTCCATATCATTCAAATATTCCGAATTATATCAGCCGGATAAACTCAGCCTGGGAAGCGGCGATATGGAAATTCATGGTCCGCTTGACAATAAATTAAGTTTACAGGTCGACTTTAATTTTTGAACAGGCTTTTTAATCCTTCCGGAATTGCTTGCCAAATAACCCTTTAGTCTCTAAGTTGCAGATGCAAATTTCTAAACAATAAGGATAAATAATGAGAACTATTGTCGCACTTCCAGGAGATGGTATTGGAAAAGTAGTTTTACCGGAAGCAATAAGATTATTGGAAGCTGCCGGTTTCAAGGCAGATTATGTATGGGGTGATATCGGCTGGGATTTCTGGTGCAAGGAAGGAAACGCATTACCGCAAAGGACGATCGATTTAATTGAAAAACACAGGATTGCTCTTTTCGGAGCAATTACAAGCAAACCGAAGGATGCGGCCGAAAAAGAACTCGATCCCTCACTTCAAGGTAAAGGATATGTCTATTTTTCACCAATTGTTTCACTGAGACAGAAATTCAATCTTGATATCTGCATCCGTCCCTGCATCTCTTTCAAAGGTAATCCTCTCAATTTTATAAGACGGGATTCGGGTTCGGGATTCGAAGAACCTTTAGTAAATGCAGTTATCTTCAGACAGAACACAGAGGGACTTTACGCAGGAGTTGAATGGACCAACCCTCCCAAAGTAGTCCGCGATGCATTTGAAACTAACTCAAAGATGAAAGCTTTTAAGGATGTACCCAGTGAAGAGATGGCAATCTCAACGAGAATAGTAACCAGGAAAGCGAGCGAAAGAATAATCCGGGCGGCATTTGAATATGCCAGAAAATACGGCTATACGAATGTAACTCTTTGCGAAAAACCGAATGTATTAAGAGAGACATCCGGAATGATGTTTAAAATTGCAAAACAGATTTCGAAGGAATACCCCGGTATCGCACTATGGGATACTAATATAGACGCACAGATGATGTGGCTTACCAAAAATCCGGAGGAATACGGTGTGATAGTAGCCGAGAATATGTTCGGGGATATAATTAGCGACGGATTTGCCGGATTGATAGGCGGACTCGGATTTGCATGCAGCGCAAATCTGGGGGATCAGTACGCAGTATTTGAACCTACACACGGAAGCGCGCCTAAATACGAGACGCTCACTCCATCAATTGTAAATCCGATTGCGATGTTCATGAGCGCCGTAATGATGCTCGATCATATTGGCGAAAATGAAATTGCTCAAAGAATAAAAAATGCAATCGCACGCGTTGTTGAAGAAGGAAAAGTAAGGACATATGATATGATGAAATTAAAAGGCGGTCCGGATGTTTTTAAAAATGGTGCCGCTACAACAGAACAGATGACAGACGCAGTAATATCGAAACTTTAATCCGACATTTTAATGAGGCAGAGGTGTAGTAAGCATAAATAGTTGTTCCAATAGCTTTTTATATCTCTCCTCAAAATTTAATTAGAGAGGAAATTCCATGAGCGGGATAATAATAATTCTTTTTGCCATGGTTGCATTCGGATTTGCCTACCGTTATTACGGAGGATTTATAACCCGCAAGTTAAGCGTCGATAATAAAAACCAGACACCCTCCCACACTATGTACGATGGTGTGGATTACTGCCCGGCGAAGACACCTGTTTTAGTTGGCCACCATTTCGCTTCGATTGCCGGAGCGGGTCCGATAGTTGGCCCCATAATCGCGGCAAGTTTCGGATGGATACCGGTTTATGTCTGGATAATTTTCGGCGCAATATTTATCGGTGGCGTTCACGATTATACTTCAATAGTAGCTTCAATCCGCCACAAAGGAAAATCGATAGGGCAGATTATCGACCGTTACATCGGTCATAACGGCAAGAAGTTATTTCTTCTCTTTGCCTGGGCCACATTAATTCTGGTTATTGCGGTTTTCATGCTTATTGTTGCGAGTACATTCGCAAGCATTCCCAGCTCTGGCACTTCCTCACTACTTTTTATTCTGCTAGCTGTAGCATTTGGCCTTACCGTTTACAGGTACAAAGCGCCGTTATGGTTATCATCGGTTATAGGAGTAGCGCTTCTTTTCTTCTGCATTTACCTTGGGAATATTTTTCCCCTTCAATTAAGCAGCCAGGTATGGATCTATATACTAATCGGATACATTTTTGTTGCATCAGTTACACCTGTCTGGATTTTATTACAACCAAGGGATTATCTTAATTCATTTTTCTTATATGCACTGATGATCGGGGGAATAGCTGGACTTTTCTTTACAATGCCGGAAGTACACCTGGCTCCGGTAACAAATTTTAACATTGACAAACTAGGATTTCTATTCCCTGCTCTTTTTGTTACCGTTGCATGTGGTGCAATCAGCGGATTTCATTCAATAGTTGGTAGCGGAACAACTTCCAAACAGCTTGACAAGGAAAAAGATGCAAGAGTTGTAGGTTACGGCAGTATGCTTATTGAAGGGATACTTGCAGTGCTTGCTTTATTATCGGTTGCGTCATTAGATCAGCAGCATTTTCTTGAACTCCTTGAGACCAAAGGAGCCGTAGCTGCATTTTCAATAGGAGTTGCAAACTTCATACATAATATTCCCTTACTTGGAATTTCGACGGAAGTTGCAACAAATTTTGCCGCACTTGCAGTGTCCGCATTCGCACTTACAACCTTAGATACTGCAACTAGATTGGCCCGGTTTTCATTCCAGGAATTCTTTGAAGTCAAAGATAAAAAAGAGCAAAGTATTTTAGTTAGGAACCGATATGTTGCAACAACAATAACGGTAGCATTCGGTGCGGCTCTTACATTCAGCGGACAGACTATGTCGATCTGGCCGGTATTCGGTAGTGCCAACCAGTTATTAGCGGCAATTGCTCTACTGGCAATTACTGTCTGGATTGCCAATATGAAACTCAATTATTCATTTACTGTTTACCCGATGATCTTTATGTTCGCCGTAACTTTAACGGCGCTTGCTACTCTTTTTTATACAAACATCAATAGCAATAATTATGTCCTTTCATTGATCTCTGTACTTCTTTTTGTTCTTGCACTTATACTGGTTTATCAGGCTTATATGGTATTAAGAAAAAACAATAGTGAAACTATCCCCGCTAAATAAAAGGAAAAGAAATGTTAATTGAAGAAGTTAAAAAACTCTGGCCGGAATTAAACTTGATTAAAGACGATTCATTAAGAGAAAAAACGCTGAACGCATGGGTTTACGCAATTAAGAACTCAGTCCTTACACCGGAAGATCTCGAAGTAATTCCTTTCTCACTTCTTATTACGGATTGCAACGTATCATTTATGAATCATAAACGAACCTGTGTTCAATTAGCTGTAGAAATAGCTAACCGAATGAAAGAGAATTTCGGAAATTCGATTACTATTAACATGGATTATCTGATTGCCGGCGCAATTTTAATTGACGTGGGTAAACTTATAGAATACGACAAAGTAAACGGAAAGCTTACTACGAGCCATGCGGGGAAACTTCTCCGTCATCCTTTCAGCGGAGTTGCAATTGCCGACCGTTTCGGTCTACCCCCTGAAGTTCTTCATATCATAGCATATCATTCTAAAGAAGGGGATCTCGGAAAAAGATCGGTTGAATCGATAATTGTTCATCACGCGGATTTCGTTTCTTTTGAACCTTTTAAAGCGTGAGTCGGGGAGAGTAAGGATTGATTCACAAAATGAAATTTCCCTGCTTCAAGAATATTGTTGCTGCTGGGATAAAATTAAAATCGGAGAATTACTAAATCGTGTTTTCGCTGTGCTGTTAAAAAAGCTAAAAATGTATTCAAATTAAATTTTCGTCTTCCATATGATATTTCACCTTTAACGGAGAATTGAATGAACCAGACTTTAATTGAAAAAATCGCACAGAAATTTGCTTACGGATTACACAATAATCAGAAAATCCACGCGGGTGATTATATATCAATAAAGCCGGCTTATGTAATGACGCACGACAATACAGGTGCGGTAATTCCGAAATTCAAAAGCATCGGTGCAACAAGACTTTTTAATCCCCGCCAGGTTGTATGCACACTCGATCATGATATCCAGAATAAAGATGAAAAAAACCTTGCCAAGTACAGAAAAATAGAAGAGTTTGCTAAATCGATGGGTGCAGATTTTTATCCCGCAGGCCGGGGTATTGGTCATCAGATTATGTGCGAGGAAGGATATGCATGGCCTGGTACAATGGTAGTTGCATCTGACAGTCATTCCAATATGTATGGCGGATTAGGGTGCCTCGGTACTCCGATAGTCCGGACCGACGCCGCTGCAATCTGGGCCACCGGAAGAACTTGGTGGCAGGTCCCTCCTATTGCAAAAGTTGAGTTAAAGGGAAATCTGAATAAAGGAGTCACAGGCAAGGATGTGATAATCGCCTTGTGCGGCTTTTTCAATCATGACGAAGTATTGAATCATGCAATCGAATTTACAGGCGAAGGTGTAAAATTTCTGTCGATTGACCAGAGATTAACCATTGCCAACATGACTACGGAATGGGGCGCGATGGCAGGTCTCTTCCCGATTGATGATGTGACTCTTAATTGGCTGAAAGAGAGAGCCGGTAAAGTAGCTTCACGGGGTCTGGAAGGAGTTCCTTCAGATACAGATGGTAACGGGAAGCATCCGCGTATGAACCAGATCAGAATTAATGAATTGGAGAATGAAATTCCGGAACTGGAACCTGATCCGGATGCATTCTATGCAAAAGTCCTAACATTCGATTTAACCAGTGTGGAACCTCACGTATCCGGTCCGAACACGGTTAAGACGATGAGCCCGGTTTCAGAGATAAAAGACAAACAGCTGAAAATCCAGAAAGCTTATCTTGTATCCTGCGTGAATTCGAGAGTTGATGATATTGCAGAAGCCGCTGAAGTTTTACGCGGTAAGAAGATTGCCGAAGGAGTTAAATTCTATATTGCTGCGGCTTCGAGTGAAGTGCAGTCCGAAAGTGAAAAACGGGGCGACTGGCAGACACTACTCGATTCAGGGGCAATTCCGCTTCCGCCGGGATGCGGCCCATGCATTGGAATGGGAACAGGACTATTAGAAGACGGTGAAGTGGGAATCTCTGCAACAAACAGAAATTTCAAGGGGAGAATGGGATCTCCGAATGCACAGGCATATCTGGCTTCTCCCGCAGTCGTTGCCTCCTCCGCACTGAATGGCTTCATTACTTATGATTACACTCAACCTCACGGTAATTTAATTGGTGAGATTAAGATCAATTCAAGAACCTCTTCGGTAAAAGAACCGGTTCAGACAATTGATGGATTCCCCTCTTCACTGGAAGGTGAACTTATATTCTGTCATCAGGATAATCTTAACACAGATGGAATTTACCCCGGCAAATACACATACCAGGATGATATGACGCCAGAACAGCAAGCGGCAGTAGTGATGGAAAACTATGATCCTGAATTTGGAAGAATCGTAAAAAAGGGAGACCTGCTGGCAGGCGGATTTAACTTCGGTACTGGAAGTTCGAGAGAGCAGGCAGCAACCGCATTAAAATATAAAGGAATTCAGCTTGTTATTGCAGGTTCATTCAATGAAACTTACAAAAGAAATGCGCTTAACAACGGGTATCTTTTAATAGAATGTCCTGAACTTATTAAAAATCTAAAGAGCAAATTCGGTACAGAAAAATTAACAGTAAAAACCGGTATTAGAGCAGTGATTGATTTTGCTAAATCAATTTTGTCTGCCGATGGAACAGAATATCCAATTGATCCGGTTGGTATTGCAGCTCAGGAGCTTATTGTTTCGGGCGGATTGGAAAACTGGGTTAAGAAGAATTTAAGCTGATAAAAAATCATAAGACATTTTATCTAATCGTTTTTTATATCATATTTATTAGTGTTTCTTTACGAATTTGTGATTAGCAAATAGCTTTTGAGCCGGCAAAAGAATAATTTTGTTTCAGTTAAAAATTGAATTGTTAATGCTTGCAGATAGAATAAATACAGAAAGAGAATTTTTCCCCTTCCTCAACTTTCCTAAGATTTTCGAAACCAACTGGCAGAACAAATAACCTTTTTTCACATTTTAATTTATAAGGATAACCACAATGGAGAAGTCCATCTCGCGCGTTATTTCTGAGTTTGCAGTTAACCTGAAATATGAAGATTTACCAAAAGAGGTAATAAATGAAGTAAAAAGATATTTATACGATTCCATAGGATGTGCATTCGGAGCTTACGGAACTAAAGATGTAAACATCATCCGGGATATATTAAAAAACACCGGTGGACGAAAAGAATCCACTGTAATAGCATTCGGTGATAAAATTCCTGCAGTGAATGCAACTCTAGTAAATTCTTTAATGATCCGTTCACTCGATTTCAATGATATTTACTGGAAAGAGGATCCCTCGCATCCATCCGATATAATACCAGCCGCGTTATCGGCAGCGGAAATGGTCGGCGCTACAATGAAGGATGTAATTGTTGCGATTGTACTTGCCTATGAATTCGAACAGAGACTCTGCTTATTTGCCAAACCGGGAATACGGGAACGGAAGTGGCACCATGCAACTTTAACTCAATTCGTATCCCCCATCGTTGCCGGTAAAATACTCGGCTTGAATGTCGATCAGATGGTAAATGCAATCGGAATAAGCGGTTCTCATAATCATACCATCGGATGCCCCACTGCCGGCAGGCTGACAATGATGAAGAATACAGTTGATCCGATGGCTGTACAGAGCGGTGTCTTTGCTGCTTTGATGGCTAAGAGAGGTTATTCAGGTACCGAAAAAGTATTCGAAGGTAAAGAAGGATTCATGGATTGCTTCGGCGGCTGGAATGCTAAAGAGGAAAAACCGGAACCGGTAATCATGAAAGGCCGCGAAGGAGAATCCGAATGGAGCTGGGATATTGATGCTCTAACAGGAGGTCTAGGAAAAAGCTGGAAAATTCTTGAGTGCAGCATGAAAGCCTTCCCCACCGAAGCGTTAACACATACTCATATTTCAGCCACTCTTAAAACCATTATTAATCACGATATAAATTATGATCAGATTGACAGAGTAACAGTAACAACAATTGCGCGAGCATGCGACATACTTTTCGATCCTCACAAATACAGACCGGAATCCAGGGAGACAGCCGATCATTCACTTCCATACTGTATTGCAGCAGCTATTGTTGACCGTAAAATCACAACTCAATCCTTCAGCGACGAAAAGCTGAAAGACCCGCGTATATGGAATGTGATCGATAAAATCAAGGGTGAAGCTTCTCTGGAATTCGAAAAGATGTTCCCAGCCAAACAGCCGTCGAAAGTTAAAATAAGAACTATTGACGGAAGAGAATATTCAGAATACCTTGAATATCCGAAAGGTGATCCGCGTGAACCGATGTTGATGGAAGACCTCGACAATAAATTTATAGCGCTCTCATCCGGGTTATTAAATGCAAAAGAGCAAAAGAAGATTAAAGAGATTATCTTTAACTGTGAAATACTTCCGGTTCAAAAATTTATGAATTCTCTGGTGTTGAAGAAGAAACCGGTAAAGAAAAAAAATTATTCTGTTAAAAAGGTGAAAAATGCAAAACTTAAAAAGAGCAGGCGCGGGAAAACAAGGAGATAAAGTAAGATCCGATTGTTATATCGAGATAGAATTAACAAAATCGGGCGGGATTGAATCGTCCCTCCAAAGTAAAGTTGATTCTATGTACGGCGAGACTATTAACGATCTTATGATAACGATGAGCGATTTCTTCGGTCTTAAGAATGCATTAATAAAGACAACTGATTATGGAGCACTTCCATTTACAATTGCCGCCCGTTTCGAAGCGGCTTATAAAAAACTCTTTCCGGAGGATCAGAAAGAATTCCTACCGGAGTTCAATAAAAAAAATCTGTACGGGTCATCACGTGACAGGTTACGAAGAAGCCGGCTCTACCTTCCTGGCAATGAACCGAAGTTTTATCCTAACGCAGGGCTTCATAACTCCGACGGAATAATTCTTGACCTTGAGGATAGTGTTGCTCCATCCGAAAAGGATGCTGCTAAATTTCTTGTCAGGAATGCATTATGCGCAGTTGATTTTTACGGCGCCGAAAGGATGGTTAGAATAAATCAGATTCCGCGGGGACTTGATGATCTCCATTACGTTATTCCTCATAATGTTCACGTTATTTTAATTCCCAAGTGCGAATCCGCTCAAACTGTCCTGGATGTAGAGGATGAGATCAACCTTATTAAAAACAGCAGGGATATAAATTCCGAAATATTTCTTATGCCGATAATTGAGAGCGCACTCGGTGTTGTAAAAGCATTTGAGATAGCAACAGCATCCGATAAAGTTTGCGCGCTCGCAGTCGGATTGGAAGATTATACTGCTGATCTGGGAGTTGAAAGAACTATGGAAGGTAAGGAGAGTTTTTACGCACGTTCTGCAATCATAAACGCCGCCCGGGCAGCGGGTATACAGGCAATTGATACGGTCTTCTCGGATGTTAATGATATGGAAGGACTGAGAGCTAGTGTTATTGAAGCAAAGTCACTCGGATTCGAAGGCAAAGGTTGTATTCATCCCCGTCAGGTTCAGGTTGTTCACGAGGCGTTTGCACCTACAGAAAAAGAAATAGAACGTGCGAAGAAAATTATTATAGCGTTTAATGAAGCCGAGAAAAAAGGACTTGGAGTTGTTGCTCTTGGAAGTAAGATGATCGATGCACCTGTTGTTAAAAGAGCCCGGCATACAATTGAACTCGCAATATTAAACGGTTTATTAAAGACCAACTGGGCTGACAGCAATTGAATATGAAAACCAAACTATTATCAATACTATTGACTAAAAAGATGAAACTGACAAAAAACTCCGCAGACAGATTTGTTCCTATCGAGGTTAATGGCCAAAAGCAGATTCCTTTTAAAGGCATCGGTAAACATAAACCTGACGGAAGGAGAGCAAATCCTTCAATAAAATCCTGTGCAGATTATCCCGGGGACGGAAATAAGATTGTAAAAAATCTTAGAGAGGCACTAAAGAGAGCAGGATTAAAAGACGGGATGACAATTTCCACTCATCACCATCTCAGGAACGGAGATACAATTGCCAATAATATTTTTGATGCCGCACATTCACTCGGAGTAAAAAACTTAAGATGGTTTCCGTCTGCCTCATTCCCCTGTCATTCTCATCTGCTCCGGTATCTTACCGACGGCACAATTCACCACATTGAAGGAAGCATGAACGGTCCTCTCGGTAAATTCACAAGTGAAGGTAAGATGAAGGGAACGGGAATACTCCGTTCTCACGGCGGCAGGTACCAGGCGATTCAGGACGGTGAAGTTCATATTGATATAGCAGTAATAGCAGCGCCAACTGCCGATCCGTTCGGAAACGCGAACGGTGTGCAGGGCAAATCGGCTTGCGGCGGACTCGGTTTCGCTCTCGCGGATTCCGAGTATGCGGATAAAGTAATTGTTGTAACAGATAACCTGGTTTCTTTCCCGTGTGTTCCATGGCAGATTCAGGGTAATAACGTAGACTATGTTGTGGAAGTCGATTCTCTCGGCGATCCTTCTAAAATAGTGAGCGGAACAACTGAAATGACTAAGAGCCCGGACCGGCTCTTAATAGCCGAATACATCGCAAAGTTTATGGATGAGGCCGGAATTGTTAAGGAGGGATTTTCATATCAGGCAGGAGCCGGCGGTATAAACCTTGCGGTAATTCTTTTCCTTAAAGAGATTATGAAAAGAAAAGGTGTGAAGGCGAGATTTATAAGAGGCGGTTCAACTAAATACCTTGTCGAATTACTAAAGGAAGGATTAGCAGATTATATTCTTGACGGCCAGACTTTCGATCTGGATGCCGTGATCTCGATGCGTGATAACGCGAATCATGTTATGACAACTCCGTTTACAAGCTACAATTATCACAGTAAAGGGAATTTTGCATCAATAGTTGACGCGGCCATTCTCGGAGCTACTGAGGTTGATATTAATTTCAACGCAAATGTTGTAACTCATTCCGATGGTTACCTGCTGCACGGAATAGGAGGATGGCAGAATTGCCTCTTCTCTAAATGCACTATACTTGCCGTCCCATCTTTCAGGGACAGGATTCCTGTTATACTTGATGAAGTGACCACACTTTGCGGACCAGGTGAATTAATAGACGTAATTGTAACCGAGAGGGGGATTGCTATTAATCCGCGCAGAAAAGATCTAATCGAAGCTACAAAGAATTCAAAACTTCCGATCCGTTCAATTAAAGAGATTCAGAAGGAAGTTTATGAAATTTGCGGCGGCCCCCCTGCTAAACCGAAAATAGACAAAGAGCGGATAGTTGCAGTTGTGAAATGGGTTGATGGGACATTACTTGATACTATTTATAAGTTGATTGGATAAATAAAATAGTCTTAGCTGATCTCACGATTAACTAAGACTATTAATTACAGATATTCAGCTTTTAATTCTGTTTTCTTTCTTTTCTCTTTCTGAAATAGTTTTTCACTTTTTCGCCTGCATGCTCAAATATTACATAAACTACCGGAACAACAATAAGAGTTAAGAGAGTTGTAGCCGACAGCCCTCCGATAACAGCTCTGGCAAGAGGAGACCATGTTTCTGCGCCTTCTCCCATTTCAATTGCCAGGGGAACCATACCCAGAATTGTAGTTAAAGCAGTCATTAGTACCGGCCTCATTCTTGCTTTACAGCCGAACTCAACAGCTTCCAGCAATTCCATTCCTTTTCTTCGCTGTTGATTGATATAATCAACAAGAACAATTCCGTTATTAACCGCAATACCTACCAGCATGACAACACCTACCAGGGCCATAACGCTGAATGTTGTTCCTGTTATAGCAAGAAATATAACAACCCCAATGATTGAAAGAGGAACCGTAAACATAATTATCAAAGGATCCACAAGAGATTCGAATTGAGATGCCATTATCATGTAGACAAGAATTATAGCAGCAAGGAACGCAAGAGCTAAATAGAAAAACGCTTCCTGCTGATCTTCAGCCGTACCGCCAATCAAAACCTGGTATTCGGACGGGACCGGAGTTTCTTCAATTATTCTTTCTATCCGGTCAACTGCAGCAGAAAGATCGATTCCGGATAATCCGCATCCGACTGATACATAGCGGCTCTGATTCTCGCGGAAAATAGTAGGGCTCGACTGCTCTTCAGTAATTTCAGCAACATCCTTCAATTTTATTCTGCCGCCGGACGGTAATGCTAGTTCTAATTGTTCGAGAGATTCCTTTCTGTTTCTGTATTCCTTATCGAACCGAACATAGACATCATATTCATCACCCTGTTCTCTGTAATGGGATGCCACCCTTCCCTGAATTGCAGTAGAGATATTTCCTGCCACCTGTACAGTCGATAAGTTATAGAAGTTGAGCAGATCTTTATTCAAATGAACCTGAAGTTCAGGAGTTGTCTCTTTTGTATTGAGAGAAATATCGACGAGACCCTCAACCTTTTCCATTTTCGATTTAAATTCATTGGCAATCGCCTTTGCGCCCGCCACATCAAATCCTATTACTTTTACCTCAATATCTTTCTCCGTTGTAAAAGCACCGCCCTCCTGGAATATGTAGGTCACTCCAGGCAAAAGATCAAATTTTTTCCTTAGGCTATCCTGAATTTCAAACTGTGATTTCTGCCTTATACTGCGCGGTTTCAGTTTTAGAAACAATTCAAGCGTACTCGAAGTTGTTCCAAATGCGCCAATCCCTTCCCTCTCACCATAAAAAATCGAGACCGATTCAAAATCCTCTTTTGCGACTACATCCTTAATAATATCCTCAATTTGATAAGCATAAACCCTCGTCTGTTCTATCGGTGTTCCCGAAGGTGATTCGAGAATTACATTTATCAATCCCTGGTCCGACTTCGGAAGAAATTCCCCGCCGAGTAAAGTTGCCAGTCCAATAGAAAGTATCAATAATCCAGTAACAGAGAACATCACTGTTTTTTTATGGTTCAGCGACCAGTGAAGAATTAATCTGTATTTCTCTGTTAGATCTGAGATCCATTGGCCGATTCTATCTTTAAACCTGGAAAAGCGGTTCTCCTTTTTATTAACCTCGATATGAAGAATTTTTGCCGACATAAGAGGTACAAGAGTAATAGCAACGACAAGCGATACTAATAAGCTGAATGTAATTGTAAGGACCATATCTTTGAATAACTGACCGGTAATATTCGGTACAAACAGAACCGGGAGAAATACAGAAACTGTGGTTAGGGTTGATGAGGTAATAGCCATACCAACTTCCTGAGTACCAATATCCGCAGATTCATAAAGGTTCTTATCCATTTCCCTGTGGCGGTATATATTTTCAAGTACCACAATTGAGTTATCTACTAGCATACCGATCGCAAGAGCGAGACCAGCCATCGAAATTATATTAAGTGTAAGATTTGCGGCAAACATAACGGCAAAAGTCGTAATTACAGAGACAGGAATTGAAATTCCCATTATCAAGCTGCCGCGGAAATTCCTGAGGAAAAAATAGATTACAATAAACGCAAGAACGAATGCGATTATTGCGGTATTCTTAAGATTATTAACCGATTTAAGAATAAACTCGGCCTGATCCCACATCACAGATACTTTTGTTCCCTGGGGTAGTCTTGAAATAATATCCGGAATTGCCTCATTGACATGCCTGCTTGTCAAAACCGTATTTGCGTCGGACTGCTTCATAATAACAAGCATAATTCCTGCACCGTAATCGGACCTTACTTCATTAGTATTCTCTTTGAAGCCATCTTCAACAACGGCAACATCTTTGAGATATACCGGTATACCATTCCGATAAGTAACGATAGTGTTTTTAATCTGATCGAGAGAGGAATACTCGCTCATCACACGAAGGTTATACGTCTTGCTTGTTGTCTCTATTGTACCGGCAGGTTGTAATCCGCTTCCGAACTGAACAGTCTGAAGGACATCATTCGGAGATAAGTTGTATGAGGCAAGAAGGACCGGATTAATGTTTACATTTATTTGTCTCTGCTGCCCGCCCATTGTTTGAACGGAAGCTACTCCATTAACTCTTTCGAGTAAAGGTTCAATCTTCTCCTCGGATAATTTTCTTAATTCGGCCGGGCCGAGATAAGGAGAACTTATAGTAAGATAGCTGATCGGCATCATCGAGGGATCGAAAACGAATACTAATGGCTCAGTTGCGTCAGCCGGGAGATAATCCCTTATAAAATCGAGATTTTTTCTTATATCATTTTCCGCGATATTCATATCCGTGCCATACTTGAATTCAAGCATGACCATTGAAGTACCTTTGGAAGATTGCGAACTGACTTTTTCGATATTCTTAACGGAAGAGACAGCTTCTTCAATAGGTCGTGAAATCAGATTTTCGACATCCTCCGGGCTTACACCGACATAACTTGTAATAACACCGGCAAACGGGAATGTAATATCGGGGAAGAAATCGATTTTCAATTGAGAGAATGAGAAGAAACTGAAAAAGATTATCACGCCGTAAATCATTAAGAGTGTAATCTGCCTTTTAAGAGAAAATTTTGTTAATAGCATTTTATTAAATATCCTTATTCAATTACGTTAACTGATTGACCTTCTTTAACAATATTCTGCCCGACAACAATTATTGAATCGCCGATATTCAGTCCGCCGGTAATTTCGATCTGACCGTTATTTGCAATTCCTGTTTTTACTTCCACCATCTTTGCCAATCCGTTATCAATTTTAAAAAGATAAAATTTCTTTATTAGTCTCTGCAATCCGGTTTGCTTATCTATGATTATTTCTGTCTGCGGAATCAGTGCTGTTTCAGGGACAACCATACTGTTTTCTCTCGAATCCGTCTGGATCATAAATTCCGCAAACATACCCGATTTAATTCTTCCATCGTTTGATAAGAGATTAATTTCAACTTCGAGAGATTTCGACATCTGATCGATAGCAGTATTAATCTTTTCAACAACTCCGTTAAAATTTACGCCCGGAAGCGTAGGAACATTTACGAGAACCTTCTGACCTGTTTTAACATAATGAATATCAGTTCCGCTAAGGTAGACTTTGGATTTCATTCGCGAAGGTGAAAGGACCTGCACTACCGGCTGTCCCATATTAACGGTTTGATTCTCTTCTACATAAATTGCTGCAACCACACCGTCAAACGGTGCTTTAATAAAACTGTTTTCATACTGTTCTTTAGCCTGCTCGTAGCCCGATTTTGCCTGATTGTAAGTCTGATCTGCTGTTTCCTTTCCGGTTTTAATCTGATCGAACTGCTGCTGACTGATTGCTTTTTCGGAATAGAGTCTGCTCATCCTCTCGTAATCCTGATTGGTCATTCTAAAGTTTGCTTCGGCAGTTTTAAGTGTAGCTCCGGCTATATCGAGTCCCTGTTTTAAAATATCATTTTTCTGTTCGGCCAGTATCTGATTTTTAGCAACTCTCTGACCCGGTTTAACATAGACCTTTACAATCCTTTCGGGAATCTTGCTAAGCACCATAACATCCTCTTCCGCCGAAATAGATCCTGTAACACGAATATACTTTGAAATTGATTCGGACTGAACTTTATAGATTTTAACAGGGACGGATTTTTCGACACTCGTATCCTCCTGTTGAGTACATGAGATCGCGAAGAGCGAAACAAAAAAGAGAAATAAGAATTTTCTAGTATTCATTTTATCCTCGGTAATTATTTCCATATTTTATCAAGTAAACCAACCGACTTTAAAAGTGCGAGCTGGTTAATGTTGTAGTTAAAGATACCCTGCAGGTAATCGCTTTTACTCTTAGTGTAGAGAAGCTGAGCGTTAAGAACATCGAGCTGATTGCTCATTCCCTGCGAATATAGCAGGTTCGAAATCCTAAGACTTTCCTTATACTGATCGAGAGCATCTTTCAGACTTTGCAGATTTTTTGAAGCTTCGTTGTAGCCGTAATAGCTCTGTTCAATATCGAGATCAACCGCATACTCAACCTGTTTTACCGTAAGATTCATCTGATCGGTTCTGATCTGAGCAATCTGATAATCGAGAATTCGTCTGCCTCCTTCAAATAGAGGCCATGAGATTGAAAGCGTAAGGGATTTAGAACGGATATAATCCGACCAGGTTACCTTGGCATTATCCATCGGTGCGGCATGATCCACACTCGCAGCAATGGCTACAGTCGGACTGAACTGGCCAAGCGCAATTTTCTCGCCATCCTTTACCGCGTTATACTGGTATTTCAGTGCTTTTATATCATTCCTGTTCTCTCTTGAAAGTTCTTTAAAGTTTTCCAGAGAACTTCCTGAAAACTCATTCAGAAACTCGGTCCTCTCCAGCTGATCCGTTATTACAAGAGAGTCAGTAAGAGGAATATTCAATAAACTTTTGAGACGTTGAGCGGAAAGTCTCAAATTGGAATTTGCCGATTCAAGCATAGGGAGTGTAGAAGAATATTGAGCTTTGGCTCTCTGAAGGTCGAGTTCGGTAGCAGTGCCGGCATTATAGAATTTTTTAACCTGTTCAAGATTCTGCGCGGCCACATTAACCGCTTCCTCCGCTGTACTCCTTATCTCACCCGAGAGTATGATAGCATAATAAGCCTGAACAGCATTAAGAACCGTCTCCTCCTCTTTACCTTTCAGTTCCTCGGCAAGGGATTTTTTCAGATTTGATTGAATCTGATGATTGAACCACCTGCTGCCGCCTGTAAGAATTGGTAAAGTAAGACTCAAAGAATGCTGGAAATTATATGGTGTACCAACTACGAACCTCTGCCCCATAAAAACGAATACAGGCAATTCAATATTCTTCTGAACAATGCCCTGGTAACTTATTGACGGTAGAAAATATGAAAGAGATTTCCACGTTTCCAGATTCTGAATGTCGTAATCAAGTTTTTTCGATTGAAGGGATAAATTCTCCTTCAGTGAAAAATCGACAACATTTTTCCAGGATAAGTAGACAATCTTTTTTTCCTGCCCGTAAGTCAGAGTCGATAATAATGCGAGTCCCGATAAGATCCATACAATTTTTCGTTTTATCATAAATTTTACCTCTGTTAATTCAATTTTCATTCCTGATTAATTGAAGTTGAATGATGATTTTTTTACTCTGGTTAATAAAATATTCTGCAAAACACGCATAAATAGACGATTCTTTCCTCTTATTAGTTTCAAAAAAGAGATTAGTTATTAAGCTCTTCATAAAAATTATTCCATAGAGTAAGCATTTCGGAATTGATTTTATCGAGTTTTCCTTCGATTAAAAGACGAAGACTTATACCGTCGTTCGAATAAATGAACATCCGTGCAATCTGTTCATCAGTCATAGGTGAAGTAAATTCACCCTTGCTGCGTGCCGTTTTAATAATTGATGTCCACGCTTCAAGTTCCTCCCGGAGCGCGTTAATGAGTTCTTCTCTGAAGCCAGGAAAGAGATTAATTGCATCGAACAGGATAGTAATGAAATTAATATTGACTGAAGATTCGGGCAGCATCAGCTTTTCGCGCATCTTTTGGAAGTTATCCATCATATAATCGAGGTACCGCGTATAGAATTGCTTCAGAGATTCTGCATTAATCTTCTTGAAATCGATTACAAGATTTTTGAAATAAACTGTCTCGATGACTTCCCGAAAAAGTTCTTCTTTACTTGTAAAATAATGATAGAATGCTCCCTTGGAGAGACCAGTCTTATCGACTATCTCCTTCATTGTAACTTCTTTGTAATTCTTTTGCAGAAAGAGACCAAATGCTGTATTCAATATAAATTCTTTGGTTTCGCTCATATACCGACCGTTTGGTATGACAAACTTAAAAAGTTTTTTTTGTTCGGACAAATAAAAAATCAGGGATTCAGTGCAATTAAGTTTCTCCGGCCGATTAGTCGGTAGGAATTTAGTAGTTATTCTTTTTTAATTTGATAATTCCCCCACCCATAGTAGCCACCCACAAATCGCCGTTTTTATCCATCGCGGCTGATGTTGTGTGCTTAACGTAGAAATTATAATCGGGGGTATTAAAGAGGCGCGCACTTTTTAAAGGGAAATATTTTACAAGACCTGTTGTTGCGGCAATCCAGAGTGTATTTGATAAATCGATATTAAAGGAAACAACCTCTACCGGGAATTGAAGCGGCAGCGTAAATTTTTCCCAGTATCCATTCTGATATTTCAGAATTGAACTTCTTGTACCTTCAGAAGGAACACCCTGCACAAAAGCCCAGATAGTACCTTCCAAATCCTGAATCAGGTCTATTGTGAAATTGGAAAGCATATCATCGAAGAACATGCTTTTTATATTATATGATTTCCATTCATTACCATTCAAAAAATAAATTCCGGCAATAGAAGTTCCGATTGCAATCGATCCGTCCGCCAAAGCAGCAATACTCATAATGTTATCGTCTAAAAGCGGAGAGTTGGAAATATTATATACCTGGAATGAACCATTACTATATTTTACGAGGCCTTTAAAAGTAGCAATCCAGATATTTCCGTTTTTATCCTCTTCAAGTGCATTCACAGTATTCGAAGGAAGATTAGAAGTTAGAATTTGATAGTTTATTCCGTCATAATATGATAGTCCGGTTGTAGTAGAAATCCAGAGCCGGTTATTTCTATCCATCAGCAGATCGGTAATCTGTGCATCACCAAGTCTTCCATTATCGTTATGAGGAATCCAGTTCCTGCCGTCATATTTCAACAATCCTTTGTTGAAAGTACCGATCCATTTATTATTGTTATTATCTATTATTACCTTGGTCAGAATATTACTTGTTATTCCCGAATTATGAGTACGGTAACATACAGTACGGGAAGTGTCCTCAAGAATCCTGTAGACTTCAATGAACTCCCCGCCCCTGATTTTAATTTGAACGCTATCCTCGCGGCATTGTGAACGCTTATATTTTATTTGATAGAAACCGGGCGTCATACGATTAATGGTTTTGGGAGTTACAAATCCGGTACTTGCACCGTTAATCAGGATTTCTGCACTGCTCGGCTGGGAAGAAACTGAAATAGTTCCTAAGTAATTTGGGTTATTTACAAGATCGATATTAATCTTGGCAATAACGTCACTGCTGACATTCACATTAAAGGTTGTATCATAAAGATACCATTCATTCTTAAGGGTGATTTTATGTGTACCGCTTTTGAGCCATTTAACAGTATCGGGTGTAACAACTCCCATATTTCTATTATCCACATAAATTTTAAATCCTGGAGGATTACTGAACAGAAATATTTTACCCGATTCAATTTCCTCCGGTTCAACAGATCCTTCATAGACCTGTTTTTCGCATGACCATAGAAGAGCAGCGATCAGCAATATTAAAATCTTTTTAATCATTTCGGCCGATCCTGTTTTCAAATGGATAATCAACAGTACCGAATCCGGGAATATATCCGAATGACCTTACATAGGTTGGAGTAAAAGGAACCACCCAGGTGTTTCTAAGATAAATGCCGAATATTCCGAATCCGTTTTCGACATTTGTAAAATCTGTTTCATCCAGTTTAACTGATACATCATCCAGACTTCTGGCGGTCGAATTAAAGTATGTGCTCAAATTTTTATCGAGGGCAATTACTTCCAGAAATGCAGCAATTATTTCATAGTTCCCCTTGTTCTCATCTCCCTGCGATAATGAACTCATAGTTTCACTAATTGTTTCCATTCCAATAGTTAAAGAATTATTATTTGTCGCTGATGGGAAAATTGGGACTAGCTGGTCATTGAAATTTTCATACCGGAGAGGGATTTCCTTTTTATAAAAAACATTTACTCCGTTCACTTTTTTATAATAATAAATTGAAATACGTGTAACATAGGTCTGATCTGTCAATCCCGCATTCCAGGCAAAGTAGACCGACTCATTATTACGGAAAGGAATATTTTTCTCTACATAAGAGAATTGAACCGGTGCGGGCGGAATTGTATGAGATCTAAGTTTGGAACCGTTTTCGAGCCTGACTTCAATATCGAGACTCTTACCGGGAGTAAAAACAAACTTGTTTGTATAGTAGAGGTGGTATGGATATTTGTAAGCTGAGGATTGAGGCCGATCTATTACAGTATCTCTTAAGACTACAATAGAATCACCGTTCCAGATACGTATAGAAGCATTCCTGACGGCCGGGTCAATAGTACTTGAATAAGGATCATTATTTGTAACAAGATATGTCCTGGATAGTGTAGCAGTCTGAAAAGTAGTATCACCCCTAATAATGCAATTCAGCACATACTTATCTTTTAACTCGCCGTAAGGATCAAAATTCTCGCTACAGGAGTAAATAAACATTAACAATATCGGGATAATAATTTTTTTCATAATGAAAATTTTATAGTAAGTGTTGGCAATACCGGAAGCATATTCACCCTTTCGCCTGTATCACGCTTGAAATAGAATATATTCTTGCGGTCGTATAAATTAATTATACTGAAGTCGACATCAACATTATAATCATAAATGAAGAATTTTTTGGACAGATTTATATCCAGGCGATGGTAATGAGGAAGTCTTCCGAGATTTTGAATACCGAGGATTGAATAAGGTCTTCTCGCATCATTCTCAAACCATCCGGCAAAAAAGTCCTCGAAATAATACTTATCGTAATAACCTACAATCTTTGTAAAAGGCAGGCCCGAGTTGTAAATCCATGCTGTATTAAAGAGCCAACCATTTCCGAAATCGATTTCCATTGTAAGGTTGAGACTGTGCCTAACATCATATTTCGGGTAATAGAGAAGATTATTGAGTTTGCGGTATGAATGGGCATAAGAATATGAAGTAGTGAATTTAAAAATTCCGGAAGATAGTCTCGAGAAAAATTCCAGGCCGTAGGATTCGGCATCCGTTGAGACAAAATCGGGCTGCGAGGGAAAAGTCTTTTCTTGATTGAGGATCGGTACGTCAATTGTCTTTTTAAGGTAACCTTCAATGTCGATCGCAAAGTTTTCGGAGAAATCGAACTTAAGTCCGCCGATAAGGTGAGTCGATTTTGAAGGGATCATATAATCAGGAATAATAATCCACGGTTCAAAAATTGAGATTACTTCATTCTCATTTGTTATGGTAGTCAGCTCCTGTTTGTAGATTCCCCAGGCACCTTTTATCGATATTAGTGAGTTAAGTCTGAGTGTAAAATTAACTCTCGGTTCCATAAAAATTGTATTCGGATTTCCGGAGAGGTTAGCCAGATTATAACGAAGCCCCGCATCAAGACCCAATGATTCCCACTGAAGGAATTTATACTTGGTGTAAAAAATAATATTAGTACCGGATTTTCCGAGATTGATAGGAAGTCCCTGAGCATTTTCGAGGAAGAGTTTTGTATTCAACTCTTTAATCAGGAATCCGACACCGATTTCATCCTTATTATCGAACATATATGTAAAGTCCATTTGAACACTTACATCTTCAACCTGATTATCCCTGTTTCTAACATTGCTCGATTTGGGCAAAACCTTACCGTGGAATCCGCTGTATGAGAATCCCAATTCGTAAAAGAGAGGGCTATCCCCGACCTGGAACCACTTAAAACCGAACAGGTTGTTTGACCAGGAAAAATCTTCTACCCGGGGGTCACTATTCAGAATATTATCCCCGCTAATAAATCCGTTGATTATGAATTTACCTCCCTGAATAAAATCGGGATTTGAATAATTTGCTTTAAAAGAGAGGTCGAAGAAATCGACCGGAACATTTTTTTCATTCAAAAACTTTTTTAGAATCTGATTGGAATAGCTTTTTCTACCAGTTATGATGAATGACCCATTCGGAATAGGGCCTTCGAGTAGAGCTTTACCCGTTAGAAAACTTAATGTTGCTTTTGCACCAAGCTTATTTTTATTTCCATCCTTTGTATTGATACTCATAACCGAAGAGAGTCTTCCGCCAAAATCCGCCGAAAATCCCCCTTTATAGAATTCGAGGTTATTTATCATGTCAGGATCAACCACACTAAAGAGTCCCAACGCATGAAAAGGATTATATATTGTAATGCCGTCTACGAGAACAAGGTTCTGATTACTTGCACCGCCTCGAACATAAAACCGGGCGGAGACGTCACCGGTGGATTGAACACCGGGAAGGTACTGAATTGAACGAAAGATATCGGTTTCAACTCCTTTGGGAAGTGCTTCTAGGTCTCTAACAACTATTCTCTGAAGACTTATATCCGTATCATTTTTCTCGTATACCTTTTCCCCGATTTTTTCAATTGTCTGTAGTTCAACACCTGTCGGAATTAGGCTAACGTCATAATGAGTTACTTTATTAGGAGTAATTTTGATAGGAATCTGTTTTGTTTTATAACCGAGGTAGGAAATAACTAGTGTTAAATTCCGGTTAGCGGGAACGGAGCCGATCATAAAGTATCCGCGTGAATCTGTTGATGCCCCGATGTTCAATTCTTTTATAAAAACATTTCCATAGGCAAGTGCTTCGCCGGAAGTGGAATCGGTGACCAGTCCCCTCAAATTCCCTGTTGTTTCAACCTGCGCAACCAATAGAGTTGAATTTAATAATACTAACAGGAGTAATTGGGGTATTAGTCGGTGCATCGAAAATCTGTCCCCCGCATTTAGCGACATATATTGGTTAATTTCGGGATGTAATATAGACTTTTCGGGCAAAAAAACTATATATTTTTGATGGTATTTTTAAGCGTACGATTAATATCCAGTGAACTTGTCGAAGCACTCAATTGTTACAAATAATAAGTTAGAGTAAGATCAGTATATAAATGATAAGTGGAAAGAGTAAAATAAACATTGGCCGCAGTTTTCTAACATTGTATTTAGGGCTGCTTGCTATAAGCTTTTCGCATTATCATAACATAATTTTCTATTCTTCCGGTCAAGAAATATTCAGTTCAAAAAATACTCTCAGTCATTATCACAATTCTAGTTCCCACAATGCAACAAATTGTCTGATACTTCAATTTTCAGCGACCGGTTATATCGGCAAAATTACTTCTGAATTGTCTGTAAGAATTGATTCCGAAATTCTTGCAACAGATAAATTAAACAGGGAATTAAAATCCCGATTATATTCCCTCTCCCTTTTAAGAGCTCCCCCACTCAATTCCAATTCTTAATCAATTCTAAATAATATATAAAGGGAGGAAAAATGTTTGGAGTAAAATCTATTCCGAGGTCAGCATTATTTGTTTTTATTTTAACACTCTTATTAGTAACCTCATGCAAGGAAGATCCTTTATCTGCCGAAGAGGATCATTTTGAAGCTATTGGTATGGCGATTTTCGATGCAAGCGGAAAAATGGTTGTCCAAATTTTACGCGGTGTTACAGCTGATACGTTAAAAGGAGAAACAAACAAAAGAAGCGATCATTTCAGTGTAAAATTTTTTGACGGCAGTGAAAAACTGATTGACCCGCCCGATTCGGAAGATTCGAAATTCAAGTGGACTATCGATGATCCGAACCTCTTTTCAATTTATCAGCACCCCGGTGAAGAAGGCGGATACGAATTCCATATCGACGGATTAAAATCCGGAAATACTCGTATTGAATTCTTTATTGAGCACGAGGGTCACAACGATTACCGGACCGGTAAAATTCCAGTAGAGATTAAATAATCCTACCGTGACTGTAATGAAAAGAAGAAATATAAGCCTCGTTATAATAATGGTGGCGGCAGCGTATATTTTCTGTTATTATCCGGTAAATGCCAGAACCATTTACAAAGGAAATTTGAGCGGAATTATAATAGATGCCGAAACAAATAAACCGGTTCCTAATGCAGCTGTTGAATTGCTATACAATAACAAATTCACTACATCCGATGCCAATGGAAACTTTACCTTCGTAAATATAGATGAAGGCAGTTATACTCTCAAAGTAACTCACGTAGGTTATAAAGAAACTCTTGCCACAATTAAATTCAGTGAAAGTTCCGGTTCCATATTCGCAGTTTACATTCTGCCCAAGGCCATTGAGATTTCCACAGTAATTGTTTCCGATAAATCCTCGGTCTCAAAGTTTCAGGATCTTTATGAACTATCAAATGTTCTTAAAGGTAAGGAACTTCAAAAGGATCTAGGACTAACGTTAGCATCAACATTGAAAAATGAAACAGGAATCGCAATGCGTTCGATGGGTCCGGCACCTGCCCGGCCAGTAATCAGAGGACTTGGAGGCGATCGTGTAATGATAAGTGAAGACGGTAAAAAGACCGTCGATTTATCGGCAACTTCTCCGGATCATGCTTTAACGGTAGAGCCTTTTTCAATCGACAGGATCGAAGTAATCCGGGGTCCAAAAATTCTTACATATACACCTGTTACTATAGGCGGGGTGGTTAATGTTGTTCGGAATGAGATACCAAAGCAGGTTCACAATGCCCCTTTCGGAACAATTGGAGGATACTATGAATCGGCGAACAATGGATATATCGGTTCATTGATTACTGAGATACCTTATAAAAATTTTGCATTACGCCTTGAAGGAAGCAGAAGAAAAACAGATGACTTAATGACTCCGGAAGGAAATCTTAAAAACTCAGGATCATCAAACACAAATTTATCATTAGGCGGATCATACATAAACGACAATATCAGGATCGGTACTTCCTTCAGAAGGTTCGAACTTGATTACGGTATACCAGGGGGATTTGTAGGGGCTCATCCCGGAGGTGTAAATATTTCCTTATATAAAAACCAGTTCCGTTTTATAACTGAAATCATTTTCGAAAATTCATTGTTTAACACATTGGAATTTTCATACGGCGGACAGCTTTACAGGCATAAGGAATTTGAAAAGAGCGGCAGGGTCGGATCCGAGTTTAGAATTATGGATCATTCAATTTCTATCAACGCAATGCACGGCAGGTTAGGTTTTTTTGATAATGGTAAAATCGGTCTTTCAGGTGAAATGAAAGATTTTGAAATAGGCGGATTCGTCTTTACTTCCCCTACTAAATCTTACAATATTGCTCTATTCGGATTCGAAACTATTGCAATGAACCGTTTTACATTTGAGACGGGGATAAGAGCAAACTATGATCTAATTAAACCGGAAAGAGAAAAGCCGATTTCTAATATCGGTAATATCCGGCAGAGAGAATTTTTTACATACTCAGCCTCTCTATCTGTACTGTATGAATTGACTAAGATAGTTCACATCGGTGCAAATATCAGCAAATCCTCACGTGTCCCTACAATTGAAGAATTGTTTTCCGAAGGTCCGCATCTTGCCGCTTATTCTTATGAAACCGGGAATCCTGATCTAATAGATGAAAGCGGACTAGGCGCTGAAATTTTTATTTATCATAAATTTACCGATCTCTATTACAACATCAACCTTTTTTACAATGATATTGCTGATTACATAATTCCACGAAACACAGGTGAAATCAACTATGCTACCTTCCTTCCTATTTATGCAACAACCGGAGTGGATGCAATCCTGTACGGTATGGAACTTCAATTCGATTGGAAATTTTTTGAAAGAATATCATTAGGATTTTCGGCCAGTTATTCAAGGGGAACTATTAAGGAAGGCAGGAAACCACTTCCACAGATACCGCCGTTCAAGGGTCAGATAAGCATCAAATATGAATTCGATCAGTTGGCAGCCGGTATATCGGGTGAATTTGCCTCGGATCAAAAGAGGATTGACTTATTTGAAGAGCCGACTGCAGGATACAGCATATTTAATTTATTTTTTCAATACAGCATCAATAACGATCATCTTGTTCACTCATTTTCCTTAAATATAGATAATATATTCAACAGGATTCATAGGAATCATCTTTCACGGGTAAAAGTAATTCTGCCGGAAGCAGGGATTAACGCACGAATTATGTATAAATTATTTTTTCACCTATAGATTTTTTAGTTATTCAGAATCTGGTTATATTCGCAATGCAAATTTGAAAGATTCAGCACGGAGAGATGGGTGAGTGGCTGAAACCAACGGTTTGCTAAACCGTCGTAGTGGGTAAACTGCTACCGAGAGTTCGAATCTCTCTCTCTCCGCAATAGGGCTTTGAGTATTCAAAGCCTTCTTCATTTTAAACCTTTTGGCGGCTCCAACCAATCCCGGTAGTTCGGGAGTAACGGACAATGTGAGTAAACCTGCAGGCTGCTAACTTGAGATCTACCAAGCGGAAGGTTTCGCCGGAATCTCTCAATTTAAGTTCTCCGAATTTTGGATCTATACAGGAAGTTCTTTTCGTTTTATTACGGCGCCGATTATTAACATACACATAGAACTCCCGAAAAAGAAACCGGTAAATACAGCCCTGCCAAGTATAGAAGACTTTTGCTCATTCCAGTTGTTCATACGGATTTTTATATCCCCGAAGGTAACCGGTTTATATACTCCTTCATCTTCGCGTAAATAAAGAGTTTCACTTGAGACAAGCTTTTTCAATCCTTCTTTTTGGATAAAGAATTGGAAGGAATTTCCGGTATCATCCAGGCTCAGGCTCAGTTTTGCGGGAGTCCAGTAAATATTTTGATCTTCAAAATAGACTTTAATGAGATCCACAAGGAAAGATGAACCGAAAATAAATGAACCAATTAAACCGGCGAGGAAAAGAGGATGAAATCCTGTTCGTTGCATTCGTGTACCTATTAATTTTATTAGGCTTAGAGTAAAATGGGAATTATTATCTATTAGGACAACATATTTTATACTAATTGTATCGGTTTCAAGAATAGATCACAGTCGACAGAAAATTGTTATATGCAAGAAATTCTTTTTGTATATTGAATCACCATCTCGAACAATCATTGAACTTACAGATGCTCAAGGACAGAAATAAGTTCATCACCATCCTCCTTTTACTTCTTACCTTAGCTTACGTATTTTTTTCTTTTCTTCTTCATGTTGAAGTAACCGCACTGGTTGTCGGGAGATTAAAGTCTATTACAGGGGATTTCGTTCCCAGGAATTATTCTTTAGAAGCAAGTATAGTTCTGGTGCTTATAATTGTCTGCTATGTATTATACCGTGCGATTAAGGGGAATAACAGGGTTTATACTTTTTTATTCATTTATCTCTATCTGATATTTGTATATTACTTTTACCGGGTATTCAGTCTTCATGCAGTAGAATATGTTCACTTTGTACAGTATTTTGGATTGGTTTTTCTGATCGGCTGGACGTTTGATCCTGGCAGAAATCACTTTTATTACAACAGGATATTATTTGCCGGTGTAATGATCGGTATACTGGACGAAGTCTTTCAGTTTTATATAACCGCACCAGGCCACAAATACTTAGATTTCAATGATTTTTTCCTGAATACCATAGGAACGATTGGCGGACTTTTAATGTATTACGGCTTTCACAGACTGCCTCTGAATATCGCGGCAACAAAGCAATTCTACAAAACAAAACGATTTATTTTTACTGCAGTTCTTGTTTCAGTAATTCTAATAATGGTTACAACAGGATATATCCAAAAAACCCCACCAGTTCCTATTGCAAAGGCTATAACAGAAATGGACGGTAAAACAATAATCTTTCTAGAGAGAATACCCGGCTGGTTAGGTCATTGGAGGGCTCATTTTGTATCGGGATACTTTTATAATTTAAATCCGCTGGAATCATTCGTATTAATAGGAATTGCAGTTGGGTTGTTTTCGCTTTTTGATCCGCGGATGCTTGGTAAGTTCAGAACCGGTAAAAAAATAGCAAAGTATTTGAAATGAAGAGCGAATTTATTAAAAAATTTAAATCCCTCACTCCATTCCTAATTATTACAATATTTCTTTTAATAACATATTATAATTCATTCACAACAGGATTTCAGCTTGATGATAACCACACAATCCTGAACAATCCGACTATTGGGTATCTAAAAAAATTTTCTGACCCCGGCAGATGGCTAATCCCCTTTTACAACAGACAGCTGCCTTACCTAACATTTTCTCTGAATTTTCTTCAAGGAGGTTATAACGTATTCTATTACCACTTAACGAATTTTTTACTTCATTTGATAAATTCATTCCTGGTATACGGTTTAATCTTACTACTTTTCAAATCGAATGCTTTCAATGACAAACCGATCCTTCGGTTTAAAGAAAAGATAGCACTTTTTACTTCACTGATATTTGCTCTTCATCCTGTTCAGGTACAGGTTGTAACATACATTACACAGAGGATGGTATCGCTTGCAATCCTGTTCTACATATTGGCAATATACTTTTATTTGAAAGCGAGGTTATTGCAGATTACCGGACCGGGCAACCTTGTTAAATACATTTATTTCTTAATCTCATTTATTTCATTCATACTGGGGATATTCAGTAAGGAAATAATCTACTCTCTTCCGCTCACTTTAATTCTTATCGAAATAATATTTTTACGTGAATCAGATAAAAGTAGAAGCAGCAAATTTATTTATACCTTATCCGGAATTATTGTTGCCGGAACTGCTCTGATATTTTTTACCCGGGGAATCCCCGCACAGTCTGAGGCTCCTTCAATCTATAACTATTTCCTTACGGAATTACAGGTACTCATCACTTACATAAGATTACTTGTTGTACCAATTAATCAGCATCTTTTCTATCACTTCCCGGTTTCAAATTCTTTATTTGAACCGGCTGTTTTAGCAAGCGGTATTTCTCTAATCATTCTATTATTTGCGGGAATTATCCTCTTAAAGAGAAAACCGATGATCAGTTTCGGAATTCTGATGTTTTTCATTCTTCTTGCAATTGAATCGAGCATAATTCCCCTAAAGTATGTGATATTTGAATACCGGCTTTATCCGGTAGTTATCGGTTTCGGATTAATTCTATCAACTTTAATCTTCAACTTAAAAATAAAAAATGTAATAGTTCCTCTCACAATTCTCAGTATAATTACAATTACTTTTTCGATACTGACGATCAATCAGAATTATTACTGGAAGGACGGTATTACGCTCTGGCAGCAGAATATTGATGCCGCTCCTTTAAATCCGGTTCCACATAATAATCTGGGGACATATTACTACTCAAAGAAAGAATACGACAAAGCGATACAGCAGTACACACGGGCAATTAAACTTGATTCAAATTATTCCGACGCATACAATCACAGGGGAATCGCCTTCCGGGACCGCAATATGTTTTTGACTGCGCTTTCAGATTTTAATAAGGCGATTGAGCTTAGCAATAAGAATCCGATGTACTGGAATAATAAAGGATACACATACCAGGGAATGGGATTAATAGACAGCGCGATTTTTTACTACAGGAAAGCAATTCATAAATCACCCGACTATCATAATGCTCTGAACAACCTTTCAATTGCTTTCCAACTAAAAAATCAACCGGATTCAGCACTCTATTATTCCAACGGGGCTATTAAAGTTAATCCTTACAATTCAAGGTATTATAATAACCGCGGAAATATCTTTTTCATGATTGGTGATTATGATAATGCACATCTGAATTTCATAAAAGCACTTGAAATAGAACCTGAGAATGCGAAAGCACTAAATAACCTGGCAACAGTTCTGATGAAAAGAAATTTTTACAAGGAAGCTATACCGATTTTAACGGAAGCAATTAAAATCGATACAGATTATCCTGATCCGCTATTTAACCGCGGTTACTGCTTCATGATGATCAGTCAATATGAACTTGCAGGAAGGGATTTTTATGAATGTCTAAGATTGAATCCTAATCATCAGGGTGCTAAAGAATGTATTAAATATATTTCATCGAAATATTGATGGACATTAATATTGACAAAGATCATTAACTTGAAAAAAATGGTTGATTCTGTGTAAACCGAATATTAGATTAATCCAGGACAATTACCTTCGAAATATAATCTGAAATATAAATCTCCTTTCTCCTCAGATATAACTGCTAACAAATGAGGGCGCAGAGATGAGAAAAAACCTACCAAAATTATTGTTGCTGTTCTTTTTCTTACCCGTTTTTTTATTGGGTAACGATATGCAGGTGGTTAAAGGTGTAAGCCCCGCCAAGGACACTAAATACCCTATAAGCAAGAGTCTTCCCGTAACAGTTGAAATTAAAAACGCAATAGGACCCGCACTTCCAGCCGGTTCCTGGTATCTGGGTGCAGTTATCAAGGACAAAAACGGCAACACAGTCTATTCCGGTTCGATGCAGGGTGGTGCAATCGGAGTGGGCGAAACAAAGCAGTATACATTTTCCAGTTCATTTATATCAACGGCATCGCAGGAATATTCAGTTCTGTATTATCTCGATTTCTCACAGGATATTAATACTTCAAACAATTCTATAACTCAAACATTCAGTACTTATGGCAAACCCTGGTCAGCATATCTTAAAACACCAACATACGGTCAAACCGGTATAATACCCAACCCATCACCTGACTTGACATTCGAACAGCCGGCATTAACAGGGGTAAGACCGGTTGTTACTCAAACCCTGGTCTTTTTCGGGACATCAAGCGTTGAAGCGGATCCAAGTATATCACCTCCATTTTCATCTTCTCCGGAAGAACTAAATTCATTTACATATCCATGGCCTCTCGATCCGAATAAGACATACTACTGGACGATCGTATATGGTAATTCTCTCGGGAATACTACATCGAGTATTTCTAATTTCATAACCGGAGCAACAGATTACTCTGCAGCGACTCTATTATCTCCGGGTAATAATGCAACCAACATTCCAAGAAATCCATTGGATTTTTATTGGGACGATCCAGACAACGCATTATCTGTTGACTTTTACATCGGAACAACTCCGGAAGCAGTTACACCGAACGTTGGATACCCATTTAGCCACTCAATAGCAACAAATACAGGGGTATTTACAGTGCCTGCCGATTTATTACAGGATAATGAAACATATTATTGGAGGATAGTAGAACAGTTCGGAAATACTTATAGTATGAGCCAGATCAGAAAGTTTACTACTAATGACCAATGGTTTCCGAACCCGGTTGGATTTCAGTATCCTCATGATGGAGATACTGATATACCAACAAATTGCCAATTCCGGACAGAGGATATTGCTATAATAGGCGACGACCCTTTTACACTCGATGTATTTGTTGGACCAACAATTGAATCCGTCTGTCCCGATCAGGGTCATCCCGTAACGCAGGCCTTGAACGTATACAGTGTAACTTACATACCAAAAGTCGATTTAAATCCGAATTCAGATTACTATGCAAGGACAGCAATTTCGCCAGTAACTCATGATGGTTCAATGTTAAAAACCGCCGCAATTCATTTCCCGGGTAAGAGAATACAATTCAGAACCGGAGCCGGACCTGTATCTGTATTCGAAAATAAATTAATTGTACCGGATGAATTCAGGCTATCTCAGAATTACCCGAATCCGTTCAATCCATCTACAAAGATAAAATTCGGACTTCCTTCCTCCGGAGCCAAAGGTAAATATCATGTTGAATTAATTATTTACGATATTCTGGGCAAGAAGGTCGATCAGTTGCTTAACGAGGAAATGAGCCCGGGAACATATGAAGTAGAATACCATGCTACACACTTAAGCAGCGGAATCTATTTTTATCAATTAAAAGCGGGCGATTATTCAAAATCGGTAAAAATGATTCTACTCAAATAACATGAACTGAAAAACTTATTAGAAAAGAGCCCCTTTTACGGGGCTCTTTTTGTATTGCAATCATTTATCAATATCGGCAAGCGGTATTGAAGAATTCCTCATCGAGTGGACTTTATTGGGAACGGGAATTGAGAATTCCATATTAACATACTTTTCAAATTCATCTCTGAATCTTGTAATCATAAATTTAACCGGCCAGGCAGCAGCATCTCCAAGGGCACAGATTGTGTTCCCTTCAATATTATTTGCAACACTTACAAGAAGATCAAGATCTTTAGAAGTACCAAATCCGTCCTTTATCCTGTGAAGAGTTTTTTCCATCCATCCTGTCCCTTCACGGCAGGGAGTACACTGGCCGCAACTTTCATGATGATAGAAATGCGCGATTCTTAGAAGGACATTAAGAAGGTTTGTATCCTCATCCATAACCATAATTCCTGCAGTACCAACCGCCGAACCGGCTTCTTTCAGAGATTCGGCATCCATCCGAACACCTTCGAGCTGATCGCCTTGTAACGGGGGCATAGATGATCCGCCCGGAATTACACATTTGATTTTTTTCCCACCGGGAACTCCGCCTGCAACATCATATATCAGTTCTGTCAGAAGCATACCTGTCGGATATTCATAAACGCCGGGTTTGTTTACGTGTCCGCTTATTCCATATAGCAATGTGCCAGGATGTTTTGGGGCGCCGATTTTAGAAAACCACTCCCATCCCTTTGAAATTACCGGAGGTACATTTGTTATCGTTTCTACGTTGTTAATTGTTGTAGGACAGCCCCAAAGTCCACTCTGTGCGGGAAATGGAGGTTTAACTCTCGGATATCCGCGATAACCTTCGATCGAATTCATAAGAGAAGATTCCTCACCGCAGATATAGGCGCCGGCACCTTTATGAATGAACAGATCGCAAGAAAAATCCGTATTAAAAACCGATTTCATCTTTTCGCCGAGGTATCCGCGTTCATATGCAGTATCAATAGCATTCTGCATTAGCTTAATCCATTTATGGTACTCTCCTCGGATATACAAATATGCCACACCTGCACCAATAGCATAACATGTAATAATTGCGCCTTCTATAAGCTGGAACGGATTGAACTCAAAGATCTGTCTGTCTTTAAACGAACCCGGTTCGCTCTCATCGCCGTTGATACAGAGGTATTTCGGTTTATCGGAGGTCTTAGGCATGAAGCTCCATTTCAATCCTGCAGAAAAAGCAGCTCCTCCCCTTCCGCGCAAGCCTGATTTCTTAACCTGATCGATAATATCGTCGGGCGACTGATCAAAAGCTTTTCTTGCGGAATCGAATCCTCCGTTCGCAAGATAAACTTCGATCCGATTAAAATCTTTTATTTCGGGCAGTACGATTCTTTCCATTACTTTAAAGATTCCAGGATTTCTTCAACTTTTTCTTTAGTTAGGTTTTCATAAAAATCTTCATTAACTGCAATCATAGGTGCATAACCGCAAGCGCCCATACATTCGACCTCCTCCAGGGAGTATTTCCCGTCGGCAGAGACCTGCATATTTTCGAGTCCGAGTTTATCCCTGACCAGGTCCCATATTTCATAAGCACCTCTAAGCATACATGAGACATTCGTGCACACCTGGACATGATATTTACCCATCGGCTTTGTGTGATACATCGTATAGAAAGTCACGACGCTAAGGACATTTACTTTATCTATTCCAAGAACACTTGCGATCTCTTCCATTGCCTCGTTGCTCAAATAACCATTCTGTTCCTGTGCAATATAAACCGAATCCATAACTGCGGCGAGTGCGGTCGGATATTTCTTACGTGCTTTATCAATCCGCGCTAAATTTTCTTCAGTAAATTTAAAAGCCATAATTTTTTATTTTATATTAGATCAGGATCAAGAGTATGAGCAAGAAACTGACCAGAATTATTAATTATTTATCTGCTTCTCCCATCACCGGGTCGAGACTGCCGATAATTGCAATAACATCCGAGATCATTGCCCCTTTACATATTTTTGCAATTGCCTGAAGATTACAGAACGAAGGAGATCGAATTTTCATTTTCCAGGGATGTCCTGATCCATTACTAACAATATAAAAACCCAGTTCACCTTTCGGATTTTCAGCTGAGAAGAAAACGTCACCGGCCGGCGGATTAACCCCGTGATTAATAATCATGAAATCATGGATCAGTTCTTCCATTTTAGAATAGATTTCAGTTTTATGCGGAAGGGCATGTTTCGGATCATTAGCAATTATTTCGCCCCCGGGCATTTTATCCAGAATCTGATATAGAATTTTGACACTTTCTCTTACTTCATCGCCGCGGAGGAAATATCTAGCAAGACAATCCCCTTCATTGTAAGTAGGAATCTTGAAATCGATTTCATTATAGAACAGATACGGTTTAGCTCTTCGGATATCATACTCAACACCAGATGCACGAAGATTAGGCCCTGTAACACCCAAAGCTATTGCATCCTCCTTTGTAAGAACACCGATTCCTTCAAGCCGGTCGATAAAAATACGGTTACCAAGAAGCAGTTTATCCATTTCATCGAGAGCACTGTGGAATTGATCGAGAAATTCCTTTACCATTTTAAGAGTAACATCATCGGCATCGGAGGCAACCCCGCCGATTCTCGTATAACTTGTTGTAAATCTGGCACCTGCAAGACGGTCGAAAATATTCTGGATTTTCTCACGTTCGCGGAAAGTCCACATCACCATAGTAACAGCGCCTACATCCATAGCATAAGTGCCGATAGCAACCATATGCGCGGCAAGCCGGGACAATTCGACAACCAACATTCTAATGAACTGAGCCCTTTTAGGGGCTTCGATGCCGAGAAGTTTTTCTACCGCAAGTATGTATGCCACATTGTTGCAGAGTGTTGCTGTGTAATCGAGACGGTCTGTGTGAGGGATATATTCTATATAACTCATCTCTTCGGCCATCTTTTCATATCCTCGGTGGAGGTATCCCAACTCAGGCACAACAGATAACACGGTTTCGCCGTCGAGCCTTAAAACCAATCTTAACACACCATGTGTAGCGGGATGCTGAGGACCCATATTGATTATCATTTCATTATCGAGCGCATCTTCAATGATAATCTCTCTGTCTTCAGCTATTTTTTTTAACAGCTTCTCGTCGGAGTATATATTAGTTCTTATATCCATAGAATTAAATTTTTTCAGGTAACGGTAGACTGTCCGGAATTCCAAGGACAGGGAAATCCTTCCTTAAGGGATGATACTGGAAACCTTCCGGCATATACATTCTTCTAAGATCGGGATGATTATTAAAAACGATACCGTACATATCATATGTTTCTCTTTCATACCAGTCGGCACCGGGCCAGACAGACGTAACTGAATCTATAACCGGAGGATCAACTTCAACAATAGATTTTAACCGTAGATTAAAGTTCAGCTTAAATGAATAGATATGATAAACAACGGCGAAACGGTTCTTGCGTGTAGCCCAGTCGATTGCGGTAACATCCTTGCACATCTCAAATTGTAATTCATTATCCTCTTTTAAATATTTTGCAACGCCGAGAATAGTATCACTTTTAACGGTAACGGATAAATCATCTCTGAAGTCAGTCGTTTCACTGACCGCATCCGGGAAATTACCTTTAATCTTTTCGATAATAAGTTGTTTCAAATCCATATCAGATATTAAATATTTCCATTTAAGCGGTTTTCAGATCCTGAAAATCGCGGGCTTTAGTCTTGGCAATTTTAGCTTGAATAGTCATAACAGCATTAATCAGATTTTCCGGGCGCGGCGGGCAACCGGCCGTATAAACATCGACGGGTAGAAACTGATCAATTCCCTGCACAACGTTATAGGATCTGTACATTCCTCCGGAGGAAGTACAAGCACCCATAGCAATAACCCATTTGGGTTCCGGCATCTGATCATAAATTCTTCTAACAACCTGCGCCATTTTATATGTAACAGTACCGGCAACAATCATAAGATCGCATTGACGGGGTGTAAACCTCATAACTTCCGAACCGAATCGGGCGAGATCGTATTTCGGATCGGCAGCAGCAATCATTTCAATTGCACAGCAGGAAATTCCCATAGGCATAGGCCAAACCGAACTTTTTCTCGCCCATGCAATTATGGAATCTATTGTGGTAGTTATGAAACCGTCCTGCTGTAATTTTGCCTCTAATCCCATTTTAAACCGCCTTTCGCAAAAATATAGAGAAATCCAAGTTCAAGTACTATCAGAAATACGAGCATTGGCATGAAAGCAAAAAGTCCATAATCTGCAAAGAGAGATTTGAACTGAACTGCCCATGGATAAACAAAAATCACTTCGATATCAAAAATTATGAATAGCATAGCAACGAGGTAATATTTGATTGAAATACGATCGTGTGTTGTTCCAACCGGATTTTTGCCGCTCTCATACGAAAGCTGCTTTATTTTATTGGGACGATAAGGGCCGAAGAGTCTGGATGAATATACAATAGCACCGGCAATGACAGCTGCAAAAATCAGAACAAGAAATACCGGTATATAGTTAAGAATCATATCATTTATTGATTAATTTTGGTTTGAAAAATAAGCCAAAAATGGTTATAAAGTCAAAGAATCTGATTCCCGTGTTATGATAAACGTCGGTTCTGAAATTTTATTTTAGTATTCTTGATAAAACTTCTAATACTCTGTCCAGGTCTTCATAACCTATCACTAAAGGAGGAAGCATTCTTAAGACAGTAGTTCCTGCAGGCAGAGCAACAATATTATTTTCCAACAGTTCCTGTAGAACAGGTTGAACTTTATCCTTCAATTCAATACCAATCATTAATCCAATAATTCTCGATTCACGAACTTTAGAAAGCTGAAGTGAATCAAACCTCTCTTTAAAATACTTCCCTTTTGATTCAGCCATTTCCCACAATTTATTCTCTAACATAAAATCGATGGAAGCAATACCTGCAGCACAGGCAAGAGGATTACCGCCGAATGTTGAACCGTGCTTACTTTTTTCAACTTTTATTTTATCTGAGCAGAGGAGAGCACCCATCGGGAAACCGCCTGCTATTGATTTGGCCACAGTCATCATATCGGCTTCAATGCCAAGATGTTCAATTGCAAACATTTTGCCGGTACGACTGAATCCTGTCTGGATTTCATCAATTATAAGGAGTATATTTTTTTCGTTGCAAAGATCCCTGACTTTTCTAAAATATTCCTTCTGACCGACATTGATTCCGCCTTCCCCCTGAACCGGTTCAAGGATAATAGCCGCAGTATCATCATCGGCGAGTTCCGCAATCTTTTCAAAATTATTGTAAGGCACAAAATTAAATCCGGGTACCAGGGGTTCAAATCCCTCCCTGTAATCTTTTTTATAGGTAGCACTCAGAGCACCATAAGTTCTTCCGTGGAAACCTTTCATAGCAGCTATAAATTTGGTCTTTTTCGTATTAAGTCGGGCAAATTTAATAGCGGCCTCGATAGCCTCAGTTCCGCTGTTTGTAAGAAATGCTCTGGTCAGGTTAGCAGGTGCAATTGAGAAGAGTTTTTCGAGGAACAATGCTTTTGTATCATTATAGAAAGTATTTGGGCAGGTGATTAAAGTTGCCGCCTGTGCAGAGATAGCGTCAACAACCATTTTGTTGGCATGGCCGATATTTGCAACCGAGATTCCTGCTGCCATATCAATATATTCGTTCCCTTTATCGTCCCAAACGCGGGCACCATTTCCTTTAACAAGTACAACATCCCTGCGGGGATAAACGTCTACTTCATACTTTTCGATAAGCGATTTGTAGTCTTTCATTTTATTGTTGTTCCCCTTCCATTTAGTGCATCAATGATTGGATGTTCAGTTCTCCCATCCGACAGGATCACCGTAGTATCATCGGCTTCAAATAATTTCCGGAGGGCAAGAATTTTTCTTTTCATTCTTCCATCGACCTTATTTTCCATTTCCTCAAGTTCAGATTTGGAAATAGATGTTAATAGAGACGCAGGATCATTTTTATCGGTCAAGAATCCTGCTTCTTCGATAAGTGAAATAATTTTACCGGCCTTAAATTCGTATTGAAGGAGTGCCACGATATCGTCATTTTCGGAATTTATCGCAAAATTATTTTCGTCAATAAGAGGCACACTAATAACAGGAGTATAATTATTATCGAGAAGAAGATTTAATAATTCCCTGTTAACCGATTTCGGCTTGCCCGAAAAATCTCTTAGCAGAAGAGTCTTCCCGCCTTCTCTAACCTTTATACCGGAATTTCTTTTACCCTGGATTAGTTTGCCATCGAGTCCGGACAGACCGACCGCATTGATTCCGGATTGGTGACATAGTTCAACAATCCGTTTGTTTTTAATTCCGGCATAAGCCATCATCATAAGGTCGATAGTAACCTCATCGCTCAGAACCGAATCGTAACCGGAGAGAGAGGTAACAATTTTTTTCTGGTAGCCGATTTTGACTGCCAGTTCATCCCTTAAAGCATTTGCCCCGTGAACAATAATCATTTTTTCATTAAGAGTTGCTAGGTCGTTTACAATACCCTTAATATTAATCGATTTACCGCCGCCGATTTTAATTATAAACATTTTAATTCCGTAAGAGAATTATTTGAAATTTTATTCCAGTCCGTTTCACCACGGAACGGCTCTGAACAAACGACCGCCATATCATCATTAATTTTTGAATGGAGAGTGAAATAATCCACGTCCTCATTGAAATATGAGAATACATAGGCCGAATTTTCATCATTTAGAATTATATTCATAGCTCTAATGTAGGATGATTTTTTTATGATTATTTCCGTCCCTTTGAGAATTGCATCTTTAATATTGTTTTTATCAAATCGTTTTATGTAGTTAAAAATTTTTTCAGCGCCGATTCGGCCTTCCTCTTTAATTTTCACTCCTCTTAATTCGCCGTTAAAAATAAAGATATACCTGCCGTCATGGAAAGGCATATTATTTTCAACAATAATTCCTTCGTCCCGGAACGCACTTCTGGCATGAACAATCAGCCGACTGGTCTTTCCAAATAATGAAAAGTCATCCTCCCAGATAGGATTAACATTTTTATAGTGACCCCATACACCGTTTTTCAGAAAAGAACATCCCCAGCCATGGCCCTGATACTCCCTGCTTTCTTTAGCGATAACCGCAAATTTCTGCAGAAATTCCTGCATCAGAAATTCTTTTTTTGAATTAATATATAGGAGCCGGCACATAGAAATTGCTCTATTAAATCGGATGCAAACCGGGGAATTCAAGACCGGTTCTTTCATCGAAGCCGAACATAAGATTAAAAGCCTGAACAGCCTGCCCGGCAGCGCCTTTCATCAGGTTATCTATTGCGCTTATAACAACGAGCCGGTTAGAAAATTCATCCTTCTTAAATCCGATATCACAATAATTGGTGCCGCTTAAGAGTTTGGGTTCCGGGTAACGGTAAATTCCTTCGCTCTCTTTTACAATTCTAATGAAGGGTTCATTTCCGTAAGCATCTCGGTAAACTTTCCAGATCTCTTTTTCTGGAAGATCATTTTTCAGGAATACATGACATGTAGCCAGAAGACCCCTTACCATATCGATAGCAGTAGCGGAGAAATGAACATCTATCTTTTTCCCGAATGAGAGTTCCTGCAATATTTCAGCAGTATGACGGTGCTGTGTGGGCATATAAGATCTTACAACACCTGCCCTTTCTGGGTGATGAGAACCTTCATTCACCTTATTGCCGCCTTCACTGCTACCGGCTTTAACTTCTATTACAGTTCTTTCTTCATCAACAAGACCGTTCTTATATAAGGGATAAAGTCCCAAAATACTAGCAGTCGCATTGCATCCGGCACTTGAGACATAGTCGGCTTTTTTCATCTCTTCGCGATGAAGTTCCGGGATGCCATAAACAAACCGGTTGAGAAGGTCCGGCCGGGCATGCTTATGTCCGTACCATTTTTCGTATTCTGATTCATTCTTCAGACGGAAATCCGCGCTCAGATCGATAATCTTAGGTGCAAGGGTTATAAACTTATCGATATGATTTTGAGAGCTGTTATGCGGCAGACATAAAAACAAGAGGTCGCACTGCTGAAGTTCTGAAGAAGAAATAAATTTTAATGAAGTCGATTTTCTGAGGTTAGGATGAACTTTGTGAACGAATTTTCCTGTATAGCTTTCCGAAGTGACCTGAAAAACTTCAACAAAAGGATGAAATAGAAGGAGTCTGAGTAGCTCTCCACCCGTATAACCGGATGCACCAACAATAGATACTTTAATCTTTTCCATTACCTGCCTTCAGCTACTTGTAGAATATACTCAACCATTTTCTGGGGAATATTTACACCGGTAGTTGTAATACTGTTCTTATACTCCATAGTATAATTCACCTCGTTGACCATCAGTCCATCCGCAGTTTCAAAAACATCGATAGCGACAATTCCTCCGCCAACAGCATTGGCTGCTCTTACAGAAATATCGTTCAGTTCATCAGTAACCGTGCAGTTTGTAGCAACACCGCCTCTGGCGGTATTGGTAATCCAGTGAGGCGATGTTCTATAAATGGCGGCAATACATTTATCGCCAACGACAAAGCTTCTGATATCTTTTCCTTTTTTCTCGACATATTTCTGAATATAGAAGATGGAATGATGGTAGGAACCTAAAACAGTCTTATGCTCGAGAATTGCCTCGGCAGAATCCCTGTCATTTACTTTTGATAGCAATCTGCCCCAGGAGCCGACAGCAGGTTTTAATACTACCGGATACCCCATCTCTTCAATTGCCTTTAGTGCCGACTCTTCAGTGAATGCGACTCGTACTTCCGGCTGAGGAACACCGTTCTCGGCCAGAGCAACGGATGTTAATAGTTTATCACCGCAGACAGTAGCAACATTATAGGAATTAACACATTTAATACCCGCGGCTTCAAATAAGCGGAGGCCATGCAATGCCCTGGAGTGATTAATACAACGCTCTACTACTACATCAAGGTCGAATTTTTCTTTTCCCAGATTAAAAGTAATATTGCGGTCATCAATAAGAACCAGATCAATGCCTTTTATTCTTGCAAATTCATCCATTAAGAATTTCTCATCTTTTCGTATCAAAGAATGAAGCAATCCAATTTTCATCTAAAAATCCTCCGGTAGTAAATTTAAGTTATGGAACTATTTATTGTAGGTCTTATGGTGCTTTACTGCGTCAACGATATGTTTTAATTCCTCGATGTCTACAGTACGTCCTCGCTGACCAACGGATTTAACTTCCTGCAGAACAGCATTTTGATGCTCATCGTCCATAGCGGTTTCATTAATCAAATTAAGAGCGTAACGGAGGGAAGCAATACCCGACATATGATCGAGCGCAAAATCTCTTTTTCTACCGAGGATTTCCGGGTGGAGACTTTCGTAATGCATCGGATTAATTGCAGCTGCATGTGTATGTACTCCGGCACAGTGAGTAAATGCGTTTTTGCCTGTAACCGGATAATTAGCCGGTATTGGAATACCCGAATGCTTACTTACGAGTTCGTAAAGTTCTGTTATTTTCTGAAGGTTCCATCTTTTTTCATTGTAGTCGACGGTCAATGTAACCAGTAGTTGTGCAAGGTCAACAATTCCGGCCCGCTCTCCAAGACCTAATGCAGCGGCATCAATTATATCCACGCCGGCTCTGTATGCGTCGAGCGCATTTGTTAGAGCAAAGCCTCTATCATTATGGCAATGGACTGCAACTTTCGGGAATAAACTCCGCAGGGCAAATTCATCCTTCAAACGTGAGATATAAGTATACATACTTCTATCGGTACCGGGGACCATATAACCGGTTGTATCGGCAACACTAATAATATCAGCACCGGCCTCAACAGCAGCGCACGCAGCTTTCACGACGTTTTCGAACTGAGACCTTACCGTGTCTTCAGGAGTATACCTAATAAGAAGATCTGGTTTAATTTTTTTCGCGTATTTAATAACATCTGTAATTTGTTCAACGGCGGTATCGAGGTCTTTCTTAAAAACTGTTGTAAGACGTTCATCGGATACGCAATAGAAAATTCCGATAAATCCTACTCCGCATTCCAATGCCAGATCCACATCAGCTTTTAATGATCTAGAATGAGCGCCGACAACCGATCTGAATCCCTTCTGGGCAATTGATTTAACGGCTGCATGAATTTCGGGAGTAACCATTGGATGACCGGCTTCAATTATGTCGATACCGATCTCATCGAGCAATGTTGCAATGGCTAATTTGATATGCTTATCGAAATAGACTCCGGGTGTTTGTTCGCCTTCGCGTAATGTTGAATCTAAAACCGCGACCAACTACTCACCCCAGTCTTCTTCTTCTTGAGGAGCTTCCTTTAAGGTTGGTGGATCAAGTGATACAACTTCAAGTTCGGTTCCGCAATCAGGACATTCAATCAGTTCGCCAACAACAGTGCCTTCAGGAAGGTCAATCATGGCACCGCAAACCGGACACTCAGCTTTCATTTTATCTGAACTCCATTTTTAGTTGTGCAAACATAAAAAACAATTTATTTGATAGCAAGAAACTGACACTCCAGCACTACTCTTTTTGAATCTTCTCAAATCAATTATCATGAGATGTATTTCTATTTTTTTAGGATCTGAAACGAACGAATCACCAGAATTTTATGTTAGACTTAGTAAGAAAAATATTAACGGGAAATATGGACTCGACCAAATACCATAAAGAATTATTCAATCATTTCGGTTATAATTTCGGCTTCGTTGCCGACCTGCTAGACAAATATATTGAAGACAACAATTCTGTACCGGAATACTGGCAAAATTATTTCCGTCAGCTCACCGGAGGGGAAACATCTCCGTTCTCTTCAGTAACAATTCAAAAGGGCGCATCACGAAAAAAGGATGTCCCCGTTACAATTATATCAGATTCATTTGATATTGCTCCTGAAGATCAGGTAGTACCGATTACAGGCGTTGGGGCAAAGATCATAGAAAATATGACGGGAAGTTTAAGCATACCAACAGCCACATCGTTACGGACTATTTCCGTCAAACTTCTTGAAGAGAACAGATCAATAATCAATCAGCACCTGAAGAGGTTCGGACGGGGAAAGATCTCTTTTACACATTTAATTGCGTATGCTTTAGTACAGGCTCTGAAAAAATTTCCGAATATAAACAACTCATTCGGGATTGTTAACGGCAAGCCGAGTTTTATTAAAAAGGAATATATCAATTTAGGAATCGCCGTAGATATTGAACGGAAAGACGGGACACGATCGCTTATCGTACCAAATATAAAACGGTCCGAGGTAATGGATTTCAGCAGATTTCTTGATTCATACAATGACCTGATTGAAAAATCCAAGAGCGGAAAACTTGAACCTGCAGATTTTCAGAATTCAACACTTACATTAACAAATCCGGGCGGTATCGGTACAGTATCATCAACACCCCGTTTAATGAACGGACAGGGATGCATTATTGCTGTGGGAGCGATCGATTATCCGGCTGAATTCAAGGCAATGGTGCCTTCGGCTCTTACTTCTTTCGGAATCGGTAAGGTGATGAATATTACGAGTACTTACGACCACAGAATTATTCAAGGGGCAGAGTCGGGCGCATTTCTGGCTTATGTGGATAAACTTCTTCTGGGTGAAGAAAGATTTTACGACAATGTATTTTCTGATTTGAAAATACCCCAGAAAGCAGTTGGATGGGATTTGGATACTCTCTCCAAACGGTTTTCGAAAATTGAAAATATTGAAGAGATTGAGAAACAGGCAAAGATTGTACTGTTAATTAATATGTTCAGGGTAAGAGGTCATCTTATAGCTGATATCAATCCGCTACATCCGCCGAAAACTTTCCATCAGGAACTCGATCCTGCAAATCACGGATTTACAATATGGGATTACGACAGAAATTTTATCACAGGAAATCTTCAGGGTACGAGAACCGGTACACTGAGGGAGATACTCAGTATTCTGCATCAGACATACTGCGAAAAGATTGGTGTGGAATTCATGCATATTCAGAATCCCGATGAAAAATTGTGGCTTCAGACTAAGATGGAACCGGTAAAGAATAGACCCTCAATTAATCCGGAGGATAAAAAACGGATTATGGAGAAGTTGATTATCGCAGAGGCATTCGAACATTTCCTTCATACAAAGTTTATAGGACATAAAAGATTTTCACTTGAAGGGTCGGAGACATTAATACCTGTTCTCGATTACCTACTGAGTTTTGCAGCCAATGAAAATGTTCAGGAAATTTTTTTAGGAATGGCACATCGCGGCCGACTGAACGTTCTATCCAATATCATCGGTAAAAGTTATACGAATATATTTTCTGAATTTGAAGACGAGCTTGATCCTGATTCTCCGCAGGGTACGGGTGATGTAAAATATCATCTGGGTGCAAGCGGAAATTACAAAACGAAGGACGGCGGTGAAATAAAAGTATCGGTAGCCTCCAATCCATCGCACCTTGAATGGGTTGACCCTGTAGTAGAAGGAATTATCCGAGCAAAACAGACGAGAAATAGCGATTCCGAAAAGAATAAGTTTGTACCGGTATTGATTCACGGAGACGCTGCTTTTGCCGGTCAGGGAGTTGTTGCCGAGACTTTAAATCTATCTCAGTTAAAAGGATATAGAACAGGCGGAACAATCCACATAATAGTTAATAATCAGATCGGATTTACAACCGCTCCGGAGGATGCCAGGTCCTCACCCTATGCGACAGATGTTGCAAAGATGGTCCAGTCGCCTATTTTTCACGTAAACGGAGACGACCCCGAAGCCTCACTATGGGTAACACAACTTGCGTTTGAATACAGACAGAAGTTTAAGAAGGATGTTGTTATTGATCTGATCGGATACAGAAGGCATGGTCATAACGAAGGTGACGACCCCGTTTATACACAACCGCTTATGTACAAAAAAATCAAGGCACATCCATCGGTTAAGGAAATCTATCAGAATCAACTGATCAGGTCCGGTATCATGTCAGATAAAGAAATTGAATCTCTTGATAAAAATATTTATGACTTGCTAGAGAAAGCATTGAAAGAGACAAAGAAGAAAGGAGACAAATTCAAACCGGACAGGCCGCTTGCATATTCTTATGAATACTATAATAATTTCCCTCGTAACGGCGATACAAGAGTTTCACTCGAGCTCCTAAAAAAAGTTGTTAAGGGGATTACATCTTTTCCCCAGAACTTTTCACTTAATCCGAAACTTCAGAAGCACATTGCAAAGCGTAAGGAACTTCTTACAGGTAATACCATGATCGATTGGGCTTTTGCCGAAGCACTTGCATTCGGTACTTTGCTCGTTGAAAAAAGACCTGTTCGATTAAGCGGTCAGGATAGCGCACGCGGTACATTCAGTCAGAGGCACCTGATATTCACTGATATGAATAACGAAGAGGAAGTTAATCCTCATAATTCAATTGAAGAAGGGCAGGCAAAAATCGAGGCGCTTGACAGTCTCCTTTCAGAAGCAGCCGTACTCGGTTTCGAATACGGTTACAGTATTTCCGATCCGCTAGCTCTTGTTATATGGGAAGCGCAATTCGGCGACTTTGCCAACAGTGCCCAGGTTATAATAGATAATTTCATTGTAGGATCTTATACTAAATGGCAGCTTCCGAATAATCTTGTAATGCTCCTTCCGCACGGACAGGAAGGTCAGGGACCCGAGCACAGCAGCGCAAGACTCGAAAGGTTCCTGATACTTTGCGCAGAAGAGAATATGTACGTCTGTAATCCGACCACACCGGCTCAGTACTTTCACCTGTTAAGACGCCAGGTTCACAGCAGCACCGGCGAAAGTAACGGAGCTTTTGAAAAACCTCTTGTTGTACTAACACCTAAGAGCCTACTGCGACTGCCTGCAGCCCGTTCACCTATTTCTGATTTTACCGACGGAGAATTCGAAGAAATAATTGATGATAAGATTGAAGATAGATCAGGAATTAAGACAGTAATATTAACCAGCGGTAAAATATTTTATGAACTCCAGAATTACAGAGAAATAAATGAAATAAAGGATTCAGCAATTGTAAGAATTGAACAATATTACCCGTTTAACGAAATTCTTTTTTCCGAAATACTTAAGAGTTATCCTTCCGCCACACTAGTAAGATGGGTGCAGGAAGAGCCGAAAAATATGGGTGCCTGGAGTTTCCTTTTACCGAGACTGACAAATCTGTTAAGGGAAAACCAGAGATTAGTTTTTACAGGAAGACCTGAAAGCCCGAGTCCGGCCAGCGGTTCATCCAGAAAGCACCTTGTAACACAGGAAGAAATAATTAAGAAAGCGTTTAGCGGACAATGATTGGTATTAATTAAGAGTGTTTGAGATAAGTTTCTCTGCAAGAGAATCTTTAACCATTTGAAATTGGGGAAGGTCCTCTTTAGCTACCGGGTTTGAAGACGGTAGTTTTTCTCTCAATGCATCCACCTGTCTACCGTTTTTCCAGAACCTGAAACATACATGGGGGCCCGTGGCCAGCCCAGTACTTCCGACATAACCGATTATCTGACCCTGCTTAACAGCAACTCCGGATCTAATTCCTTTTGCAAATTTCGACATGTGAAGATACTGTGTTGTATACGTGGAATTGTGCCTTACCTTGACGTAGTTACCGTTTCCGCCTGTATAGCCCGCTTCAATTACAACACCGTCGCCGACAGTCATAATAGGTGTACCGGTAGGAGCGGCATAGTCGGTACCCAAATGAGCTTTATATCTTCCAAGGACAGGATGAAAACGTCTTGAAGAAAACCTTGAGGAAATGCGGCTGAATTTTAATGGAGCTTTCAGGAATGCTTTACGCAGGCTATTCCCTTTTTCATCGTAATATTCGGCTTCATCGTTTTTTTCAAATCTGAATGCATAGAAATCCTCATTGCGATGCCTGAAGGATGCGGTTAATATTTTTCCTACACCGGTAGGTTTTTCGTCCACATATAATTCCTGAAAAACTACTTTCAATGAATCATTTGCCATAATTCTGAAAAAATCGATCTGCCAGGCATATATTTCAGAAAGTTTGACCGCTACTTCCGGATCGACGGAATTAGATTCAAGAGTCTGCCATAAAGAATTTTTTATGGTGCTTGCAAAGGCTCTTTCCCTAATTTCAACTTCCTTTCTGCCGTGATAGACTTTAATACTATCCCTAAGATCGAATACAACATATTCGATAGGATTGCGGATATATACAAAATAGTGAACGGTTTCAGTCGTATCCCATTCAGCATAAATGTAATATTCGTCCCCTGCTTTGAAATTTCTAACCGGGAATATTCCACGGGCTTCTTCAGCAATTTCAAATATCTGTTTATCACTCAATCCGTGAGGTAAAAGAATTTCACCGAGAGTCTCACCTCCGCCTATTGTTCCGTGAACTTCAATTAGTGAATCGACTGCCAGGCCAAAAGAATTGTAGTTGACCGGATTCTCTTTTCTTTCTACTTCTTCACTGGAACAGCCTGTTAGAAATAGAGCTGCAATAATCGTTGTAAATATTATCTTCGAAATTTTACCTGTCAATTTTATTATCATAATTTATTCAGAATCTTTATTCCTGCCTGCAAAAGGATCATGTTTAATCCTGAAGAGGTTTAAGAGCATGTCCATTATATTAAGGATAAATTCAATGATAGCGGACAATAATCCTCCTCAATTTACAGGGGAATATAATTTACTGAGCTAATAATTTTTTGATTATTTCAACCGAATTAATTCCTTCGGCTTCTGCAGAAAAATTCGGAATAATTCTATGACGTAAAACCGGGACTAAAAACGATTTAACATCATCGATCGATGGAGTGAACCGACCTTCCATAACTGCTTTTGCTTTGGCAGCCAATATCAGGTATTGAGATGCGCGCGGTCCGGCACCCCAGCTAACCCACTCATTAATAAAAGCTCTGGTATTGCCTGAACCGGGTCGAGTCCTATTTACAAAATTAACCGCAAATTCAATAACGTTATCGGCAACAGGAACGCGCTTAATAAGTTCCTGGTAAGCAATAAGTTCTTCGGCTGAAAGTATTTTATTTAAGTCCGGCAGATAATTGCTAGTAGTTGTTCTAATAATTTCAATTTCCTCACCTGTCGAAGGATAATCGAGCCACAGATTGAACATAAACCTGTCGAGCTGCGCTTCCGGAAGCGGGTATGTGCCTTCCTGCTCAATTGGATTCTGAGTTGCAAGCACAAAGAAAGGCTCATCGAGCTGATGAGTTGTTCCTGCAGCAGTTACTTTATGTTCCTGCATCGCTTCGAGAAGTGCTGACTGGGTTTTGGGAGGAGTACGGTTAATTTCATCGGCCAGAACCATGTTAGCAAAAACTGGCCCCTTTATAAAACGGAAAATTCTTTTTTTTGCAACCGGATCGTCGTCAATTATTTCAGTGCCGGTAATATCACCCGGCATCAAATCGGGCGTGAACTGAATCCTGCTGAATTTGAGATCGAGTACCTGGGCAAGAGTTTTTATTAAAAGAGTTTTGGCGAGACCCGGGACACCAATAAGCAGGCAGTGTCCCCTTGCAATCAGACCGACAAGCAGATCGTTGATAATCTGTCCCTGACCAACAATAACCTTTGAAATTTCTTTTTTTATCTGAAGAATTGATCCGGCTAAATTTTCAACGGCTGCAACATCGTCTGATTTTTTCTGCACTAATTCTCCTGAATCTTAATTTTGAAAATAAATTAATCGATATCAGTTTTTATCAATTATAACCGGATTTCCCAGAAGATTTTTTCCTTCAGTTCATCCATCCACTTCGAATATAATTTCTGTTTTTTATAATATTCAGTAAGGCGTTTTATTTCCACAAAATCCTGATCGAGGTTGGCTTTGTGTTCAGGAATTCTTTTAATCAGCTTAACAATATGATAACCATAAGTATTGCTATCAATTTCGAGTCTCTTAGGAAAGCTGATATCATTCTCCTTCATTTTAAAGATAATATCGAGAAGGGATTTATCGAGCTGATTTTTTTCGAATGTTCCCAGCTCACCCCCAAAGCGGGCATTCTCTTTATCATCGCTATACTTTTTTGCATAATATTCGAATGTATTCTTCCCTGAAACTATACTATCCCTTATCTCATTAAGGAATTCGATTGAACGGAGATCCGCTTCGTCATCTGCTTTCAGTTTAATCAGAATATGACGGGTGTTAATGGACTCACCCCTTCTTTCGAGGAGCTGTATAATATGAAAACCGACTGGAGATTCAATAATGCCCGAAAGCTGATTCGGTGCCAGAGCAAAAGCAGCCGCTTCGAATTCAGGGTAGAAAACACCGCGCTTTACGAATCCGAGGTCGCCGCCCTGTGAGGCACTTCCCGGGTCATTGGAATACTGGCGTGCAAGCTGGGCAAAATCACCGCCTTTTTTAAGAGAATCGAGAAGCATGGCAGCCAGTTCGCGGGCTTTCTGTTTTATCCGTTCGCCGGTTTTAGGATTCTGAAATATATGTGCAATCTGATATTTTTCAGCAACAATACCGAGCGAATCTTTATATGCATTATAAAATTCTTCAATGTCATATCTTGATACCTGAATGGTTCCAAACTTTTTCTGACGCACAAGATCGGCCATAAGGTTTTTTCTGGTATCATCTCTCAGTGTTCTTTTAATTTTTTCAACAGGCATACCATAGACCTGTTCAAGCCTTTCGCGCGAGCCGTACTGATTGATGAAATAATTAATCTGGTAATCGAGCTGCTGGGTTACCTGGTCGTCTGTTACAGTGACAGAATCGAGTTCGGCCTGCGCATAGAGTAGTTTTTCCTCAATCAACTGATTGAGAATGGCTCTTAGTATTTCCGGATCGGACGGATTTAATTTTCTTTGAGCTGCTTCGAAGTTAGCCCTGAAATCGAGTTCCGACTTTAAAATTATCTCGTTGTCAACAACAGCCACAATTTTATCACCAACCTGCTGAGAATAGATCGGAAGAGCGAAAAGAATTAATGCTGCTAAATATTTCATTCCTTATTTCCTTTTAAGTCAATATCCTGATCTTCAATTAATTTATTTAAGTATTCCCTTACAATCTCTTTATTTCTGAGTAGAAGAAAACGGTCTTTAATCTGTTCCTCAATAATTTCATAGGGCGGAAGGAGACCTTTGACATATTTATCGATTAATTGAACAACGGTAAATTTGTCCGGTTCCGTTTGAAGAATAATACTAATCTCACCCGGGAGCAGATTGCTAACAATTTTATATTTAGTAACCGGTTCGATTTTGTGGAGGGGCATTAGAACACCCGATTCGGCATTAATCAACACCGGATCTCCCCGGAACTGGTTGATTGCCTTCTTCCAGTCGCTTTCCACTAAAATCTTTCTGAACTTCACAGCACTTTCGAAATTTCCGAAATCAACTTTATTAAACCGATATGTATCATCATTCAAGATAAAATCAGATTTGGTTTTTTCATAGAACTCAAGCAGTTCATCGCGTGAGGGGACATATGAATTCTCTTTTAGATATTCATTTATCAAAAGAGAAGCTGCAATCTCCCTGCTGTTTTTTTCTACAAGAGTTTTATATACCGGTGAATCGAGAAGACCTTTTTTCAGCGCCTCATTGAACAAGATCTCTTTTTCGATCCAGTTATTTATATATTCTTCTCTTAACCGGGACTGGTGCTGGAATTCTCCCAGTGCATCAGCGACGTCTTCCTCAGTAAGGACTGAATTACCAATCTTTACCAGCTGATTCGATTCTTTTTTATTCTCGGAACAGGATACAAATAAGAATCCGATAACAACAAGCAAACTAATTCTTAAAAGCATTCATTAACTCATCATAGTAATACTTGGGTTTGTAGATTTCTTTAAGCTTATTCAGATAAACAGATTCAAGCCGTTTACTTTCAAGTTCCTGCAGAAGACTAATTATTTCAGGTTTAACTTCATCAAGATTTTTAAGTCGTGCCGGTTCCCGCTTAATAAGTTTTATAACCGACCATCCATCCTGGAACCTGAACGGTTTTGAAATATCTCCAATGTTCGGGAGAGAATCAGCTTTTTTCGAAAGTTCATTTACATCAATTTCCATCAGGCCTTTATAACCCGGTATATTATCATAACCTTTTCTAAGAGAATATCTGGTAACAAGGCTGTCGAAATTCTCTCCTGATAAGGCAAGATTGTAATAACGATTTGCAGCAGTATCACTAATTGCATAAATCTCCTGGAATTCAACCCGGTCCTTCCACCTGTAATTTTCCCGGTGCTTTTCAAAATAATCCTGAATCATAATACTATCTACAGAGATCTTAGACCAGACTTCATCTTCGAGGATTTTGAAAAGATAAATTCCGTTTTCGTATTCTTCCATTAAAAAAGCAAAATTAGAATTTTCCTTATCGTAGGATAATGCTTTTTCCTCAAGCAGCTTTTTATCCAGGTAGACATTGATTGCCTCGGCAAACAACTCTTCTGTGAGGTTGCGAGCGGAGAACTGGCTGGAACTCTTCATAAAACTGAATAATGAATCCACAGTAGAAGATTTGTCCGCATATGAGAAAAGAATACTCTGACCATATTGCTTCCTTACGTCGCTTTGATCGAATGCTTCATAAGATGGAATGTTATGGAGTGAATTCATAATCCTCGCAAAAACCTCCCTATTCAACTGATAATTATAATCCTGCCGTAACTGTGAAAGTATTTTATCATACTCAAGCCGGTAAGTAGTTCTAAGGAACATATCCTTCAATTCTTCAGCACTCTGTTCATAAGCAGGATAAGGTGATTCAGCGTTTAATTTTACGAGATGATAACCGGCGTAGGACTTAATAATTTGTGATACTTCCCCCACTTTAAGTCTGAAGACAGCATCTTCAAAATTGGGATCCATCCGGCCTCTGCTGAAATAGCCCAGGTCGCCATACTGATCGGCAGACATTTTATCATCGGAGTATTTAAGAGCGAGTTTATTAAAATCGGCACCCTGATTCAGCTCTTTCTGAATTTCCAAAATTTTATTGAAAGCTTTAGAACTATCAACAACACCAGCTGAATCTTTGAATGCAACAAGAATATGCTGGGCTTTTATCTGGTCCCGGCGGGGCATTTTTTCAATAACCTTTAGAATATGAAATCCATAATTGGAGATAACAAGTTCGGGATGAATTTTCCCCGGTTCAGTATTATAAATCGCCTCTTCAATTGCAGGGACAACTATAATTCCTGCAGTAACCCAGCCAACAACACCTCCTTTAGTATTGGTGTACTGGTCTTTTGAATATTCAGCAGCGAGTTTTGCAAAATCCTCACCTTTATTAATTCTCTCGATAAGTTTAATTCCAAGTTCTCTGACCTGGGAGTCATTCATTAAGGAATCCGGGATGAGCATAATATGGGCGGCAAGAATTTCCGTTTTTCTTCTTTCATACATTTTTCTTAATGCAGGTTCATAAAGTTTATCTTCAAGAAAGAGAGTAGTACCTATATTTTTTTTATAATCGATTAATTCTTTTTTCATATCGGGATCGCTCGTATATCCCCTGACTACGGCATCCCTCAATTTCATTTTATAATTTACATAGAGGTCAAGAAAGTTTTTCATATTTTCCAGTGAATCCGTTTTAGCTTTTGCCACACCTCCTGTATTCCTGGAATAAGCCTTTTCAAACTCGTCCATATAGACATTATAATTACCATATTCAGCGACAACTATTTTTGATTGTTCCGGAGCGCATGAGACCAGAAATGTTATTAATGGGATAACCGGTAAGAGAAGCTTTCTGAATGGCATCAATAATCCTCCATTATTTTAGAATTTCTATAAATTAAATCGATTTTTTAATTATCGGGAGTGTAAAAATAACAAGAAAAATCGAAATTACTTCCTTTATTCAACTTTGAATGGTAATGAGTTCCTTTCCCAGAAGCGGCCGTACTCGTAACCCTGAATTTTTTTATCATTTTCAGCTTTTTCTAATCTTTTTTCTGCCAGAGCCGCATAATAACGGTCGATTTCGATTCCGAGATAGTTTCTGCCCAATTTTTTAGCCACGACAGAAGTTGTACCAGAGCCGAGGAATGGATCGAATATGAGGTCACCTTTATTTGAGCTTGCAAGAATTAGTTTGGCCAGAAGCTTTTCCGGCTTTTGTGTGGGGTGATCAGTATTTTCAGGCATCGACCAGAAAGGAACCGAGATATCTGTCCAGATATTCGAAGGAAATGTAAGACGGAAACTGCCGGATTTAGATTTCTTCCAATCCTTCGGTTCCCCGTTTGAGTCTTTATATGGAGCAATAACTCTCCTGTTCAGTTTAACGTGTTCGCTATTAAAAAGATATTTACGAGATAAAGTACAGAACCATATATCTTCCGAATTATTTTTCCAGTTGGATTTGGCGCCACGTCCTTTTTCCCGCTCCCATGTAATTCTGTTGCGGATATAAAAATACTTTTCGAGAACAGGACCCACGGAAATAGAGGAATGCCAATCGCAGCAGAAATAGACAGAAGCATTCTTTTTCAGTATATGGATCAGACCGGAGATAATTTTATCGACCCATTCGGCATAGCTGTCGATCGACAATGCTTTAAAACTTGTTGTATTGAATGATTTATTAAGATTATACGGCGGATCGATTATAAGTAGGTCAACCACTCCCGATGGCATAAGTGGGGCAACATCCCAGAAATTACCGCAGATTGTTTTATTAATGATTTCTTTAGAATCATTTATAGAATGCGGATTCAGAAATTTTCGCGAGAATTTCTGGATTTCAGATTCCGAAATAATAATCGATCTGTTAAGCGGAGATTTTTTTTTATTGGTCATTGAAATTGCCGCTGAGACAAAATTATTTAGCAAGTGTGCCGGGAGCGATGGAGCCGTCGATCTCAACAATCTTAACTTTCCCCTCTTCACCGGAATCAACCGCCAGAATCATTCCCTGAGAATCGAGACCGAACAACTTAGCCGGTTTAAGATTCGCAACAATCAACACTTTCCTGCCGATCAATTCCTCCGGCTGATAGCTTTTGGCAATTCCGGCAACGAGTTGCCGTTCTTCATTGCCGACTTCAATTTTCAGTTTGAGGAGCTTTTCACTTTTTGGAACTCTCTCCGCATTTTTAATAAGAGCGACTCTGAGCTTAATCCTTTTGAAATCATCGATGGTAATTTCCTCATCGGATTTTTTTTCAGGTGCTTCGGGTATCCCGAGTTTGCTAATTTCCTTTTCAATAACATTATCTTCAATTTTTGTAAAGAGTATTTCCGGCTGCGAAAGCCGGTGCCCTGCAACAAGATTCAGATTTCCGGCCTGATCCCACCCGGATTTAGAGGCATTAAGCATTTTAAATATCTTTTCGGACGAGAACGGGATCACCGGTTCAAATAATTCAGCCAGCGTATAAATGCAGTTCAGACAGATATTTAATGTAGTACCGCATTTTTCTTTATTCTTTTTAACACTTATCCAGGGTTCGGAGTCGTTGAAGTATTTATTCCCAACTCTGGCAAGATTCATCATTTCGAAGACAGCGTCTTTAATCTTATAACGTTCTATAAGTTCCCCGACTTTTGAGGGATAGGAATTGATTAAGCTAATCATATCCTCGTCAATTTTGTCAAGTTTTCCAAGTTGCGGAACTTTGCCGTCAAAATGTTTAAAGACAAATGTAAAAGTCCGGTTTATAAAATTTCCTAGAATATCAGCCAGCTCGCCGTTATTTCTCGACTGGAATTCTTTCCAGTAGAAGTCGGTATCCTTATTCTCAGGCAGGTTAGCCGCAAGAGTATACCGGAGCGGATCGGCGGGGAAAGACTCCAAAAAATCGAGCACATCCACACCCCAGCCGCGGGACTTGGAAAACTTTTTTCCCTCGAAATTGAGGAATTCATTTGCAGGGACATTCTGAGGCAGAATATATTTATCATCATTAAAATCATTCCATGCCATCAACATAGCCGGGAAAATGATTGTATGAAAGACAATATTATCCTTCCCGATAAATGCAACATATTTAGTATCCGTTCCCTGCCAGTATTTTTTCCAGAGATCCGGTTCATTTCTTTTTTCAGACAATTCTTTGGTAGCTGAAATATATCCGAGAACTGCCTCGAACCAGACATAAAGAACCTTCCCGTCAGCGCCGTCAACCGGAACTTTAACTCCCCAATCGAGGTCGCGTGTATATGCCCTGTCTTTAAGTCCTTCCTTAAACCATCCCTTACAATACTGAAGCACGTTATCTTTCCAGCCGTACTTTTCTGTCATTTCATTAATATACTTTTCAAGCCGTTCCTGGAATTTTCCGAGCGGGAAATACCAATGTGAAGTTTCTTTGAGGACAGGTGTTTGTCCGGAGATCTTACTTTTAGGATTTTTCAATTCGGACGGTTCGTAAAGCGAGCCGCATTTTTCGCATTCATCGCTTCGCGCTTCCTCATAACCGCATTTCGGACATGTTCCTTCAACATACCGGTCCGGTAAATACATTTTAACCTTTTCGTCATAGAACTGTAGAGACTTCTTTTCAATAAGCAATCCCCGGTCAAAATAACTTTTGAAGAACTCGCGGGCCGTTTCGTGATGTTCCGGAATGCTTGTACGGGAATAGATATCGAAACTCATCCCGAATTTTTCGAATGCCTGTTTGTTTAATTCATGGTAACGATCAATTATTACTTTGGGTGAGACCTTCTCGCTATCGGCAGTAATTGTAATTGGTACTCCGTGTTCATCAGAGCCGCAGACATAAATTACATCTTCCCCTTTTAATCTCTTATATCTCACATAAATATCTGCAGGAAGATAAGCACCGCTTAAGTGACCGAGATGAATCTTTCCGTTTGCATAAGGAAGTGCTGAAGTGACTAGAATTCTTTCCACATTATTTCCCAAAATTGATCCAATGGTTGTTTATAATGAAGACAAATATAAGAAAAATTGGGTTTTCCACTCCTCATTTGGAATAGAATAATATTGAGTTGCTTTGAGTCAGTGATAGTTATAATAGATTCGATATTTCATCATCCGGGGAAATTGAATAAATTTGCATTTATAAAAATTTCAAGGTGATATAATGAAGCTTCTTAAATTATTTATGATATTGATTTTACCGGGTCTGTCAATTATTTCCGGACAAAATTCATCATCTCAATCATTAAATACTGAAAAAGGAAATGTGATTTTCATCCATCCGGACGGTACATCGCTGGCCGTTTGGAATGCAGTTAGACTCCTTTATGCGGGACCGGATAGTCAATTGAACTGGGATAAATTACTGAATGTCGGGATATACCTTGGCCATATGACAAATTCATTAACAGCTACTTCCAACGGCGGAGGGACAATACACGCATATGGTGTGAAAGTAGGTGTTGGTGCTTACGGGACTGATGATAAACTTGAAAAGCCTGTTTCGCGTTCGGGCAAAAGGCTAAGTATAATGCAGGAAGCAATGGGCGCAGATATTAGAACCGGACTGATAAATTCCGGAAGTATAATCGAACCCGGGACAGGTGCATTTGTTGTTACTGTGCCTTCAAGAAAGGAAGATGAAGAGATAGCAAAGCAGACTATTTTTTCGGGTGTGGATGTAATAATGTACGGCGGCGAGGAATGGCTGCTTCCTAAAGGGACTAGCGGATTTCATACAAAGAGTGGGAAGAGGACAGACGGACTAAACCTGATTGAAGAAGCAAAAAACCTCGGATATAAAGTTATCTACAGCCGCGAACAACTCCTGAACCTGCCCAAAGAAACTGAAAAACTATTAGGTATCTTTTCAGAAGATCATACATTTAACGACAAACCCGAGGAAGAACAAAATAAACTAGGCCTGCAAAATTTCAAACCAGGTGTTCCGACACTTGCTGAGATGACCGAAGCAGCAATTCAAATACTTTCCAGGAATAATCAACAATTCCTGCTTGTAGTAGAAGAAGAAGGAACCGATAATTTCGGCAATAAGAACAATGCCAGAGGGACACTTGAAGCATTGAAACGCGCTGATGATGCCCTTGGTGTTGCATTGAAATATATTGATTCAAATCCGAAGACACTTTTAATCACATGTTCGGACAGCGAGGCAGGCGGAATGGAAGCCATAAGTTATACAGAAGATTATTTCCCGTTCGATAAACCGATTTCTAAATTAGCCCCGAACGGTGCGCCGTATGATGGAGTGGACGGTCCTGAAAGCTTCCCTTTCAGGTCGAAACCGGACAAATTGGGGAGGACGTTTCCATTCGTAATAAGCTGGTCTACTACTGACGACGTGTGCGGTTCTGTTCTTGTACGCGCGGCAGGTTTAAATTCTGAATATGTGAAAGGATCGGTTGATAATACGGATATTTACAAGTTTATGTATCTGACGCTGTTCGGGAAAATGCTTCCATAAAAAATAATCTTGCTCATGATTTTTTAAGGATCATGAGCAAGATATTAAATATTAGCCTTCCATGCCTTTATACATATCTTCAATCAGATCTTTATAACGTTCTTCAATAACCTTGCGTTTTACCTTTAGGGAAGGTGTAAGTTCGCCGCCTTCAATTGTAAAAGGTTTATCGAGTATCGCGAATTTGCGTATCCTTTCGAATGCAGCAAGTTTCTTCTGGAACTCACCCAATTCCTTATCAAGGAGTTCGTAGATCTGCTTCATCTTAACAAGTTCATCAACATTACTGTATTGGATTCTATTTGCATCGGCGTATTCTTTAAGTGCTTCGTAGTCAGGAACGATTAAAGCCGTAATGAACATCCTTCTATCGCCGATAATAATAAACTGATCGATATACTTGCTGGCGAGGAACATATTCTCTATAGGTGTGGGTGCGATATATTTTCCGCCTGAGGTTTTAAAGAGATGTTTCTTTCGGTCGGTAATTATAAGAAACCCTTCCGCATCGAATACACCGATATCGCCGGTATGCAGCCACCCGTCTTTAATTGTATCTTCAGTATCCCTCTTGTTCTTATAATATCCCTGCATGATATTAGGACCATAGGCAAGGATCTCGCCGTCTTTAGCAATTTTAACTTCAACGCCGGGCAATGGTTTGCCCACAGTTCCGAATTTATAATCATTTAATCGATTTGCCGTAATAACAGGTGACGATTCGGTAAGACCGTATCCTTCAATAATCAGAATTCCGGCAGCGTCAAAGAAGATACCCAGTTCACGCGAAAGTGCTGCACCGCCGGAGATAAAGAATCTTAATCTGCCTCCGGTTCTTTCTCTTAACTTGCCGAAAACCAGTTTATCCGCAAGTTTCCGTTTCAATGAGAGCATTATCGGGACAGGATGGCCGGACTTTTTAGCAACCATATATTCTTTTCCGGTTTCGATAGCCCAGTTAAATATTTTCTGCTTTTTCTCCGGTTGACTTTCAACATTCTTTTTTATCCTGCTGTACATTCTTTCAAACAAACGGGGGACTGCCGTCATGATTGTCGGTTTAATTTCCGACATATTATTGGCAATTTTTTCTATACTTTCAGCATATGCAATTATGCCACCGCAAGAGAATGCAGTGTAATATCCGCCCATTCTTTCAAAAATATGACAGAGAGGAAGGAAAGAAAGAAATACATCATTTTCATCTATGTGAAAAATTTCATGAGCAGCCTTGATATTTGAAACAATATTTTTGTGAGTCAGCATTACACCTTTCGGTTCACCGGTAGTGCCCGAAGTATAAATAATTGTACAGAGTTGATTCTCGGTACACATACTTGAAGTCTGATTGAAGTAATTCGGCTGTTCCTTTCGGAATTCCCTTCCCTTATTCTGAACATCCAGTAACGAGTAAACATCCTTTTCCGAACCTCTCTCAGAATTGTTCATTACAATAATAAACTTAAGATTCTTACAATTACCGCGAACTTTCAAGACTTTGTTCAGCTGGAATTTATTTGAGACAAAAATTCCTACCGACTCGGAGTTATTAAGAATATACTCGAGCGATTCCGAAGTAGAGATAGGATAAAGAGGAACATCAATAGCCCCAAGTCCTAGAATGGCCATATCTGCATAAACCCATTCCGGTCTGTTCTCCGCAATTATTGCAACCTTATCCTCTTTTTTAACGCCGAAGGCAGCCAGCCCGCAAGCCAGGTTTACAGTTTCTTCATAAAGCTGATCATAAGTGATATCGTTCCACTTTTCATCAACTTTATATTTAAGAACCGGCCTTTCTTTACCCTTTCCGAATTCCTGGGTAATAATGTTGAATAACTGAGGTATTGTTTTAAAGTCCTTGTATAGAGGCATTTTTTTCTCCAAAAATTTGATTCAAGATAGTAGTGGATGAGATAAAAAGTCAATAAGGAAGGATAAATAATTTTTATGAGGATCGGATAATTAATCGGACAAAACGATTCCATCAACTACGGGAGTAACACATATTAAGGGATTTTGAGGGACCTTATATTCGCGGAAAATTTCTTCGAATAACTGAAACTGCATTCCTTGGGATTCAAGTTTTGAAAACTTTGAGTATTTCATGAATTGTCCCGCTGAATTGCACGGAGAGTTGAATCTCTGAGCAATTTGATAATCCTCTTTCGCGCGGGATTTCAGGAAATTTATTTTCTCATCTTCAGATCCTTCAAGAGAATAATCGACAGCCCTGAATTCGGCGACAAAGCCGTTTTTAATAATAAGATAAATGTTAAGTATTGTTTCCATCATTCTATTCGATTCAGGATTTATTCTTAAGTGCAAAGATTGTAAGGAAAGTCGAAAGCACAAAAGCAAGTTTACAGAGAAGGCTTTCGACGGCAAATACAAATGACGGAATAAAAATAGCAATAACCATTGCGGGAATAAAAGTAAAAAGGTATCCGAACAGATAAAGCCGGGTGAGAGATTTATCAGCCGGTTCCGATTCAGCTCCCCACTTCTTATTCAGAATTATCATAGACCCGATTATTGGAAGATAATAGAAAGTTGAATAGAACGGTCCGAGAGGATAATAGTATGAAGCATAAAGCACAGTACATTTAGTAACGGCAAGCTGATCGATGGCAAAAGGATAATAGATTATAAAAAAGAGAGCCGGTAAAAAAATCAGTTTATGATAACTCCTCAGTTTACCCGCAAATAACAAAACGGTATATAATCCAAGCGGAGGCAGAAGTGTAATATCCAGAAGGGCGAGATAAATGAAAATCTGTTCTTTCAATCCTGCAAAACAGATTAAAAACTCGAATACCTGATAACCGAAGAGCAGTATTAATTGCGCGATTACAAGTTTATTAACAGTATTTTTTCTGGCAAATAAAAGAAGATTAACAATGTAAAGTAATTCTATACAAGCGATAAGGAGTGATACTAATCCGTCGATATTTTCCATAATAAAAAATCCGGAGCAGATGATAATCTGCTCCATTTGAAATTATAATTAGGTTTGTTACATCGTCAGTGCCATTATGGCTTTTTGAACATGAAGACGGTTTTCGGCTTCGTCAAAAATAACGGAATTTGGAGAATCGCAGATTTCATCTACAACTTCATCGCCTCTATGAGCCGGCAGGCAATGCATAAAGATATAATCATCCTTTGCGTTTTTAACAAGCTGCGGATTAACCTGGAAGCCTGCAAATTTCTTTTTCCTTTCTTCTGATTCCTTTTCCTGTCCCATACTTGCCCAGACATCGGTATAAATAATATCAGCATTTTTAACCGCTGCTTTGGGATCGTCAAGAATTTCAACAGTGCTTCCCATATATTTTGCATTTTCAAGCGATTCTTTAACTACAAAATCAACCGGTTTGTATCCGGATGGCGATGCGATAGAAATATTCATACCTACTTTGGAACATCCCTGAAGCAGACTGTGGGCCATATTATTTCCATCGCCTATATATGCAAGTTTTAATCCCTGAAGAGTTCTTTTCTTTTCGAGTGCAGTAAAGAGATCGGTCAATACCTGGCTGGGATGATGCAGATCGGTCAATCCGTTAATTACAGGGATCGATCCGTATTTTGCTAGATCGATAACATCCTGATGGTCGAAAGTACGAATCATAATTCCATCAAGATACCTGGAGAGAACTTTTGCAGTATCGCTAACGCTTTCGCTCTTTTTCAACTGCAGATCATTCTGATTAAAATACAATCCAACCCCGCCCAGTTCATAGATACCTACTTCAAATGAAACTCTTGTACGTGTTGACGGTTTAGAGAAAATCATTCCCAGTTTTTTACCGTCAAGAACATAATGTTTTTTGCCTGTCAAACGTTCTTCTTTAAGTGTTCTACTCAAATCAAATATCTGATAGATCTCTTCGAGTGTAAGATGCTGAATTTCAATCAGACTTTTACCTTTCATATTAACAGCCATTTTTCACCTTTATTATTTTATATGTTTTTTGAATTACTTTTTTCAATACATCTTTTCGTAATCGATTTCTTTATTCTCCTTCATAATCCAATAAGAACTTTTTGTATCGCCCCACTTCAGATCAAGAAATTTTTTGCCGAAAACTTTTGCGATCAAACCAACAGGTATCATCACCAAAATAAAAAGAAGTGTTAAAATCATCCGCGAGACAACCCATCCGAGAGCAAAGGCAAAGCCCATCCAGAATTTATAAATCGTTTTAAGTCGGTCAGGAGAAATAATACCATTAACAAATAAGATAGATCCTACAACAAGGAAAAAAATCCTTACTCCTACCGTACCCCAGAATAAAATGGATATGAGTATAAATACAATTCCGATTGTAATCCCGAACTTCCTGAGGGATTTAACGGAAAGATCCAGACTGTTCAGTTCATGTACAACGTCTTTAATCCAGCTCATACTTCTGCTTCCAGTCGATATCGTCGTGAAATTGAGGCTGTTCGTTTTTATAAAGTATAAAATTTCCAAGCGTAAGGAGATCCATTTCAGTCCGCATAAAGCACTTATAGGCATCGAGCGGGGATTCAACAATCGGCTCGCCGCGCACATTAAAAGAAGTATTTACAATTACAGGGCATCCGGTCTTTTCGTAGAAGCGTTCTATTAGTCTATGATAAACCGGATTATCATCCTTATGAACAGTTTGAATCCTTGCAGAATAATCGACGTGGGTAACCGCCGGTATTTCTGATCTTGCAACATTTAATTTATCGATACCCCAGAGATTTTTTTCCTCATCAGTCATAATCCGTTGTTTCTCCTTTTTAACATCTGCAACGAGGAGCATATAAGGGCTTTCAGTATCGAGTTCAAACCATTCGTTCACTTTTTCAGCCAGGACAGAAGGCGCGAACGGACGGAAACTTTCCCTGTATTTTATTTTCAGGTTCATCTTTTTCTGCATCTCCGGTGAGCGCGCATCTCCGATAATCGATCTCGCGCCCAGAGCTCTGGGTCCAAATTCCATTTTACCCTGAAACCATCCGATAACTTTCTCCTCAATAATCGCATCGGATATTTTTTCAATCAAGTCATCAGATGATACTTTATGATAAGGAAGTTTGAATTTCTTCAGAAATTTTTCGATCGTATCATCAGAATAAACTGTACCGAGGTAGGAACCTTTCTGAAGGTCTCTTCCCTTTTTGACAGGAGGAGGATTGTTGTTAAAACGATGGTGAGCAATAAGTGCAGCACCAATAGCACCGCCAGCATCACCCGCAGCGGGCTGGATCCAGATATTTTCAAAAATTCTTTCGCGTAATAATTTACCGTTACCAACACAATTCAGAGCAACGCCTCCGGCAAGACATAGATTGTTCTCACCGGTAACTTTTTTAACATTCCCAGCCATTCGAATCATAATCTCTTCTGTTACATCCTGAACGGATCTGGCCAGGTTCATTTCTCTCTGAGTAAGATTTGATTCTGCTTTTCTGGGAGGCCCGTCGAAAAGCCGGTCGAACTTTTCATTTGTCATAGTAAGACCGGTATTATAGTTAAAATAGTCCATATTCATTTTAAACGAACCGTCATCTTTAAGGTCAACCAGATGATCGAAGATTTTTTTCACATACACGGGTTCACCGTAGGGCGCAAGGCCCATTACTTTATATTCGCCTGAATTGACTTTAAAACCCGTGAAATAAGTAAAAGCGGAATAGAGTAACCCTAACGAATGGGGCCAGTGAAGTTCCGACAGAATTTCGAGCCGGTTTCCCTTTCCGACACCCCAGGAGGATGTAGCCCATTCACCCACTCCGTCGATTGTAAGAAACGCAGCCCTATCAAACGGCGACGGATAGAATGCGGAGGCGGCATGAGATTCGTGATGTTCCGGGAAAAGTATTTTACCTTTAAAATTCAATTGTTTGGAGATCAGGTCGGGGATCCAGAGTTTTTCCCTCAGCCAGAGTGGCATTGCCATAATAAAGGATTTCAATCCTCTGCCAGGGTATTGAAGATAAGTTTCGAGAATCCGGTTGAATTTTACGATCGGTTTATCGTAGAAAGCAACAGCAGATAACTGATCAACGGAGATTCCGGCAAAATCAAGACAGAAATTCACAGCATTCGACGGGAAATTGGAATCATGTTTTATCCTAGTGAATCTTTCTTCCTGAGCAGCAGCAATGATCTCTCCGTTTTCAAGAAGAGCAGCTGCTGAATCATGGTAGTATGCCGAAATTCCGAGGATGTATTCTTTCATAACCCTAGTTAAAAATTAATTAATAGTAATTCTGGTACCGCAGTTTTCTTTTTCTATCTCCTCTTCACTTGTAATAATCGCTTCTTTACCGCCGTTTCTAACAAAATCGATTGCAGCCAGAATTTTCGGACCCATACTTCCATCCGGGAATTCCCCCTGCTTTAAATATTTTTCGGCTTCATCTGCAGTAATATGATCAAGGGCTTTCTGATTCGGTTTATTAAAATTGATGAAAACCTTTGGAACATCTGTAATAATGTAGAACCGGTCGGCATTTATCAACCGTGCCAGAAGTGCCGAAGCAAGATCCTTATCAATTACGGCTTCTATTGCTTCAAGGTATTTTGTATCCTGATGAAAGTAGACCGGGATTCCTCCACCGCCGGCAGCTATTACTATATGCCCTTTATCTACCAGGTCTCTTACAACCTGATAATTCATAACATCAACAGGTTTAGGCGAAGCGACCACCTTACGCCATCCTCTTTTTCTGGGATCTTCTTTAAAAATCCAGTTATTCGCTTTGGCAAGAAGGTCCGCTTCTTCTTTAAGGTAATAGGGTCCGATCGGTTTTGTAGGATTATTAAAAGCGGGATCGTTAATATCGACAAGTACTTCGGTAATAAGAGCGACTACATTTTTCCTCAGCTCGGTCTTATTAAGAGCATTTCTCAACTGCCTGTCGATCATATAGCCGATTCCACCCTGGGAATCGGCTACGCAAATGTCGAGCGGCATTTTAGGAATTTTAAATTGATTATAGCCGGCTTCATTCCTTAAGAGAATATTTCCAACCTGAGGACCGTTGCCATGAGTAATTACAAGTTCATAATCATTTCTAATCAGTTCGATTATCTTTTCACAAGTATCGAGCGTGTGTTTTTCCTGCTGTTCAATGGTTCCTATTTCATTGCCTCTAAGAAGAGCATTACCGCCGAAGGCAACGACAGCAACTTTTTTCATAAAAGACCTTTTGATTTCAATACTGATGCCAACGTGTTCGTACCGAGTTCATGAAGCTCGTACATTACTCTGGTTGACGGTTTATTAATTTTAAGTATCCTGCTGAGATCAATCGGAGTACCGATAACAACAGAATCGCAATCGGTTCTGTTTATAGTTTCTTCAAGGTCTTTTATCTGCTGATCGCCATAGCCCATTGCCGGCAACAGAACGCCAATATTCGGATACTTCTGATAAGTTTCTGTAATAGATTTTACTGTGAATGGACGCGGATCAACTATTTCCTTGGCACCGAGTTTTTGCGAAATAACAGTACCGGCTCCGTATTTCATTTCTCCGTGAGTAAGAGTTGGACCGTCCTCAACAACAAGAACGCGTTTGCCGGAGATCAATTCCGGTTTATCGACAGTAATAGGAGAAGCTGCGTCGATAACCACAGCGCCGGGATTAACCGCCTGAATATTTTTCTTTACTTCTTCAATACCTTCCGGACCTGCGGAATCTATTTTATTAATAATAACCGCGTCGGCAAGCCGCAATGATGTGTTACCCGGATAGTATCTCATTTCATGGCCAGGTCTGTGCGGATCGACAACAGTGAATGTAAGATCGGACTGATAGAAGGACATATCATTATTTCCGCCGTCCCATAAAATAATATCGGCTTCCTTTTCAGCTTCCCTAAGTATAGCTTCATAATCAACACCTGCATAAATAACGCCGCCTCTTGCGACATGCGGTTCATATTCTTCTCTTTCTTCAATTGTGCATTCATATTTATCGAGATCGGAGAACTGAGCATAACGCTGTACCTTTTGTTTAACAAGGTCGCCGTATGGCATCGGATGCCTGATTGCTACAACTTTTTTTCCTGCATTTTGAAGAAGCTCAACAATTTTTCTCGAAGTCTGGGATTTACCGCTTCCGGTCCGGACAGCCAGGACAGAGACAACCGGTTTTGTACTTTTAATCATTGTTTCAGAAGCACCCATCAAACGGAAAGAAACACCCGCTGCGTTTACAATAGAAGCTTTAGTCATAACATATTCAAACTGGACATCGGAATAGGAGAAGACAACTTCATTTACTTTCAGTTTATGAATAAGATCGACGAGTTCAGATTCCTCATAGATCTTAATTCCATCAGGGTAAAGTTTTCCGGCTAATTCCGGGGGATAAATTCTACCATCGATATTAGGAATTTGAGTAGCTGTAAAAGCAACAACATTGTAATTCTCATTATTTCTAAAGAATACATTGAAGTTATGGAAATCACGCCCAGCTGCACCCATGATAAGGACGTTTGTACGAATCATAAATCACCTCTAATTAGTTTATTCAACAGTTACACTCTTCGCCAGATTGCGCGGCTGATCAACATTCAATCCCTTTTTTACAGCTATATGGTAAGCCAGAAGCTGAAGCGGGATTACACTCAAAATCGGTTGAAGCATATTGATTGTTTTAGGGACTTTAATAACATGGTCTACAATCTTTTCAATTTCGTTATCATCTTCGTTAACAATTGCAAGTATTCTACCTTTGCGTGCTTTAACCTCCTCAATATTGCTTACGACTTTTTCATAGACCGAATCTTTAGTAGCAATAAAAACGACCGGCATATTCTCATCAATTAATGCGATCGGACCGTGCTTCATTTCGGCTGCCGGGTAACCTTCGGCATGTATATAAGAAATCTCTTTCAGTTTTAAGGCCCCTTCAAGAGCGACAGGGAAATGGTATCCTCTTCCTAAATAAAGAAAATTTTTAGAACTGACATAACGTTCCGCGATCTTCTCAATCAGTTCGTTCTGCTTAAGGATGTTTTCAACTTTTTTATTAAGCTCCTGCATTTCGCGGATAATTTCCTGCCCTTCGGGCTGATTAAGGTTTTTCCTCCGCGCTATCAGCAGTGTTATTAAAGAAAGTACAATAAGCTGGGATGTAAATGCTTTTGTTGATGCAACACCAATTTCAGGTCCGGCGTGAATATATACCCCTGCTTCGCTCTCTCTTGCTATAGAACTTCCGACTACATTGCATACACCAAGGCAGAGTGCTCCTTTCTTTTTAGCTTCTTTCAAAGCAGCCAGTGTATCGGCGGTTTCGCCGCTTTGAGAAATAAAAATTACAGTATCCTTCGAAGTAATAATCGGATGACGGTACCTGAACTCGGAAGCATATTCAACTTCGACAGGGATGCCGGTATATTGTTCAAGCATATACTCGCCAACAAGTGCCGCATGCCAGGATGTACCGCATGCTGAGATGATTATCCGATCCGAACCGGCAATTCTCTCTTCGAAACCCTGCAATCCTCCGAGTTTGGAAATTCCCTCTTTCAGAACCAGACGACCGCGCATCGAATTGTAAAGAGATTCAGGCTGTTCCATAATCTCCTTAAGCATGTAATGCGGATAGCCGCCTTTGGTTAATTCGTCTATACTTACATCTACTTCATAGATCTCTTTTATAATATTCTTATCGCTGATCGTTTTGGCCTGGAAATGATCTTTAAATACTTCAGCAATTTCCCCATCCTCCAGGTAGACTACCTGACTTGTATGAGCAATAAGGGCATTGACATCAGAAGCAATGAAATTTTCGTTCTTACCGATTCCGATAACAAGGGGTGAACCTTTTTTTGCGACTACAATTTTTTCCGGTTCGTTTTTATATATAACTGCTATACCATAAGTCCCTTCTACTTCATTCAAAGCATATCTGACCGCCTGAAAGAGGTCTTTTTTAATTTTCATATAATGGTCAATCAGATGGGCTAATACTTCTGTATCGGTTTCGCTGACAAATTTATATCCTTCTTCAATCAATCCGTTTTTGAGCGAGACATAGTTTTCAATAATACCGTTATGAATAAGAAAGATTGTCCGGTCTTCATTCATATGGGGATGGGCATTAATTGTACTTGGTTCGCCGTGCGTAGCCCAGCGGGTATGCCCTATTCCGAGGTTGGACTGGAGATTTTCGGAATGGACAAGTTTTTCGAGTTCAGCAACTTTGCCTTTTGTCTTAACCGCTTTGCATTGAGTAGTATTTATAATTCCGATTCCGGCGGAATCGTACCCTCTGTATTCGAGTCTTTTCAATCCTTCAATCAGAACCGGAACACAGTTTTTTTCACCTATATAACCAACTATGCCGCACATAGTTACTCCTATATGTTGATATAAAAAATAAATAAGAAGAGTGAAAATAAAAAATTAGTGATCCGGACAAGGACGTAAAAGAAGTAGATTTGGCTCGATATTTAAACCCAGTATTTTGATATGGTTTCGATAAATCATATTGAATTTTAAATAAAACTTGCGGGTCAAATTTGCAAAAAAATGGATGGATTTGCAACTGATTAGGTGCTTTTTTCGGATCAATCGGGGTAAACAGATCTCCACGGTAAAATGGTTTTGAAATATTAGAAGATATATTCAATTGAATAGAGTTTGTATTTCGATACAGCCAACAATTCCCAATATGACTGATTTTGTTTAATACCCTCATTAATCATATATTTGTAGCAGATTTTTAGATTTAATGCACCTGTAGCTCAATTGGATAGAGCATCTGACTACGGATTACATTCTTTCCTTTCAATTCACTCTAAAAACAAATCTTTTTTTAAAATTAAGACACTATTAAGACACTTTTTGCACGACTTTGTAATGAGATTGTAATTTAACGGCGAAATTTTTGCTCGATTATAAAATTGTGACAACGTATTTTGTTGGCAAAATTTTTAATGAATTTAGCTGCAAAAATTGTGACGGAAAAACTGAATTAATAGCTTACATCAAGAAGGAATAAATATCATTCAAGATCGATTAGAAGAAAATTTCAGTATACTTTTGAGTTTTACATTCAAACATTATTGTGAATAATGATTATTAAAGTAAAAAAGCCGAAATCAAAACCACGAAAAACTTGTCCGAAGTGCGGAGGTAAATCGATTGCTAAAATAATATGGGGATTAGTCATGTTGGATCCCAAAAAAGAAAATGAAAATGATGTTGATAATATTCACTATGGCGGTTGTTGTATACCAATAGATGAAAATGGCAACGCTCCCAAATACCACTGCAATGATTGCGAATACGAATGGTAAATAAATAAACCGCCGGAGTTATCCGGCGGTTTTGTTTTGGATTGACAAATTAAGCTGCTACGACCTTTTAATAGCTTTCAATAAATTGAGCTTTATCTTAGCTGTGTTGCATATATAAGATTAGTGCTTAATTTTTTTGAAGATGTTTAATATTGCAAAACCTTTAAAAAAAGAATATTACTTAAGTAGAATCATCTTTTTTACCTGAGTAAAGGGTTTTTCACCATTTTGTGGAATAGCCTCAATTTTATATAAATATAATCCTGAGGATAATTTACTTGCGTCCCAGTTAACTTTATAGTTTCCTGACGGTTTAATATCATCAACTAAATTTACCAGAATCTCTCCTAAAATATTATAAACAGAAATCCTGACTCTACTTTCAACGGGTAAAGCGTAACTTATTGACGTTGCAGGATTAAATGGGTTAGGATAATTCTGGCCCAGTAAAAAGTTGCTCGGGATAAATTTATCCGGATTATTAAAATCAATTGAAGTTGGTTCGGGTTTACATTTACCAAAAGTATCAGCATACCATAGTGAAAATATTTCTGATTGATCAAGAGCACGGTTGAATATTTCGAGTTCATCAATTGCTATTTCACCCCAACCATATTGTGCAGGCAATCCACATATTGCTCCCCCACCTGGGCTGGGAATTCCGCCGAGAATAAGTTCAGCCGAATTACTTGTATTATTAATCTGACCATTTGTAGAAGCTGTTAAAACACCATTAATATATAATTCGAAAGTATTTGGCGTACCGCCTTTTCTAACTGCAGCAATATGCTGCCATTGTGAATATGTTATTGGTGTTGATATAACGGAAGTGGAAGTACCATCCATTACAACAAAGTGCAAGTTGCCGCCTTGTATATAGAGTCTATAACCGGTACATACAGGAGTGGTTAATTCCACTTTTTGAACGATTGGTTCAACCCTAAAAGAATTTACGACAACCGGGTAAACCCAAGCATCGATTGTAAAATCCCCAGCACCGAAATTTAAAGTTGGACTGTCCGGAACTTTGATATATTTAAGAACTGCGGAGTTAACAAAAAACAAAGAGCCGTCGACTTTAGCCTGAGGATTTAAGAATTGCAAAGTACTTCCGGGTACTGCACCAGCCACAGGCGACCCAATTGTACCAATAGCACCCGGGAAAGGCGTTCCGTTATTGTTTCCTTTAATATCTAAAACAACTGTAGCTCCTAATGTTTCATCCATTGGCCACCAAGCAACCATACCGGCAGGTGGTTCTACGCAATCAGCTGCTCCAATTAATTTATTGCCAAAATCGATATTGGCAACATTCTGCCCTGAAGATAAGGTGACTGAATGAGTTCCAGGGGAAGGCGGATAAGTTTGCTGCCAGTTATTTTGATTTGTTTCTGAAACGGAATAATTGCCAGCTGACAGATTTGTGAAACTATATTCACCATTAGCATCGGTCATATCTGATTGATTAGAAGAGCCGGATAATTTAATTTCCCAATTTTCCAACCCCGGTTCACCATTATCTCTAATTCCATTACCATTAAGATCATTAAACTTTATTCCACTTATTGATCCGACTAAGGGCAGCTGCCTATTTCCAAAATTAATATTATTTATTGCCTGATTAGTTCCGACAGTTACGGTCTTGCTGCTTCCTGTTTGACCTGCTATCCAGCCGGATTGACTTGTTTCTGTTAAAGTGTATGTGCCTGGAAGAAGTCCTGTAAATAAATAACTTCCATTTGCATCTGTTGTTGAAGTTATAGGGGATATGCCAGATCCAGTTAAGGTGATTACCCACCCAGCTAAAGCCTGTTCGTATGATTCTTTTATACCGTTATTATTTAAGTCATTGAATTTATATCCTGTTAAAGAGGAGTTAGGCGGATTGCAGCAAAGAGTTTCTAAAAGCGAAGAATTACCCCCTGTTACAGTTCCCTGGATATTGAAACCCATAGCCGAACCTGAATTGTCGTTACGAAGCTCTACTCTGATATAATAAGTTCCGGGAGCGACATTATTAACAACCTGAAGGAAGTTTGTAGGCACTGTGAAATTAGATGTTATCGATGAGTTAAGTGCACCGAGATTGCTTATTAAATTACCATTG
>Ga0208462_1000119_pt1 | contig 105015 bp, 112 predicted proteins | sample AD_SCU001_MetaG_FD_184452 | JGI IMG/M metagenome (GOLD analysis project Ga0208462, IMG submission 184452) | Active sludge microbial communities of municipal wastewater-treating anaerobic digesters from China - AD_SCU001_MetaG (SPAdes) (version 2) | ecosystem: Engineered > Bioreactor >...
TTACCTCTGCCGCATGACGGCGGGTGAATTCTCGCAGACGATTCAGATGGTGTTGTCGAAGTAAGCTCCATCCATTTCCTCCCCGTTCCGGAGGGTTCACCGAAAGGTGGACCCTCCGGTCTTTTTTACTTCTCGCCGGGGAGTGCGCATGCGATTTGTGAACGCACAGGCGATATCCGTGGGCGATATCCGTGGCGCGTTGCATCTTTACAGCGGCAGTCGTATGATGCAGATTGTTCACACACGACGATTTTCCATGCACCCCGCAACCCATCACATTCTCCAGACCCGGCACGGCGCGATAGATCTCGCCGCGCGTCCCAGCGTGATGGCAATAGTGAATGTGACGCCGGACTCGTTTTCCGATGGTGGCCGTTATCTCGAACCCGCCGTTGCGGTGGAGCAGGCGCTGCGCATGGTGGAAGAGGGCGCCGATCTCATCGATATCGGGGGCGAGTCCACTCGGCCGGGTGCGGTGGTCGTCAGTGCTCGAGAGGAAGCCGACCGCATTCTACCAGTGGTTGAAGGAATACGCCGACATTCCAGCGTTCCCATTTCCATCGACACCACCAAGTCCGCCGTGGCCCGTGAAGCGCTTGCTGCGGGAGCCGACCTGATCAACGACATCAGTGCCGGTGCAACCGATGCGGACATGCTGGCCTTGGCGGCAGGCGAGCAGGTGCCCTATATCGCCATGCACATGCAAGGAACGCCGCAGACCATGCAGACGAATCCCGGCTATAATGACGTGCTTGCGGAGGTGTGTTCGTACTTGCATGAACGAGCGCGGCAATGTGAGGCAATGGGCATCCGTCAGGTGATACTCGATCCTGGAATCGGTTTTGGAAAAACACTCCGACACAATCTGACGCTGCTCGCGGGAGTGGATCGTGTGGTGGGGCTCGGGCGACCGGTGCTGTTGGGTGTATCGCGGAAGTCCTTCATCGGCGCTATCACCGGAGCGGACGTACACCGGCGCCTCGGCGGAAGCATAGCCGCCTCGGTGCTTGCTCTGCGGCAGGGGGTTCGCATGTTCCGCACGCACGACGCGGCCGATAGCCGCAACGCGCTGGACGTGGCAGCGGCCATACTCGCCGCAATGGATCAGGAGGTGGCTGATGCTTTTTAAAATCGGATTTCTGGCGGTGAACTGGACGGACATCCTCGATGTACTCGTGGTTACGTTCGTGTTTTACCGTCTGTACCTGATCATGCGTGGTACCATCGCGATTCAGATTTTCCTCGGCCTGCTGGTGATTGTGGCGGGGAGCTTCGTGGCGAGTTCGCTGGAACTGAAAGCCGTGACCTGGATTCTGAAAACACTCACCGACATCTGGGTGATCGCCTTCATCGTCTTGTTCCAACCGGAATTGCGGCGCATACTCGTCATTCTCGGGCGCGGCCGCTTGATGGCGAATCTGATACGCAGCAGTATGGACAAAACGATCGACGCCATTGTGGATGCCTGCGAGGAGATGTCGCAGCGGCAGATCGGGGCGTTGATCATACTCACGCGCACCACAGGCATTCGCATGATTATCGAAACGGGCGTGCCGCTGGGAGCCGAAGTGAGCAAGCAATTGTTGCTGTCGATTTTCAATCCCAAAGCGCCGTTGCACGACGGCGCCGTGGTCATCAAGGATCGCATTGTGGAGGCGGCTCGCTGCACCTTGCCGCTCAGCGCGCAGTTGCAGATCGATGGCTTTATCATGGGAATGCGCCATCGTTCGGCCGTGGGAATTTCGGAGCAGACCGACATTCTCGCCGTGGTGGTGTCGGAGGAAACCGGAACCATATCCATTGCCGAGGATGGCCGTTTGCGGCGCAACCTCAGTGTGGAGCAACTCCGTGGCGCCTTGCGCAGCGGACTCAATGTCGGGGCAAAATCGATGTTCGATATACCGGGGAAACACAAGCAGGCAGAGGAAACACAGGACGCATGACACCATCGCCCACGCATCGGCAATACGAATTGGCGCGGCAGCAACTGCTGGAATTGCTGCGCAAAAAGGGAATCACCGACAACACCGTCATTGAGGCCATGGCGCGCGTTCCGCGGCATGATTTCGTGCAAGGCGTGTTCCGTGATCGCGCGTATGAGGATTCGGCGCTGCCCATTTCCTGCATGCAAACGATATCTCAGCCTTACACCGTTGCCTTCATGACACAGCTGCTGCGCGTGCGCCGAGGCGACAAAGTGCTGGAGATCGGCACCGGCAGCGGGTATCAGGCCTGCATTCTGGCCGAGCTGGGCGCGAGAGTGTTCACCATCGAGAGGCACTTCGATTTGCTCGAAGAATCGCGTGCGCGCTTCGAAGCATTGGGCTACAACATCGCCTCCAAAGTGGGAGACGGCAGCGTCGGCTGGTCGCAGTTCGCGCCATACGATGGCATTATCGTCACCGCAGGCGCACCGGACGTGCCGCAGTCTCTTCTGCGGCAGATGGCCGACGGGGGACGACTGGTTATTCCAATCGGCAACGAGCAGACACAGAGCATGTTTCTGGTCGAACGCAGAGGAGATGAATTCGTGCACCTCCGCAGCGAGGGTTTCAAGTTCGTACCGCTCATCGGCAAGGAAGGGTGGAAGTCTTCGTGAGAAGCGTGCGCGTGCGAGCCCCGCGTGCGGCGAGACCATCCAGGTGACAGCCATGAAGCAAACAGCTCCCATCATCATACTCACCGGTCCAACCGCAACCGGCAAGACTGCGGTTTCGGTGCAGCTTGCGCATATGCTCGACGCCGAGATCATCAGTGCCGATTCGCGGCAGGTGTACCGCGGCTGCGATATCGGCACAGCCAAACCGACGATGGAGGAACGCGAAGGCATTCCGCATCATGGCATCGATATACGCGACGCGGGCGACGAGTACTCTGCGGGCAGGTTTCACGAGGATGCCCAGCGGTGGATCGAGGACATCAGAAGTCGCGGGAAGCGCGTACTGGTGACCGGAGGCACGGGGTTGTATGTCAAGATGATCGAGTGCGGCATATTCGCGGCGCCCGCTGTGGATGCGGCCTTGCGGTCGCGGCTTGAGCAACGTGCGGCGGAGGAGGGATTGGCGACGTTGGTGAGGGAATTGTTCGCGTTGGATCCCGGAAGTGCGGCTTTCGTCGACACGCGCAATCCCGTACGCGTCATCCGCGCCCTGGAGGTGTGTTTGCTCAGCGGCGAGCCGTATTCGCGCTATCGCAAGCAGCACATGCCCGAGCGCCGTCATGAGACCGTGGGTTTCCTGTTCACGCTGGATCACAAGGAGTTGCGACGACGCATCGAAACGCGGGTGGATGCCATGGTCGAGGCCGGACTCGAGCGCGAGGTGCGCTCACTGCTCGAGGCGGGAGTCGATCCCGCCTGCAACGCCCTGCGATCCGTTGGTTATCAGGAACTGATCGAGTATTTTGCGGGTTCGATCTCGCTGCAACGCGCAATCATGCTCATCAAGCAGCACACGTGGCAATACGCACGCAGGCAGATGACATGGTTTCGCAAGCGGAACGATCTCACGCGTGTTGTTCCGGGGCCGGAAGCGCGAGACACGGCGGCGGAGATATGGACTTTGCTGGAGCAACGGGCTCGATGAGCAAGCACAGGAGGAGAGCTATGACACGAAGCGGAATACTGACACTGGCGCTGTGCGCACTGCTACTGATGCACTGCCAATCCAGAAGCGATGGCGCGGCATCGGAGTCGGCGGCCATGGGCGCCGCGGCAAGCACGGTGAAAGGCGGCACGGAGGACGTACGCTTCACGACCAGCGATGGCGTGGTGATCACCGGCACGCTGTACGCGGCGGGAGCCAAAGCGCCGGCGGTGCTGTGCCTGCATCAGTGGCGCAGCGATCGTGGAAGTTTCGCATCATTGGCGCGCGGCTTGCAGCAGGCGGGATTCACCGTGCTGGCTATCGATATGCGCGGTTACGGCGGCTCGCTGAAAACCGCCGACGGCAAGAGCGTGCGGCCCGATCGCAAGGCACGTCTGGACGTGGAAGCGGCGGTGGGATTTCTGCGAGGGCATGCTTCGGTGGATCCTGCGCGCATCGGCATCATCGGCGCATCGTACGGCAGCAGCAACGCATTGATGTACGCGGCTGGGGATGCGTCGGTGAAGGCGCTGGTGTTGTTGAGTCCCGGCCTGAATTACTTCAATGAGTTGCCCACCGAGGATGCGATTAAAAAAGTAGCATCGCGTCCGATATTTGCGGTGGCGAGCAAGGAGGATGTGCGATCGGTGGAGACGTTGGATGCGTACGCCAAGGTGGCCAAGAGCATGCGCACCGAGCGTTACGACAATGCGGGACATGGCACGGATATTCTGGCTGCGAGCGTTGGTTTGGAGCGGGCCATTGTGGAATTTTTGAAAAAAAATCTCTGATCCCGTGCATTTTTCCGCGGGAACCCATTCGCGATATTTGACTTTCACCATTTTTTGAATATATTTGTGATCCTGTCCACATTTTGTGGACATACCTGCTGGCGTAGCTCAGTTGGTAGAGCAGCTGACTTGTAATCAGCAGGTCACCAGTTCAAGTCTGGTCGCCAGCTCAACTGGAAAGACGGTGGGGTACCGAAGTGGCCAACCGGGACAGACTGTAAATCTGTTGTCTTAACGACTTCGTAGGTTCGAATCCTACCCCCACCACACCAACGGCCGCCTTGCGCGGGCCCTCCAACGCGGGGGTAACTCAATTGGCAGAGTCACAGCCTTCCAAGCTGTTGGTTGCGGGTTCGAGTCCCGTCTCCCGCTCCACGCTCACGTAGCTCAGTTGGTAGAGCACTTCCTTGGTAAGGAAGAGGTCACCGGTTCAATCCCGGTCGTGAGCTCAAGGTACAAAGGTACCTTTTGTCGTATTCGCAATTTCAGCAACAGTGACGAACGGTCATGGCTAAAGGAAACAAAGGCAGGATTATCATCACCCTGGAGAGTACGGCGGGTACGGGGTATCGATATTCGACGAAGAAGAACAAGCAGAAGCATCCGCAGCGCGTGGAGTTCAAGAAGTACGACCCGATGGCGCGGAAGCATGTGATTTTCAAAGAAACCAAATAATTCAGCGTACGAGAGTAGCTTAATTGGTAGAGCAGCGGTCTCCAAAACCGCAGGTTGGGGGTTCGAGTCCCTCCTCTCGTGCAACATTTCACGCAACAGCGTCGGCAGCATCATGAAGGAAAAAATTCTGGAGTTTTTCAACGGTGTCACCAAGGAAATGCGCAAGGTGACGTGGCCGACGAAAGACGAGTTGAAGGAATCGACGGTGATCGTGCTCGTTTCGACGCTGATCCTGAGCGCCTTCGTGTTTCTGGTTGATTCCGTGTTCACCAAGGCAATGGAATTGCTGTTGGGCAGCTGACAGCAAGGAACACTACGCTCGTGACAACGGAAACAGCAAAAGAGCAGGTCGACCATCTCCGCTGGTATACGATTCGCACGTATTCCGGCCATGAGAACAAGGTCAAGCAGTACATCGAAAACGAGGTCAAACAGGCCGACGCCGAGATGCACATGGAAGAACGCATCACGGACGTTGTCGTACCCACGGAGAAGGTGTACGAGATTCGCGGTGGGAAGAAGCGTACCAAGACGCGCAATTTCTTCCCCGGCTATGTGCTGATCCATTGCACGCTGGACAAGGACACCAAGCACCTCATTCTCAACACGCCATCGGTAATTTCTTTCGTGGGCCCGAAGGGGCAGCCCGAGCCGCTGCGCGAGGAAGAGGTGAACCGCATTCTTGGCCGCATGGAGGAACGCCGCGACACCGAGGTGCCGGAAGTGCGCTTCCGCGTGGGCGATCCGGTGCGGGTGATCGACGGTCCGTTCAACACCTTCAGCGGATTCGTGCAGGAAGTCAATCAGGAAAAAAGCAAGCTCAAGGTCATGGTGTCGATTTTCGGCCGCAAGACCCCTGTGGAGCTTGACTTCAGTCAGGTGGAATTCGATACGTAATAGTCAGTATACAGGCGATTCATCATGGCAAAGAAAATCACGGGGTATATCAAACTCCAGATCCCCGCGGGTCAAGCCAATCCGGCACCCCCGGTCGGTCCGGCGCTCGGTCAGAAGGGCGTCAATATCATGGAGTTCTGCAAGCAGTTCAATGCGCGCACGCAGGACAAGATGGGGCTCATCATCCCGGTCGTCATCACCGTGTACGGCGACAAGTCCTTCACGTTCATCACCAAAACACCGCCCGCGGCGGTGTTGTTGAAAAAAGCCGCGAAACACGAGAAGGGTTCGGCCGAACCGCATCGCAACAAGGTGGCCAAGGTCACCATGGAGCAGATTCGTGAGATCGCCGAAACGAAAATGCCGGATCTCAACGCGCACACGGTCGAGGCCGCCATGTCCATGGTCGCCGGCACCGCGCGCAGCATGGGTTTTACTGTCGAGGAATAAGGTAGCGCAATGAAACTGACGAAACGCATGAAAGCGACCACGACACTCGTGGAGAAGCACAAGGAATACACCCTCGCCGAGGGCGTCGCGCTGGTCAAGCAGACGGCCAAGGCGAAGTTCAACGAGTCGGTGGACATTGCCGTACGCCTGGGTGTCGACCCCAAGAAATCTGATCAGATGATCCGCGGTACCGCGTCGCTGCCCAACGGCATCGGCAAGGAAGTGCGCGTGCTCGTGCTCACCAAGGGCGCGAAAGAACAGGAAGCGCGCGACGCCGGCGCCGAGCATGTGGGCTTCGAGGATTACCTCGAGAAGATCAAGGAGGGTTGGGCCGATATCGATGTGATCATCGCCACCCCCGACGTGATGGGCGAAGTCGGTAAACTCGGTAAGGTGCTCGGCCCCCGCGGCCTGATGCCCAATCCGAAATCCGGCACCGTGACGCTCGAAGTCGGACAAGCCGTGCAGGACGTGAAGGGCGGCAAGATCTCCTTCCGCGTCGACAAGGCCGGCATCGTGCACGCCATGATCGGCAAGGCCAATTTCACCGAGGAAAAACTGGTGGAGAATATCCAGGCCTTCATTTCCACCTTGAATCGCATGAAGCCCTCCGCCGCGAAAGGCGTGTACATCAAGGGCGTCACGCTGAGCAGCACCATGGGCCCCGGCGTGCGTATCGACCGCGCCGAAGCCTCCTCGCTGCACTGATCGATTGTTTCCGTCCCTTCTCCGGGACAAACCCGCCGGCCGCATCCGCCGGTAACGCACTCTCAATGCTTCTACTAATTCACCAAGAATCCATTCGCACTGTCCCGCTGAGGAACGAATGACCAAAGAACAGAAAATCCAGGTGATCGAAGAGACGACGGCGCGGCTTGAAAAGGCCGTCGGTTTGTACCTGGTCAGCTTCTCGGGACTCACCGTTGAAAAGGCGAACCAGCTCCGCTCGGAGTTCTTCAAAATCGGCGTCGAGTACAAGGTGGTTAAAAACACCCTGCTCAAACGTTCGATGCAGAACGTGGGTGGCTATGACGGAACGTTCACGTACCTCGCCAACCAGACCGGTGTGGTGTTTGCGTACGACGATCCGATCGAGCCCGCGCGCGTGTTGAAGAAGTTCGTCAAGGACAACGAAGGCAAGATTTCCGTCAAGGCTTGCGTCATCGACAAGGATGTGTTCGATGGCGAGCGCCTGAACGACCTCGCCTCGCTGCCCACGCGCGAAGACCTCATCGCAGGTATCATCGGCACCATTGCCGCGCCCGCCAGCGGTATCGTCGGCGCGATCAACGCCGTCATCACCGGCATTGTCAATGTCGTGGATGCCATCGAGAAGCAAAAACAGGAACAGGCAGCCTGATTCCTGCCGCATTACGAAGCAACAAACATTTTCCTCACAGGAGTGATACAATGTCCGTGATTGAAGAAATCGTTGAGAAAATCGAGAAACTGACGCTGCTTGAGGCGTCGGAACTGAAGAAGGCGCTCGAGGACAAATTCGGCGTCACCGCTTCCGCCCCGATGATGATGGCCCCCGGCATGATGGCCGGTGGCGCGGCCCCCGCCGCCGAAGTCGAAGAAAAGACCGAGTTCAACGTCGAGTTGACCGCCGTCGGTTCGAACAAGATCAACGTGATCAAGGTGGTGCGCGCCGCGACCAACCTCGGCCTCAAAGAAGCCAAGGATCTCGTGGACGGCGCCCCCAGCATCGTGAAGGAAGCGTTGCCCAAGGACGAGGCCGAGAAGCTGAAGAAGGAACTCGAGGAAGCCGGCGCAACCATTACGCTGAAGTAATTCCCCGCAACGACCGGGTAGTAAGTCATTAGACACAGGCACGACTTCTGACGACTGTGTACTACATGTGAACGACAAGCGGCGGGTCGAAAACGTTCGACCCGCACTTGTCGTTTTGTCGCCCGGCCGCGTGTCCTCCGACAACCCCTTTTCTGGCCTTCACGATTACCGCCACGAACGCAGCTATGTAAGGAGCACGGAATTGACAACCTCTCACGCGAACGGCTTCAACGATACGTTCAGGAAATTCAACCTCCGCCAGATGTCGAACGGGCGTTGGAGCTTCGGGAAAATCTCCGATCTCTACGAATACCCGAACTTCCTCGACGTCCAGCGCGCGTCCTTCGAGGCCTTCCTGCAGGAACGGAGTTCCCCCGCCGAACGCAAGGACATGGGCTTGCAGCAGGTGTTCACCACCAACTTCCCCATTACCGATACGCGCGAAAACTACATTCTGGAATTCATCGAGTACTTCATCGAAAAACCGAAGTACTCGGTCAACGAATGCCAGGAACGGGGCCTGACCTTCGCGGTTCCGCTCAAGGCCCGTCTGCGCCTCTCGAGTAAAAGCGAGGAACCCAACAGCACCGAATACATCGAGACCGTCGAGCAGGAAGTGTACCTCGGCAACCTGCCGTACATGACCGAACGCGGTACTTTCATCATCAACGGCGCCGAGCGCGTTGTGGTCAGCCAGTTGCATCGCTCGCCCGGTGTGTTCTTCGGCGAGTCCATGCACCCGAATGGCACCAAGATGTATTCCGCCCGCATCATCCCCTTCCGCGGCTCCTGGGTCGAATTCGCCACGGACATCAATCAGGTGATGTACGCCTACATTGACCGGAAAAAGAAATTCCCCGTCACCACACTCCTGCGCGCACTCGGCTATTCCTCCAATCGCGAATTGCTCGAACTCTTCGACCTCGTCGAAGTCATCGACATCAACAGCAAGGATATCGAAGCCATGTACGGCCGCGGTATCTGTGAGGAAGTGGTGGATCTCGACAACGGTGAACTTCTCGTCAAAAAGGACACCATCCTCGACGAGGACATCGTCTCCAGCATCCGCGCGCACAACGTGGGCGAGGTGCGTGTGTACAAGTCCGACAACGAGAATGCGCTGGTCATCGCCAATACCATCAGCAAGGATGAGGCGAGCAACGACCAGGAAGCGCTTGAAATGATTTACAAGCAGCTCCGTTCGGGCGAGGCGCCCGATCTCGAGACCGCCAAAGGCCTCATCGAGCGCCTGTTCTTCAATCCGAAACGCTACGACCTCGGCGTCGTGGGCCGCTACCGCCTCAATTCCAAGCTCGGCGTCGGCATCGAACCGGATGTCACCACGCTCACGCGCGAGGACATCGTGGCAATTGTGCGCTACCTCATCGATTTGCTGCAAGGTCAGCAGCCGGTGGACGATATCGACCATCTCGGCAATCGCCGCGTACGCACCGTGGGCGAGCAGCTCGCGGCCCAGTACAATGTGGGTGTCTCGCGCATGGCGCGCACAATCAAGGAGCGCATGAACATTCGCGACGTGGAGAATTTCACGCCAGCCGAACTCGTGAACGCGCGCACCATCACCAGCGTGGTGAATGCCTTCTTCGGCACCAACCAATTGTCGCAGTTCATGGATCAGACCAACCCGCTGTCGGAACTGACGCACAAGCGTCGTATGTCCGCGCTCGGCCCCGGTGGTCTTACTCGCGAACGCGCCGGCTTCGAGGTGCGCGACGTGCATTACACGCACTACGGACGTCTGTGTCCGATTGAAACGCCCGAAGGTCCGAACATCGGTCTGATTTCCTCGCTGTGCATTCATGCGCGCATCAATGACTTCGGTTTCATCGAAACGCCGTACCGCGTTGTGCATGACGGCAAAGTCTCGTCGGATGTGGTGTATCTCACCGCCGAGGAAGAGGACGAAGTGGTGATCGCGCAGGCGAACGCGCCGTTGAATACCGACGGCACCTTCGTACTCGATCGCGTCAAGAGCCGCCTGCGCGGTGATTTCCCCATCGTGCAGCCCAAGGAAGTGGCGTACATGGACGTGGCGCCGAATCAGATCGTGAGTCCCGCCGCCGCGCTCATTCCCTTCCTCGAGCACGACGATGCCAACCGCGCGCTCATGGGTTCGAACATGCAACGCCAGGGTGTGCCCCTGTTGCGTCCGCAAGCCCCCGTGGTCGGAACAGGTCTGGAAGAAAAGGTCGCGCGCGACTCGCACGCCATGGTGATCGCCGAGCACGACGGCCGCGTGCTGTTCGTGGATGCCACGCGCATCCGCGTGCAATACGATCTCGGCCGTTCCAACGACGACCGTCTCGTGGCCTTTGACAACGACGGCGTGGTGGAATACGAACTGACGAAGTTCTTCCGCACCAACCAGGACACCTGCGTCAATCAGCGTCCGGCGGTGCGTCCCGCCGCGAAGTTCAAGAAAGGCGACGTGCTGGCCGATGGCAGTTCCACCGAAAGCGGCGAGCTGGCGCTCGGACGCAACGTGCTGGTGGCCTTCATGCCCTGGCGCGGGTACAATTTCGAGGACGCCATCATCGTGAGTGAGCGCCTCGTGGCGGAGGACGTGTTCACGTCCATTCACATCGAGGAATTCGAGCTGCAGGTGCGCGACACCAAGCGCGGCGAAGAGGAACTCACCCGTGAAATTCCGAACGTGAGCGAGGAAGCCACCAAGGACCTCGATGAAAACGGTATCGTGCGCGTGGGTGCCGAAGTTCGTGAAAACGACATCATTATCGGAAAAATCACCCCCAAGGGCGAATCCGATCCGACGCCCGAAGAGAAGCTGCTCAAGGCCATTTTCGGCGACAAGGCGGGCGATGTGAAAGACGCCTCCCTCAAGGCGCCTCCCGGAATGAAGGGCGTGGTGATCAAGACCAAGCTGTTCAGCCGCAAGAAGCGCGAGATCGACACGAAAAAGGAAGAGAAGCGCCGCCTCGAAGTGCTGGAAAGCACCTTCGACAAGCGCCGCAGGGATTTGGTGGAGCTGTTCGCGAAGAAGCTCACCACGTTGCTCAAGGGCGAGAAACTGCTCGGCGTCCGCGACATGCAGGGCAGCAGTGTGCTGCGCGGCGGAACGACTGTGGGCGACGAGACCTTCTTCAATGTGATGGATCAGTTGGAGATCCTGGATCCCACGCAGCCCTGGGTCGAGTCCAAGCGGACCAACGCCCTGTTGCAGCGCATGTACGACAATTACAAGTACGCGCGTCGCGATCTGGAAGAGGATTACAAGCGCGAGCGCGGCAAGATTCAGATGGGCGACGAACTGCAGCCCGGCATCGTGCAGCTTGCCAAGGTGTACATCGCCAAGAAGCGCAAGCTCTCAATCGGCGATAAAATGGCCGGCCGCCACGGCAACAAGGGTGTGGTATCGAATGTCGTGCCTGTGCAGGACATGCCCTATCTCGCGGATGGACTGCCGGTGGACATCGTGTTGAATCCGCTGGGTGTACCTTCGCGTATGAACCTCGGCCAGTTGTACGAAACCGCGCTTGGCTGGGTGGCACGCCGCCTCGGCAACGATGTGCGCTTCGCCTCGCCGATTTTCGATGGCGCGAAATGGGAAGAGATTCAGGAACTCATGGAGTCGGTAGGCCTGAATGCTTCTGGCAAAATCGACTTGTTCGACGGCCGCACCGGTGAAAAATTCGATCAGCAGGTGACAGTGGGCTACATCTACATGCTCAAGCTGTCCCACCTGGTGGACGACAAGATTCACGCCCGTTCCATCGGCCCGTACAGTCTCATTACGCAGCAACCGCTCGGCGGCAAGGCGCAATTCGGTGGTCAACGCTTCGGAGAAATGGAAGTGTGGGCACTCGAAGCCTACGGTGCCGCGCATGTGCTGCAGGAAATCCTGACGGTGAAGAGCGACGACGTGCAGGGCCGCGCCAAAGTGTACGAAGCCATCGTCAAGGGTGAGAACCTGCCCGAACCCAACGTGCCCGAGTCCTTCAACGTGCTCGTCCGCGAGCTGCAGGGACTCGGCCTGGAGATGAAGATCGAGTGATCAACCCCCGATCGAGCGACAACGGTTCTTCCCGACAATCGAATACGAAATGATTGGAGATAGACGATGCCTTTCAAACCGCAGGAAGCTGTAAAAAAGAACTTCACCCGCATCTCGGTGAGTCTCGCCTCATCGGATGCCATATTGTCCCGATCCTATGGCGAGGTCACCAAGCCCGAAACCATCAACTACCGGTCTTTCCGTCCCGAAAAGGATGGTCTGTTCTGCGAGAAGATTTTCGGGCCGGTACGTGACTGGGAATGCCATTGCGGGAAATACAAACGCATTCGCTACAAAGGAATCATCTGCGACCGCTGTGGCGTCGAGGTGACGCAGAAGTCCGTGCGCCGCGAGCGCATGGGTCACATCTCGCTCGCCGTGCCCGTGGTGCACATCTGGTACTTCCGTTCACTGCCCAGCAAAATCGCGAACCTTCTCGGCATCTCGTCGAAGGAATTGGAAAAGATCATCTACTACGAAAACTACGTGGTGATCAATCCCGGTCCGACGAGCTTCCCGAAACCGTTCCAGCATCTCGACGACGAGCTGCCGGAGATGGACAGCGAGGACAAGGTGGACAAGGCGATGTTCCGCAATGACATCAGCCTGCTCACCGAAGAGGAATTCCTGGATGTGCTCGACACGCTGCCCGAAGGCAATCGCGAACTCGACGACGACGACCCCAACAAGTTCGTGGCCTATATTGGCGGCGAGGCCATCAAGGCCCTGCTCCGTTTGGTGGATATCGAAAAAATGGCGGATCATCTTCGCTATCAGATTCGTGTGGAAACCTCGCAGCAGAAGCGGCACGAGGCCATCAAGCGCATGCGCGTGGTGACGGCCTTCCAGAACAAGCGCGAAACCGAATACATCAACCGTCCCGAGTGGATGGTGCTGGATGTGATTCCGGTGATTCCGCCCGAGCTGCGCCCGTTGGTACCGCTCGAAGGTGGTCGCTTCGCCACGTCCGATCTCAACGATCTCTACCGCCGCGTCATCATTCGCAACAACCGTCTCAAGCGTCTCATCGATATCAAGGCACCTGAGGTGATTCTCCGCAATGAGAAGCGCATGCTGCAGGAGGCGGTGGACTCGCTGTTCGACAATAGCCGTCGCGTGAATTCGGTGCGCAGCGACAACAACCGCGCGCTGAAATCGCTCAGCGACATGCTCAAGGGCAAGCAGGGCCGTTTCCGTCAGAACCTGCTCGGCAAGCGCGTGGACTACTCCGGCCGCTCGGTGATCGTGGTGGGACCGGAGTTGCGTCTGCATCAATGCGGTCTGCCCAAGGACATGGCGGTGGAGCTGTTCAAGCCCTTCATCATTCGCAAGCTCATCGAGCGCGGCATCGTGAAAACGGTGAAGAGCGCGAAAAAGGTTGTTGATAAAAAGGGCCCCGAGGTCTGGGATATTCTCGAGAAAATCATCGACGGACATCCAGTACTGCTCAACCGCGCTCCCACGTTGCACCGACTCGGCATCCAGGCCTTCCAGCCCTTGCTCGTCGAGGGTAAGGCCATCCGCCTTCACCCGCTCGTATGTACCGCGTTCAACGCCGATTTCGACGGCGATCAAATGGCGGTGCACGTGCCGCTGTCCTTCGATGCGCAGCTCGAGGCCGGCATTCTGCTGCTTTCGTCGCACAATATCCTGTCGCCGCAGAACGGCAATCCTATCTCCATTCCCAACCAGGAAATGGTGCTCGGTTGCTACTACATCACCAAAGCCCTGCCGGGCGACAGGGGCGAGGGCATGGTGTTCGCGTCCATGGACGAAGCGGTTATCGCCTACGATCAGGGTCGCGTTGCGCTGCACGCGCGCGTGAAAGTGCGCGTCCCGGCCACCCCCGATGAATTCGCCGAAGGCAGCACGGGCATGCAAATCGTGGATACCACGATGGGACGAATCCTCTTCAACCGCATTGTGCCGAGAAACGTGGGCTACATCAACGAGATCCTCACCAAGCGTCGTCTGGTGCAGATTATCGGTCAGATTTTCCACAAGAGCGGCAATTTGCTCACGACGCGATTCCTCGACGATCTCAAGGACATGGGCTTCTACTACGCCACGAAGGGCGGGTTGTCCATCAGCATTTCGGATGTGGAAATCCCCGAAGAGAAAAACCAGCTGATCGAAAAGGCCCAGAAGGATGTCGAGAACATTCTGCGCCAGTATCAGATGGGCTTCATCACCAACGGCGAGCGCTACAACAAGGTTATCGACATTTGGACGCGCACCACGAACCGTGTGGCCGACAAGCTGTTCGACACCTTGCAGAAGAGCCGTCAGGGCTTCAATTCGCTGTACATGATGATGGATTCCGGCGCCCGCGGCTCGAAAGAGCAGGTGCGTCAGCTGGCCGGCATGCGCGGTCTGATGGCCAAGCCGCAGAAGAGCTTGACCGGTTCCACCGGCGAAATCATCGAAAACCCGATCACCGCGAATTTCCGCGACGGTCTGTCGGTGCTCGAGTACTTCATTTCCACGCACGGCGCCCGCAAGGGTCTGGCCGATACCGCGTTGAAAACCGCCGACGCCGGCTATCTCACGCGTCGTCTGGTTGACGTGGCGCAGGATGTGGCCGTGACGGAATTCGACTGCAACACCATTCGTGGCGTGGAAGTCGAAGCGCTGAAGGAAGGTGAGGACATCAAGGAGCCGTTGTCCGAACGCATTCTCGGCCGTGTGTCGCTCTACGACGTGAAGGATCCCATCAGTGGTGAATTGCTGGTGTATGCCGGCGACATGATCACCGAGAAGCACGCCGAAGCGATTTCCGCCACCTCCATCGAGTCGGTGGTCATTCGTTCGGTGCTCACCTGCGAAGCCCGTCATGGTGTGTGTGCGCGCTGCTACGGCCGCAACCTCACCACCGGCCGTCTGGTCGATGTGGGCGAGGCCGTGGGTATCATTGCCGCGCAGTCCATTGGCGAGCCGGGTACGCAGCTTACCCTGCGCACTTTCCACATCGGTGGTACGGCGAGCCGCATCGCCGCGCAGTCACAGATTGCCACGCGCTTCGACGGCACGGTGCAATTCGACGGTATTCGTACGGTGGTGTACCACGACGACACCGAAGATCGCGTCATCTGCGTGAATCGTAATGGCGTGCTGAATATTCTCGATTCCGACAACCGCATTCTCACCAAGTACGACATTCCCTACGGTTCCACGCTGTTGGTGCAGGAGTCGCAGACTGTCGCGCGCGGCGAGGTGCTGTACGAATGGGATCCGTACAACGCGATCATCATCGCGGCGTATCCGGGCCGTGTGCGCTTCGCGGATCTGTACGAAGGCCGCACCTTCCGGGAAGAGCCGGACGAGCAGACGGGTCACATTCAGAAGGTGGTGAGCGAGTCCAAGGACAAAACTCTCAATCCGCGCATTCAAATCGTGGACGAGACCGGGCATGTGCTGGCGGAGTACAATACGCCGGTACGCGCCAACCTCACCGTGGAAGACGGTCAGCGCATCATCGCCGGCGCGGTGCTCGTGAAAATCCCGCGTGAAATCGGCAAGACGCGCGACATCACCGGCGGTCTGCCGCGCGTGACCGAGTTGTTCGAGGCGCGCAGTTCGCAGAATCCGTCCATCGTATCCGAAATCGACGGCATCGTGTCCTTCGGTTCGCAGAAGCGCGGTTCACGCGAGATCATCGTCACAAGTCACGACGGCAGCGACGTGCGCACCTATCTGGCGCCCATCGGCCGCCACGTGCTGATTCAGGATGGTGACGCTGTGAAAGCGGGCGAGCGGCTGACCGATGGTTCGATCAATCCGCACGACATTTTGCGCATTGCCGGCGCCGGCAAGGTGCAGGAATATCTGGTGAACGAGATTCAGGAAGTGTATCGCATGCAGGGTGTGAAGATCAACGACAAGCACATCGAGACCATCGTGCGTCAGATGTTGCAGAAGGTGCGCGTGATCTGGCCGGGCGATACGCAATTCCTCGAAGGCGACATCGTGGAGCGCTTCCGCGTAGTCGAGGAGAATGCGGAACTCGACGACAAGGTGGTGATCACCGACAAGCGCGACACGAAGTTCAAGAAAGGCCAGACCGTGTCGAAGAAAAAGGTGCGCGAGATCGGATTCGAGCTGAAGAAGAAGGGCAAGCTGGCCCCCGAGTACCGCGAAGCGGAGCCGGCGAGCTACGAGCCGATTCTTCTCGGTATCACGCAGGCCTCGCTGACCACGGAAAGCTTCATTTCCGCGGCCTCGTTCCAGGAAACGACCAAGGTGCTCACCGAGGCGGCTATTGCCGGCAAGGTGGACGATCTTGTCGGATTGAAGGAAAACGTCATCATCGGTCACCTGATCCCCGCGGGTACCGGTCTGAAGAAATTCAAGAATATCGTCGTGACTTCAGCCGACGAGGCGAGTGAAGCCGCGTTGGCGAGCACGCAGTTCGTTCCGTCGATGCAGTAGTCAGGGGCCGGAATGGAGTGATTTGAAGGGATTCCCGCGCATCGGTTGCGGTGCGCGGGAAGAAATCTTCATCTCACACCCGCTTACCCTTGACAAAGATTGGAATTATCTGTACATTTACAAGCTCTTGTGAGTTCTTGCGATTTGCAAGGCCATTTTCAGTTCTCCAGAAAAGGACAGTAACCGTGCCCACGATCAGTCAGCTCGTACGTAAAGGCAGAACCGTCGTCAAGGCGAAGAAGAAAGCACCGGCACTCGATGCCTGCCCGCAGAAGCGCGGCGTGTGCACGCGTGTGTACACCACGACACCGAAGAAGCCGAATTCCGCGCTTCGCAAGGTTGCCCGTATTCGTTTGTCGAATACGCAGGAAGTGACGGCGTACATCCCGGGTGAAGGCCACAATCTGCAGGAGCATTCGATTGTGCTGATCCGCGGCGGTCGTGTGAAGGACTTGCCCGGTGTGCGCTATCACATCATCCGTGGCACGCTCGACACACAAGGCGTTGAGTCCCGTCGTCAGGGTCGTTCCAAGTACGGCGCCAAGCGTCCGAAATCGTAATCAGCAACACCGAGATTAGAGCATCATGAGAAAAAGACGCGCAGTACGCCGCATCCTCAGCCCGGATCCCAAGTTCAACGATATTCTCGTGTCCCGCTTCGTCAACAGCATCATGCTGCATGGCAAGAAGAACACCGCCCGCCGTATTCTCTACGGGGCGATGGGGGAAATCGAACGCCGCACGAATCAGAACGGCTACGAAGTGTTTCGCAAGGCGCTGTTCAATGCGCAGCCGGTGATTGAAGTGCGCGCCCGCCGTGTCGGTGGCGCCACGTATCAGGTGCCCATGGAAGTGCGCCCCGAGCGCCGCACCGCGCTGTCCATCCGCTGGCTGCTCAACGCCGCCCGCTCGCGCAGCGATAAATCCATGATGCGCCGCCTCGCGGCCGAACTCATCTCCGCCGCCAACAACGAAGGTGGCGCCATCAAGAAAAAAGACGACGTCCACCGCATGGCGGAGTCGAACAAGGCCTTCGCCCACTTCAAGTGGTAAACGAAGCACGATTGGATAATCAGGAATAATGGCCAAACGGGAATATACACTCGATCGTACGCGGAATATCGGCATCATGGCCCACATCGATGCCGGTAAAACCACCACCACGGAGCGCATCCTCTTCTATACGGGTGTGCTGCACCGCATGGGTGAAGTGCATGACGGCGCGGCAACCATGGATTGGATGGAGCAGGAAAAAGAGCGCGGTATCACCATTACCAGCGCCGCAACGACCTGTTTCTGGCGGAATAATCGCATCAATATCATCGATACGCCGGGACACGTCGATTTCACCGTGGAAGTGGAGCGCGCCCTTCGCGTGCTGGACGGCGCCGTCGCGCTGTTCTGCGCCGTCGGTGGCGTCGAACCGCAGTCCGAGACCGTCTGGCGCCAGGCCGACAAGTACCGCGTGCCCCGCATCGCTTTCGTCAATAAGATGGACCGTGTGGGCGCGGATTTCTACAATGCCGTGGATATGATGCGCACGCGCCTCGGTGCGAACGCCATTCCCATCGTCCTGCCCATCGGTCAGGGCGAAACCTTCGTCGGCATCATCGACCTGATCACCATGCAGGCCCGCATTTACCACGAGGACAATCTCGGTGGATCGTGGGAGGAAATCGAAATTCCCGCCGACCTCAAGGAGATCACGCACGAGTATCGCACCAAGATGCTCGAAGCCGTGGCCGAGGTGGACGACTCGCTGCTGGTGAAGTATCTCGACGGCGAGGAAATCAGTCCGACGGAAGTGTACGCCGTGCTGCGCCGTGCCACACTGGAAATGGTGATCGTGCCGGTGCTCTGCGGGTCGTCCTTCAAGAACAAGGGCGTGCAGAAACTGCTCGACGCGGTGGTGGATTTCCTTCCTTCGCCCGTGGATGTGGGCAATACGGTGGGTCACCACAAAAATATGTCCGACAAGGTCGAACGCCGTCCGGCCGACGATGAAAAGTTCTCGGCCCTGGCCTTCAAAGTGGCCACCGATCCCTATGTTGGCAAGTTGATTTTCTTCCGCGTGTACTCGGGCGTGGTCAATGCCGGCTCGTACGTGCACAATTCGGTGAGTGGCAAGAAAGAGCGCCTGGGTCGCATCCTCCGCATGCACGCGAATCATCGCGAGGATGTGGAAACCGCCTATACCGGCGATATTTGCGCGGCGATCGGCCTGAAATTCACCAAAACCGGCGACACGCTGTGCGATGAGAGCGATCCGGTGGTGCTGGAGAAAATGGATTTCCCCGAGCCCGTGATCGACGTGGCCATCGAGCCGAAGACCAAGGCCGATCAGGAGCATTTGAGCGAGGCCATTCAGAAGTTGGCCGATGAGGACCCGACGTTCCGCATTCGCACGGATGAGGAAACTGGGCAGACGATCATCAGCGGTATGGGCGAGTTGCACCTCGAGATTCTCATCGATCGCATGAAGCGCGAATTCGGTGTCGAGGCCAACGTGGGCAAGCCGCAGGTGGCGTACAAGGAAACCATCCGCACCGCGGCGAAAGCCGAAGGCAAGTTCGTGCGGCAGTCGGGTGGACGTGGCCAGTTCGGTCACGTGTGGATCGAGATCATGCCCAACGAAAAGGGCAAGGGGTACGAGTTCGAGGACGGCATCGTTGGTGGTGTTGTTCCGCGCGAGTACATCCCTGCCGTGTCCGTGGGTATCAAGGAAGCCATGCGCAATGGTCTGTTGGCCGGCTATCCCCTTGAGGATATCAAGGTGCGGCTGTACGACGGATCGTATCACGAAGTGGATTCCTCGGAAATGGCGTTCAAGATTGCCGGTTCAATGGCGTTCCAGGAAGCGGCCAAAAAGGCGAATCCTGTGTTGCTCGAGCCGGTGTTCTCCGTCGAAGTGGTGACTCCCGAAGAGTACATGGGCAGCATCGTCGGCGATCTGAATTCCAGGCGTGGTCGTATCGAGGGCATGAGTGCGCGGAGCGATGCCCAGGTGGTGAAGGTGACCGTGCCGCTGTCGGAGATGTTTGGCTATGCGACGACGCTGCGCTCGCTCTCGCAAGGCCGCGCGATCTACACCATGCACTTCAGTCATTACGAAGAAGTGCCGGCGAGCATCAGCGAGAAAATCATCGAGCGCACCAAGGGCAAGTAACGGTTTCCAACATCAGATTATTAACGTTCACGTTCATAAAGTCACAGGAGCTACAGAATCATGGCCAAGGAAAAATTCGATCGTTCAAAACCGCACGTCAACATCGGCACCATTGGTCACGTTGATCACGGCAAGACCACGCTGACCGCAGCCATCACCATGGCGCTCGCACGTAAGGGCCTGTCCGAGATTCGCACGTTCGATTCGATTGACAACGCTCCGGAAGAGCGCGAGCGCGGTATCACTATCGCCACCGCGCACGTGGAATACCAGACTGCCAATCGTCACTACGCGCACGTTGACTGCCCGGGCCACGCCGATTACGTCAAGAACATGATCACGGGTGCCGCGCAGATGGACGGCGCCATCCTCGTCGTTGCCGCCTCCGATGGCCCCATGCCGCAGACCCGCGAGCACATCCTCCTCGCGCGTCAGGTGGGCGTGCCCCGCATCGTCGTGTTCATGAACAAGGTCGACATGGTGGACGATCCCGAACTTCTCGAACTGGTTGAACTCGAACTGCGCGAACTGCTCAGCTCCTACGAATTCCCTGGCGACGAGACTCCGATCATCCGCGGCAGCGCCCTGCGCGCCCTGGAAGCCGGTACGGACATGGCCACCCCCGTGACCGACGAGCGCCTCAACTGCATTTTCGAGCTCATGGATGCTTGCGACAGCTACATCCCCATCCCCGAGCGCGAAGCCGACAAGCCGTTCCTGATGTCGATCGAAGACGTGTTCTCCATCACCGGTCGTGGTACCGTGGGTACCGGTCGTATCGAGCGTGGCCGCGTGCATGTGCAGGACGAAGTGGAACTCGTCGGTCTCGGCGCCCACAAGAAGACGGTCGTCACGGGCGTGGAAATGTTCCGCAAGGAATTGGACGAAGGTATGGCCGGTGACAACGTCGGTCTGCTGCTCCGCGGCGTCGACAAGACCGAGCTCGAGCGCGGCATGGTGCTTGCGAAAATCGGCTCCATCACCCCGCACAAGAAATTCCTCGCGCAGGTGTACGTGCTGAAGAAAGAGGAAGGTGGCCGCCACACTCCGTTCTTCAACAACTACCGCCCGCAGTTCTACTTCCGCACCACCGACGTGACCGGTATTGTGGTCCTGCCGGAAGGCGTGGAAATGGTTATGCCCGGCGACAACGTCGACGGTATGACCATCGAGTTGATCTCCGAAATCGCCATGGAAGAAGGTCTCCGCTTCGCCGTGCGCGAAGGCGGCCGCACCGTGGGTTCGGGCCTCGTCACCAAGATCCTCGAGTAAAAGAACGTGATAAGGACAGTGGGTGGAAACACCACCCACTGTTTTTTTCTCTCCAAGAAGAAGGTTTGAGACCGTGGCGCAGCAGAAAATTCGCATAAAACTGAAATCCTACGATCACAATCTGATCGACAAGTCGGCGGAGAAAATCATCAAGACCGTGAAATCCACCGGTGCGGTGGTGTCCGGCCCGATTCCTCTCCCGACAAAGCGTTCGGTGTATACCGTGTTGCGCTCGCCGCACGTGGACAAGAAATCCCGCGAGCAGTTCGAGACGCGCTCGCACAAGCGATTGATCGATATTTTCAATTCCACGCAACGGACGGTGGACTCGCTGATGAAGCTGGAGCTCCCCGCCGGTGTCGATGTGGAAATTAAAGTCTAACGACGTAGAAGCTGGTTGATATTATGCCCGGAATACTTGGAAAAAAACTCGGCATGACGAGTCTGTTCGATGAGAGCGGGAAGCTGATTCCCTGCACCGTCATTGAAGCTGGTCCCTGCACCGTGCTGCAGCTGCGGACGAAGGAGAAGGACGGTTACAACGCCGTGCAGCTCGGCTTCGATCCGAAGCGGGAGAAGAGCACGAACAAGCCCGACATGGGTCAATTCAAGAAGTTCAAATCCCGTCCGCTGCGTATGGTGCGCGAGTTCAAGGGCTTTGACGCAAGCGCGATGAACTCGGGCGACGCCGTGACGGTGGAGCTGTTCGCTGCGGGCGAGAAGGTCACAGTGACCGGCACGTCCAAGGGCAAGGGCTTTCAGGGCGTCATGCGCCGGCACGGTTTCGGTGGTGTCGGTGGGGCCACGCACGGCCAGCACAACCGCCTTCGCGCTCCCGGTTCCATCGGTTCGAGCTCGTATCCTTCGCGCGTGTTTCGCGGCATGCGCATGGCGGGCCGTATGGGCAATGCCCGTGTGACGTACAAGAACCTCACGGTGGTGCGTGTCATCCCCGAATCCAATCTGCTCATCGTCAAGGGCGCGGTCCCGGGTGCGAAGCAGGGTTACCTCGAGATTCATAAACAAGGCAAGTAGACGCTGAACCATGAACGTGCAAGCATACACAACAGCAGGACAGAAGAGCGACGTGGTCGCCCTGAATGAGGCCGTGTTCGGCATGGAGCCGAATGCGCACCTCGTCTACCAGGCCGTGCGCATCCATTTGGGAAATCGCCGGCAAGGTACATCCAAGAGCAAGGAACGTTCCGAGGTCAGCGGCGGCGGCAAGAAACCGTGGCGTCAGAAGGGTCGTGGCACGGCCCGCGCCGGTTCGACGCGCTCGCCGTTGTGGGTCGGTGGCGGCACCGTGTTCGGTCCCAAGCCCCGCAACTACCGCAAGAGCTTCCCGACCAAGATGCGCCAGCTTGCACGCAAGTCCGCGTATTCGATGAAGGCCGCCGATCAGCAAATCATGATCGTGGACGACTTCAGCGTGGTCGAGCCGCGCACGAAGGAAGTGTACGCCATTCTCAAGGCTTTGGCCATCGAGAATACCAAGACCTTGCTGCTGGTCCCGCAGTACGATAAAAATCTGTGGATGGCCGGACGCAACATCCCGACGCTGGAAATCCGTGAGGCTTCGAAAGCTTCGACGTACGACGTGCTGAACAATCAGGTGCTGCTGATTCAGAAAAGCGCGCTTCCCGTGATCGAGCAGACATTTACGAAAATCTAACCCTGTGAGCAGGTCATGAATAGCATCATCAAGCGGCCGATACTGACGGAAAAGATGACCACGCTCGGAGAGCATGGACAGTATGCCTTCGAAGTGGATGTCAAGGCGAACAAGATTGAAATCGCGAAAGCGATCAGCAAACGGTTTTCCGTGGATGTCGCCAGTATCCGTACCATTCTTTACAAGGGCAAGCGCAAGGCGCAGTTCACCAAGCGTGGCCGCCTGCAGGGCTCGCGTCCCAGCTGGAAAAAAGCCATCGTCACGCTGAAAAAAGGCCAGACGATCGAGCTCCTGGAAGCATAAACGAGATTTGATTTCATTCTAGAGAAGGAACCGAGCAGTGGCTGTTAGAAAACTTCGTCCGATGACGCCGGCAACGCGTTATTACTCGATCTCGACGTTCGAGGAAGTGACCTGCACGACGCCGGAAAAATCGCTGCTTGCGCCCCTGACCAAATCGGGCGGCCGGAACAACAAAGGCCGCGTCACCTCCCGTCACCGTGGAGGCGGTCACAAGCGCAGATACAGGATCATCGACTTCAAGCGCAACAAAATCGGCATCGCGGGTCGCGTCGACACCATCGAATACGATCCGAACCGCACTGCGCGCATCGCCCTCATTGTGTATGCCGACGGCGAGAAACGCTACATCCTCGCGCCGAATGGCCTGAAGGTCAACGATGTGATCATGAACGGCGCTGGCGCGGAAATCAAGGACGGCAACACGCTGCCGCTGCGCAACATCCCCGTGGGTTCGTTCATTCACAACATCGAACTCAAGCCCGGTAAGGGCGGCCAGATCGCGCGCAGCGCGGGCAACGCCGCGCAGCTCGTGGCCAAGGAAGGCGACTATGCGCAGGTCAAGCTGCCGTCGGGCGAAGTGCGCATGGTGCGTACCGACTGCTCGGCAACCTTGGGTGTGGTGAGCAATTCCACGCACGAGAATATCAGCTGGGGTAAGGCCGGACGCAATCGCTGGCGCGGACGCCGTCCGCACGTGCGTGGTATGTGCATGAACCCAGTCGACCACCCCAACGGTGGTGGCGAGGGCAAGTCGAAATCCGGTGGTGGTCGTCAGCACCCGGTGTCGCCCTGGGGCAAGTACGCCAAGGGTCTGAAGACGCGCAAGAAGAAGAATCCGTCCAACAAGTACATCATCAAGTCGCGGAAGAAATAATGGCACGATCACTGAAAAAAGGCCCGTACATCGACCAGAAGCTTGCGCGGAAGGTTGACGATCTCAACCGGACGAACCAGAAGCGAGTGATCAAGACCTGGGCGCGCCGCAGCACGATTCCGCCCGATTTCATCGGCCACACCTTCGCCGTGCACAACGGCAACAAGTTCATCCCGGTGTATGTGCAGGAAAATATGATCGGTCATAAACTCGGCGAGTTTTCCCCGACGCGCATTTTCCGCAGCCATCCGGGCGGCAAAGCCGAAAAATCGTCCCGCTAAACGATCCGAACAGGTTGAATCATGACTATGGAAGCACGCGCAATCAAACGATACATTCAGGGCTCACCGCGCAAAATGCGTCTGTTGGCCGACCAAATCCGCGGCAAGTCCGTGGAGGAAGCGCTGAATATTCTCCACTTCTCGCCGAAGCACGCATCGAAGGTCTGTGAGTTGACGCTGCGCTCGGCGGTGTCGAACCTGATCAACGCCAAGGACGGCGGCCGCATCGATCCGCAGCGCGTGATGGTGAAGACCATCACCGTGGACGGGGGTCCGATGGCGAAGAGAATTCTTCCGGCGCCGATGGGACGTGCGTACCGTGTCCGTAAACGGTCGAATCATTTAACTATTGTAGTATCCGAACAAGCGTAGGCAAGCAGGAGAGATATCTTGGGCCAGAAGACACATCCCGTTGGAATTCGCCTCGGCATCGTGAGAGAGTGGGATGCCAATTGGTACGACGAGCGCAATTTCGCCTCGAAGCTCGAAGAAGATTTGATGATCCGCAACTACGTTCGGAATCGTCTCAAGAAAGCCGGCATCGCCCGCATCGTGATCGAGCGCACGCCGAAGCGCGTGGTGCTCGCCATTCACACTTCGCGCCCGGGCGTGGTGATCGGCAAGAGCGGCAAGGAAATAGCGCAGCTCGAAGAAGAGCTGAAGAAGGTGACCAACAAGGAGGTGAAAATCCTCATCACGGAGATCAAGCGTCCCGAGCTGGATGCCTATCTGGTTGCCGAGAACATCGCCAGTCAGTTGGAAGGTCGAGTTTCCTTCCGCCGCGCGATGAAGAGTGCCATCACCTCCGCCATGCGCATGGGCGCGGACGGCGTGCGTATCATGTGCGCCGGTCGTCTGGGCGGCGCGGAAATGTCGCGCACCGAGCAGTACAAGGAAGGCCGCATCCCTCTGCACACACTGCGCTCGAACATCGAGTTCGCCCGCGCCACCGCCAAGACGATTTACGGATCGATCGGCGTGAAAGTGTGGATCTGCAAGGGTGAGGTGATTGGCAAGCGTTCGGCGGCGGCTGCCGCGCGGATGTGATGCAGGGATTCGCGAATTGAATCGAGAAGGAAATAGACCATGTTAATGCCCAAACGAGTAAAGTTCAGAAAACAGCAGCGCGGCCGCATGACCGGCAAGGCCTTCCGTGGTTCGCGCGTGTCCTTCGGCGATTTCGGCCTGAAGACGTTGGAGCCCGCGTGGATCACGTCCCGCCAGATCGAGGCGGCCCGTATCGCCATTACCCGTCGCATGAAGCGCGATGGAAAGGTGTGGATCCGGATTTTCCCCGACAAGCCCGTTTCCAAGAAGCCACTCGAAACCCGTATGGGTAAGGGAAAAGGCGCGCCGGAGTTCTGGGTTGCCGTCGTGAAGCCGGGCCGCATCATGTTCGAGGTCGGTGGTGTGTCCGCTGAACTCGCACACGAGGCGCTCGCACTTGCGTCCTACAAGCTTCCCGTGAAAACGAAGATTGTTCAACGCCCCGATTTCACGGGCGAATAAGCGCTGGAGCATCGATAGACATGAAAGCAGCCGAAATTACACAGATGAGCACCGCGGAACTCCGTCAGCGGATTTCCGAAGAGCAGGAGAATCTCACGACCTTGCGCTTCCAGCATGCGAGTTCGCAGCTCGCCAACACCTCGCAGCTCGGAAAGTTGAAAAAGGACATCGCGCGCCTGAATACCGTTCTGAGACAACGTGAATTAAGCGGAGAAGACAAGTAACATGGAGAACGCAATGGCTGAACAGCCCACCACGCGCAACTTCCGCAAGACACGCATCGGCGTGGTCGTATCCACCAAAATGGAAAAGACCATCACCGTGTCCATTGAACGTCAGGTTCCGCACCCTCTGTACAAGAAGTATTTCAAAACCACGAAGAAGTACCTCGTGCATGACGAGAATTCCACTGCGGAACTCGGCGACAAGGTGCTGATCATGGAAACCCGCCCGTTGAGCAAGCGCAAGTGCTGGCGCCTGGTGGAAATTGTTGAACGTGCCCGATAACGACTAGAGCAGGTACTACCGATGATTCAGGAAGAAAGCAATCTCGTCGCCGCGGATAATTCCGGCGCGAAGAAAATCCGATGCATCCGCGTTCTCGGCGGTTCGGGCCGCCGCTACGCGAGCGTGGGCGACATCATCGTCGTCACGGTCAAGTCGGCCATTCCCGGCGGCGCCGTGAAAAAGGGCGAAGTGTCCAAGGCCGTTATCGTGCGGACCCGCAAGGAATATCGCCGTCCGGATGGTTCCTACATCCGTTTCGACGAAAACGCGGCCGTGTTAATCAACAACAATCTCGAACCGCGCGGCACGCGCATTTTCGGACCGGTCGCGCGCGAACTGCGCGAGAAGTCCTTCATGAAAATCGTTTCGCTCGCTCCGGAAGTTCTCTGACACGTATTACTCAGCACGAAGTATCATGAAGATCAAAATCAAGAAAAACGACATGGTGATGGTGATCGCCGGCAATTCCAAGGGAAAGACCGGCAAAGTGCTGCGTGTCATCCCCGAGAAGCAGCGCATCATCGTCGAAGGCGTCAACCTGGTTTCGCGCCACCGCCGCCCCACGCAGATGAATCCGCAGGGCGGTATCACGCGGCAGGAAGCGCCTATCCACATCTCGAACGTGATGCTGCTCGATCCCAAATCGGGCGAGCCGACGCGCGTGGGCAAGTCCCCGATCACCGACGAGAATACCGGCAAGGTGCGCTACGTGCGTCGCAGCGTGGCCACCGGTGAGACTATCGACTAATTTTTTCACGCTCATAGCATCAGATCATGGCCAAGAACAAAGAAAAAGGCGCCTCGGCAAAATCCGCGGCCAAAGTCAAAGAGTTCGGCGACGATCCCGTCGAGAGCGTACGTCTCTTCGAGAGGTACAACTCGACCATCGTTCCCGAGCTGATGAAGCAGTTCTCGTACACGAGCATCATGCAGGTTCCCCGCCTCGAGAAGATCTGCCTGAACATGGGACTCGGCGACGCCATTCAGGATGGAAAAATCCTGGATCAGGCGGCGGACGATCTCGAGACCATCGCCGGCCAGAAGCCGGTGATCACCAAGGCGAAGCTCAGCATTTCGAACTTCAAGCTGCGCGAAGGCATGCAGATCGGTCTGCGTGTCACGCTGCGCCGCGCCCGCATGTACGAGTTTCTTGATCGCTTCATCAGCACGGCGATTCCGCGCATCCGCGATTTCAAGGGTGTCTCGGACAAATCCTTCGACGGCCGCGGCAATTACAGCATCGGCGTCAAGGAGCAAATCATCTTCCCGGAAATCGACGTGGACAAAATCGCGCGGGTTTTCGGTATGGACATCACCCTCGTGACGAGCGCGAAGACGGACGAAGAAGCCATGGCGCTTCTGCAGCAGTTCGGCCTTCCGTTCCGCAAAAAAGAAGTCGCTTAAACGATTAACGCAGGAGAGGACACACCGTGGCTCGTACGTCTTTGATTGTCAAGGCCAAGAAAAAAGCGAAATTTTCCGTTCGGGAATACAACCGCTGCCAGCGCTGTGGTCGTGCCCGCGCCTATTACCGGAAGTTCGGCGTCTGCCGTCTCTGCTTCCGCGAGCTCGCGCTCGAAGGCAAAATTCCCGGTGTTCGCAAGGCAAGTTGGTAAGAGTATTCACGACGGAACAACGATAGAAATCACCATGACAGATCCCATTGCAGATTATTTGACCCGCCTGCGCAACAGTATTCGTGCGCATCACAAGCAGGTGGAAATTCCCTCGTCGAACGTGAAAATCGGTTTGACGGAGATTCTCTACCAGCAGGGCTACCTGAGCGGGTACTCCATTCTCAAGGATTCGCCGCAAGGTACGATTCGTATCTACCTGAAGTACAAGGACGGCCAGTCCGTGATCGAAGGTCTCCAGCGCATCAGCAAGCCCGGCCTTCGTAAATACGCCGGCGCGCAAGACGTTCCGCGTACACTCAATGGACTCGGTATCACGATCGTCTCCACTCCCAAGGGACTTCTCACCGACGCGCAGGCGCGTCTGGAGAACGTGGGTGGCGAAGTGCTCTGTCGTATCTGGTAAGCTTAAGCGAGAAGGAGTAGCATCGTGTCTAGAGTAGGTAAAAATCCGGTTGTCATCCCCGCTGGCGTGAAGGTGTCGTTGGACAACGGCATCATCGTGGTCAAGGGACCGAAGGGCGAACTCAAACGCCAGCTTCACCCCGATGTGGAAGTGACGCTCGAGGACGGACAGGTGTCCGTCACGCGTTCGACCAATCTCAAGGATCATCGTTCCTTGCACGGTACCACGCGGGCCAACATTCAGAACATGGTCACAGGCGTGACCGAGGGCTTCAGTCGCAAGCTGGAACTCGTGGGCGTCGGTTACAAGGTCGAATTGATGGGACAGAATCTCGTGATCACCATCGGGTATTCGCATCCTGTCGCATTCATTCCTCCCACGAGCATCACTTTCACCGTGGAATCCAATACCGCGATGACGGTCAGCGGCATCGACAAACAGCTCGTCGGCCAGATTGCATCCAAGATTCGCGCCGTGCGTCCCCCCGAGCCGTACAAGGGCAAGGGCATCAAGTACGCGGGCGAGAAGATTCGTCGCAAGGCCGGCAAGACCGCCAAATCGTAACAGAGTTGAGAAGAATCGATACTGGAGCATAGACGATCATGTCCATTCGCAAAGTGAAAAAGTACACCACGCGCGAGAAGCGGAAGATCCGCATTCGCAAGAAAGTCCTCGGTACCCCCGAGTGCCCGCGCCTGACGGTGTATCGCAGTTTGAAGCATATGTATGCGCAACTCTTCGACGATTCACGCGGTGTGTCCCTCGGAACGATATCCACCAAGACCGAAAACCTCGCCGGCGATCTCGCCGCTGCGAAAGGCAAGGTCGAGGCGGCGCGTATCGTAGGCAAGGGCATTGCCGAGTTGGCGAAATCGAAGAATATCACCTCCGTGGTCTTCGACCGCAACGGATATCTGTATCACGGCCGTGTCAAAGCCGTGGCGGACGGCGCCCGCGAAGCGGGACTCGAATTTTAACCTGGACGGATTTTAAAGGAGTGATTCTTGGCTACCGTAGTTAAAGCAAGCGAGCTCGAACTGAAGGAGCGACTCGTCCAGATCAAGCGAGTTGCGAAGGTTGTCAAAGGCGGACGCCGCTTCAGCTTCAACGCCATCGTCGTGGTCGGCGACGGCAACGGGCATGTCGGCATCGGTCTGGGCAAGGCCAATGAGGTGACCGACGCAATTTCCAAGGGTGTCGAAGATGCACGCAAGCGCGTCATCAAGATCCCCATTATCAACGGGACGATTCCGCATCCCATCACCGGACGCTACGGCGCGGGCAAGGTCATCCTCAAGCCTGCCTCGCAGGGTACCGGACTGATTGCGGGTGGCGGTGTGCGCGCCGTGCTCGAGAGCGCCGGCGTTCTCGATGTGCTCACCAAGTCGCTCGGGACGTCCAATCAGCACAACGTCGTGAAGGCCACGATGGATGCGTTGGAGAATCTGGTCGACGCGCGCGTGGTGGCAACCAAGCGTGGTATCAGCGTGGGCGAAGTGTTCTCCACTCAGGTCAGCAAGTAATCGTCGGGCAAGGCAGAACATGGCAAAGATCAAAATTACACAAACGCGCAGCGTGATCGGCCGCATCGAGAATCAGAAGCGCACCATCGAGGCGCTCGGACTCGGTCGTCCGAACAACGCGGTCATTCACAACGATACCCCGCAGATCCGGGGTATGATTCGGAAAGTCTCCCACCTCGTTCGCGTTGAGAACGTCGAGGGTTGACGGACAAGCGAACACGATAGCAGGAATACATGATGGCGAATCATCTCTCAAATCTCACGTACGCCGAAGGGTCACGGAAAAAGAAAAAACGTGTGGGTCGCGGCCAGGGCAGCGGCCATGGAGGCACATCCACGCGCGGCCACAAGGGTGCGCAGTCGCGTTCCGGTGCCAAGCGCAAGCTCGGCTTCGAGGGCGGTCAGATGCCGTTGCAGCGCCGCCTTCCGAAATTCGGTTTCACGAACATCAATCGCGTGGAATATCTGGGCATCAACGTGTCCCGCTTGCAGGAACTCGTGACCAAGGGCACCGTGGCCGACGGCGTGATTACCCCGGACGTGCTCTACGCCCTGGGTGTGGCGTCGAAGCGTCGCATGCCGATCAAGATTCTCGGCAACGGCGATCTCGGCAGCAAGCTCACGGTTACCGCGCATGCATTCAGCGCAACCGCGAAACAGAAGATTGAGGCGGCAGGCGGTACCGCCACCACTGTTACAGCGTAATACACAGGAAGATAATGGCTGGCTTCGGCGAAAGCATTCGCAACATGTTCAAGATTCAGGAGCTGCGTGAGCGGATCCTGTTTACGATTGTCATGCTCGTGATCGTGCGATTCGGTTCGCATATCACGCTCCCGGGCGTCAACGCGTCCCTGCTGGCCGATTGGCTCGCATCGCAATCCGGCAGTGGCGGTTTGTTCGGGCTCTTCGACCTTTTCGTCGGAGGTGCCTTCAGCAATGCCGCTATTTTCTCGCTGGGTATCATGCCCTACATCACCGCGTCCATCATTCTGCAGTTGCTCGGTGCGGTCATCCCGTACTTCCAGAAACTGCAGAAGGAAGGCGGCGAGGAAGGCCGCAAGAAGATCAACCAATACACGCGTTACGGCACCATTTTCATTGCCGCCCTGCAGGGCTGGGGTGTGAGTGTGCGCCTGCAGAACCTGACCACGCCGAGTGGCGCACCCGTGGTGCCGCCTGAGGTGCAGGGAGTGTTCTTCGCGCTGGCCACCATGGTCGTCATCGCGGCATCCACCATGCTTATGATGTGGATCGGCGAGCAGATCACGGAGCGGGGTATCGGCAACGGTATCTCCCTGATCATCTTCGTCGGCATCATTGCACGGTTGCCGCAGTCGCTTGTGGGCGAGTTCATGGGTGGTGGCAACATCATCATCAACCTTATCATCATCGGCTTGATGGTGCTCATCACCGCAGCCGTGGTGATGGTGACACAGGGCACCAGACGAATACCAGTGCAATACGCGAAGCGTGTGGTGGGCCGCAAGGTGTACGGCGGTGTGACGCAGTACATTCCTCTGCGCGTCAACACTGCGGGCGTCATGCCCATCATCTTCGCGCAGTCCATCATGTTCGTGCCGGAAACGGTGACGATGTTCTTCCCGGAGAACGACTTCATGATGATGCTGTCGACGTGGTTCCGTCACGACTCGTTCTTCTACGCCGCGGTGTATGGTGTGATGATCATCTTCTTCACCTATTTCTACACGGCAATTTCGTTCAATCCGCAAGACGTGGCGGACAATATGAAACGCCAGGGTGGGTTTATTCCGGGTATCCGTCCGGGAACGCACACGCGTGATTACATCGACAACATTCTCACGAAGATCACACTGCCGGGCTCGATTTTCCTCGCAATCATCGCCGTGCTTCCCACGTTCATGATGAAGCTGGGAGTGACGCCGAGTTTCGCGCAGTTCTTCGGAGGCACCAGCTTGCTGATCATGGTTGGTGTGGCGCTCGACACTCTGCAGCAGGTCGAAAGCCATTTGCTCATGCGCCACTACGATGGCTTCATGAAGAGTGGCAAGATTCGCGGCCGTATCGGACGCGGATAAGGAAACGTGTACCGAGGTATGATTCAGCTCAAGACGGAAGAGGAGATCGAGATCATGCGCACACCGTGCGCGATCGTCTCCGATGTTCACAAGCTGCTCATGCCTCAGGTCAAGCCCGGCACACGGGTGTCGGATCTGGATGCCATGGCGGAGGATTTCATTCGAGCCAATGGCGGGCTTCCAGCCTTCAAAGGGTATCGCTCGGGCAGCTCGGCGATACCGCCTTTTCCCGCGACACTGTGTGTGTCCATCGATGATGAAGTGGTGCATGGAATCCCCAGTGATCGCATCCTTCAGGAAGGAGAGATCATCTCGATCGATGTGGGCGTGGAGAAGGACGGCTTTTTCGGTGATGGCGCTATCACTCTCGCGGTGGGCGCGGTGGATCCGGAGAAAGTGCGGCTGATGCGGGTGACGCGAGAGAGTCTGTTTCGAGGCATTGACCAGGCCCTCCCGGGAAATCACCTCGGCGATGTCTCCGCCGCAGTGCAGGAGCATGTGGAGGCCAACGGCTTCAGCGTGGTGCGGGATCTCGTCGGCCACGGCATCGGAAAGAATCTGCACGAGGAGCCTGCGGTGCCGAATTTCGGCAAAGCGGGAACTGGACCGGTGCTCAAGGCCGGCATGACACTCGCGATCGAACCGATGGTGAACTACGGTACCCACCGGGTGCGCATTGCGGCGAATGGATGGACGGTGCTTACGCGAGATGGCGCTCCATCGGCACACTTTGAACATACGGTGTACATAGCAAAGGACGGACCACAGTTGCTCACTTATCACTTCGAACGATAGCATGGCGAAACAGGGCTCCATTACCGTTGACGGTGTTATCACCGAAACCCTCCCCAACGCGATGTTTCGCGTGCGGTTGGAAAACGGCCACGAAGTACTGGCCCATGTCTCGGGCAAGATGCGCATGCATTTTATCCGCATCCTGCAAGGCGATAAGGTGACTGTCGAACTGTCACCGTACGACCTGACCAAGGGCAGAATTACGTATCGATACAAATAGAACCAACGGAGACATCATGAAAGTCCGTGCTTCTGTGAAAAAAATGTGTGACAAGTGCAAAATCATCCGCCGCAAAGGCGTGGTCCGGGTGATTTGCTCGAATCCCAAGCACAAGCAGCGCCAAGGCTAAACCGTCGTTATCAGATCACACCATCGAGCTTCAAGGAGTTACAGTTGGCACGTATAGCTGGAGTTGATTTACCGCGAGCCAAGCACGCCGTTATCGGATTGACCTACATCTACGGTATCGGGCGCTCAACCGCAAAGACCATTCTCGATCAGGTGGGCATCGCCCACGACAAGAAGATCGAAGCGCTGAGCGATGACGAAGTCAATGCCATCCGCACGGTCATCAGTGGCATGAAGGTGGAAGGCGCTGTGCGCAGCGAAATGCAGATGAACATCAAGCGCCTCATGGACATCGGTTGCTACCGCGGTCTGCGCCACAGGAAGGGATTGCCCGCGCGTGGCCAGCGTACGAAAACCAATGCCCGCACGCGCAAAGGCCGCCGTCGCACCGTGGCCGGCAAGAAAAAAGCACCGTCGAAGAAGTAACATCGTACAGTTGAGTTTATAGGAGTCGCTGTGGCTAAAGCCGTAAAGAAGACGAAGAAAAAAATCCAGGTCGACACCACCGGTCGCGCCTATGTGAAGGCGACGTTCAACAACGTGCTCGTGACGTTGACGGACATTTACGGAAACACGATCTCGTGGTCCTCGGCCGGGAAGAACGGATTCAAGGGTTCCCGCAAGAACACGCCGTACGCCGCGCAGGTGTCGGCCGAAGCTGCCGCGAAGGAGGCCTACGACCTCGGTCTTCGCAAAGTGGCTGTGTTCGTGAAAGGTCCCGGCTCCGGCCGTGAAGCCGCGATCCGCTCGCTGCAGACGGCCGGTCTGGAAATCATGGAAATCCGTGATGTGACGCCCATTCCGCACAACGGATGCCGCCCTCCGAAACGCCGGAGAGTGTAATACCCCGTGCGCCGCAGGGATGACATGGCAGCGCTCCGGCGCGCCATGCATCGTGGAGAATTGATGAACGACCTGGCACGTACCCTTTAACAGGAGAACAGTTTCAAAGATGATTACGACAACGATTCAAATGCCGGAAGGCATCGTCCTTGATGAAGCGACCTACTCGGATACCTTCGGGCGTTTCGTGGTGCAGCCGCTGGACAAGGGCTATGGCATCACTATCGGAAACTCGCTCCGCCGGGTGCTTTTGTCTTCGTTGACCGGCACGGCCATCACCTCCATCCGCATCGATGGTGTGATGCATGAATTCTCCACCATCCACGGCGTGGTCGAGGATGTGTCCGAGATCGTGCTCAATCTCAAGGAAGTGCGTTTCAAGGCGGTCAACCCCAAGGCCAACAGCATCATCGTGTCGCTGAAGGGCCCGCATACCTTTACCGCCGCCGATATCCAGGCCGCCTCCCCCGAGTTCGAAGTGCTGAATCCCGACAAGTACATCTGCACTCTCGGACCCGAAGCCGCCTTCGATATCGAGATTCGCCTTGCCCGCGGCCGCGGCTATGTGCCCGCCGATGAGAACAAACTCGTCGATCAACCGCTGGGTACCATTTCCATGGATGCCATTTTCACGCCGATCAAAAACGTGAAAGTGCTTGTCGAAAATACCCGCGTCGGTGGCAGCACCGATTACGACAAGCTCACGCTGGAAATTTCCACCGACGGCTCCATCACTCCCGAGGACGCCCTTTCGCAGGCCGCGAAAATTCTGCTCGACCACGTGCAGATGTTCGTCGGCTTCGATATCGCGAAAAAGGAAGACAAAAACGCCGCTCCGGAGGATGAGGAAGTCGCACGCATTCGCAAGATTCTCACCACCTCGGTCGATGATCTCGAATTGTCGGTGCGCTCCCATAACTGTCTGAAGGCCGCCAACATCCGCACCATCGCGGACCTCGTGCGCCGCGACGAAGCCGAAATGCTCAAGTTCCGCAATTTCGGCCGTAAATCCCTCGCCGAACTCGGCGCCATCGTCGATGAGTTCGGGCTGCAGTTCGGTATGGATGTCGATAAATACCTTGCGGACGTTGTTTCGCAGGACGAAGAGTAACCTGAGGAAAAGTATACACCATGAGACACGCAAAAACAGGACGCAAACTGTCCCGCACCGCAAGCCACCGCAAGGCTCTGCTCGCAGCGCTTTCCACCGCGCTCATCAAACACAAACGCATTCAAACCACCGCCGCGAAGGCGAAGGAAACCCGGCGCATCATCGAGCCGCTGATCACACGCGCTCGTGACGCCTATCTGCGCGAGAAAAGCGGCGAACCGGTGGACGTGCATTCGCGTCGTATCATCTCCCAGTTCATTCAGGACAAGGATGCCGTGAAATTACTCTTCACGGAAATCGCCGAAAAAGTCGGCAAGCGTCCGGGCGGCTACACGCGCGTGCTCAAGCTGGGCACTCGCCTTGGCGACGGTGCCGAAATGGCCGTGATCGAGCTGGTGGACTACAACGAGGGTCAGGACAACAAGCAGCGCAAAGATCGCGTCGCGCGTTCCAAGGCCGCTCTCGCACGCCGTAAAGCCGTCGAAGAGCAAAAGGCGAAAACCGCCGCTCCCGCCGCAGCAGTTCCCGCCGCTGTCGTCGAGGAAGCTGCCCCGGTTGCCGAAGCTCCCGTCGAAGAAATCGCCGCCGCGACTGAAGACGTCGCCAGCAGCGAAGCTCCCGCCGTGGACGACGCTCCCGCCGCCACCGAGGAAGAGCCCAAGGCCTGAACGGATTCATGAAATGACCACGCCGTGGTACGCCACGGCGTTTTTTTTGCCATGCAGTTACACACAACGTTCGATATCAGTGCCGCCAGCGCACGTCAATTCCCCGATGCCACCCTCCCCGAAGTGGCATTCGTCGGGCGATCGAACGTGGGTAAATCCTCGCTGCTCAACCTTCTCACCGGACGCAAGGGTCTCGCGCGCGTCAGTGCCACACCGGGCAAAACGCAACAGATCAATTTCTATACGGTCGATGGCGTGCTGCGTCTCGTGGATTTGCCCGGCTACGGCTATGCCAAGGCCTCGCAGCACAGCCGCCGGCAGTGGGGAAAGCTCATCACCGACTATTTCGATGCCGGACGTCCTCTGCGCATGATCTTTCAGTTGGTGGATGCGCGGCTGCCGTTGCAGGAATCGGATGCGAGCGTGCTGCATTGGTTCAGCGAGCGCCGCCTCCCCGTGCAGGTGGTGCTGACGAAAATCGACAAACTCGGCCAAAGTGATCGCGCCAAGCAGTTGCGCACCCTCGCCCTCGCGATGCGTCCGATGGGCTACGAAGGCGATCTGCTCACGGTGTCGAGCACCAAGGGGCTGGGCAGGAAAGAATTGCTGCAACGCATGTTCGCAGGGAGCGAATAGCGCGATCGACCTCTCACACACTCGTAGAACATTGAGGAAACACGGATTCGTATGCTTGAAGCATTCGCCAAATCGTTCATCCCCCTGTTCGTCGCCATGGACACCGTGGGCCTCGTCCCGCTGTTTCTGGGGTTGACGCAGGGTATGCCGGACAAGGAACTCCGCAAACTTATTTTCAACGCCGCCGCCACGGCCCTGGTCATATCGGTGGTCTTTCTCTTCACCGGTACGGCCCTGTTCGAATTCATGGGCATCACCGCCGACGACTTCCGTATCGGTGGAGGCGTGCTGCTGCTCATCCTTTCGATTCAGGATCTCGCTTCATCCAACAGTACGCAGGTCGAGCGCCGCAAACCCGGTTCAACCATCGGCGTGGTGCCCATCGGCATACCGTTGATGATGGGTCCGGCAGCGCTTACCACCATTCTGATTCTCGTCGACACACAGGGCATTCCCATCACACTGTCTGCACTGTTGGCCAATTTGCTTGTCGTGCTTGTGGTGCTGCTGAATTCCAAATTCATCATCCGCATCATGGGCGAGGCCGGTTCGCAGGCCTTCGCCAAAGTGGCTTCGCTGTTCATGGCGGGCATAGCCGTGATGATGATACGCTCGGGCGTGGAGAGCATCATCAAATAATCGCGTTTGCAGCCGCAGGAAAAACACAACAGCCGCGATGATGCGGCTGTTGTTGTAATGAGGTATTTCAAGTCAGCATGCGCGAACTCAGGCGATCAACTGCTCCACGATTTTCGCGGACGAGAGCACGCCGGGCAGGCCCGCGCCGGGATGCGTACCGGCGCCTGTGAAATACAGATTGTCGATGTCTTCGCTGCGGTTGTGTGGACGGAACCAGGCGCTCTGCGTGAGAATGGGCTCTACCGAAAACGCGGAACCCAGATAACTGTTGAGGCGATGCTGGAAATCGTTGGGCGTGAAATGGCGGATGGTGCCGAGATGCGCCTTCAGTTCGGGCAGGTAGTTCTTCTCGAGGAAATCCATGATGCGGTCGCGGAATCGCGGTCCCTCAGTATCCCAATCGATGCCCGAAGCATTGTGCGGCACGGGCACCAGTGCGTAGAACGCATCGCAACCCTCGGGTGCCATCGAGGGATCGGTGGCAGTGGGACGATGCAAGTACAGAGAGAAATCGTCGGCGAGAATTTTATTGGTGAAAATATCTTCCAGCAGTTCGCGGTAGCGATGGCTGAGTATGATGTCGTGATGAGCGATGTCGGGATACTGGCGCGTGGTGCCGAAATACACCACGAACAGCGACATGGAGTAGCGCATACGGCTCACCTTGGCGTCGCTGTACTTGCGCCGGTGCTCGGGTTTGATCATGCGCAGGTAGGTGTACGCCACATCGGCGTTCGACACCACGATGTCTGCCGGAAGCACCGTTCCGTCTTTCAGACGCACGCCGGTGGCGCGGCGGTTGTTCACCAGGATCTCGTCCACCTCAGTGTTCAGGCGCAGCGTGCCGCCTTCCTCCTCGAACAGCTTCGCAAATGCGCGGATCACCGCCCCCGTGCCGCCCATGGCATAGTGGACGCCCCACTCCTTTTCGAGGTAGTGAATCATCGCGTAAATGGACGTGGTGTGGAAGGGATTGCCTCCAACGAGCAGCGGGTGGAAGGTGAACACCATCCGCAGACGTGGATCGCTGATGTACTTCGACACATAGGAGTACACACTCCGATGAGAGCCGAGGCGCAGCAAATCGGGCAGCACCTTCACCATGCTGCCGAAAGTGAGGAAGGGTTTGTCCGCCAACTCGATGAAGCCCTTCTCGAATATGGGCTTCGTGCGCTTCATGAACTCGCGATACCCCTCGACGTCGGCGGGGTTGAACTTGCGAATATTCTCCTCGATGAAGCCGGGCTCGTTGTTGTACTCGAAATAGCTCTTGTCGTGAAAATAGATGCGGTAAAAGGGATGCACCGGCACAATGCGCACATAGTCCTCGCTGCGCTTGCCGAAGAGTTCGAACAGCTCATGAATGAGCCACGGTGCGGTGATGACCGTCGGGCCGGCATCGAAACTGTAGCCATCCTGCTCGAACACATACGCCCGGCCGCCGGGCTTGTCGAGTTTTTCCAGCAGGGTGACATCATGGCCCTGTGCGCGTAGACGAAGAGCCGTGGCCATGCCACCAAATCCTGAACCAATAACGATGATCTTTTTCATGGGTAACGCGAAGTGTGTTGTCTCGTTCGATCGAAGCTCGGTAGATTATGAATTGCCATAGTAAAAGGTGTTCGTACTCATGAAAAGTTCCGCCCGTTTGCACATTCTCATCCTCGCAGGCCTGCTCGTCGCCGCGGTGCCGATCACGGCGCAACAGCGCGACACCGCTCCGAACGACGAAGGTACTCCCGCTGTGCGCTTGCTGCTCGTTGGTGATTGGGGGACGGGTGGCGCGGGAGCGAAAAAGGTAGCAGCCGCCATGGCGGCCCGGCATGCGGCGCACCCCGCACACGCGGTGATCAGCACGGGTGACAATATTTACCCCTCCGGCGTCAGCGATGTCGACGACACGCAGTGGCGTACGAAGTTCGAGAATATCTTCCCAGCCGCCCGATTGCCGATTCCATTCTGGGCGGTGCTGGGCAATCACGACTATCGCAAGAATCCGGATGCGCAGGTGGCCTATACCGGCAAGCGCCTTGCGGACGGCAGCATTACTCGCTGGCGCATGCCGGGGCGCGCGTGGAGCACAGTGTTCACGGCGGGCGACGTGACCCTGCGCGTGATCGGCATCGACACGCAGCAGCTCGTCGCCAATGCGGAATCACGGCGCAAACATCTGGCGTGGATCGATTCCGTGCTGTCTGCCAGCAAGGAAGCGCACGTGATGGTAGTGGGACATCATCCCGTGTACTCGCATGGACACTATGGCGACAATGCCGCGATGAAAAAACATCTCGCCCCGTTGCTGCGCCGCCACAAGGTGCGGGTGTATTGCAACGGGCATGAACATGACTTGCAGGTGCTGCGTCGGCAGGATGGCGTGCGCTACCTGATCAGCGGCGGAGGAGGCGGCAAGCGTCCGAGTACGCCCGGCGTGAATACGGAGTTCGCCTCAGGTAGCATGGGATTCATGGAACTCAGCTTCGATGCGAAAGCAATGCACGTGTACGTACTCGACGCGTCGGGACAGGTGCTGCACGCGTTCAAGGACGCGCACGCGCAATAATCACGCTGCGCTGCGCCTGGCGCGCCCCGACGTTCCGCACACACACGTCAGCCAAGCACAATCGACCCCCGTCTTGAAACAGGCATCGCCGCGTGGCTCATCCGCGCGGCGATGTTGTCTGGATCCGTGGATCGGGGGAGAAGAGGACTCGTAGTGCGCCGCGATCAGAACTCGGTTCCGATTCCCACAGCGATATTGTGACTGCTGTAATCGTACCAACTGGTGTTGGACTGATTGCGCAAGTAGCTGTACTGCAGTGTGACTTCCAGGCCGCTGAACAACAGCCATTCATCCAGAAGGTTGGAAGACAACTCCAACCAGGCGCCCATGCGCGTATCATCGCGGAGGTCGCTGTCGGTGGCATTGTTCAGGTCGGCGGCATAGGGATAATTTTTGAGCATGTACAGCAGCCCCGCTTTTGCGCTCATGCTCCAGGGCAGCAACTGCGTCAACGTGAAGGTGGCTTCGGTGCCGTCGTAGCTGTAAGGATCGTCGAACAGTTCCTCCTCGCCGATCATGTCCACCGCACCACCGACGAAAGCGCGGCCGCGATCGGTGAGATTCCAGCGCTGCGTCACGCGGAGGGCGATGCCGGTGTAATCCGACAATCCCTGTCCGATATTCAGCGACGCGCGGAGCTGCGTTGTGGTGGGTTCATCGTAGACGATGTACTCCACGCCGGGATCCATGCCCATGCCACCGCGCTCGTTCATGCCGCGACCCGTGCCGCCGTTGCCCCAACCGGTGCCACTGCCGCTGCCACCATTGCCGCCGCCGCTGGGACCGCCTCCACCGGGTCCGCCACCGCCAGGACCGCCGCCCTCGATGCTCAGGCCGGAGGTGGTCGACGGAGCGAAACCATTGATCGGCGCGGTTGTGGTGAAGGAGTTGGAGTAATTTTTCAGACCGAATTCTCCGCTGAGCCGTATGCTCGTGCGCGTTTCGAAAAAGGTCATGGTGGCGAGCGAGAAGGTGTGTTCGAGATAGCTCAATTCACCAAAATTCGGATACTCGCGATAGCGCAGTTGATACGCCGCCTGCGTGTACAGCGCGTCGGCCAGATACTGCTTTACGCCGAGCGAGGCCAAGCCCTGCCTGTAGTCGTACACATTGTAATCCTCGCGGTCGACGCGCATGGAAGCGCTGGCGAGCAGGGAAACGTTGTTGCGTTCGCTGTACGGCAGCCCCACGCTGCCCCCCAGCGCATGCGTGAAATACGATCGATCGGGGTACTGCGAAAACGTACTGTACGCTGCGGAGTAATTCACCGCCCACGGAGACTCATCGGGGAAATAGCCGAATTGCAGCGACAGATCCTGCGAGGCGGCAGGTGTGCGGGCCGCCGTGCTGAACATGTTGTCGGAGTACCCCTGTTCGATCGATACGCTTCCCATCCATTGAGCGCGCAGAGGTTGCGCGCAGGCCGCAAGCAGCAACAGCAGTGCGAGGCGCTTCATTATTCGCACCCTCCCCGCCGCGCGCGCGCACCCGAGGGACTGACGCACACGCCGTTGCAGCGATTGTCGTTGATGCCATCGCCATCGGCATCGATAAAGGTGTCCTGCGTCCGTTGACGCTTGCGCTCGCGTTTCTGCTTCCGCGTCTGATCCTGGCGCTGCGTATCGTCGATACCATCGCCATCCTCGTCGACGAACGCCTCCTGCTTCGTTTCGCGTGGTTTCGTGTTCTGCTCTTTCGTCGGCTCAGTAGTGCCTCGCTGTTTCACGGGCTGCTCCTGCGCGAACAGCGCAGGGGACAGCAGCAAGGTGAGGAGAGAAAGGAGTATGATTCGCGTGCGCATGGTGGACTCCGTAAAAGTCGCGGGGGTGCGGCGCACCCCCGTCACGAAAAAAATTGCTTACTTCGCGCTCTGACCGCGGCGACCCTTGGCATTGGGATTTGTGCCCGTGGCCGGCGTCTGTCCGCAGGAACCGTCGCGAAGGCGCTTGCGCTGATGGTCGCCCGTGCACTCGCCGGTGCCGGTGCCCTGACCCTTGCCCTGACGCTGCTGACGACCGACGCCCGTGCCCTGATTGTCGCAGATGCCGTCGCCGTCATTGTCGACAAAATTCGGACCGGTCTTGGCCTGCTGCTGCGTCGCGTTGGCTTTGCCCTTCTGCGCCTGCGTCTTGTCCTGGGCCACAGCGTTGCTGGCCAACAGGAAGCTGAACAGAACAACCGCGAGAGTGGTGATGTGGAGAATGCTTTTCATGTCGATCCTCGAATGAGTTGAATGGTCACGTAACTCGAGTTCAAGTATCGTGCCATTCCATCAACAGCTGATATGGGCGGCTCTGGCGTGATTTGTTCAGAAGGCGCCATCGGCATTCGACAAAAATGTCGAGGGCGTGGCAAGAAATGTCGAAGACGCGGGGCGCACGAGTGTGTTATTGCTGCTCGCGCGAGCGGGTGAGTTTGTAGCGCAGCGTACGCTCGGAGATATTCAACAACGCGGCGGCTTTCACCTGATTGCCACCGCTTTCCTCGAGCGCCTTTTCAATCATCGCTTGCTCCAGGGCGGCCACGGCTTCGTTCAAATCTCCAACGCCGATTTCTCCAAGCGACAGCCTCGATGGTGTGGAATGTGCATGCTGCACATTCGGTGGCAAATCGTGTGTGGTCAAGGCCTCGCCGCGGCTCAACACCACGGCGCGCTGAATGATGTTCTCCAGCTCGCGGACATTACCCGGAAAATCGTAGCGCGTCAGCGCGTCCATGGCCTCGCGTGAAATGCTGTGCACGGCCTTGCCGTTCAATTCCGCGAAGCGACGGATGAAATCCTGTACCAGAGGCCCGATGTCGGCCTTGCGCTTGCGCAGGGGAGGGATGGTGATGGTGACCACGTTGAGGCGGTAGTACAGATCTTCGCGGAATTGTCCGTCACGAATCATCGCTTCGAGGTCGCGGTTGGTCGCCGCCACGATGCGCACATCGAGCGACAGCGTACGATCGCCACCCAGACGCTCGATCTGCCCGAATTGCAGTGCGCGCAGTAATTTCACCTGAATCAACAGCGGAATGTCGCCCACTTCGTCAATGAACAGCGTGCCGCCATCGGCTTGCTCGAATTTCCCGATGCGCTGGCGCTCGGCGCCGGTGAAGGCGCCTTTCTCATGGCCGAAGAGTTCGCTCTCGAACAGCGTTTCGGGCAGCGCCGCGCAATTCACCACCACGAAGGGTTTGTCGCGTCTGTCGCTGGCCTCGTGAATGGCGCGGGCGATCACCTCCTTGCCGGTGCCGCTCTCACCGCGCAGCAGCACCGAGGCCTTGCTTTCGGCCACTCGTGCCGCGGTGTTGAGCACTTCCTCCATCTCGCCACTTTGGGAAATCATGGCGTTGAACGATGCACGCCCTTCGAGTTGCTCGCGAAGAATGCGGTTCTCCGAAATCAACAGCGAACGCTCGCGCGCGCGCTCGATGGTCAGCAGCAATTCCTCGAGATCCACGGGCTTCTGTATGTAGTCGAAGGCCCCGGCTTTCATGATGTCCACCGCGCGCTCCACACTGCCGAAGGCCGTGATCACCACCACGGGGATGTCTGGCGAAAGCTCGCGGAGGCGCCGCAAGACTTCCGCGCCATCGATATCGGGCATGCGAAAATCCGTCAGTACCAAATCCACATGCTGCGCTTTGGCGGCGTCGACTCCCGCCACACCCGAAGCGGCGGTGAGTACGGTGTAGGAATGTTTGCGCAGAAATCCGGCTATCGCCTCGCGCTGCGCGCTTTCGTCGTCGATAATCAGTATGGTGAATGCGTTCATGTCCGTTGGATGCTGTGACGGAAAGCGCGGTTCATAATGCAAGAATGATGCCACTACGTTGAGCTGTCGGGCAGCAGCATGCGGAAGGTCGCGCCGGCGCCGGGACTGCTGGTGACGGTGATTTCGCCATCATGCTCGCTCACGATTTGATGCACCAGACTCAGGCCCAGGCCGGTGCCGTTGGCTTTGGTTGTGAAGTACAGGTTGAAAATGCGGGAGCGCTGTTCCTCGGGAATGCCGGGACCGGTATCCGCAACAGTGAGCGCGATACGTCCGTGCATGCGGCAGAGCACGCATTTTATTTCGCCGCCTGCTCCCAATGCCTCCAGAGCATTGCTCAACACATTGAGCAAGGCCTGCTGCATGCGGTTGCGATCGAGCTGCGCATGCACGTTTGCTTCGGCGATCACACTGATCGCCGTGCCCTGGGCGCGGGCCCTGCTGTCCATCACGCGGATGCTATCGCGCAGCAATTCCGCCACATCCACGCGTTCGGTGTGGAGGCGCGGTGGACGGGCGAATTCCAGAAATTGCGTCACAATACCGTTGACGCGCTGTACCTCGCTGCGGATGGTTTGCGCGAGCGCCGAGAATTCCTCCGCATCCGCCGTCGGTGTGAACTCGTGCTGGAAGCGCTGGGCTATGATGCCGATGGCGTTGAGCGGATTGCGAATTTCATGGGCGATGCCGCCGGCCAATTCTCCCATCGCCGTGAGTTTGTCCTTGCGCTGAAGCTGCTCCAGCGCCTGCCGGTATTCCGTCAGATCGCGCGCGATGGCAATGAGCAAATCAACAGCGCCCTCGGGGGTGCGCACCACCGACGTGCTCACGGCGAGAATGCGTGAATTCTCCGATGCTCCGTATTGGAGTTCACGATATTCGATGGCTCCGTGCCGGCGGGTGTGTTCGAGCAGCAACGCATCGTCGGGGAACACCGTGGCATAGTCGTCGCCCTCGCGCAAAGCGTCGCCGAGCGCGAGCATATTCCGGGCCGCGCTGTTGCATGCGGTGATGCGCCCATTCTCGTCAATGGCGACAACGGCGTCCGCAATATTTTCCAGAATGGAATCGGTGGAACTGCGCATGCGCCGATGACGTCGCTCCAGCGCGGAGAACTGCCGACGCGTGATGAGGAAACCGAACAGCAATACCACCGCCACCAGAAGACCGCCGGCGAGAATGATGACGCGTCGCATCGACCTCTGTTGCACCTCGCGAATGCGCTCCAGCGATAGCCCGATGCGCGAGAGCAGCACCGTGCCGTTTTCCTGATGCATGGCTTTCACCACCTCAAACACCTTGCGTCCGTCGTAGTCCACAATGCGCGTGTGCGCCCTGTCGCTGCGCAGAGCGCGCAGCAGCAGTGTGTCGTCGGCGATGGCGCTCATGCTGCGTACACCGCCACTGGCCGTGAGAATGCCATCTTCGTCCTGCAGCACCACGAAAGCGATGTCGGGATTTTTCCCGATATCGCGCAAAAGCCGGCCGATGCCCAGACGCATGCGCAATGCGCGGAGCGCGGCTGACTCGATGCCCACCGCCACCATGCCGCCCCGCAGGCGTCTATGCGCGAGCAGGAACAGCGTGTCGCCCGAGCCGGGCAGTATCAATGCGGGATCGATACGCCACGTGTACGTGTTGCCGCGAAGGGCTTCGATCAGCTCATCGAATGCGGGAGCGGCCGCCGCGTCGCGTTCCATTCGCGGCGAAGCCGCCGTAATGCGTCCGGCGGCGTCGAACACCAACACGGCGCCCAGATTGCTGCGTCGCCGTTCTTCATCGACGCTTGCATCGCTCAGCTGCGTGTGGCTGCCGAGATGGTCCACCAGCCGAGCGGCGACAATGAGGCGGTCGATCAGCGCTTCTTCCAACTCGGTGTTTGCGAGCAAGGTGATCTCGCCGCCACGGTTCATCGTCTCGATCAGCGTGGCCGCTTCGTCGTTCACATAGCGCAACAAGTCCTCGCGGTTTTGCGATACTTCGATCCAGACAAACAGGACCAACAGGGCCGCAATGAGCACCGCGCCTGCGAGCAGCAGCCGTGAAGGGAGCGGGAGTTGTCGAAGCAGCCGAATCATGCATGAATCCTTTGGAACGAAAGACATCGGCAGTGCGCTGTCCGCCGGGCGACGTATCAGCGCATCCACCAGCAGCTCGCACCGTCTGTTGCGCTCTGCGCGTTGCGATGGAATATTCCTCCGGATTGTGTACCATTGAAGCGTATCAATCGCGGAGTGCGGATGTGATGATGCAACGAGCTTATTGGATGCGCACCGTCGTTGCGCTTGTACTGTGCGCGCCACTGTGGGCCGGAGGCTGTGGTGGCGCGGGGGCATCGTTGCCCGAGCGCAACGATCTCATGATGTACCTCATCATGCCCGATCGATTCGACGATGGCGACCCCGGCAATAATAACGCCAATGGCAAGCAAAATCCACTCGACGCGCTGGCCGTGCAGGGTGGCGACCTGCGTGGCGTGCATCGACGCCTGCCTTATCTGCGTTCTCTCGGAGTGAATGCGCTGTGGCTCACGCCCGTGCAGAAAAACGTGCCGGGTGCGTTTCACGGCTACTGGATACAGGATTTCCTCACCGTCGATCCACGGCTGGGAACGATGGACGATCTCCGCGCACTGACGCGCGACGCGCAGGCGATGGGCATGCGCGTGTATCTCGATGTGGTGTGCAATCATACTGGACCATTGTCCGAACCCGTGGGCGGCGCTCACGCGTGGAACGATGCCGGCTACACACTGGCCTGGCGCGACTCCACACTGCTGCCGCTGCCGCCGGAATTGCAGGACCTCGCATTGTACCACAACTTCGGTGAAGTCAAGCAGTGGACGAATCCGTATCAGGTGCTGGGCGAACTGCCCGGCGGACTCGATGATTTGCGCACCGAGGACCCGCGTGTCCTGGAAATTATGATTCGCATCTGGATCTGGTGGATGGAGCAAAGCGGCTGCGATGGCTTCCGCGTGGATACGGTGAAGCACGTGGACATGCCGTTCTGGTACGCTTTTCTGGAAGCCATGCGCCGGCATGCGCGGGCGTTGGGGAAAAAGGAGTTTTTTATCTTCGGAGAGGTGTTCTCGGGCGAGGACGCCATCTGCGCTCCGTACACCATGCCCGACAGCAGCGGCCGCGCAGGCTTCGATGCGGTGTTTCATTTCAGTCTGGCCGAAGCGCTGCGTGACATGTTCGCGCGTAAGCACGGCGTCGAGCGGCTTGCGCGCAGTCTTCGCGCCGTGGACATGTACCACGAGAGCAGCAGGCCATTCCAGCTCGCCTTTATCGACAACCACGACATCCCGCGTTTCCTGCACATTGCCGATGGCAATCGCGATGCGCTGCACCGCGCACTGACCTATCTGTACTTCAGTGAAGGCATCCCGCTGCTGTACTACGGTACGGAGCAGGACTTCCCGGGCGGCGTCCCCGATCACGATAACCGCGAAAGCATGTTTGCGGGAGGATGGAAGGGTCGCGTGCCTGCGGGCGACAGCTTCGACACCACGGGCGCGACCTTCCGTCTGTTGCAGGAGTTGCATGCGCTTCGTGCGCGCCACGCCGTGCTGCGGCGTGGCGTCACGGATATTGCCACGATCGATACAGTGGCCAACGTGCTGGCCGTGCGCCGCACCGCGGGTGATGACGTGGCCTATGCCGTCATCAATCAGAGCGAGGTCGCGCGCAACGTAGACCTGCCCGCCGTCGCAGGCATGTGGCAGTGGCCGGAGCATATTCCCGTCGAAGCGGAGGCTGGAGCCTTGCGTATTGAACTGCCCCCGCGCTCCATCCGCCTGTTGCTGCCGCGGCATGTCGAGCGATGAGAATTCTCCACGTCAACAATATCCTGCACATGGGAGGCGTGCTCCGGCATATGCGCGATCACGCGGAGTGCGCCCGGCAACGCGGACACACGGTGTGGCTGGCGGGCTACGCTCCCCCCGGACACGCGATGCATGACGACGCCTCCTTCGTTCACCTGCCACTCTATACCACCTCCGGTCGAAAGTCGATGCACGGAGCGTTGCGTGCCGCACTGCGTTTGCGCGCGATGGTGTTGCGGGAGCGCATAGACGTCGTGCATCTGCACAGCCGATACACCACGCTCATCGCGGCGCTGGCCGGTGCGCAGCGCCACACCGCTGTGATGTACACCGTGCACAATGTATTCGCGGATGCGACCTGGTTGCGCTGGTACCCCCGGCATGTCATCGCTCCTTCGGAGACCTTGCGCCGGAGTTTTCAGAGCAATGCACAGTATGCGGAGCGGAGCATCGTGACGGTGCTTCCGTATGGCATACCCCGCGATACGGCGCCCGTGGCTCCACGATCAGCGGATGCTCCGTTCCTTTTCCTCGGCCGCCTGGAGCCCAACAAGCGACCCGAACTCGCGCTCGAAGCGCTGGCGCTGTTGCGTGCCGAAGGCAGGACGGAGGCGGATCTGAATATCGTGGGGAGCGGTGAACTGGAGGGTGCGCTGCATGCGCGGCGCGACGCGCTCGGCTTGGCGCAATGCTGCCATTTGCGCGGTTACAGTGCGCAGCCCGGGGATTGGATACGTTCTGCCCGCGCCTTGCTCCTCACCTCGGATTCGTTGGAGGCCATGCCCTATGTAATACTCGAGGCCATGGCGATGGGCACAGTGGTTATTGCGGCGGATATGCCGCAAATTCGCGAACTGATCGAACATGGACGCAATGGCGTGCTGTTTCGCCCGGGCGACGCCGGCGCGCTCGCCGCTGCCATGCGTCGCGTGTTGGATAATGCGGAGGAGGCGCGAGATTTCGCGCTTCGTGCCCGGGAGGATGTGCGCGTTCGCCACGAACTCGGCAAGGTGGTGGATCGCACACTGGCGCTGTACGCCGATGCGATACGTGAGCGCGGGATTTCCGATCCTGGGTGAAAATGAGGTGAAATGGAAGCGCCCGCAGCAGTGACACGCTCTCCGTGGAGGAGGCGCGCCGACAGCGCGGGCGCTAAAAAAGGAAGAATGAGTCGGTTGTTACATCGATTCTTCGCCGGGAATTTCCCTGCCCATGCTGCGGTAAATGTCCTCGATCTGCTTGATTTCGGCCACGGCCTTTTCGTTCGCTGGATCGAGTTCAAGCACGTGGCGGTACTCGATCAACGCGCGGTGGTACTTGCCCTGGCGGGGAGACACGGGACTTTCGTACTGCATGTAATCAGCGAAGCGCATGTAGGCATCGATGAGGGCGGTTTTATTCGCGTCGTTCGACTGTTTGTCATAGGCCGATTTCGCCGTGGCGACGGCTTCGTCGAAGCTCTTGATTTCGGGGTCGATGGCGACGAGCGTCGCTGTGCTCACGTCGCGCTTGCCTTCTGTCGCGACGGCGGGGGCACCCGTCTGCGGTTGCGCGCCGTCGGCAGCTTCGTTCTTGGTGTTGCAGGCGCCGAGCAGGGTCACGGCGAGCATAGCGAGAGTGGCGATGTATTTCATGGGACTATCCTCAATGGTACGAAAAAGTGATCAGGATGCGTTGTGCAGCGTATCGAGCAATGCCTCCATGTGTTCGCATTGCTGTGTGTGGGAATAACACGCATGTGCGATGCTTCGTGCCTTGCTTGCGATTCGCTGTGCGAGCACGGGATCGCTCCGCAGTCGATCGAGCGCACGCGCAAGCGCATCGGCGTCGCGCACAGGCACGAGCAGGCCGCTTTCTTCATGCGTGATGATGTCGGGTGTGCCGGCGCTGTTGGTTGCCACCACGGGCAAACCAGCGCTCATGGCTTCGATGGTCACCATGCCGTACGTCTCGGAGATGGATGTCAGGACGAACACATCCATGGCGGCGTAGGCGGTGGACACATCCTGCCTGAAGGGCAGCATGTGCACGCGTTCCTCCAGATTCAATTCCGTCACGAGCGATCGCAATTCATCCCCGTAGCCTTGATCCTCTCCGCGCGTATCCTCGCCCAGCAGCAACGCGTGCAGGCGCGAATCGGTCGACAGTGCCAGCGCGCGCAGCAGGTATTCCTGGCCTTTGCCGCGATCGTAGCGGCCGATCGTTCCGGCGAGAACGCAGTCCGCAGGTATGCCCAGCTGCTCCCGTGCGACAGTCCTGGCGGGCATGGCGGCAAATTGCATCATCTCCACGCCGAAGGGAATCACATGAATGCGCTCCGGGGGGATGCGCGTATGGCGCGTGGTCTGTTCGGCCAGCCAGGGCAGCGGCGCGATCCACGCGTCGAGATGGGAATATTCCCAGGAGTGGAAGCAATCCTTCTTCATCCCGCCGAATTGCATGTGTTGAATTTGCAGCAGTTTCCACGCTTTTCGCCCTTTGCGGCGGGCGAGCACCCCCAGATTGAGGTCCATGGGAGAATTCACACACAACGCATCCAATTTTCCTGCGCGCATATGCTCCGCCAGCAGCGCGGCCTCGCGAAATGCGCCGTAGCGGCGGGGGCGACCCAGCGATATCGCCGTCAGACCAGCGGCGGCAGCGCGCTCGAGCATTGGCGCGCCATCCACGCCGAATACCATGCAGCGATGACCGCGCTCGGACATCCACGTCGCGAGCCGCAGCACGTTGAGTTCAATGCCACCGAGAGATCGCGTGGTGCAGAGTAGTGCTATCCCGTACGAAACCGCCATGCGGAAATATGGGGAAAAAAGCCGAGCGGAGGAACAAGGTCAGAGGCGCCAACTGAACGTGTGGTAATTCACATCGTACGTTTCCACACGCAATACAGCCACATTCCGTACCACATACAGCGTCGACAGCCACATCGGACCTCGCCACACTTCGTAGCGGTAGGTGGGAAGCTGCACACCTGTTCCCCAAACATTCAGCAACGTATCGGTGTGGGTGCAGAACACGCGGTAATCCGCGTGCTTCCACTGCGTGCCTCTGCGGGCGGGGAAGGGCAGGGTGAAGATGTGCTTGGGAAAGCGCTGCAAGCGAATGGTGTCTTCGCTCTGGTAGGGTTGATAAAAACTCAAGCCGAGTGTGTCATTGCGGAGCAGCGCGGGAAAGGCCACTTCCGCAGGTCCCATGGGAGGGAAGTGCAGGTAGGGTACGAAGGCGAACTTCTCTCCATCCTTTTCGAGAAAGCGCAAACTCACCGTGCGGGGAGGTGATGGACGCCCCTGCTGCGCGGAGAAAAACGTCCAGGATTCGTTGCCCTTGAGCGGGAGAAGGGTCTTGGTGGAGTCCACTTCGTCCGGAAGTGGCGTCACCTCCATCGAGTCGTTTTTCAGTGGCGGATCAGATGGAAAATCACACGACAGCATTGCCACCGAAGCGATGAAAAGCAGAACATGTATTCGTTTCCGCCGCATCAGAACCTCACCGTCAGGCCGTAGTGGAGACCGAATTTCGTGCTTCGTTGATGGTTCAGATGCATCAACATGGCGGGGCCGATGTAACCGTCCACCTGACGCCACAGCGCAATGCGCGCGCCCGCCGCCACTTCCACCGCCGTGGCGGCATCACTGAACACCGCCGATCCTTGCGCGAAGAAGCTCAGCGGCGCGTTTCCCGGAAGATAGCGCAGATACGGGCCCGCGTATCCGTACGTCATGCCCACCACTCCGCCAAAATCGTTGATTCTGTCGATGTCCACATTCGCGGCGGGTTTCTCGTGAAATGCATCCTGTCCCGCCACGACGCCGGCTTCCAGCCAGGAGAACACGCGGTAGCCAAGTCGCAGGGCAACGTGGGTGAACATGTTGCGCAAGGCCTTCGCCTTGTCCACCGGTGTTTGATACGCCAGACCGCTTTCCATGCTCACGGCAAAGCGTCGCAGGTCCAGCACTCTGACAGGCGGGGTAAAAGCTTCCTGCGGATTGAATGCCGCCGCGTTCACGTCTTTGGTGATGCTGCGTTCCTCGCTGTACAGCGCCGCGCCATCGGGTGTACTGGCTTCCAATCGCACATCGTACGTGCCGTCGGGCACGTCGGCGGCATTCCACACCACATCGTAGGTGCCGGCTTCGCGCCGTCCTTCGTCGAGTACGCGCTCCTCGCCCATGACGCGGATGGACAATTTGACCGCACTGCTTCTAGGCACAGAGTAGCTAATCTGCGTCTGTCCACTGAAGGGATCGGGCGAGGACGGCGGTATAGCGAAATGTCTCGGCGTTTCCAGCGTGATGAGCACGGCCTCATGCAGTGACGAGGGAATGAGCGGTGTGCCGTCGTCGGCTGTCGCATCCCAGGTGGGGAGATCGAATTTCAGCGGAAGATTCCCTTCAAGATCCACAGGGCGCGAAAACACCTCGCTGCTCAGTACGCGCACCTGCTCGCCCTGCACCTCCACCACCGCACGCTCGAGTACCACGCGTGCGCGCAGCGCGGCGTCGGCGTACAGTTCGGGAATCACCGCCACGCGCACCATGTAGTGGAATCCTGACGGATTGACCGAGAGTTGCTCGTCGGTTTCACCCGCGCGCGGCAAGTCCAGCACCATGCCTCCGTGGAAGGGCACCGTCGCGTTGCCACTGCCCGTGGGGTAGCTTCCCTGCTCGGTATCCACCTGTCGGAACGCGGGTTGGGATTGATGCAAATCGATGGGACCCCTTCGGTACACGATCTCCTCGCCACTCAGGCGACGGAGATATTCGACAGCGCAATCGAGACGGGGCATTCCCAAATCCGCCGGTGCTTTCCGCAAGGCGGACTGCACTTCGCGGTCGAACAATTCTCCCCCTCCGATGATGCTGTAGCGGGAAATGTCCTGGGCACCGGAATACGCGGGCCACATCCAAAGTGCAATGCAGAAAGCGGACAGGAGGATTGGGCGGCGGTGACGCATCATGAGGTGAAATTATTGGGTGACACGGTCCTTGGAGGAAAGCTGCACGCTCTCCACTGTCGCCAGCATGCTGTTGTATTGCTCGAGAAAATGCAGAACACGCGCTTCACGCTGTCCGGAGGTGATCACATCGGCCAGGGCGCTCTGTATGGGAAATTCCCGCACCTGCTGATCTTCCAGCGGTGTGATGGCTTCCGCCACCTCCTCGGCCTGCATCTGTGTGGGATCGCTCGCGCGCTGCGTTCCCGCGGGTGCGGGGACATTGCGCACGATGTACACCGGTGTGCTGATTTCCCGCACTTGCGTCACGGTGTCGGCCCGCAGCACCATGACGGTATCGCGGCCGCCTTCGACCATGGCGATGGGCGCGTCCCTGTCGGGGACGAGGAAGACCAGCAACGCTGCCAGCGAAGCGGTGGCAAGCGAGGCGCCGAACAGATGCGCCCAGCCAAAGCGGCGCACTGGTGCCTCGGCCGCCTCGCGCATGGGTACGGGCGCGGGATTGCCCGCCTCGCGTTCTGCCTGCAACTCGTTGATGCGGAGCAGTACCGCATTGCCCAATTCCTGCGGCACCGTGGTCTGCTCCCGCAGGGAACGCAGACGCAGCGACAGCATCAGATGCTGGCGCAGCAGTTCGGCGGTTTCGGGATTGCTGCCGCAGGCATCAAAGAGCTCTTTTTCCTCCGCCGGCGTGTTGCCGCCGTGGAGATACCCGCTGATCAGTTCGTGGATGCGCTCATTCATTGTCGTTCAATATCGGTTGGAGGAGCGAATGCAATTTCTGTTTGGCGCGATGGATGCGCACTTTCACGTTGGAGACCGTGGCTCCGGTCATTTCGGCGATTTCTTTCAGGGAAAATCCTTCGAATTCCGCCAGCAACAGGGCCTCGCGATGTTCTTGCGACAGCTGTCCGAGCCCCCACTGCAGATGTTCGGACAGATCGAGATGATCCATCGAGAATTCCTGCTTGCCGGGCTCGTAGTCATCCTCGATGCGCACGGAGCGCCGATCGCTGCGCTGCCGCGACTTGAGTGAATTCAGACATTCGTTGCGCGCAATGCGAAACAGCCAATTGGGCAGCTTTTCCTGCTCACGGACTGTGTGCAATTGCATGAACGCCTTCACAAACACCTCCTGAAACACATCATGCGCCGAATCACGATCATTGAGAACGTACAGGCAATATGCCAGAACCCGCCGATCAAACTGGGCGTAGAGTTCGTCAAAGCGCGTTCGCCGTTCGCGTTCTGTCATCAATCAGTGAATGGGGTTGCCGTTGAGCAATGCGTTAATGCGACCGAGGCAACAATCGGAAGCACCGTGGGAGAGAGACATCGGCCATATTGCGAAGGTTACAACAATGTACGCAGGAAAGCGCATGTCCCGCCAGAGATGAGCACGGCTAAATGCAGATTTGACCATGACTTACGTCCACCTGTCATGGTCCTCCGCTGCCGACACCGGAATTATCGGCGGGGAAGGGGCGTTTTGGTGAAGTGCCGTCGAAACAGCAAATTATTTCATCGAAATCGTACCACCACTCGCGCACGCATCCATGTCGAAACAATCCCAAGCCCCCACCACCTTGCGCCGCTGGGCACCGCTGATTACTATCGCGGGAATTCTGCTCTTTCTCATCATCGTTTTTCTCATTGTATCGCGCTATCTGATCGATCACCGCGACGACGATGCAACGCGAACCTTGTCGGAACGTGCGGACAAAGCGGCACCATCTTCCACCGTGCGCTTCCGCGATGACGCCGCCTTGGATTTTCTGGGCGCGGACGGCAATCCCAAAGCCACCATCCGCGTGGAAATCGCGGAAACCGAGGACAGCCGCACGCAGGGGCTCATGGGGCGCACGCGCATGGACGAAACGCAGGGCATGCTGTTCATTTTCGACAATGAGGAATACCGATCGTTCTGGATGGCCAACACACCGTTGCCGCTCGACATCATTTTTATCAACGCCAAACGCGTCATCGTCACCATTCAGCGCAATACCGTGCCGTATTCGCAGGATTCCGTTCCTTCCACCGCGCCTGCGCAATACGTGGTGGAAGTCAACGCGGGTTTCTCCGACAGACATGGCCTGCTGGTGGGCGATACCATCGAATGGCGGAGACGCACGCAGTGAGGCCGGGCATGCTGATGGACGGCGGGAAATAGGAGAGCGATCATGCCTCGAAGTGTGGCGATCATCATCGCGCTGGTCGTGCTTGTAGCCGCCATCACCGCGGCGCTCGCATGGTTGGACACGCCCACGGTGACGAGCGGCACGGACGGACCCATGGTCTGCGCCGACGACTCGGTATCCGCTGCCACGTCCATGTTCGAACGCGTGGCCGAGGACGCAGCACTGCAAGGGCTGGACCGCTCCCCGGTCATGCTGCACGACCTGGCGGGCGAGCGCTTCACCGTGCTGGTGTTTTGTGCGTATTCCTGTCCCTGCTCCGATGGCTATGTGGATCGGCTGCGCGCACTGCGCGGCAGCTACGAGACGCGCGGGGTGGGATTCGCGGCCATACATTCCAGCGCCGACGAGGACGTCGACGGCATGCGGCGCTATATCGAGCGCAAGCGCTATCCGCTCCCCGTGTACCGCGACGAACTCGGCGCAGTGGCCGATGCCCTCGGCGCCTCCGTCACGCCCGAGGTATTTCTCTTCGATGCGCAATGGCGCCTGCGCTATCACGGGCGCATCGACGACGACAAAGGTGGGACCCACGTGACGCATCGTTCGCTGGCGAATGCCCTCGACACGTTGCTCGCCGGGGCGTCGCTGCGGGTGCGGGAGCATTCCGCCCTGGGTTGCGCCATCGTGCGCGCGCATTGAGGTGGCAAACGCTGGCGTGAGGTCCGTCTGGTTACGTCACCGCGCCGCGAGGGTAGATCCCATGGCGTGGAAGCGCGGGCGGGCGTAGATTGTTCTGTTCATTCGTCTTTATTTCGAAACACATCATGATTGCACCATTTTCGCTCCGACTTCGCCATTTCTCCCTCATGGTATTGCTGCTGTGCCTGGCCGCACCGGTTATCGCGCAGCAACTCCCTCGCAATCTGATCATCCTGATAGGCGATGGAATGGGGGTGGCACAATTGTCGGCCCATCATCTCGCGGATGAGAACTCGGTGTTCGGGCGTTTCCCTGTGGCCGGATTTTCCATGACGCAGTCGGCCTCGCATTTTGTGACGGAATCCGCGGCCGGAGGCACGGCCCTCGCAACAGGTTACCGCACGCGCAACGACATGATGTCTCTGAGTCCCGATGGCGACACGCTACGCACGCTGCTGGAATTCGCACGGGCAAGCGGCAAAGCCATCGGTGTGGTCGCAACCAGTTCAGTCACACACGCCACTCCCGCGTCCTTCCTCGCGCATACCACGTCGCGGAAGCTGGAATTTGACATTGCCGCCCAGATCGCTGAATCCGGAGCCGATGTGATCATCGGAGGGGGAAGGAAGTGGTTTTTGCCCGAGGGTGCCGGTGGTGAGCGCAGCGACAAACGCAATCTGCTGGAGGAAATGCGCGGACGTGGTTATGCCGTGCTCACGCAGTTGCGTCCCGAGCGGCATGCTGCATCGCGTTTCATCTGGCTGGCCGCCGATGATGCACTGCCTCCCGCCACACAGCGGCATCTCCCCGCTTCCATGACGCTGCGCGTGGCCACCGAGCATCTCAAGCAGCATCCCAACGGATTCGTGCTCATGGTCGAGGGCTCGCAAATCGACTGGGCAGCACATGACAATGATTTCGAGCGTCTCCGTGCGGAGATGTTCGATTTCAACGACGCCGTTCGCACCGCCCTGGAGTTTGCCGAAGCCGATGGGCAGACCACTGTGGTGGTCACCGCCGATCACGAAACAGGAGGGCTGGCTCTTGTGGATGGCAACGTCGATGGCACGAACATCGCTCCGGCGTGGTTGCGCAAGGATCACACCGGCTCCATGGTGCCCATTTTGGCCTTCGGGCCGGGCAGTGCGCGTTTCGGCGGCATTCATCGCAACGATGAGCTGGGTCGCCTGTTGTTTTCGCTCATAGGCGAATACGCATTCGCCCCCATCGAACGCTGACGCGTCGCCACAGCCGACCACGCCTACGGAAAGGATTGTGATGGTATGAACGAGGTTGCTTTCTCTGTCGCACCGTTTTCCTGGGCGATACTCGCGATCACCGTGGTTACGAGCGCGCTCGCCCTGCGCTCGCGTTCGCTTGAAGATGCTCTGCTGCTGTATCCGTGGGACATCGCACGGCGCGGGCAGTGGTATCGGTTGTTCACCTACGGCCTGGTTCATGCCGACGTGCTGCATCTGCTGTTCAACATGATCGCGCTGTATTCGATCACCTTTGTGCTCGAGCAAGTCATGGGCACGGCGCGCTACGCGGCACTGTATTGCGGCAGCATGGTGTTGTCGGCGGTGATTCCCGCCTGGCGGCATCGCGCCAACGAACGGTACAGTGCCCTCGGAGCGTCGGGGGCGGTGTCGGCATTGTTCCTTTCGGGCATGTTGTACTTCCCCACCGCCAAAGTGGGGCTGCTCTTTCTCCCCATTCCGCTGCCCTGGCCATTGTTTGCCGTGCTGTTCATCGCGGTGAGCATCGTTGGAAGCCGGAGGAATTGGGGAAATATCGGCCATGATATTCACCTGTACGGAGCACTGGCCGGCTTGCTGCTCACCGTCCTGCTCGATCCGCGATCGCTGGAGATTTTCCTGCACGGACTCTTCGGCTGATGCCACACCTTGCCGGGTACGCCTTGCCCGCGCCGACGCCCACACACGCAACTGCCGCATGACGGCCTGAATTTCTGTAACCGACCGTACCGCCTGGTGTCTATAGATTTGGAATCGCGCGGTGCGATAAAACAAGCGCTACGCCACAGCAACGCGATCCATGACTGCGGACTACAGCCGTCATACCGACCAGCAGCTCTTCGAGGCGTTCAAGCTGAACGGCAAGGAGAGGGACGCCGCGTTTCGCGAGTTGTTCTCGCGGTACGAACGAAAGGTCTACGTCTTCGCGCTGCGCATGACGGGTAATCCCGACGATGCCGCCGACATTTTCCAGGAAACGTTCACGCGTTTTTATCGTCAAACGCAGAAGGAGGAGGCGGTTAGCAATGTTCTGGCCTACCTCCTCACCAGCGCACGGAACATTTTTCTCAATACGCGTCGTGGCGCCGTACACTGGTCGCCTTTCGATGAAGAGGAAATCGCCTCGCAAGTGCCGCTGTACGAGCGCACTGAAATGCTGAACATGATCAGCTCCGCGCTGGAATTGCTGGAACCCGGTTACCGCGAGGCCTTCGTGCTGCGCTTCTACGAAGGCCTGTCGTACAAGGACATTGCCGACATCACCGGCGATTCCGTCTCGGCACTCAAAGTGCGCGTCATGCGCGCAAAAGACCAAATCCGAACCATTCTGTCGCCGTACATCGACGACCTGATCCGTTAACACTGTTGCATTTATATAGTACCACCCATGACGCAGTCGGAATTACTTCACCGCTTGTTTGACGAAGGGCTCAGCGAACCGCTGGAGCATGCGCTCTTCGCCCGCATGGCAACGGACCCGGAACTGCGACGACAATTCGCCGAGCACCTCAAGCTGCACTCCATGATCCAGGAGGATGTGGGGAGCATCACCACACCGGCCCATGTTACTGAGGAATTGTTCCGCAATCTGGGTCTCACACCGGAGCCGACGGCTGTGGCCGGGACCTCCGGGCAGTGGTCAACCCGTGTCCGCAACACCGCCGCCGCAGGTTTGCTCCTGCTGCAGCGCTACCGCACCTATATCGCCACTGCCGTGGTGTCGGCCGCGGTGACCGCCTTGATCCTCGTCGCCACCGGCGAACGCGATGTGCGCGAGGACGATGCCTCTCGCCGCGGCGCAGCGCCCGCGATCATACACGACGACAATGCCGCCACCTCGGCTGTAGACCAGAGCGCCGCAACGAACACGATGCGGAGCGAAGCCGTACGTTCCGCCCGCGCGGCTTCGGTGCCGGCGATTCCGGGATCCGCACGTGCGACAATCCCCGTCGCCGCCATTGTACCGCCCGCGCGAAGCGGCGAGGCCGCCTGGACGCTCGACGCCGAGGCGCTTCAGCCGCCTACGCCGGCAACGGCATCGATGACACGTACCGATGCGCTGGCGGTGCATCCGGCCACTCTGGGCATGTCAGAGTCGCGGTCCTCCTCGATGGAGTCCGCCGCCGCCAATGTGCTCGCCCGACCCGTGACCGTGATGGAAGCCCCGCCGGCCGATGCCGCACCGCTCAGCGGTATTCATTCCTTCTTCATCCCCGCGCCGCGCACCTCGTTGCTCACCAACCTCGTGGTGGAATTGCGCAAGCTGTACGGACAGTCCTTCCCCGATGTGAACGTGCAACACAATTCGCACAAGGTGTTCGAGAACATGGCCATCAGCACGGTGTACAAGGTGACCGAGCATCACGCGGTGGGTGTGGAATACGGACGCGAGAATTTCGGACAGGAGTATCTGCGTACACGGCAGACGCCGAGCGTACGCTTCGCGGATCTTTCCATCATGGACGTCACACCCGTGCCGCGGGAGATGACGGTGATGCTGACGCGCGACAACAGAATGCTGGATGTGGTGGGCGCGGTGTGGAAGCTCTCGTTGCCTGAATACGGTATGTTCGGCATGGTGTATCCGTTCATGCGTACCTTCGTGGGCGCCACCAAGGTCGGTCCGCTGGGCAAGGTGCGCGTTGGTTTGGAAATGTTTCCCTCGAATAACTCGATGTTGAATGTCGGTATCGAAGGCGGCATGCTGCGCTACTCGGTGGAGAACGCCGCGTACTACACATCCAAGCTGAATCTGACCTTCGGTGTCGCTGTCGGTTTCTAATGGAGGCAACGATGAAAGCATTGTCGATCGCTGTCATGTTGCTGCTGCTTCAAGCCTGCTCGGATGCGGCAACCTCGCCCGATGAGCCCACGCCCGTGCGGCCGCTCACCGCGGAGGAAAGCCGTATGGTGCAGTCCACGGCGGAATTCGGCTGGAAGCTTTTTTCCACAATTGCCTCCTCGCAGCCCGGCAGCAACGTGGTGCTTTCGCCGCTCAGCGTCAGCATGGCGCTGGGCATGGCGCTGAATGGCGCCGAGGGCGAGACCTGGTCGCAGATGCATCGCACGCTCGCGCTCGCCGGTGTCGATCAGGCCGCCGTGAATACGGGCTATCGCGGATTGATCGACGTGCTGAGCGGTATGGATCCCCGTGTGACCACCACCATCGCGAATTCGGTGTGGGCGCGTCAGGGCTTTCCCGTGCTGCCCGCCTTTCTCGACACCGTGCGCATGTTCTTCGACGCCGAGGCGCGTACGCTGGATTTTTCACAAAGCGATGCTGCCGATATCATCAATGCCTGGGTGAAGGATAAAACCTCGGGACGCATACCCGGTATCGTGACGCCGCCTATTCCGGACGATGTAGTCATGTATCTGATCAACGCGGTGTATTTCAAAGGCCGCTGGGCGCATCGCTTCGACAAGGCGCAAACCCGCGACGCCGCGTTCACGGACATCAACAGCGTGATCCACACTGTACCGATGATGTCCACGCGCGCCACAGTGCCCTTCCATTACACCGACCGCGTGGTGATGGCCGATCTGCCCTTCGGATGGGATCGTTACCGCATGGCCATCATCGTGCCGCGCAACAATGAGGAACTGCGCACGCTGGAAACTACGCTGAATGCCGAGCGCTTCCGCACAGAGTATCTCGCGAAAGCCGTACCGACGGAAGCGGTGATCGAACTGCCGCGATTCACGCTCGAATGCGAATTCTCCCTCAACGACGCCCTGGAAGCGCTGGGCATGCCGCGCGCCTTTGCCCCCATGCAGGCCGAATTCACGCGCATCAATCCCGATGGCGGCTTGTTCATCAGCAATGTCAAGCACAAAACCTTCCTCGCGGTGGACGAGGAAGGAGCCGAAGCGGCGGCTGCCACGTCTGTCGAGATCGGCGTCGTTTCCATGCCTCCCACGTTGCGCGCGGACAGGCCATTCCTCTTTGTCATCCATGAGGTGAACACCGGCTCGTTGCTCTTCATCGGGCGGGTGGCCACCATCCCATAGAAGCTACAGTCTCCCGGCGAACACACACAACCATGACGGCGCGGCAGTAATGTCGCGCCGTCATGGTTGTTGTCCGGAGGCATCGCGCAGCCGATTCCGCCTCCGCGGTGAAGGATAGTGAAATGCAGTATCACGTCGGACGGGAATCGCGCCGCGCCGAGCACTATCGCGTAGCGCTGAGCACTATCGCGGCAGCAGGCCGAGCCCCCGCAGAAAGCCCGTGATGCGCTCGATCAGGACCTCGCGTGCTTCCAGATGGGGCACGTGACCGCAGCCCTCGATCCACAACACCTCCCGCGTACCCGCAACGCGCTCCGCGATGGCATCCACCTGTGCGCGGCTGCCGTAGTTGTCCTCGTCACCTTGCACGAGCAGCACGGGAGCGGTGATGCACGGCAGCATATCGAGCATGTGCCAATCCGCGCTGTGCGGAGCGAGCCAGGTGTCGGCCCAGGCCGAGAATACACTGTCGGTTTTATCGCCGTGGTAGCGTGCGAGCCGCGTGCGGAGATCGGTGGTATCATACAGGATGCGCGCATCCCGAATGCCCTGCACGGTGCGTTCCTCGATCAGCACATGCGCGGCCATGGAAATCACGGCAACGGGACTCGTCGGAAAAGCCGCCGCGTGCCATAGCGCGATGGTCGCACCATCGCTGTGCCCGATCAGGAGGGGACGATGAATGCCGAGCGCCTCGAGCAGCGCGGGCAGCATCACCTCGGCCTCTTCTTTGTAAAAATCCATGCTGCGGGCATGCGTCATCACCGAGGATTGGCCGTGACCCACACGGTCGTACACAATGCCGTCGCAGCCGCTGGCTTCGCATACCGCACGCGGAAAATGCTTCCATTGCGCGACACTGCCCAGCGCTTCATGGAGAAAAACCAACGTGGGGGTGTTCTCCGTGATATCGGCGGAGGCATGGCTCAGGATTTTCACATATAGGGAGTGCCCGTGCAACGAAAGTTGCGTGCTGCGTTCGATCATGAGATCAGGACGTCTGTGAAACGACAGGTTCGGGATCACGGCATCGCGGGCATGCCCATGGCCGCCCACTCTTCGCGCGAGGGTCCGTAAATGCCGGGCACGGGCAAGCCCGCCTGGCGCATGAGCACAGTAAGCTGCGCGCGATGGTGTACCTGGTGGATGATGAGAATGGACAGCGTCTGCGCATTGCTCCATTGTTCGCCATACATGTCGCAGGTCACCGCCAGCGAGGCGTCGGTCCAGTGCTCGCGCATTGCCGCTTCAAGCGAATCGGCCGCGGCGGTGTAGCCAGCCAGGATGTCCGCCGCCGTCGTGGGGGCTGGCGCATCGGCGGCGGGACCGGTGATTGTGAGACCCGTGCGCGTCATCATCTCCGGAATGGACGTCACGATATGCCAGGCGAGGGTGCGGATGTCCCGTCCCTCGGGGGTGACGCGCTGTGCGAGCGATGCATCGGTCAGTGCGGCGAATATGCGCTGTGTGGATTGGTTCTCGTAGGCCCAGGATGGGAAAAACTCGTCAAGACTGTGGAACATGATGCCCTCGCGATGGATGAAGGAGGTTGGAAATGCGTTTGGGGAAATGGAGAAAATGGAAAATCGCGGGAAAGCCCGCGATTTTCCGCCAATGTCAGGAATGGACTCAGCGCACGATGACGAAGCGTTGCAGCGTGCTCTCGGCGTTGAAGTTGACCAGCAGCAGATGCATGCCTTCGGACAGAGTAGAGAGCGGCAGAGTCAGCGCATTTCCACCGGCACTGATGCGCTGCGAGCCGTGATACTCCACGCGTCCCAGCAGATCCAGGATGCGAAGCTCCGCAATGCCTGCGGCGCGGCTGTCAATGTCCACGCGCAACTGCTCGCGCGCGGGTGTTGGATGCAGCGCGCGAATGCGCCAGCTCGTGGGCTCGGGCAGCGGCGTCACGGCAACGGTGGCATCCACATCGATCTCGAAACTCTGCTGGTGCATACCCACGGCATTCGTTGCGCGCAACAATACCACATGCGTTCCGATATTGGCGTCGGTCGGCGTCCAGGAAATACGTCCGGTGGTGGCGTCAATGGTCAGGCCGCCCGGTCCGGCATCGAGAGCGAAGGTGGGCGTGGGACGCGCGTCCACCTGTACGTCGAGTGCGAAGGGCTTGTTGGGCGCGATGCGTTGCCGCGCAATGGCCGCGATGATGGGGATGGTCGACACGTCGATGGTGAAGGCCTGCTCGTCGTTTCCGGCGGCATTGCTCGCGCGGATGCGCACAGCATTGGGACCCGCCTGAGCGCGTGTCGGCGTCCACGCGACGGTGCCGCGTCCGGGTTCGAGCAGCATGCCCGTGGGACCTTCGAGCAAACTGTAGCTGGGTGGCGGCGTACCGCTCGAACGCAGCTGATACGAGTAGGGTTTGGTGGCCGTGGCCGTGGTGACCGGGGTGGATGTGATGTTCGGCTCGGTGGCGGCGCCCTGCACGGCGATGGTGAACGCCTGCGTGTCGCTGCCCGAAGTGTTGACCGCGAGCACCTCCACATTCTGATTGCCTTCCTGACCCGCGACGGGCGTCCAGGATACTTCGCCGCTGACGGCATCGATGGTCATGCCGCTCGGGGCTTGCGTCAGGGAGTAGGTCGGGGCGGGCGTTCCCCAGGCCACCACACGATAGGTGTACAATTCGTTCACGCGGGCTGTGGTACGCGGGAGAGAGGTGATTTGAGGTGCATTGCCGCCGAGACAGAGGAATGCGGTACCGGTGGTCGCATCCACCAGACAGTTCAGCGTATCCGTCGAGGCGCCGTAGCGCATCAGCCAATACTTGCCAGCGGGGATGTAGGAGTTCTGCACGGGATTGTTCATCGCCAGCGCCATCAGCACTTTGGCATCGCCGTGTTGTTGGAGAAAGGTATCGGCCCCGCCATCCTTGGAGCCCTGCAAGGCCTGCGGCGAATCCACCCAGGGCTCGTCCAGCGCCGTGCTTCCAAGCGCCACGGGAATGTTGCTGGTCAACGTGTCCAGCGCGAGCTTGACGGATTGATAGCCCACGAGTGGAAGCTTCACTCCCACATACCACGCGGCGCTGCCAAGACCGGGCGAATGAAAGCGGTACACCCATCCCGTGGCTTTACCGTTGGAAAGATCCATGTCGAGTCGTATGCCCTGATATTCCAGCGCGTAGAACATCGCATGTGTCACCACAGCATCCTGGGCGAATTCCGCCTGGGCGCGCGTTTGTACCGAGGGAAGTGCTTCCTTCACGGTGATTTGCTCGAGCAACTGTGCCGGAGCGCTCGTGGTCAAGGCCAGGAACAACAACATGGAAAGAAAACGGTACATGGCGATCTCCGATGTCTGGCGTTGAAATTGATCCATCCCCATAAATGTACGAAGATCAGGGGAGAATGGCAGCACGCACGTTGCCGTCGGGGTGCGGGCCCTCAACGACGCAGATGGTGTCGAGGGGATGCATTCGTCTGTTGCTTCTGCATGGCGGGGGAACAATATTACAGCTTGTGGCGTGGGCAGATATTTGCCCCTTTTCCACAATCCGGAGGTTGTCGTGAATATCCGTGCTCATCTCATCCTGCTTGTGCTGATCCTCTCCGCCGCTCCCGCGTTTGCGCAGCGCGAATACATAGAAAACACCATCGGTTTCGGACCGCGCGTGGGATGGTATTCCAGCAACGATGCGGAGGAAGGCGCGTGGCATTTCGGCGCCATGGCGCGTTTGCGCATAGGCAATAACGTCGGTCTCGAAGCCACACTGGATTATCGCGACAGCGAGCGTTTTTCCGCCGGACGCATCGACACGCGCAACTACAACGCCGATGTGGCCTATTTGCCCTTGACGGCCTCGCTCATGATTTTCATACCCGTCGGTTCCAATTTCACACCCTATGGCGTGGCGGGTCTGGGCTGGTACTACACACTGGTGGACTACGACATTCTGACCTCGACCATTCCGCAGCTTCGTGATCGTTTCGAGGACGAGAATTCCTTCGTACCCGGGTACCATTTCGGTCTCGGCCTCGAAATCACCTTCGGTAGCCATTTCGCCCTGCATGGCGATTTTCGTTACCTTTTTCTCGACACCGAAATCAACAGCGTGCGCGATGTACTTTCCGCCGATATCGACACGAAGAACAGCGACGGTCTTGTGCTGAGCGCGGGCTTCATGGTGTATCTCTGATACGTTGGTTTCACACAGGCACAATGACATGCAACACCGCACGATCTTCGCTTTTCTGTTCGTTCTTCTCGCTTGCGGCACCTCCTGCGAGGCACAGCCGAAGCCCGCGATTCCCCTGGTTGTGGAAGGCGGACCAACATGGAATTTCGGCCAGGTGACGCACAAGGAGAAGCGCGAGCACACCTTCGTTCTTCGCAATATCAGCAGCGACACGGTGCGCATCACCAGCGTGAAGCCCGCCTGTGGTTGCACCGCGGTCATGGTGTCGGGCAGTACACTTGCGCCGGATGGCACCGCCCTCGTGTCGGTCAACTTCGTCGCTCCCCGCACCAGCAACGGCAAGCAGAATAAAAGCGTGTCGGTGTACATCCAGGGTATGCCCGGACCGGTGGCCGTGCTGCGCGTGGAGGCGGATGTGCTTTCCGCATTCCACACGCCGACCGAACCTCTCGATCTCGGAGCGTTGCGTGTGAATAAACCTGTGGATGCCACGGTGCTGCTCGAAAACCGTAGCGCGGAGGAACAGACCATCGACTACACGCAGAGCGCTCTGGCGGTGGAATATCGTGGACTGGACGGCAATGCGCCTCCCGAGGTACGTCCGCTCGACGAGGTGGAGTTCGAGCCGAAGAAATTCACGCTGGCCGCGGGCGAGCGTCGTGAAGTGCGCGTGCGTTTCACACCGCGCATCGCTGGCAAGCTCATGGGTGCCGTGGTATTTTATGCGTTGGATGAGACGCGGCAAGTGGAATTCGCGGGAAGTATCGCTCCACGGTAACTGTGCAGCATCCACCGCACACGAATGCGTGCAACGATTGAATCATAGCAACAGCCCTCAGCAGGCCCAGGCATGTCCCTGAAGGAAAAACTTCGTTCCCAGCTCGCGGTGAAAATCTACATCGCCGCATCCAGCGCGTTCATCCTGCTCTTTGTGCTCGATGCCTGGGTGATGCCCGCCATTGTACACTCGCGCGCGGAAATCGCCATTCCCGATGTGCGCGGGAAAAACGCCGCCGAGGCCATGCGCATCCTTCGCAACGCCGATCTTACGCCCGTCGTCACCGACACCGTGGCGCATGAACGCATTCGCGTGGATCATGTTGTGTTCCAGAATCCTCCCGGAAAAACCATAGTGCGAGAAGGGCGCAATGTGTACCTCACGGTCAGCGGAGGTGAGGAGCGCATCGTCATGCCGAATCTCCGTGGCCGTTCGCTGCGCGATGCGCGCATCACGCTGGAACTGGCGAATCTGAAAGTGGGCAATATCGCGTATGAAAGCAGCGAACTCCCGCCGGAAACCGTGACGGGTCAGAGTATTCCTCCCGGTAAAACCGTGCGCAAGAACAGCACCATCGGCATCACCGTCAGTGGTGGCGCTAGCACGGAAATGGAAGTGCCGGATGTGGTGAATCTGAGTCTCGACCAGGCGCAGCAATTGCTGATTCAAAGCGGCCTGCGTCCCGGTGCGGTGAACTACCGGCAGAGCAACACGCTGATGCCGAACACCGTGATCGCGCAATCTCCCGCCGCGGGAACGGTGGTCGCTCCCAATACCGCCATCGATCTCACCGTCGTGCATTGACATGACCATTCACGATATGATGCAGCAGGTCGCGCTGCTCTCCTACGGAACCTACAAGCGCGACGGTGACGTGAGCCGCATCGAAATCCGCACGCCCGGCGACCGTACACAGGTGCTCTACGGCCGCGTGCAGCGCATGGCCGACGAGGATGTCGGCGTGCTCTACACCTTTGTCGGCCGCATCAACGAGGATATCGACGCGCGCGCCCTCCTCGAATTGAACGCGGCCCTGCGCCATGCGCGCGTCGCCCTGTTGCACGGCGAAGACATTTTCCTGCTCGCATTGTTCGATCTGGTCCGCACATCCATCAACGAGTGCGCGCCGATACTGCAGGAACTGGCCGCTGTGGCCGACGACCTGGAGCATCGGTGGTATTCGGTGGATAATGGGTGATCAGCGGGGAGTGATCAGTGAAAAGTGCTGGGTGAAGCCGAGAGGGTGAAGGTGTGGCTCGGTGAGGGAGCAGGAATGCGGTGTTATGATTCGCTTCCGGAGTGCGCACTCAAACGCTGGCAACGCGAATCACCGTCGAGAATGCGATTTCTCCATTTCCCCTCCTTGTCCTCCGTGCTCGCATTACGCTCTGTTCATGTCGTCGCCAAGCAGCCACTCCGCTTCGAGGCGCAGAGGCTGCACAGTGGCGAAGCCCTCGCCGTGCTTGCCGCCAGCGAGAAAGCCGAGACGCCGTGAACGGCCGATCAACGCGTCGAGAAATTCGGGAGAGCTGATGTACGTGCTGGGTCCGTCCATCGCGGTGCCGGTGTGAAACTGCGTGCCATAGGCGCGGATGGCCTCGAGTTTTCGGTCGAACACCTCCGAAATATCGATGATGAATGCGGGCTCGAAGTCCTGCGTGAGCATGTAGTGATACAGCGCGGGTGGACGCCAGGCGTGTTGGGGCTTGCCGTCCTCATCCGTGCTGTCAATTTTTACCAGACCGGAAAGAAATGCGGCGTCGCGCGCCACCTCGGCCGTGTGCGCGTGGTCGGGATGCCGGTCGCGCGTGTAGGGAAGCAGCAGCACGCGCGGACGCGCGGAGCGGATCAGGCGAATCAGCGCATGCCGCTGTTCGGGGATATTGGCGATGCCGCCGTCGGGCAGCCCGAGATTAACGCGGAGATCGAGCCCGAGGATGCGTGTGGCCTCGGCGGTTTCGCGTGCGCGTTGCTCCAGCGTGCCGCGCGTGCTCAACTCGCCACGTGTCATGTCGGCAATACCGATGCGGTAGCCACGCTGTTGCAGCACAAGGAGGGTGCCGGCGCAATACAGTTCGGCGTCGTCCGGATGCGGGGCTATGGCGAGAACGTCGACGGTGGTCATGCGTCGCTCCTATCGTGACGGTGGTAATTGCGCGAGGCGCGTGCGCACATCCTGCATGGCGGGATCGAGCGGTGTGGCAACGCGGAAATACTCTTCCCACGCTTCGCGCGCCAGATCCACGCGCCCTTGCTCGGCATAAAACATTCCTTGAAGGTACAGCGCCTTGGCGGGATAGAACGCGCGCTCGCGGGCCTGCCCCAAGGTGCGCACTGCTTCCCACACGCGTCCTGAACTGTAGTGGTAGGACGCGAGATTGCAGTAAAACTCCTCGTTCAACTGGTCGATGGTGATGGCGTTCTCATAGAGCAGAAGCGCATCGTTCACCGCTCCCTGTTGCGCGCGTATTGTGCCCTGATTGTCGCGGTAGCCGGCGTGCAGGGGATCGAGTTTGCGAATGCCATCGATTGCCAGCGCCGAGGCCTCGCGGTCGCCGGTGTTGAAGGCGGAGATCATCAACAGCCGCAGGAGGTAGGTGTTCAGCGGCACGAGGGCCATGGACTGATTCAGCATAGCGATTGCAGTGGGGTATTGCTGCGCCCCCACCGCGCCGGCCGCCTGGCGGAGGAGAATGTCGGCCATGGCGCGGCGAGCCTCGGCAAAGGCCGGATTCTCGCGTAGGACGAGGCTGAGTTGCTCGGCAGCGCCACGGTCGTCGCCGCGCAGCGCTGTTACGCGGGCTGCGTACACGCGCGGTCGATCGGCAAGCATGCGGCGCGTGAGCGTGCGAACGCTGTCGTTCATCGCCGCGAGCAGCGGCGTTGGTTCCGTGCGTGCTTCCAACATCGCGCGCGTGTGCTCCCAGCTCCGCTCGGGAGCGCTGGACACGTCGTGCAATTCCAATGGAGCGAACATGGACGGGGCCGTCGCGTCCGCCGACCAGCGGCGCAGTGCGGCATTGTCCATGCCGTACATCGCGGCCACAGCGGAGTAGCGATCGAATTCTATATAGCGGAAATGAAACTCCACTTCGCGATTTTGGCGCACCGCATCGAAGCGCGCCTCGGAGGGTCGCAGCTCCGACGGCATGCGGCGGTAGCCGGCGATGCCCGCCATCGCGCTTTCCGGATCGGGACTGCTGATCCACAGTTCGATATGCGGCAGGGCCTGGCCCATGGCCGCCGCGAGCATGCGAACTCCGTCCACACCGACGCGGGCCAGCGGCAGCCACACCATCAGTACGCCGTCATCGCTGAGTCGTTCGGCTGCGGCGCGCAGTGTGCCGGGCATGAGCGCAAATGGTGAGGGTTGCGTCTGCGCGAAAGGTTCTGCCAGAATGATGGCATCATACGTGGCGCCCGAGCGGCGCACATAGCTTTCCAGACGCTCGGCGTGGAAGGTGGTTTTTTGAAGAAAAGCGCGCGGACGTTTGTCCTTTTTCGTTTCCGCCGCGAGCATGATGAAAGGCCCCGAAGGATCGACGCAGTCCACGGATTTCGGTGCGTGCATATGCACCGCCTGCAAGGGGAGAGTGGAACCGAGCCCCAGCACAAGCACGCGTGCCTGCTCCGGTGCCAGCAGCATGGGCACATGTCCCATGCGGTACAGATCGGTTTGCACCACGCGCGAGCTTTGCGTCAGCGAATTACTTTCACGCCATTGCACGGCATAGAAGGGATCGTCGTAGTCGCGGGAGTGCAACAAGGCCAATTTTCCCGAAGGCAGTTCCCGCACAGCGGTTTCGCGAAAACGCATGGGATCGAGGAAGCCGGTGAAACCCATCCACGGGGCTATCGCCAGAGTGATGACTCCCGCAAGCAGGAGTGCAGCGGCGAGCAGCGGTTGTCCCGCGGTGCGATACACGCGCAGTAATTGCCAGAGACCGAGCAGCAATACCGCGCCCGCGGCCACGCGCACGGCGATTTCCCACAAGCCGGCGTCCATGATGAAGGCGTACAGTATCAACCCCGCGTACAGGGCGGCCGGGACTCCCCACGCCGCTGGGGCCACGTCGCGCGCGTCGCGTCCGGCTTCGAGTGCCGCCGCACAGGCCGCCACGGGCACATGCAGCAGAAGCAGGGGAAACATCCATGGCCAGTAACCAAGGCCGGCTCCCGCGTACCAGGCGATATACAGTGCCGCGAAACCACCATCCACCCACAGCCAGAGGGCGACGATCATCACAGCGGCCCCGCCTGCTGCGAATAGCGGCGCCAGTAACGCCGAATCGCGCACGGCACGCATCCTTCCGGCGTGCGTGCCCGCGCCGAGAGCGAGGAGCAGCAATCCCGCATGCATCACGAGGCCGTTGCCGGTCGCGCCCGGCATTTCCGACACCGCGCGCAGCAGCAGGCCCGCGTAGGCAGTCAGCACGAAAAGCACGCCGGGAAGAATGAAACGCCATCCGGAGGCGAAGCGCACAATGCCGCGCTTGTTTCCCTTTCCCGCGGGAGCCGCAGCGGCTGCGCCTTCTCTGTCCGGCCTCAAGGGCAGAAGCGGAAGCGCCTGACTGCCGATGAACAGCACGAAGAGTAAAGGAAGCGGCAGCGCGTCCGCACTCAGCGCCAGCAACGCGACACCCGCACCCGCTCCCACGAGCAGCGGTGCAACCTGGCCGGATCGCTTGCCCGAGGCCACCGCCAATGCGTCGAGCTGCACGCCCGCGGTCAGCGCGGCAAGCAGCATAAGCACCAGCAGCGACATCGCACCCGCGCTTCCCGAAACGAAGGCGAAGGAATCGCCGAGCAAATACAAGGCGGTACACAGCGCAGGGAGCAGCAGCGAAAGCGCGAGGGGAAGAGCGCGGCCGAAACGGTCGAGCAGCGCCGCAGGCAGCAGACGAGGCAGCAGCAGAGGATGTCCGGCGAGCATCGCCAGAGCGAAAGGGATAATTCCGCCGAGAAGAGGCAGAGGCATCCAGTACTGCGAGGCAAAGACAGTGGAAAACGCGGCGAGCCAGAAGGCGGAACCGGCACCGGCCGCGAATCCCGCGAGAAGCTGTCGCTTCATTCGACCTCCCGGGACGTCGGTGAACCAGTAATAGCGACGGAAATGTACGCGTTTTCACGCTGTTCCCCAACTGGGCTTGCACGGTACGCGCGCGCGCCGTACATTTGAAGTTCATTCCCGATGGGGATTGATGTCTTGTGCAGCGAATTTCCCTATTGACACGGAACGAGAATGTTCGTACATTTCGTTCTGCCTCGAATGAAACGATTTTGATAGAAGCGCAGCAGGAGTAACAACGTGGCAAAACAGCAGACATTTGCGGACAAAAACAAGAATAAGTCGAAGTCGGAATTCGTGTCCGTCAAATGCATCGTGTCCGTGTACGATGCCAACACCGAATCGTGGAAGTATCGCGAGAAAATGGTGCGCGTGAAGAGCACGGCCGAACTCGCCAACATGACCTTCTAATCAGGTGAAGCAATGAAAGAGAATCTGCATCCGAGATATTACAACTGCGAAGTGTCGTGCAGCTGTGGCGCCGTGTTTCACACGCGCTCGACGCGCCAGACACTGAAGGTGGAAATCTGTTCGCAGTGCCACCCGTTTTTCACGGGCAAGCAGAAAATCATCGATTCCGCGGGCCGCGTTGAGAAGTTCAATCGCCGCTACGCCAAGTTCAACGAAGCCCAGAAGAAGGAGCAGCAGGAAGCATGAGGCCGATACAGAGAAAACCGCGCCGCCGCTCGAACAACGTCGCCAAGCGCCGTCCCGATCCTTTCCACGGAAAGGATGCGGTGTACATCGATTACAAGGAATCGAAATTCCTCGAGCGCTTCACCAACGATCAGGGCAAGATCCTGCCCCGCCGCCTCACCGGTCTGTCGGCCAAGAATCAGCGCCGCGTCACCGAGGCCATCAAGCGCGCCCGTTTCATGGCGCTGCTGCCCTATGTCGGCGAAGGTCTGAAATAAGCACTCGAGAAAGAAGGAAGAGATACCATGGCTCGTAAATGTCAGATTACCGGGAAGGCGCCGTTGGTGGGCAACCATGTTTCCCACGCGCATAACCGCGTCAAGCGTCGTCAACTCCCCAACCTGCAGAAGAAGCGCATCTACGTTCCCGAACTCAAGCGCTTCATCACCGTGCGCGTGTCCGCGCGCGCCATCAAGACCATCAACAAGAACGGTGCGTTCGTGACCCTGCAAAAGGCGGGTTTGCTCTAAACCTCCGTTTCTTTGACGAATGTGCGACCGGCCTCCCCGCAACGGAGGCCGGTTGTCGTTTCCACCCTCGCCAGGAAGGGATGCGCCGCACCTCGCGGCGCATGGACGGACGTGATTATTTGCCCGTACGAATCCCTATATTACCGTATTGCAACAACGCATCACGACCATGACGCACCCCGGGATTTCTCGTTTCCGCTTCGCTATTCTCGCCATTCTCGCGCTGTGTTCCGCAGCGACACTCGCTGCACAGGAACGCGTCCGCCTTCACCTCGAAGAAGGGAAGTCCGGCGCCGTGTGGGATATCGCCCTGTCGCCCGATGGCAATACGCTGTATTCCTGCGGACGCGACAGTACAGCCAAATCCTGGAATCTCGCCACAGGCGAGTGCATTCGCGTATTCCGCACAGGCAAGCCCACCCTCGTCACCGCGCTCGCTCTGGATTACACCGGAAGCTACCTGGCGCTGGGCGATATGAATGGGCGGCTCTCGCTGTGGAATGCGCGCAGCGGCGTGCTGTACTACGAGTTCGAGGCGCATGCGCAGTATATCACCGATGTGGCGATCGCACCGGACGGAGGCACGGTGATCACCGCGGGTCGCGATGGAAGCATGAAGATGTGGAAGCTCGACGACGGCTCGCCTCGCGGAGAAATCGCCCCGACAGCCCTGTGGGTACAGACCATCGCCATTTCTCCGGACGGCGCGCTGCTCGCTTCGGGCGGACAGAACGGCCATGTGCGGCTGTGGCGCCTGCCGTCGGGTCAGGCCGACACCATTCTCACCACGCATCCTCGCAGAGTGATGGCGCTGGCATTTTCCCCCGACGGCAAGCTGCTGTTCAGCAGCGCCGCCGATGGCAGCGTGAAGGCCAGCGACCTGAAGACACGCGCCACCCTGCGCAGCTTCACACTCGAGCAGGGTGGTGCGCATTCCATCGATGTCGACCGCTCGCAGGAATTGCTGCTGCTCGGCAACATGAACGGCGTGATGGAAATTTGGGATTGGAAAAAACGTCTGCGTCAGCGGAACCTGCCCCAGTTATCCTATGGTACAATGTCGGCGCGCTTCGATGGCAAAGGACAGCGCGTGTACAGTGCGCATACCGACGGAGCGATACGGATCTGGAATATGCAGGATGCGAGTGTGTTACTTTCCCTGGTGGGTTTCAGCGATGGACAGTGGCTGTCGTTTACTCCGGACGGCTACTACGATTGCTCGTCGGCGGGCGACCGCTATGTGACGTGGCGCACGCAGCAGGACGAATTTCCCTTGCAGCGTTTTCGCGATGTGTACCATCGTCCGTCGATCATCGAGGATGTACTCCGTGGCGGGTACAAACCGGGAGCCACACTGGGCACGCTCACCGTTCCTCCCACAGTGCGCCTGCTCGCACCGAGAAAGCAGCAAGTGTTCATGTTCGGCAGCGAGTCCGCCGAAGTGCTCATTGAAGCGGAAGCCCACGACGCGCGGCGCATCGAAGGTGTACGCATCGCGGTGAATGGGCGCCTGCTCAACAGCGACGCGCTCGACGATTATCGCATCCTCGCACGCAGCGACACATCGCTGCGCATTCGTGCCCGCGTGCCAGTGCTGCCCGGCCGCAACAGCATCGAGGTGGTGTCGTGGAATTCCTCGCGCGTGCGCAGCGACGCGGACATCGCTGAAATTGTGGTGGAAAGCGCCGGCGCGCGCAATCCCGATCTCTACGTGTTGACTGTCGGCGCCGATCGCTATGCGCCGCATTATCCCGATTTGCAATTCGCCGCGGTGGATGCGCAGGCCATTGCCGACGAATTTTCGCGGCAGCAGGGCGCGATGTACACGCGTGTGTACGCCAATGCGCTCACGGGTGCGAACACCGGCAAGGACAAGATTCTCGCGGCCCTGCGCGGTTTCACGGGCATGACATCGCGCGATGTGCTGGTGCTCTTTTTCAGCGGCCATGGCGTGCGGTATCGGGACAAAAGCGGAAAATCCCGCTACTATTTCCTGCCAGCCGGAACGACGCGTGCGAACATTGCCACTGCGGGACTGGCATGGGATGATTTCACCGCCGAGTTGTCGCGACTGCGCGTGGGGCGCGTGATTCTTCTGCTCGATGCCTGTCATTCTGGAGATGTGTCTGCCGGCGCGTCGAATGAAAAGGTCGCCGCCGCCATCGCCGCCGACGCGGGCATTGTGTTCACGTCCAGTTCGGGCAACGAGTATTCGTACGAGGACGCATCCTGGGGACATGGGGCCTTCACACGCGCGCTGCTGGATGGCCTGGAAGGCAAGGCGGATTTTACCCGGGACAAGGTGGTGGATTGGAGCGAGCTGCAACTGTATGTCAGTACGGAGGTGCGCCGGATGACGCGCGGCAGCCAGAATCCCATGGTGCCGAGGCTGGAACAGTTTTCCAATTTCGATTTCGTGAGGTTGCGATGAAATACATGCTTGTGCTTTTACTGTTGTGCCCGGTGCTCGTGCATGCGCAGGATGCGGCGGGACGCGAAGTGGCGCTGCTTACCGGCATGCAGGGCAAGGTGACCTTGCGCAGCGGTGGACAGGAAAGCTCCCCCGTGCTCGGACACCGTCTCTCTGGAGGCGATGAACTGCGCGTACTCAGTGGTAACGCCTCGCTGGTCTTTCTTTCAGGAGAATTGGTTGCGCTGAAGGACGGCGAAGCACTGACGCTCGGCGCCACATACGAGAAGAGCATGCTCTCGATAGCCGGTACCACGCGTGGTCTCTCGAACGAAGACGGCACGAGCGTGGCCGATGACGGCGTTGCCGCAGCACCGGCGGGCGACGTGTGGCAAGCGCAGCTTGCTTCGGTGTCGGGAATACGCGGCGATGCGATGGCCGTGGCCGTTGCGCCCCGCCTTGCGATCGCCGATCCGCGACCGGTGTTTTGCTGGTTCGACAGCGACAGTACCGCCGCCGGCAGTGAGCGCAATTACTCGCTGGTGCTGCGCGACGCGGATGGTGGCACCCTGCTGACGCAATCGGTGCGCGGCGTGGTCGGGCGCTTCAACACATGGAAGCTGGAGACGCCTCCCTCCGCCTTTCGGGCTGTTGCGGGAGCGCGGTACAGTTGGGCAGTGCTCCCCGTCGGCAGTGCGCCTGGAGAGCGCGCCTTCGATGCGAGTTTCATTTATGTGGACGAGCAGGGCTTGAAGCAGGCCGCCGCGCAACGCGAGCGCATCGCGGCCTTGCGCGGTGAAGGAGCAATCGACGAGATGACCATGCACACGCTGCTCGCAACCTTCGCTCTTGACGAGCGCGAGCGTCTGTTCTCCGATGCCGTGCCGCATTTGCTTGCGCTGGGAGTGTGGGAGCAGGGACGTCCGTACACCGCCGAGCAACTTGCGCGCATGCTGTTGCGATTCGGCGGGCAAGCCACGGCGCTGGCGCCGAGAGCGGCATCGCTGCGCGAGGACATGCTGCCGCGATGAGGGTCCGCGTCCTGCTTGCCTGCATGCTGGCGATGTTGTTCATCGCGTGCAGCGGTGCCGACGCGCCTCCTGCCGAGGATGCACGGGTGAGTGCAGGCAGGGCACTGTACGATCGATCCGATTACGACGCCGCGCAGAAGCATTTTCAATCCTTGCTTGCCGATGCCGAGCGCGAAGGCAACACGCTTGTGGCGGCGCAAGCCCGCAAATGGCTGGGGAGCATTGTTCTTGCCTACGACAAGCCCGACGAGGCGCTCCCCTGGTACCGTGGCAGTCTGGACATCATCGAACGGGAGATCGCACGCACCGATAGTGCGCGTACCGCCGCTCCGCAGCTGTTGCTCGAGGAGCGCCAACATGTGCTGAGCAATATCGCCGTGGTGTACAAGGCAACGGCGCGCTTCGACGAAGCCGAGAAGCTGTTCGGCGATGTGCTTGCGCAGGATCGCGCACGAGGCGATGGATTTCGTACCGCTGTGTCCCTGTACAATCTCGCGGATGTGCATCATCAGAAATCGCTGCGCCGTTTGCAGGCGCGTGACAGCGCGGCCTTTCTGCGTGAACATGGCCGCGCATTGGATCTGCTGCGCCAATCCCTCGCCACCCATCCCACGGCCGACGCGCATTTGAATCTCGGCAACGTGCATGCCGTAGCCGACCGCCTCGACAGCGCCATCGCCTCCTACCACCGTGCTGAAGCACTGTATGATGCGCAGGGCTACCGCGTGCATCGTGCGCTCGCATTGGGCAACATCGGCGTGCTGTCGTTGCGGCTCAATCGACTTGACGCAGCGGCGGACGCTCTGCGCCGCAGCATCGGCATACTGGAGGAGTTGCGCGGAAACATCTCTTCCATCGACATCCGGTCGAGTTTCATTTCCAACAAATTCTACATTTACGAAAACCTCATCGGCATACTGATACAACAGGGCAGGGTGGATGAGGCCTTCGAATATGTGGAGCGTGCAAAAGCCCGGTCCTTTCTGGACATGATCGGCAACAAAGCGGTGGGCGAAGGCAAGAAGCGTGACGAGGCCACGGCCGCGCTGATCCAACGCGAGCGCGCGCTGCAGCGGCGCATCGAAGCCGTGCTGGGCAATGCCGACAGTGCGCGCGTGCTGGGCGAGGCGATTGAAGACCATCAGCGGGTGATCGCTGCCTTGCGTGAGCGCGATCCGGAGTACGCATCGGTGAAAAGCATTGAGCCTCTGCCGCTGGCCGAACTGCGGCGCATGCTCGACGGTCGCACCGCTGTGGTGGAATATTTCGTGGGTGAACGCTCGGCCTTCGGTTTCGCCGTCACACGCGACACCATCGTCGTGCGGCGCATGCAGGTGGACCGCGGCAATGCTCTCGAACGCGAGATCGAAGCGCTGCGACGCATGCTGTATGTGGACTTTCCCAATACGAAATTCTCCGTGCTGCGGGAGAAGCGCATGAAGGACCGTCTCTCGCCGCGCGAGGCGCTCGCCTCATGGCGCGCGACGCCCGTGCCTTCCACCTGGCAGTATAGTCTGGTCACCATGTACTCGCGCTTCCTTGCGCCGTTCGCCGGTGTGATTGAGGACAAGGAGGTGCTGTATATTGTTCCGCATGGACCCTTGCACCATTTGCCATTTCAGGCGTTGATACGGCCGGCGGATATCGACACACGAGCGGATGTACACATCGCTCGGCCACGCTATCTGATCGAGCGGCATGCTATCGCCTTGCTGCCGTCGGTAAGCGTGTTGCCCTTCGCCTTGCGCCGTGACCTTGTCCCGGTGCGCAGCGGGCTCATCGTTGGCGATCCGCTGTACGCGGATCCGAAATACCGGAGCAAGCCTCTGGAAGCGGCGTTGATTGAAGCCGACACGGTATCGCGTTACGTGCCGCAGCCAACGGTGTTGACGCGTGAAGCCGCGGAGGAAGTGGTGGTGAAGAACGAACTGATCGGCAAGGACGTGGTGCACCTCGCGACGCATGGCGAATTGAACAAGGAGCAACCCCTGCGGTCGCGCATCCTCTTCGCCGCCGCGCGGCCCGATAGTGTGAACAACGGCGATCTGACCGTGGCCAAGATTTTCAACCTCGACTTACAGGCCGTGCTGGTCACCCTCAGCGCCTGTCAGACCGCGCAGGTCGCCGCAGGAAAGGGGCAGTCCACCGCCGGCGACGACCTGGTGGGGCTGACGCGTTCCTTCATGTACGCCGGCACACCTGCGGTGATCGCTTCGCTGTGGTTTGTGGACGATGCATCGACGCTCGACTGGATGCGGTACTTCTACCGCGCCTGGCTCAACGGAGGGCGTTCGCGTGTGCAAGCGGCGCGGCAGGCCGCGCTGGACATGCTGAGTGCGCCCGCCGATCCCGACTGGGTACATCCGTACTACTGGGCGGCCTTCGTGTACATGGGGGATGCGCGGTAGGGGCCGCTTCGAATCACAAGATCGACGCGGATGCCGAAATCGTGCACTGTGCGTATTCACGCGCCGTGTCAGCGTTCGGTAGTCTGCGCATCGCGGCCGACGTTCAGGCGATACCGCGCTCCCTGGCTTCCCGCGCCGCCTCTGCCGTCAGGTCCAGAGGGCCGATCGCGACGCCGATGCTCTGGAGGAAATCATTTGGAGGAATACCCCCGGCAAACACCCAGACGTAGTCGTTGGGGATGCGGTGCGTTTGGCCATCCACTTCGAGAAGTACTTCCTTTTCCAGAATCTCCGTCGGCATGGAATTGAACAGCACCGTGAGCATGCGGGCGTCAACGCATTCCTTCACGCGTTCCGCGTTTCGTTCCTTGATGCGGGCGAATGCATCCTTGCGATAGGACAAGGTGACGCGGTTGCCTTTCTGATGCGCCAGCCCCATCGCGGCCTCGACGGCGCTGTCGCCTCCGCCCACGACAAGAATATCGGCATTGGTGTACGCGTCTGCTTCTATCAAACTGTACATCACTTTCGCCTGTTGCTCGCCCGGGATGTCGAGCTTGCGCGGGGTTCCCCTTCGGCCCAGGGCCAGCACAACGAAACGGGCGCGATACACGCCGCGGGTGGTGGTGATGGTGAAATGGTCATCCGCGTCGCGCTGGATGGATTCCACTTTCTCGAAGGTGTTGACCTGCAGACCGGATTTATCGAATACGGAGTGCCAGAATTCGAGCAGCGCCTCTTTGGAGATTTCGAGAGACTTGAATTTTCCATGCAGGGGAAATTCGACCGGGGACGTCATCACTAATTTCTGCCGGGGGTACTTCGCCACAGTGCCGCCGAGTTCGTCCTGCTCCAGCGTAATGTAGCGGAGTTTGTTTTCGATGGCTCGCAACGAGGCACTGATACCCGCAGGTCCGGCCCCGACGATGCACAGGTCGTGTATTCCTTCCGGTGTCGGCTGTGAGGCGGAAATGCGTCTGGCGAGAATGTCTACGCAGTCGCGTCCCTGATTCACCGCGTTTTTGATAAGGGCGAGTCCGCCCAATTCTCCCACGATGAACAATCCGGGCACGTTGGTCTCATATTCTGCGCTGAGGCGGGGCATGTCGGCACTGATGCCGGGATTGGCCATGACGATCTCGATAGCGCCCACGGGGCAGGCCTCCGCGCACAGACCGTGACCGATGCATTTGTGTCCGTTGACTATCGCGGCCTTGCCAGCGACAACGGCGAGCACGTCGCCTTCGGGACAAGCGTCGGCGCAGGTTCCGCAGCCTATGCAATGCGAGATGTCGATGTGCGGATGCTGAGCCTGCGGACCGCCGGAGTGCAGTTTTCCACGCTCCGCCGCCGCACGCGCCTCCGCTTCCTTGCGGCTAACGCGTTTGAAATAGGGTATCGTCGTGATGAACACGAGGACAACGAACACAAGGAAAATGAGGAAACCTTCCATACGCGTCTTGCCGTGCTGTGTGGAGCGATTGGTGAGGAATGCGATTCAAAATAGACAAGTACGGGACTCGCGGCAAGAAACGCCTTGTGCCGGAGATAATGTCGATGTAATTTATCGCGCATCCCCCCACGCGCCGCGCCAAAGGCCGTGGAGTAACTTCGCTCCACTATCACGCACACATGGTTGCGCATTGCCATGACGCCTGTCGTTCATCGTCTGTATATCGCCACGCTTGTAGTCACGGGATTGCTGGTCGTGCTGCTGATCGTGGTCGAGGGTTTCGGGTATTACACCACATCCCCGGCTGAGCGTGGAAACATTCTCGCCGATTACGAGGCGCGTATTGCGGATATCGATGTGGAAATCGAATTGATGCACCAGGGAGTGGGAACGAACGATCGGACGGAGCAGGAGTTGCGCGCCGCACAGCAGCGATTGAAGGAGGAAGCACGGTATTGGAGGGAGTGGGGTGCGACCGGGGTGTGGGGCCACGGTCTGGGAATAGCCGGCTCCATGATGATGCTGGGTGGCGTGGCCTTGTACTCCACGCGCAAGCGGGTGAGACGCTTCCGCTTTGTCGGGAAGATCAAATATTTCCTCGAATTTCACATGTTCCTCTGTCTTCTCGGTCCCGTGCTCGTCGTGCTGCACACCACGTTCAAATTCGGAGGAATCGTTTCCGTGAGTTTGTGGAGCATGATATTCGTGGCGCTGAGCGGGATATTCGGTCGCTATATTTACACACAGATTCCCAAAACCACGGATGGGGACGCAATCGCGCTGGAGGATTTGATGCGCGAGAATGACGTACTTCGCATGCGTCTCAAGACGCAGATGCATCTGTCGCAGGCGGCGTTGGATGCGATTGACGCGGTGAGCACCGTCCAGCCATCGTCGCGTCCCGCGACGGTGTTGCGCGCTATCCTGGCATTGATTCGCGACGATTTCTCGCGCGCCTCGCGCCTCGCATCAATGAAGCGACAGTTGCTACGCGAAGGCGTGCCTGAGGATCGTATTGCGCACATCGTGACCGTGGCCAAGAGGAAATCCCTGCTGATACGGAAGATGGCGGTGCTGGACACGGCGCGGTCGCTGTTCCAATACTGGCATGTGATCCATCTTCCATTTTCCATCATCATGTTCATCATTCTCATTGTCCATGTCGTGTTGACTGTATCACTCGGTTACACCTGGATTTTTTAGATGTCCCGTACCGGTTTCACGTTCGCATTCCTGGCCCTGCTGGTCGTGCTCTCGCATGCGGAGCTGCGCGCCCAGTTCACCTCGCCGGGCAAACTCTCGCAGGCGCACAAGCATCTCGAAGGGGATGCGAACTGCGCGCGCTGCCACGATGTGGGCCGGAAGTCGTTTCGTGACAATTGCCTGCAGTGTCACGGAGAAATTCGATCGCGCATCAAGGATGGACACGGGTATCATTTTTTCACGAGAAAACTGGAGTGCTCGACCTGTCACAAGGAGCATCACGGCAGGGAATTCAAGTTGATCCGCTGGGATCCGGCCAACTTCGAGCACGCGCAGACCGGTTTTGTCCTTGAAGGCAAACACGCGGATCGCGACTGCCGGACCTGTCATCAGCCGGGGAATATCAAGGCGCAGGATATTCGGAAAAAATCCTCCGCTGTGCAGAAGAAAACCTACCTGGGTCTTTCCACCGAGTGCTCGTCGTGCCACGCCGATGAGCATCGGGGTCAACTGGCGGCCTGTGGCACTTGCCACACTCCGTCCGACTGGAAGAAGCACCGTTTCGACCATGACAAGGCGCGCTTCGCACTGAAGGGCAAACATGCCGCCCTCGCATGCTCCGCCTGCCACCCGGAGAAAAGCGATGGCAATGTCCGGTATGGTAATGCGACATACACGCAGTTCAAAGGTATCGCGTTCGCGCAATGCCTGGATTGCCACGAAGATCATCATCGCGGAGCTTTCGGAAAGGACTGCAAATCCTGTCATTCTCCATCGGGGTGGAAGCACGTCGTGTTGGCGAAGGGCGCGATCGATCACTCCTCCACGCGCTTCCCGTTGCTTGGAAGGCACAACGAGGTGTCGTGTTCGAAATGTCATGACAGTGGGAGCGCAGCGCGTTTCAAGAATGCGGACCTGTCGCATTGCGTGCTGTGCCACGCGGATTATCATGCTGGCGAGTTTGCGCAGCGGAAGGAAGGTGGCGATTGCGAGCATTGTCACGATGTCGCCGGTTTCACTCCCGCCCGTTTCGAACCCGCATTGCACGAGGCATCCCGTTTCCCGTTGCGAGGCGCCCATGCCGCGGTTCCCTGTTTTCGCTGCCATGTGTATCAGACTCCGGAGGGCGGCAGGCGGCATCGCTTCCGTTGGGAGGAACGGGATTGTCAGGCCTGTCACGACAATCCCCATCGCGGGCAACTGGACCAACGCATTGCCGACCGAGGTTGCGCTGGTTGCCACAACACCGATTCGTGGTTTGTCACCAGCTTCGATCACGATGTCACCGCTTTTCCGCTCAGCGGTGCGCATCGTCACCTGCTCTGCGAGCGCTGCCACACCCGCGAGCTGCGGGACGGCCAGTCCATCGTGCGCTTTCGTTTCACGAGTACGCGATGTGCCGAATGTCATACCGATGCCCATGACGGTCAATTCGCGGAAGCCGGAGCGGGTACGGACTGCGCGCGATGCCATTCGACCGCTGCATGGAAGCCGGTGAACTTCAATCATACCACGGGGTCCCGTTTCCCGCTCACCGGGAAGCATATGGACCTTCCCTGTGAGAAATGTCATCGTCCGATCGTCGAGGCAGGAAACGCCCGCGTTCTTCGCTACAAACCGCTCGACACCGCATGCTCTTCATGTCACGCCACCGAACGCCAGTAAAGGAAGGTGCACCATGTCACGCTTCGTGATTCCCTTTCTTCTCGCTCTCATGGCAAGTACCGCGATGGTATGCGCACAGACTACCGGCGACAGTGCGCGCGTGCGGGGGCATCGGACCTTCGACATGGATTGCCTGCATTGTCATACCACCGCGTCGTGGAAGGAACTGCGTGCCAGCATCGATTTCGATCATCGCAAAACCGGCTATGCTCTTCGGGGCAATCATGCCAGCACGAGCTGCGCCGCGTGCCACAGCGGCATGCCCATCACTGCCATGAAGACCGCTTGCGCGGATTGCCACGAGGATAGGCATCGAGGAGAATTCGGTAATCGCTGCGGTGACTGCCACACGCCCGCCGGTTGGCGATCTCCGAATGAAGCTGTCGCGAAGCATCAGATGACGCGCTTCCCGCTTCTCGGAGCGCATGCACTGGCGGATTGCAAAGACTGCCACAGTCAGCAGGAGGAAAAGGAATTCGTCAACACGCCGGTCGAATGCTACGCCTGTCATCAGGGAGAATTCGAAGCGGTGCGGGAGCCGAATCATGTTGCTGCGGGTTTCGACAAGAACTGCGTTCTCTGTCACGATCCGGGAAGCCCCACCTGGGCGAATGGCTTCACCCATCCACCCGTGAGTTTCATGAGCAACGCGGCACACAATCCGCTGCAATGTCAGGACTGTCATCGAGGAGGATATCGCGGAACGCCCACCGACTGCTTTGGTTGTCACGAGGCACAGTACCGTGCGGTTCGCGAGCCCGATCACGTTCGAGGACAGTTCGAAAAAAACTGTCTGCTGTGCCATGACCCTGCGCGCTGGAAGCCCGCGAACTTTGACCACGCGAGAACCAGTTTTCCCTTGCAGGGTGCACACGCAGCCACTCCCTGCTCCGCATGCCATGAAAGCGGTTTTTCCCGTCTTCCAACGGATTGCTGGTCCTGTCATGAACCCGACTATACGAACGCGACTTTCCCCGATCACGTCGCCGGCGCCTTCGCCCGTCAATGTACCGTGTGTCACAATGTGAACACCTGGCGCCCTGCGGATTTCAACCATGAGACAACGAATTTCCGATTGACAGGTGCCCATCGTCGTACGGAATGTCAGCGCTGCCATGTCGGTGGGAAGTACACCGGCCTCCCTCTCGAGTGCCAGGGATGCCATTCCGCCGATTACAATCAAACATCGCAACCCAATCATGCGGTGGTGGGATTCAATGCCCAGTGCCAGGATTGCCACGGCACCGAGGCGTGGCAGCCAGTGGAGCGGTTTCCCAATTCCATCGACCATGACAAAACGCTCTTCCCTCTCCTTGGCCGCCACCGCACGGTGGCCTGCGCCGAGTGCCATGTCGGATTCGTGTTCAGAGGGACTTCAACACAATGCGCCGTGTGCCATGATGCCGATTTCAAATCGGCCAGAAATCCGGACCACAGTGCTGGCGGATTTGGCGGAGATTGTCTGAGCTGTCATACGATGGATGGGTGGCGTCCAGCGACCTTCGATCATGCTAGCACGAAATTCCCGCTGCAAGGCGCGCATGCGGCGCAGCCCTGCCAGGCCTGTCATGTGAACGGCAACTACCAGCTGCAGTACACCGATTGCTGGCAATGCCACGAAACTGATTTTGCTGCAACTCTGCAGCCCAATCATGCGGCGGCACAGTTCTCGCACGACTGCACGCAATGCCACAATACCGTGGCGTGGAAGCCGTCGACCTTTGATCATGCGAGCACGAAATTCCCGCTACAGGGTGCGCATGTGGCGCAGCCCTGCCAGGCCTGCCATGTGAACGGCAACTACCAGTTGCAGTACACCGATTGCTGGCAATGCCACGAAACGGATTTCACCGCCACGCTGCAGCCCAATCACGCGGCGGCGCAATTCTTGCATGACTGCACGCAATGCCACAACGCCGTGGCGTGGAAGCCGTCGACCTTTGATCATGCGACAACGAAGTTCCCGCTGCAAGGCGCGCATGTGGCACAACCCTGCCAGGCCTGCCATGTGAACGGCAACTACCAGTTGCAGTACACCGATTGCTGGCAATGCCACGAAACGGATTTCACCGCAACGCTGCAGCCCAATCACGCGGCGGCGCAGTTCTCGCACGATTGCACGCAATGCCACAATGCCGTGGCGTGGAAACCGTCGACCTTCGATCACGCGAGTACGAAATTCCCGCTGCAGGGTGCGCATGTGGCGCAGCCCTGCCAGGCCTGCCATGTGAATGGCAACTACCAGTTGCAGTACACCGATTGCTGGCAATGCCACGAAACGGATTTCACCGCCACGCTGCAGCCCAATCACGCGGCGGCGCAGTTCTCGCACGATTGCACGCAATGCCACAACGCCGTGGCGTGGAAGCCCGCGACCTTCGATCACGCGAGCACGAAATTCCCGCTACAAGGCGCGCATGCGGCGCAGCCCTGCCAGGCCTGCCATGTGAACGGCAACTACCAGTTGCAGTACACCGATTGCTGGCAATGCCACGCGGCGGATTTCACCGCCACGCTGCAGCCCAATCACGCGGCGGCGCAATTCTCGCACGATTGCACGCAATGCCACAACGCCGTGGCGTGGAAACCGTCGACATTCGATCACGCGAGCACGAAATTCCCGCTGCAAGGAGCACATGCGGCGCAGCCCTGCCAGGCCTGCCACGTGAACGGCAACTACCAGTTGCAGTACACCGATTGCTGGCAATGCCACGCGGCGGATTTCAACGCCACGCTGCAGCCCAATCACGCGGCGGCGCAGTTCTCGCACGATTGCACGCAATGCCACAACGCCGTGGCGTGGAAGCCGTCGACCTTTGATCATGCGACAACGAAGTTCCCGCTGCAAGGCGCGCATGTGGCGCAGCCCTGCCAGGCCTGCCACGTGAATGGCAACTATCAGTTGCAGTACACCGATTGCTGGCAATGCCACGAAACGGATTTCACCGCCACTCTGCAGCCCAATCACGCGGCTGCGCAGTTCTCGCACGATTGCACGCAATGCCACAACGCCGTGGCGTGGAAGCCCGCGATCTTTGATCATGCGACAACGAAATTCCCGCTGCAAGGAGCGCATGTGGCGCAGCCCTGCCAGGCCTGCCACGTGAACGGCAACTATCAGTTGCAGTACACCGATTGCTGGCAATGCCACGACACGGATTTCAACGCAGCCGTGCAACCGAATCACGCTGCGGCGCAGTTCTCGCACGATTGCACGCAGTGTCACAGCGCATCGGCGTGGAAGCCCGCGACCTTTGATCATGCGACAACGAAGTTCCCGCTGCAGGGCGCGCATGCGGCGCAGCCCTGCCAGGCCTGTCACGTGAACGGCGACTACCAGTTGCAGTACACCGATTGCTGGCAATGCCACCAAACCGATTTCAACACCGTTTTGCAACCGAATCACGCTGCGGCGCAGTTCTCGCACGACTGCACGACATGCCACAACACCGTGGCGTGGAAGCCGTCGACCTTTGATCATGCGACAACGAAATTCCCGCTGCAAGGCGCGCATGCGGCGCAGCCCTGCCAGGCCTGTCACGTGAACGGCAATTATCAGCTACAGTACACCGATTGCTGGCAATGCCACGCGGCGGATTTCAACGGGGTTGTGCAGCCCAATCACGCTGCGGCGCAATTTTCGCACGATTGCACGCAGTGCCATACCAATGTCGCTTGGAAGCCCTCGACGTTTGATCACGCAACGACGAAGTTTCCGTTGCAGGGCGCGCATGCGGCCCAACCCTGCCAGGCCTGCCATGTGAACGGCAACTACCAGTTGCAGTACACCGATTGCTGGCAATGCCACGCGGCGGATTTCAACGCCACGCTTCAGCCCAATCACGCGGCGGCGCAATTCTCGCACGATTGCACGCAGTGTCATACCAATGTCGCTTGGAAGCCCTCGACGTTTGATCACGGAGCGACGAAGTTCCCGCTGCAAGGCGCGCATGCTGCACAGCCCTGCCAGTCCTGTCATGTGAATGGCAACTACCAGTTGGTGTATAGCGATTGTGTCCAATGTCATCAACAGGATTTCGATCAGACGGTGAATCCTCCTCATGTAGCCAATCGCTTCCCCGCGACCTGCGGCACCTGTCACACGCAAACGAGCTGGGTACCCTCCACCTTCGATCATGCAGCCACCGCGTTTCCGCTCACAGGCGCGCATCAGACACGACCCTGCCTGGATTGCCATGTGGCCGGGAACTATCAGCTCTCATATACGGATTGTCGCCAATGCCATGACGCGGATTACCAAGCGGTCACGAACCCATCGCACGCATTGAATCAATTTCCGCGTGATTGCACGATGTGCCACAACACATCGTCATGGAGGCCCTCCACATTCAGTCACGCCTCAACCGCTTTCCCGCTTCAGGGTGCGCACATCACGCGTCCCTGTCTGGATTGCCACGTCAACGGGAATTATCAGTTGAGCTACACCGATTGTTACCAATGTCACCAGAGCGACTACACTTCGGCCGTGACTCCGGCGAACCACTCGGCGATGAATCTCTCCCATGCATGCGGGACCTGTCACACGCAGACCTCCTGGTCGCCGGCCACGCCCTTCCGAACGATGCACAATGTGAATGCCCCCGCGGGATTCCCCATTTACGGATCGGTCAAGCACAAATATCAGGACGAGTGGGACACGTGCAACCAATGTCACACCAGCAATGCCACAACCACATTCTGCTGCACGAGCTGTCATGAACACAGCAATCAGTCGGAGTTGAATCAGGATCATCAAGGTGTGAGCGGCTACGCGTACAACTGCACATCCTGCGCCGGAAGCGGATGCCATCCGGACGGGAGGGAGCCCTGAGGTGCGTCATCCCAGCGAGGTACGGAACAGTATTCCAACGCGTGCGCTGTTGCTGTGCGTGTTGCTGTTGCTGGCGCAAAGTCTGAGCGCGCAGTTGCGTGAGCATACGGCGAAGGTCACGTATGTCACCAGCACGACGGTGTATGTGGATGCGGGGACGAAGGATGGATTTCGTGAGGGAGACACACTTCGCATCTGGAAAGCGGGAAGCAGCACTGCGATGTTGAAGGTGACGCACATCGCCTCGAAGTCATTGGCGGCCTCCATTCTTGAAAAAACGCAGGTGGTACTGATAGGTGACGAGGTGCGAGGTAGCGCCCGCACCATAGCGCAGGTCGATGCAACGCGGGATACAGCCACGACATTGGTGCAAGCGCCGGTGCGTGGTGCTGACGCGGTGAGACGAGATTCGCTGCCGCGAATACCGGATCGAGTTTCGGAAACCCGCGTACGGGGACGCATTGCTCTGCAATACCATGCACTGGAGAGTTCTGTTTCGCCCGGATTGGATTTTTCACAGCCGGCAGGCGTCGTGCACGTTTCGACGGAGCGTCTGTTCAATGCCCCGTTGGAATTCCGGTACTACTCGAACCACCGCTACGACGCGCGATCCAGCGAGCGACGCGCCGGGGTGGAGGAGAGCCGCTTTCGTCACCGTTTCTACCAGCTCTCGTTGCAGTATGGCGAGGCTGCCGCGCCGTTGACCGCGCGGATTGGCAGATTCGTACCCTACGAGGTGGGAGGAATCGGTACGTTGGATGGCGCCATGGTGGTTGGTCGAAGCAACGGTTACGAAATAGGAGCGCTGCTCGGGTCACAACCGGGGTACAGGGATTCCGAGTTGAATATCCGGGATCAGAAGGTCGCGCTGTATGTGGGAAGGAATCGCGTCCCCGGTAATTGGAATTTCGGTGCAGCATTCGCGCAGACCTATCGCGATGGGGCGCTGGATCGCGGGTATGTGTATCTCGTCAATTCCGTGGCGGTAGTGGAAAATCTTACCTTGTATCAGAATGCCAGTGTTGATCTTTACGATACCGACGGGCGCGATGGGATGTTCGCCCCGCATTTCTCTGATTTTTTTCTCTCCGCCACGTGGCGTCCGCTGAGGGTGCTGTCCCTTTCGGCATCGATGTCCGACAGGCGAAACATTTTTTTCCTGCGTAGCTATGCGGAGATACCGGACTCGTCGTTTCGTTCCAATCGATCGCAGTCCTATCAATTCAGTGCGGGAGCGAACGTTGCCGCGGGCATGTATCTCTCGGTGACGTCGGCATTGCGCAACAGCGAAAGCACTGATCCGGCGGCTTCGATCTCCGGGCGTTTCACTTGGTCGAATGTTTTGAACTCGCGCCTGAATCTGTATTTTTTCGGCGGATATGCCGATAATGTGTTCACCACGTCCACATCGGCAGGCGTGGAGGTCAATCGGGATCTTTTCCAGAGTTTGTACACTGCGCTGCGTTTGGTCCGCTCCGACTATGCGCCGGTGACCGCCGGAAGAGCGTACGCGCGCACTTCCCTGAATGTGGACGCCTATTACCGCGCGAGCAGGGAGGTGAACGTTTCGTTGAATTTCGAGCATTACTGGGAAGGCACGTACGTGACCGACCGCGTGTACACAGAGGTTACGTACCGTTTTGACTGATGTGATGTCGTCATCGTCGCGAGTGCCATGGGAATCACTGCTTCCGGCTGGACATTATCTCCGGCGGAGCAGCACGCCACAGCTCATTCGCTTCGGTCTGGAGAGTCGGGGCGTGCGGTGAGGTGGGAAGTGTGCGTCCGGCGATACCTCCCCGGGTTGGAGGCGTACATGGGTCGGGTGAGGGCAGCGTGGTCTGGTGCGCAGCCCTCGGCAGGGATATTCAGTGAATAGCCAAGCTCGGGGCTCGGTCCCGATTCGTGCGTGTCCGGCGGTCAGATTCAGTGAATAGCCAAATCCGAACCCTGGACTCCGCGTACTCCCGCCCAGGCGGGGATATTCACTGAATAGCCAAATTCCGCTCGCCCGCCCCGTCTTTCGCCCCGAGCATGGGTTATTCAGTGAATAGCCAAGGTCGGTTTTGGACGCAGCGGAGGGGTTGCGGGCTGAGATATTCAGTGAATAGCCAAGGTCGGGGCTCGGTTCCGAATCGTGCGTGTCCGGCGGACAGATTCAGTGAATAGCCACATCCCCGCCCCGAAACCGCAAGCTCAGCCCGAAACCGCTTCACCTCCGAGCCGATTCCCCCCGAAATTCATAATATCGCAAGCTCCGAAATCACCGAACGTCTGCGACGACGCGCAAAAACCACTCCCACATCCCTTATCCTCCGCCTCCGCGCATACCTCTCCCGCGCGAATCGCCGCTGGACGCTTCGGTCCTCTTCTGGAAATCAATCGATTACTGCAAGCGGAAGCGACGGTCTATCGCGGACCATCCGATCCCGTATCCCGACGTACTACCCCGGCGCCAGCGAGAACAACATCGCTTCCGCGTCCACGGTGTGCAGCATCGCCAGCGAGGCGTCCAGCATCGCCGTGACCGCTGGGGAACGCCTCCGCTTCGCCTTGCCCGCTCGAGCCGATGCCGGATCCGTGGATTGCGGTCGCAGCACGGTATCACGCAGGAACACCGCGCGACCAAGCATGAGCAATCCGTGGGTCGACTGTACCTCAGAGTGCCGCACACGGGCGTGGTCCTCGCCGAACAGCGCGAAGGCCTCGTTCAACACGGTGCGCAGATTCCGTACCGAAGGATTCGACTTGTCGCGCGTGAGCTGTGAACGCTGCATCGCGGCGTTGAAGGCATGCCGGATCTGCTGGATTTCTCCCGCATCCACGACAATGCAATCGTGGTAGCGCCGCGTCCACACGGCGCGTCCCGTGCCGCCGCGCGCGGTGTTGATGGCACGTGCGCTGTTCATTTTCAGAAAACCCACCAGCAGCGGAATCGTCATCATCCTCCGTGCGCGAAGGAGATTCTCCCATTTCTCCGGATGCGCCGCAGTGTGGTTGCGGAATTCGGTGATGGTGACGAGGATTTCGAGCCCGTTGGGCTGGAAACGCGCTGCGTCGAGGCGCAGGCAGGGGTAGCGCTGCACGGCGAGTGCGAGTTTTTCGAACGTGATTTCGGCGAAGGCGTTCAGCCGCAGTACGCCGTCGCGCTCCTCACCGAACAGCGCCTCCTCGCCCGCTGTGTCAAGGCGCAGACAGTAGGTTCCGGGTTCTGAGTAGTTGTGCCCACGCGTACGTGCATGGCGGTAAGGGATCTCAAGCTGCATCATTAGCTCCCAACTAATGAATGAGGGTGAAATGGAACGAGCAACATACAGCGGATGAACACCCCGCACAATGCATTTTCTTTGCGCTTGTGGCGCTTCGCGATCGATCGTGAGGTGCGTGGTTCACGACGCGCCATTGTGAAATGGTGATGCAACACGCACCACGTTCGCGCCTGCGCGTAGTCCGACGATGGGAACAGCATGATGAGGCAACAAACGTGCTTCGAGGCGATGCATGCCGTGATGATGTGTGGAAACCGGGCCGTCCGATTTCCAGCTTTCAGCATCGCGCTTGACATTTCACCCGCGCGGGCATACCTTGCCGCCAACGGACATCATGAACAGGAAAGGAGTGCCGCCATGCGGAAGACGTTTCGCTGCGCCTGGTGCTTCGAGATCAATGAGATCCTCGTCGACATTTCGGCGGGTGATGATCAGGTGTATGTCGAGGATTGCCAGGTGTGCTGCCGACCCAATACAATTCACGTGCACATTGACGAAGAAAGCAGAATGGTGACGGTGGAAAACGAGGCGGAGGGGTAAGCGTGCTCCCATGTGATCGCTGTAGTGAATCGATAGCAGCGTCAACGCGGGATACCGTCCGCCAAACGCGCGACCGCGCGCCTCTTCCTTTCACCACTGTGTTGTGGCCGAGAGGGGAGTACGACCTGCAATTCATGACATCGTCGCGACAGGCGTGCTGGTGTCCTTGTTCCGCCACTCGCGGATGATGCGCTCGAGGCAGGCCCGTGCGGCGGGGTTGTCTTTTCGGCCGATTGCCTTCAGTAGCGGGAGCAACGGTGATCTGATCGTGCTGAGCCAGCAGTGATCATCCAGCACAAGACACATGGGAATACACCGCGCACCGCCATCACCGTAGTGAAAGGCCTCCGCGTATTGACGAAACCCGAGATTGTGGTAATGCTCCACCAAAGTGTCCAGGCAATCGATGCATACGAACTGAACGGATGGTTTATCCTCCACAAATGTCACCGCGGCCCGGAGCAGAGCTTTGCACACTTTCAGTGATCGAAAGGCGTCGCGGACAAGCCATTTCCTCACAGTGACAATAGCATCCTCGCCAAATCCATCGAGAAATGCCGCGAGCTGAAAATGCCGGATGTCTTCCGCATGCGCATCGCAGCCGATCCACCAATCAATCGCCATCGTCCCCACCGGCACATCGCCCATCTCGGCCAGCAGCAGCATGCCCTTCGCATGCGCGCGCGCGGTCTCTCCCGATTCGTGAAAGGATCCGACGATGTCATACCCCAGCTCGTTGATGAACACCTCCTCGCGTAGCCGATGCACACGGGTGAGCGATTCGGCATCGTCCGCTATCCGCACCCGCACCGAGTGCTGAGCGCAAAATTCAGGCGACATCACGCACCTCCTTCAAACGGGACATGATGGTCTGTGCTTCCTGCAACTCGCGTAATCGGGCGTTCGAAGGTCGCGAGCAGTAGCCGCGGTAGGTATCGACGTAGAATGCCGGACTTCCCAGGCGCGGCCAGGCGAGCGCATGCTGATGAGCGATCATGGCCAGCGCTTCCCTCGCCATGAGCGTGCCTACCTCAATGGTGAGTGGCGCAAAACTGGGGATGGCTCCTTCGAGACGCAGAAATCGTCCCAGAAATGGATTGACGGAAATGTACGGACTGTCGAGCAGGCCGGGATTCGTGGCGAAGCCGTAGGCCACGACGCGTAGCAGCGATTCCGCAGCAACAGAATACTCCGCGCATTGATCGAGGGTGCGGCCAAGCGTGGGATATTCAAAGCGCTCTTCCGGTGTTTCCTCGTCGGGTAAAGTCGAAACGACATTGGGCGTCGGGAAATAGAGAAAATCGACAACCGGCTTGCGCGCCAATCGTGCCGCCCGATAACAGGCGATGCCGCCGACAAGCGAATCCATGCCGAGGACGACCACATCGACGGTGCCCATGATATCGCGAAGCGTTTGTACATCATTCGTTATCTGCCGGATTTCGACAATCGCTGTCGGATTGACCGAGCGGATGAAATCGGCGGCGACATCCGCTTTGCCGCGGCCCACCGTGTCGGTCGTCGCGAATACCTGTCCTGCCACATTCTCGATACTGACGGTATCGGGGTCGATGATGACGAAGCGACCGATGCCTGTGCGCGCCAGCGCCAGCAATGCCGCGCTTCCAATCGCTCCCAATCCGGGAATGAACACGGACGAGTGTGTCATAACATTCAGCAGCGCGTCCGGTACCAAGCCCTCCTGGCGAATCCAACGGGGATCTCTGCGCTGCTCCGCTGCTGTCGTCGTAACCATGCTTCACCTTGCTTTGTTGTTCAAAATGCTTCTGTACAAAGAAGACGAAGCCGGCCTGTCGGCCTGTCACGGGATTGTCATGATTCGGTTAAACGACGTCCGCCAGCAACCGCCACAACATCCCGGATACCGCGGTGCACGACTTCTCCAGCCTCGAAGCCATGCATCCCGTGAATTCGCCTCGGTGCGGGTGAAAATGAAGAACGCAGCATGCTGGTTTGGACGAATGGCGCAACGGACGCTGCATTCCGTTCTCCATTGTTCATTGCGCGCCGTTTTGTTACCTTTTTGCATGTGAGGAATAACGCGAACAACTCTGGAGATTTCATGAAGAAGTTCATGCCCCTGCTGATCGGCGGCGGTATCCTGCTGGTCCTGTTGATGTGGTACATCGGCGCGCAGAACAACCTTGTCACGCTCGAGGAAAATGTGAATGGCAAATGGAGCCAGGTGGAGAATGTGTACCAACGACGGCTCGACCTCATTCCCAATCTCGTCGAGACGGTGAAAGGATACGCCGCGCAGGAAAAGGATGTACTGACGGAAGTGACGGAACTGCGCTCACGCGTGGGGCAGATGACCATGACCAAGGAAATGCTCAACGATCCTCAGGCGATGCAGCGCTATCAGGACGCACAAGCCCAGCTCGGCGGCGCCTTGTCGCGGCTGCTCGTGGTGTCGGAGAATTATCCCGATCTGAAATCCAATCAGAATTTCCTCGCCCTGCAATCGCAGCTCGAAGGCACGGAGAACCGCATCACAGTGGAGCGCAAACGATTCATCGATTCAGTGCAGGAATACAACACCGCCATCCGCCGCTTCCCGACCTCACTGGTGGCATCCATCGGCGGTTTCGAGAAGAAAGCCACATTCACCGCGGATGAAGGCGCGGACAAGGCTCCGCAGGTGAAATTCTGATGCTTCCACTGGCCCGCGCTGCCTGTATCGCGCTGTTGCTGCTCCCGCTGTGGCGCGCCCAGGCGGAGACCGTGCCGCAGCTCTCGCGCTATGCCACGGATCTCGCCGGCGTACTGGCGCAGCCGGATCTCGATCGCCTCGAGGCCTTTCTCCAGGATTATGAACGCCAGACCAGCAATCAATTCGTGCTGCTCATCGTTCCGTCGCTGGAAGGGCAGTCCGTCGAGGACTACAGCCTGCGCGTGGCCGAGAAGAATGGCATCGGGAAAAGCGGCAAGGATAATGGCCTGCTCTTTCTCGTGTCCATCAATGATCGCATCATGCGTTTCGAGGTGGGCTACGGCCTGGAGGCCGTGCTCACCGACGCGCTCACGTCCGTGATTATTCGGGATATTGTAGCTCCGGAATTCCGCCGAGGCGATTACATGGCTGGCGTGAGCGCCGGACTGCAAGCGGCGGTGAAAGCCGCGAGCGGAGAATTCACCGCCGAGGATACGCCGCGCAGCGATCGCGCGGAGAAAAAAGGCAGCAACGTCTTCGGCCTTCTTCTCTTCCTTCTCATCCTGTTTTTCGTATTGAAAAATCGAAAAGGCGGACGGGGAGGCGGCATATTCTTCATCGGTCCCTTCGGCGGCGGTTTCGGCGGAGGAGGAGGCGGAAGTTTCGGTGGCGGCGGCTTCAGTGGCTTTTCCGGCGGCGGCGGCAGCTTCGGCGGCGGTGGCTCGAGTGGCAGTTGGTGATGCCCGCGGTTGATACCACAGCTCGGCGTCGCTCCCGCGTCCGCGCGCATTTCCATTCCGCCAACGTGGCGGTGATGCTCGCAGCGCTTGTGCTCGCTGCCTGCGGCGATACACCTTCGCGTAGCAGTGGTGCGCGTTCGTCTTCCGCGCAACACGGCGACAGCGCAACCTTGCCCACCGAACAGCGCGTTATCGTCGCGCGTGTCGAGGTGGATGTTACCGGCGATGGCATCGAGGAAAGCGTGTTCGGCACGCGTACCGCCAGCGAAGCGACCGAGCATGCCGAGTATTTTGATCGTGTGGAAATCCTGCGAGACATTGACACGAAGCCCCGGCAATTGTTCATCGATGTGGTGGACAACGGTTTCGCGCTGCAAGCACGCGATGTGACGGGAGATGGAGTTAGCGACATTCTGGCCCTGCTTGATGCGGGAGGCAACACGCCGGTGTCATCCCGCGGCATGCACGTGTACGGACGCGGTCGAGAAGGGAAATTGTCACTGCTCTTCGCGACGGAAAATGGAAATCCGGAATTCCGCGACATCGACGCCGACGGGTGCATGGAGATTCTCGTGTCCGATGAATACTGGGGACCGGGCCCGCACTCCGATGTCATTGGTTTCGTTCGCGCGGTGTATTCCTTCAATGGCGTGTATTACACTGCCGATAACGCGCGGCATGCATCATGGTTCGCTGGCGAAATCGACCGGCTGAGGCGCGCGCATGATGCGCTGTTCCGCAAAGCCGCATCCGCACCGTCGCTTGATGCGCAACTCTATTCCGCCACAGCCGAGCTGCTGCTCTGGCAATGGGCGCGGGGCGGGGCAACAGCGGTGCGCGACTTCTGGCGCGGCCAGAGAAGGCGATACAGCGAGCGCCTCTCGGCGGACCGCATGGACGATCTCGAAAGCATGGTGGAAGACCTCACCGCCATGGATATTCAGCAACAGGAAGCTCTCCCATGACACTCACCATCGCCACGGCACAGATCGCACCTCCACTCGGCAAGCTCGAAGCCAGTATCGAGCAGCACGTGGCATGGATCGATCGTGCCCGTGCCGCCGGCGCCGGACTTGTGGTGTTTCCCGAACTCAGTCTCAGCGGCTACACCGTGCGCGACCTCAATCACGCGCTCGCGCTGCGTTGCGACGATGCGCGGTTGAATGTGTTTCGTGAGCGCAGTCGCGATATCACCATCATTCTTGGCGGTGTCGAGGAGGACGAGCGCTATGGCGTGTACAACAGCGCGTTCGTGTTCGACGAGGGCCGTTGTGATACCTATCGGAAAATGTACCCACCCGACTACGGCATTTTCGAAGAGGGCCGCTACTTCCTGCGCGGCAACAGCGCACGCTTGATAGCCACACGCCACGGCCGCATCGGTGTACTTGTGTGTGAGGATCTCTGGCATGTGTCACTGCCGATGCTGCAAGCGCTCGATGGCGCCGAATTGATCTGCGCCATATCGGCCAGCCCCACGCGCCTGTCGCCTGTGGGGGAATTGCCCATCGAGGAAGTGAACAGCGAACACCACCGCAGTCTCTGCCGCCTGCTCACGGTGAACATGGCCTTTGTCAATCGCGTGGGGTACGAGGACGGCGTGAATTTCTGGGGTGGATCCGAGATCGTCGACGCTTTCGGCACCGTGCTGTCGCGCTGCGGCGTAGCAGACGAGGAACTCGGAATTGCCACAGTCGGCTCGCGCAGCGTGCGCGATGCGCGCCGCGCCTCTCGGCATTTCCTCGACGAGGACATCCCCTTCATTCAGCGGGAACTGGCCCGCGTGTACTCCTCGCAGGGTGGCTGCTGATGACGCGGTGGCGATCCATATCAACCGCGATTCTGCTGGCCCTGTTGGGCGCGGCATTGCCCGCGCAGCAGCGGGACGAAATGCGCATGACAGACTTGCTGCGTCCGGCAGCCGCGGAGGTTGCAGCGCAGGTGGCTGCGCAGACTGCGGTGCTGCGCATCGATCCTGCCGACGCGCCGGCGTTGCTCACGCAGGTATTCGCCGAGGAATTGCACAAACGTGGCTTGCAGGTGCGTACCGCACCCGCACCGGAGGCCGACGAGGTGGAGATTTCGGTGGGGGAGATGTATTCCTCCACTGCACCGGGACCGAATTCTTCCTATCTTCGTAATTCGGCACTTGTGTTCACCGCAATGGTGCGGGGAAGCGAGTCCACCATCCGCTGGTCGCGCGAATACCGCTTGCAGGCCAGCGACAGCACGGAGTTCGCCCCCGAGCCGTCCACGCGCGATTGGCTGCGGGACGGCGGAAGCTGGATCGATACCGTGCTCGAACCGGCGGTGGTCGTTGTGGCCGCTGCCATCATTCTCGTGTTGCTCTTTACTGTCAGAGGATCTTCATGACATCGCTTCGCACCTTCCTCCTTCTTCTCGGCGCCACGGTACTGGTGGCCTGCGGCAGTGCCGTCGTTCCGGAGAATCCCACCGCCGAGGACCGTTTCCGCATGGGGATGGAGGAATATCTCGATGAGAACTACGTCGAGGCCATCAATCATTTCGAGGTGATCCGTCTGCAATTTCCCGGCAGCTCGGTATCGGATAGTGCACGCTTTTTTACCGGCATGAGCCGCTATCAGCGCGAGGAGTATCTGCTCGCGTCGTACGAGTTCAACCAACTCGTGCAGGGCGGTGGTTCGCGCGACCTCATCCCCGAGGCGTACTATATGTTCGCGCGCTGCTATTATGAAATGTCGCCGAAATCCCAGCTCGACCAGACCAACACCTCGCGTGCCATCGACGCGCTGCAGAATTTTGTCGAGGCCTATCCCTCGCATCCGAAGGCCGCCGAAGCCGAAAAACTCGTGCTCGAACTCATCTCCAAGTTGGCGAAAAAGGATTACGAGATCGCGGTACTCTACGAAAAAATGGAGAATCGCGAATCCGCCCTTGTGTACTACACCGGCGTCACTGATCGCTACTACAACACCGAATTTGCCGACGATGCGACCGTGGGTCGCATTCGCATGCTGCTGCGCCTCAAGCGCTGGGCACTCGCTGAAAAAGCCGTGAAGGAATTCCTCGAGCGCTACCCCGACAGCCCGCTGCGCTCGGAAGTCGATGCCCTGCAGCGCGAACTCGCAACCGCATCACGATAACGTACGCCGAGGTCCGACATGAGTACTGCCGACCGTTCCGACGCCCCCCGCCACAGCGTGCGCGCCTCGCATGTGGAAATGACGGAACTCGTGCTTCCGAACGACACCAATCAGTTGGGCAATCTGCTGGGCGGACGCCTCATGCACTGGATGGACATCGCCATGGCCATCGCCGCCGCGCGGCACTCGGGTCTGGTGTGTGTGACGGCCTCGGTGGACGAGATCAATTTTCTCCATCCCATCCGACTCGGACAGGTGGTGATACTCCGGGCCTCGGTCAACCGCGTCTTCCGTACCTCCATGGAGGTGGGTGTGAAAGTGCTGTGCGAGGATGTGAAATCCGGCACACGTGTGCATTCCAACTCCGCGTACATGACCTTTGTCGGGCTCAACGCCGAGGGCAAGCCCACACCATCGCCACAGGTGCTTCCCGAAACGCCCGATGAGCTGCGTCGTTTCGAGCAAGCCCTCGCGCGTCGCAACCATCGATTGATCGGCAAGCAAACGCAATGAGAGGGTACCATGACTGAATCGCCCCGTAGCACTTCCTCTTGCCCTGCGCCGATGCGCCGCTTCGCAGCCACGCGACTGCTGCGCGTGTTCGTGTTTCTGCTGATCGCACCGGCGGCGCTGGCGCAGCATGTGGATTTCCGTAGCATGTCCGATCGTGCATTGCTGGATCATCTCCGCGCGCATCGCGCCGCGGTTCACGACGGTGCGGCCATGCCCGGTGTGGCGCTGGACGGTGAACGGCATACGGAAAAATGTTCGATCCATCTGATGGCGGAACTCGCGCGCCGCGGTGCTGCCATGGCCCCCGCCGACAGGGAAGAACTGCGTGAATTGCTCGCCCCACCATTTACACAGACCAGCATACTCAGTCGCTCAGGCCGCTTCCGTGTACATTACGATACCACGGGTCGGCACACGCCCGCAATGCTCGATGCGTCCAACGAACGTATCGCCGGAACCTATCATGAATATGCGGACAGTGTGGCGGCCGCGCTGGATCATGCATTCGCGATGGAAACCGGTGTCGCGGGTTTCGATGACCCTCCGTTCTCCGCTGGCAGCGGAACGAACAACGTTTATTTGCAGGAATACAACGGCGGCTTCTACGGTGAAACCTTTTTCCCGACACCCGCTCCGCCGTCCGGCACAGTCATGCCGACCTATCTGACCTACATGCAGATGGACAACGATTACCGCGAATTCTACTCGCGCGGCTTGAACGGTGCGCGAGTGACCGCCGCGCATGAATTCCATCACGTCATTCAGCTCGGGCGCTACGGCGTGTGGAGTGGCGACATCTGGATGTATGAAATGACGTCCACGTTTTTTGAAGAATTCGTCTATCCCGAAGTCAACGACTACTTCATTTACATGAAGGACTTCATGAACAACACCGATCGCCCGATCTATGCCTGGGGCGATGACGGATACGAGCTGTCCCTTTGGCCCATGCATCTCACCCGGCGCTACGGGCCGCGTATCATGCGGGACATCTGGGAGGGGATGAAGCAGCGGGAAGCGATTGTGTCGATGCGCGACGGCCTGTCCGTAAACGGCGGCGACTTCTCCACCGATTTCTGCGATTGGGCGCGCGTGAATCACGCCACGGCCTGGCGCTCGCCCGAACCCGCGCGCCGCGAGTACGAGGATGCGCCGCTACTGCCTTCGGTGAAATTTCATGCATCGCTGGAATTCATCGGCGGTGTGGCCCGCATCAATGGCATGCTGCAACCCCTGTCCTCGCAGTACTCGCGCGTGGCCCGGGGACTGGACACCGTGAGTTTCGTGGTGAGCAATGTGGACATTGCCGCCGCGATGAATCGCAGTGGCAATGCCATCGCCTATGAAATTGAAGTGCGTGACAACGCTCCCGGTGTCGAGGGATTTCAGCCGCTGAGCAATGGCTGGTACTATCGCTTTACCGCGGCGGTATCCAATGTGCTGTGCATGCAGGTGCTGGATTCGGGCGCGGTGGCGACCACAGTCGAGCGACAGGTGTTTCCCAATCCGCTGTTGCTCAAGGAATCGAGCCGGCTGCATTTTCCGCTTCCGCGCAACACGCAGAGCAATCGTGCCGAGCTGGTGATTTACACCACCTCCATGAACGAAGTGTACCGTCGCGCCGATATTCCCGTGGAATTGAGCGACATGATGGGCGCCTTCGTTTCCTGGGATGTGCTTGCCGACGGAGCCAACGTCGGAAGCGGCGTGTATTTCTACGTGCTGACCGTAGGCGGCGAGCGCCGCGTGGGCAAATTCGCCATTATCGGAGGATAGACGTGTACGTCCGCGCCGATGCACTTGTAAAGAAATTCAATCGCAAGCCCGTGCTGGCAGGGGTGAGTTTCGAGGTGCAACCTGGACAGGTGTTCGGCATCGTGGGACGCAACGGTTCGGGCAAGTCCACATTGCTGCGCATTGTCGGAGCGTTGCTCAGCCCAAGCAGCGGCAGCATCACGCACACACTCGACGGCCACAGCATCGAGGCAGAGCATCTGCACCAACATATCGGATACGCCGCTCCCTATCTTACCCTGTACGAGGAGTTCAACGCGCGGGAGAATCTTCAGCTCTATGCTTCGCTGCGCGGTATGCCGCTTGGCACGCGGGACTGCGATGCCTTGCTCGACGGCGTGGGTTTACCGCTGGATCGACGCGATCCCATCCGTTCGTATTCCTCGGGGATGAAGCAGCGCATGAAGCTGCTCTTCGCCGTCATGCACCGTCCGCCGCTGTTGTTGCTCGACGAGCCCACCTCGAATCTCGACAGCGACGGCATTGCCGCCGTGTATCGTCTCGTGGAGGAGGGTCGTAAGCGCGGCGCGGTGATTATTGCCACGAACGACGCCGAGGACATCCGGCGCTGCGATGCCACTATCAGTGTGGAGGCGGTGTGCTGAAGCAGGCCTGGGCCATCTTTCGCAAGGATCTCGCCAGCGAATTGCGTACGCGCTACGCCGTGAACGCCCTGCTAATGTTCGTGGTGGTGACGCTGGCGGTGATCATGTTTTCGCTCGTGGGCGAGACGCTCACCCCCGGCGCACTCACCGGCATGCTGTGGGTGGTGATGTTTTTCGCGGCGATGTCGGGACTCTCACGCAGTTTCGTGGCCGAGGAGGAGCGCGGTACCACCATGACACTGCAATTGCTCGCAACGCCGGCGGCGGTGTATCTGGGTAAATTGCTGTTCAATTTGCTGCTTGTACTCGTGCTCAACGTGTTCATTGTGGCGCTGTACGTGCTGGTGATGGAGCAATTCAGCATTCGGCAGCCCGATTTGTTCTGGCTGGTGATGTTGCTCGGCAGTTTGTGCATGGCGTCGGCCACGACCATCATCGCCGCCATCATCGCCAAGGCCAACACGCGCGGAACGCTGTTCCCCGTGTTGTCCTTTCCCGTGCTGCTGCCCTTGCTCATGGCCGGTATCTCGGCCACCAAGATCGCGGTGGAGGAGGGGCGCTGGGCCTCGGCCTGGCCCGATTTGCAACTGCTGGGCTCGTATCTCGTGGTGGTGACCACGGTGGCATTTTTGCTGTTTGATTTCGTCTGGCGCGATTGAACGCGCTACGCTTCTCGACGCGTCCACGCGATGTGGACGTGCCCGCATCCCGGCCTCGATATCGCCGGGTTGCCGTTGTGTACGACCGTACCGAGGTACCGTCGACATCCATTGTATGTTGATTGGCGCCTGCGTACATTTCCCAGACTGTTTGACACAGGAAACTATTGACCATGTGGTGGAAAATTCTACTGTTCCTCTGGATATCGCTACTCAGCACTGTGGGTATCGTCACTCCCATCGCCGGCGGCTTGGGCGAATTGGGCATGATGGCGCAAATGGATGCCTCGAAAGTGCTGCCGGTAAAAATCCACTTCGTGGGTGAGGGCAGTGCCGTCGACGGCGGCTGGCTCATTACCGGCCGCGACGCCGATGGCCGCGAGGCGGATTTCCTTTTCGCATCGCGCGATCAGTTGCCCAAGGGCGAGGATGGTGCCTTGCTTCGCGCGCGCTACAACCATGAGGAGCATCGTGTGGATGTGGTGAAGGTGCTCGGCGGCTATCCATCGTTCTCTTTCCCGTACATTCCGGGTCTGGAAGAGCGCGCGAAAATCATCTTTTTCCACGTGCCCATGTCGTGGATGACGGTGGTGGCCTTCCTCGTGTCGATGTGGTACGGCATCCGCTACCTGCGTCGCAAGGACATGGAGGATGATTTCCGTTCGGCGCTGTCGGCGGGCCTGGGCTTGCTGTTCTGCATTCTCGCAACAAGCACCGGCTCGCTGTGGGCGAAGTTCAACTGGGGATCCTTCTGGAATTGGGATCCGCGCGAAACGTCCATTTTCGTGTTGCTGCTCGTGTACGGCGCGTATTTCGCCCTGCGATCGGCCGTGGAGGTGGAGGAAAAAAAGGCCTCGCTGTCGGCGGTGTACGCCATCATTGCCGCGGCAACCGTGCCCTTCTTCGTGTTCATCATGCCGCGCATCATGCCCGGCCTGCATCCCGGTTCGGCCGACGATGTTAACGCCGGCCCCGTGGTGAGCAGTGGCGGCATGGACGCGGCCATGCGAGTCGTGCTCTACAGCATGCTCGCGGGATTTCTCGTGTTGTACGGATGGCTGATGAGCATCCGTTTGCGCATTCATCGCATCTCATTGAAACGCGCCGCCTCGGCGGCATAACGAACGCTTCGGAGCCGAACCATGTACGAATTTCTCGAACACAACGCACTGTACGTCGTCATGCTCATCGTGCTGATGATTTGGACGGGGCTGTTCGTCTACCTGCTCAGAATCGACAAGAAAGTCAAGGAACTGGAATAGAAAGGCATTGACCATGAAGAAACGCTATCTCATCGGGGGCGCTGTCGTCTTCATTTTCCTTATCATCGGTGGCATGTCCTTCCTCAACTCCTCGGTGGAGTACGCCACGCTGAGCAAGGCCGAGCAGAGCGGGAAGAAAGTGCAGGTGACGGGCAAGTGGGTGAAGGAAATGGACACGCAGTACGACACGCAGAACAACACCTTCACGTTCTACATGCGCGACGACGAGAACCGCATCGCCCGCGTGGTGTTCGAGGGCGCCAAGCCCAACAATTTCGACATCGCTACCAGCGTGGTGGCCAAGGGCCGCTATGAGGACGGCGTGTTTCACGCCAGCGAGGTGCTCACCAAATGTCCCTCGAAATACGAGGGCTCGCCCGACGGATCGTCGGGTGGCGATCATCCCGAGGGCATACGGAAAAGTTCGCTCTGATCCCAACGTCGGGCGCCGTGACACACGACGCCCGTTGTTTCATCACTCGCATTTTCATTCACTCTCCGTCGAACCGTGGCGCACACGGCGCGCCCCGGCAAGGAAAGGACGCCGCACATGTACAACGTTCTCGGAATGCTCGGCAACGGCGCGATCATCATCGGATTCGTCGCCGCCGTCCTGGGCATGATCGCCTACTTCCGGAGCGTCCAGCAGCCGAAACTGATCGGCTTCGCGCGCACGGGCTTCCACATCACCGTCACCACGGTGTTTGTGGCCTCGGCGATATTGCTCATTCTCATCGTCAAGCATCAGTTCCAATTTCACTATATCTGGGCCTACAGCTCGCGCGAATTGCCGCTGGGTCTGCTGATGTCCACGTTCTACGCCGGACAGGAAGGCAGCTTCATGCTGTGGACGCTGATGGTGTCCATTGTCGGCATCATTCTGATGCTCTACACGCAGCGCCACGACAACGAGCGCGAGGTGATGGGTGTGTACACCAGCATTCTCGCTTTTCTGCTGATGCTGCTCATCGTGAAAAATCCCTTCACGCTTATCGAAGGCAATGTGATTCCCGAGGACGGCCGCGGATTGAATCCCCTGCTGCAGAATTTCTGGATGCAGATTCATCCGCCCATTCTCTTCATGGGCTTCGCCGCGATGGCGCCGCCCTTCGCGCTGGCTATCGGTGCGTTGATGCGTCGCCGCTATCAGGATTGGGTAACCAGTTCACTGCCCTGGGTGGTGGGTGGCGCCATGGTGCTGGGACTCGGCATCGCGCTGGGCGGCTTCTGGGCGTATGAAACGCTGGGTTGGGGCGGCTGGTGGGGCTGGGATCCCGTGGAAAACGCCTCGCTCATCCCCTGGCTCGTATCGGTGGCGCTTGTGCACACTATGCTCGTGCAGCGCCGCACCAAGGGTTTGCGCCTGACGAATTTCCTCCTGGCCATTCTCGCCTTCGTCACGGTGCTGTACTCCACCTTCCTCACGCGCAGTGGCGTGCTGGGCGAGGCCTCGGTGCATTCCTTCGTCGATCCCGGGCGCTTCAGCTTCACGCTGCTCGTGCTGTTCATGTTCGCCTACATCGATACCGGACTCATCCTGCTGTTCGGCCGCTTCACGAAAATCGGGCGCTCGCTGTTCGAGCGTTTCTCGGGCTGGAAACTCGGCCTCGTGATGTACGCCATTATTATCGGACCGAGTATTCCGGTATTCGCGCAGGTGGGCGGCGACGTGACGCCGGTATTCAACGAGATGATCGCCGCGGGCAATCCCGTGTTGTACATCATTTACTATCCGTTGCTCGGTATAGCGCATCTGCTCAATCTGCTGTCGTATCTGTGGCTGCCCGCGTTGATCGTGAAGCTCGGATTGATCGTGTACACGCTTACCGGCCGCCTGCACAGCGAGAAGGAATACCAGAGCTTCGACATGATGTCGCGCGAAACCTGGATGGGACTCGGATCGGCCGTCGTGGGTGTGCTCACGTTCATCGTGTTGGTTGGCACGTCCATGCCCATCATCCCGCAGTTCATGATCGACGCGTTCAACAGCGTGCTCGGCGCGCTCAACAGCATCACCGGCGGCGATTACCGTCTGGGCAACACCGTGGATCCCGAATTCTACGACGCCATGGGTCTGCCTCTCGCCATACTGATGACGTTGATGATCGGCTTCACGCTGACGTTGATGTGGAAACAAACACCGGCCTCCAGTATCTGGAGCAAAATCTGGTTGCCGCTGGGACTCGCGGTGATATTCACCGCCATACTCGTGATCGGTGGCGTGCATGACCCCGGCATGATCGCGCTGGCGTTTTCGGCGAGTTTCGCCTTTTTCACCAACGCCCTAATCGGCTGGCGCATTATGCGCGGCAACCGGCGTTTCACCGGCGCATACATCGCGCATATCGGTCTGGCGCTGATGCTGCTGGGTGTGATCGGTTCGGGTTTTTACAGCAGTTCCAGATCCATCGAACTCAAGCAAGGCGAGGCGGTACCGCTGTTCGGCTACACCTTCACCTACACCGGTTACGAGCCATTCTGGAACGGCCAGCGGTACTATTTCAACGTGAAGCTGGCGGACAAGGATGGCAAGGAAATCGAGACGGTGAAAACCATCATGTTCGTGTCGAACTACGGTGGTCAGGAGCAGATCATGCGCAATCCGGGCATTGCGCGCTTCCTCGGCAAGGACGTCTATGTCGAACCACAGGCGTTGTATGAAGCCGACCCTGAAGGCGGCAAGCGCGTGGCCTTTGTGAAGGGGCAGACCTGGGAATACGGTGGATACAAGATCACCTTCACCGATTTCGACATGAACAACTCCCGCGAGTCGCAGGCCTTCCGCATCGGTGCGATGTTCCGCGTGGAGAAATACGGCGAGGATGCGCAGGAATTGCTGGCCTCGCGTACCACCGGACCCGACGGCGTGCAGAACACCCCCGCCGTAGTGGGCAAGGGGGATTTGCAGATCGAAGTCCTCAACATGACGCCCAATCAGCAGGATCTCGCCATGTCGCAGCTCGAAGTGCGGCTGAAGAATCCCAACATTCCGGTGGATCCCACGGACGCACGCGAGACGCTCGTTGTCGAGGTTTCTCTCAAGCCCTTCATCGCCGCCGTGTGGGCCGGTATTATCATTCTGACGCTGGGCTTTGTGGTGGCGCGCTCGCGCCGCTCGCACGACGCCCGCAAGCTCGAGGCCTACGAGTTGCCCGACGACGCGAAGCGTGCGGCCATGCAGGCCACGGAAGCGGCACCCGCCGCCGTGGAAGTGGTCGAGAGCGATGTCGAAAGCGAGACGGACAAGGCCTGACGCCACACCGCCGTTTTCATGCAAGCACAGACGCGAGAGGGTATCCCTTTCGCGTCTTTCTTTTCCACAACGACTGACACATTCTTCCTGACTTCGCCATGCCATTTGGGATTGCAAATGTGTGTCATTGTTTTCAATGACTTATGGGGATTCCACTCGTGATATGGGTGCTGCAGTGGCGAAAGCAGGCAGGAGGTGTCTATTTCACGAAACGACAGGGCTCGTGAGAATAGCCACTATTTGCGTCTTTGCACCCTGGCGTCTTTGCGTTGCATTCCCTTCCGACTTCAGG